>Ga0302322_100003524_pt1 | contig 13458 bp, 14 predicted proteins | sample Fen_T0_2_FD_203757 | JGI IMG/M metagenome (GOLD analysis project Ga0302322, IMG submission 203757) | Peat permafrost microbial communities from Stordalen Mire near Abisko, Sweden - Fen_T0_2 | ecosystem: Environmental > Terrestrial > Soil > Wetlands > Permafrost | place: Sweden: Abisko...
ACCACGTTCTGCTTCACGACGCGCAAGGTCCTGCGGCCGAGCTGGATCGCGTAGGGGATGCGGCCGACATCGTCGGCCATGAGCACGACGTCCGCGGTGTCGAGCGCGACATCCGTTCCGCCTGCGCCCATCGCGATCCCGACGGTGGCGGTCGCGAGCGCGGGCGCGTCGTTGACGCCATCGCCGACCACGGCCACCGCGCCATACCGCGCGAGCAAGTCCTCGACGAGGCGGACCTTGTCGCTCGGCAGCAGGCCGGCGTGAACCCGATCGGCGCCGACCGCGCTCGCCACCGCGCGCGCGGGGCCCTCGCTGTCGCCGGTGAGCACGACGACGTGCTCGATGCCGAGGTGACGCAGCGCCCGCACCGCCTCGACCGCGTTCGCGCGCACCGTGTCGCGCAGCGCGATCGCGCCGCGCGCGGTCTCGTCGCCGACCAGCACGACCGTGTCCCCGGCGAGCTCGAGTCGAGCCTTGGCGTCCTGGAGCGGAGCTGGCACCGCGGAGAACAGACAGGCCTTGCCGACCTGCCAGCGCGATCCATCCACCGTCGCCGAGGCGCCGACGCCGACCGTCGATCGGAAGTCGCTCGCGAGCGCGCCGCCGGCGCCCCGCCGGCGCGCCTCGGCGACGATCGCCGCGCCGATCGGATGCTCGGACATCGCCTCGACCGCGGCGCTGCGCGACAGCAGCACCGAAACGTCCATGTCCGGGCCGCCGACCACCTCGACGACGCTCGGATGACCGGTCGTCAACGTGCCGGTCTTGTCGAACGCGACCGCGCGGATCGTGCCGAGCGCCTCGACGTACGTGCTGCCCTTGAACAGGACGCCGTTGCGCGCGCCGTTCGACAGCGCGGACAGAAGCGCCGGCATCATGCTCGCCGCGAGCGCGCACGGCGATGCCACGACCAGGAACACCATCGCGCGATACCACGCCTCGGCGAACGTCCAGCCGAGCGCGAAGATCGGGACCGCGACGAACAGGACCGCCCCCAGGACGACCAGCTTGGCGTAGCCGCGCTCGAACTTCTCGATGAAGAGCTGCGCCGGCGGCCGGCGTTCTCGCGCCTCGCGTACGGTCTCGATGATGCGCGCGAGCACGGTCTCCCCGGACGGCCTTCCGACCCGGACGCGCAGGCCGCCCTGGCCGTTGATCGTCCCGGCGAACACCTCGTCCCCGACCTGTCGGTGAACCGGCGTGGCCTCGCCGGTGATCGACGCCTGGTCCACGAGCGATACGCCCTCGATGATGTGGCCATCGGCAGGAACTCGCTCGCCGGGCCTCACCAGGACGAGGTCTCCGATGCACAGCGCGTCGACCGGGACGCGCGCTTCGTCCGTGCCGCGGACCACGGTGGCCACTTGCGGATGGAGCGACATCAGCGACTCGAGGTCGCGCTGCGTGCGTGCGCTCGCATAGCCTTCGAGCGTGCCGCTGAGCGCGAAGATGAAGATCAGCAGGGCGCCGTCGAACCAGTAGCCGATCGCCGCCGCGCCGATCGCCGCGACCACCATCAGCAGGTCGACGTCGAGCTCGCGCTCGACCAGCAGCGTGGCCGTGCCCTCGATGGCCTGGCGATAGCCCCCGGCCGCGTAGCCCAGCAAGAACAGGCCGGTCGACAGCAGGGTCGAGCCGCCGCCGCGAGCCACGAGCAAGCCAGAGATCACGAACACCGCGCAGATCGCCGTCGTGATCGCCTCGCCGTGCGCCGTCCACAGGTCGCGCCGCGCGGTCATTTGAGGAACGCCCTGACGATCTCGAGCAGCTGTTCGGACGCGGTGCGCTGCGCCGCGGTCGGCTGCTCGGCGGGGTCGAGGATGTGGTCGTGCACGTGACCAGAGATGATCTCCGCCATCAAGCCGCTCAGCGCGCCGCGACAGGCCGCGACCGTCTGGAGCACGACGAAGCAATCGGCGTCGGCCTCGAGCGCGCGCTGCACGCCCTCGAGCTGGCCGCGGATCCGCTTGATCCGGAGCAGCAACTTCTCTCGATCGCGCGCCGTGTGTCCCATGTCCCACGATACTATACCAGGGTATATACTACAATCAGATATTCACTGAAATCAATCACTTGACCACGGGCCGCGACGTGCGAACAACCCGCGTTGTAACGTAAGATATAACCTAATAGTGTGCCGGCATGAGACGGCTACGCGTGTTCGAATCGATCTCGGTCGACGGCTACTTCACGGACGCGGGCGGCGGCATCGAGTGGGCGCACCGCGCGGAGGCCGATGCCGACGACGAGTTCACCGCGTGGGTCGGCCAGAACGCGAGCCGCGGCGCGGACGGCGGCCTGGTGATGGGCAGGGTGACGTACGACCTGATGGCCGCGTGGTGGCCGACCGACGCGGCGAAGCGGGCGATGCCGATCGTCGCCGCCGGCATGAACGCGGCGACCAAGTACGTCGCGTCGCGCGACGCGGGGCTGGCGCCGCGCTGGGAGAACTGCGTACGCCTCGCTGGCGACGCGGTGGCGGCGGTGCGCGCGCTCAAGGCGACCGTCGGCCCCGATCTCGCCGTGCTCGGCTCCGGCGGGCTCGCCGCGCAGCTGGGCGCCGCCGGCCTCGTCGACGACTATCAGTTCGTCATCGTGCCTGTCACGCTCGGCGGCGGCCGCACCGTGTTCACGCGCGGCGCGCCGCTCAGGCTCGTCGACCATCGCGCCTTTCGCTGCGGCAACGTCGTGGTCAGCTATGTCCCGGCGTGACCCCCGCGCGTCGAGCACCGCAGGGCAGGCGGCGGGCGAGGCGGGCCCGGCGGGAGACGAGCGCGGATCGCTGGCGATCGATCCGCCGGGCGCGCACGCGACGCTGACCTTTCACCGCACGTACGCGCATCCGCCGGCGTGCGTGTGGGATGCGATCGCGACGCCGGACGGGCTCGCGGGCTGGCTGTTCGCGACCGACGTCACGCTCGAGGCGCGCGTCGGCGGCGCGATCGCGATGACCTCGGGCCCGACCGGCTACCGCTCGACCGGCACGGTGCTCGCGTGGGATCCGCCGCGGGCGTTCGCGTACGAGTGGAACGTCGCGCCGGTCGCCGAGATGCCGCGCGGCGAGCGCGCGAGCTTCCACTACGCGCTGGCCGCGCGCGCCGATGGCGGCACCGACCTCGCGGTCGTCGTGCGCCGGATCTCGACGCCGACCGCGCGCGGCATGCTGCCCGGCGTGCACGCGTTCCTCGACCGGCTCGCGGCGCAGCTCGACGCGCCCGACGCGCCGCTGCCCGACTGGTTCGAGCGCTTCGCCGCCGCGCGCGCCGCGTACCCCGCGTGGAGCCACGGCGCGTGAGCCGCCCGCTCCAGGACAACGACGTGTTCCACGCGATCGCGCACCCGGCGCGCCGCGCGATGCTGACCGCGCTGCGCCACGGCGAGCGCACCGCCAGCCAGCTCGCCGCGCCGTTCGCGATGTCCGCCCCCGCCGCCTCGCAGCACCTGCGCGTGCTCGAGGACGCCGGGCTCGTCGCGATCCGCAAGGCCGGCCGGCGCCGGTTCTACAAGCTCGATCCCGCGCCGCTGCGCGACGTCGTCACCTGGGCGGACGCGTTCGCCGCCTACTTCTCGGCGCGGCTGGACGATCTCGGCGCGTACCTCGATCGCGAGGCCGCCACTTCCAGGCCCGCGCGCTGATCGTCGGTCCGGCGCGACGCCTTGCCGCGGCTGCTCGGTGTGAGGCCGCCGAGATCGCGCAGCACGCCGGCCTCGAACGACCGGATCGCCTGCCACGGGCCAAGCACGGCGCGCGGATCCACCGCCTCACGGACAGATCGCCGTCAGCTCGAACGGGCCGGCGTGCGCCGCGGCGTACGCGACCGCGTCATTCGCGCGATCGAGCGGGAACGTGGTCACCGCGAGCTGCGCGAGATCGACAAGTCCAGCGCGCAGCAGGCCGACGAGCCTCGGGATCGCCGACGGCGGATACATCCACTGGCCGCGCAACGTGATGTTGTTGCGCATGAGCCACGGGTAGGGCAGGGCGAGCGGTTCGCCACCTTGCATCCCGACGCCGCCCATCAGCACGACGCGCCCACCCGGCCGGACCGCGAGCAGCGCGGTGCGCACTTGCGCTGGGCTCGCCGTCGGCGGCAGCAGATCGAGCACGCAATCGATCGGCCCGGGGGCGGCCGCGACGATGCGCGCGCGATCCGCCGCTTCGTCGCCGCGCATCACCACCGGGATCACGCGCGGTCCGAGCCGGCGCGCGAGCTCGCCGAGCGCGCGCTCGTTGCGACCGGTCGCGAGCACCGCGCGCGCGCCGAGCGCGAGGCCGACCATCACGCCCGCGCTGCCGAACGGCCCGGTCGCGCCGTTGACGACGACGATCTCGCCGGGCTGTAGCGCGCCCGCGAGCAAGCCGCCGAACGGCACGAGCAACCGACCCATCGCGATCCACTGCGTCGCCTCCGCGGGCGACAGCGGTCCGAGCGCGCTGGCGTTCTCGGTCGGCACGCGGATCTGCTCGGCCCACGAGCCGTCGTGAAAGTACGCGTGGAGCCGCTGCGCCCCGGGCGTCGGCGCGGTGATGCCCTGCAGCTCGATATCGGGCGCGAGCGGGTTGTCGCGCGACCGCACGGTCGGATCGGTCAGCACCCAATCGCCGATCGCCAGCGACGTCGCGTCCGGGCCGAGCGCGCGCACCCGGCCGATCGCGCCGCCGCCCGGCACGATCGGGAGCTGGAGCGCGTAGTTGCGCGCCCCGCTGAGGATCTCGTGCGCGTACGAGAGGACCGGAGCGATCGCGACGTCGACGATCACCTCGCCGGTCCCGAGCGCCGGGTCCGTCACGTCGGCGATGCGCAGCGGCTGGCCGAAGGCTTCGAGCAAGGCAGCTTTCATGGCCTCGATGTACCCCCCGGCGCGCGACCCAACCAGACCTGGTATCATCCTGGGATTGAAGAGACCCAGGCATAACGCCCTCGGCGACTTCCTGCGCTCGCGGCGCGAGCGGCTCGATCCCGCAGCGCTCGGGTTGCCGAGGCTGCGCCGGCGCACGCCCGGGCTGCGCCGCGAGGAGGTCGCCGCGCTCGCAGGCATCGGCGCGGACTGGTACCTGCGGCTCGAGCAGGGGCGATCGACCACGCCGTCGTCGACGACCGTCGAGGCGCTCGGCCGCGCGCTCCAGCTCACCCAGGCCGAGGTCGCCCACCTGCGCGCGCTGACCCGCGTCGATCGTCCGCCGCCGTTCGCGCCCGAGCACGTGCCGCCGGCGATGGCGCGCGTGATCGCGAGCCTGCGCGAGCCGGCGTACGTCACCGGGCGACGGCTCGACGTGCTCGCGTGGAACCCCGCGGCCGATCGGCTGCTCGGGTTCTCGCGGCTGGCCGAGCCGGATCGCAACACGCTCGCGCTGATGTTCCTGGCGCCGATCGCGCGCCGGCTGTTCGGCAGCGCCTGGGACAGCGAGGCGAGGCGCGTGCTGGCGGCGTTCCGCGCGACCCACGACCTGCTCGCCGACGATCCCGCGTTCGCGAGCTTGCTCGCACGGCTGCAGGCGTCGCCCGAGTTCGCGCGGTGGTGGCAGGCGCACGACATCCGCGTGCCGCGCTCGGGCATCAAGGTGTTCCACCATCCCAGGCTCGGCACGCGCGCGTTCGAGCACTCCAGCTACCAGAGCAACGACGATCCGTCGCTCCGGCTCGTCGTGCTCGTGCCCGCTGGATCTGGGCGGTCGACGCCGGGTCCACGCGCGCGACGCGCTCGATGATGTGGCCATCGCCAGGCGATGCGACTGACGCGCGACGGCCGGCGGTCCGCGCGGGTTCATGCGAACTTCGGCGCGGCGCGATGGCTTCCATGCGTGACCGGGCTTGCTGCCCAGCACGCACTCCGTCATGATCGGAGCAATGACCGCGTCAGCGCGCGTCCGCCCCCGCCACTCGTACGCGGAGTACCTGGCGTACGAGCGCGACAGCGAGCTCAAGCACGAGTTCGACGATGGGGAGATCATCGCGATGGCGGGCGGGTCGCGGCGGCACAACGCCCTCGCGCTGCGCATCGGAGCCGCGCTCGATGCCGCGCGCACACCTGGGTGCGTGGCGTTCCAGTCGGATCAGCGGATCCGCGTGCTCGCGACCGGCAAGGCGACGTACCCCGACGTCTCGATGGTCTGTGGACCGATCGAGGGCGATCCGGCCGATCCGGAAGCCGCGACGCTCACCAACCCGACGCTGATCGTCGAGGTTCTCTCGCCGACCACCGAGCCGTATGACCGCGGGAGCAAGTGGCAGCAGTACCAGCTCATCCCCTCGCTGCAGGAGTACGTCCTGGTGAGCCAGGGCGAGCCGCGGATCGAGATCTACCGCCGCCTGCCATCGGGCGCGTGGGAGTACACCGACGCGACCACCGGCGCGGTCACGCTCACGGGCGGCGCGGCGATCGATCTCGCGCGCCTCTACGACGACCTGCCGGGCTGAGCGCTTCGCCGCCTGCTGCGGTTCCTCGGGCGTCGAGCACCGGTGGGGAAGCCCCATGCCGCCAAACCTACGCGCCGGGCTCGGGACGCGCGCGGTGCTACCCGGCCCGGGCGTCGGCCACGCCGACGTAGGGTCGCAGGCGCGGGATCCAGCACCTGACCTCGCGGCGATAGTGCGTGTACTCGTCACCGAAGTGACCGAGCAGGTCGTCTTCCTCGGCGGGCCTCACCACCCAGTTCCACATCGCGCCGCCCAGCGCCACGTAGCCGAGCACCAGCACCGAGCCCAGCACCATCCCCACGGCCACGGCCTGCCCCAGCCCGGATATCACCATCGGGTTGCGCACGTAGGCGTAGGGCCCGCGCATCACCAGGCGGCGGGTGGCGTCGAGCGGTAGCGGCGTACCGTCACCGCGGCGGGCCAGGATCCAGCCACAGCCGAACCCGAACGCGCTCATCGCGGCGAACAGCCCGGTCGCCAGCGCGCGCTGCCCAGCGAAGCCAAACCGCGGCCATCCCAGCTGGGCCTGGATCTGCGCGAGAAAGCCGGGAACGAGCCCCAGAAAGAGGCTCCAGAACGCGGCGATGTAGAGGACCGTCTTGATCACGTTCCATCGCGGCGACGCTGCCCCGGCCTGGCGGAACAGCGGCAGCTGCTGCGCCGCGAGGTCGAGCGCCAGCGCGGTCGACACCAGCGCCATGGGCGCCATGGCGACGAAGCCGAACCAGCCACCGCCGCCCAGCGCCGCCCAGGCCATCACGTAGAGGGTCGCGTAGTCGACCGCGCCGGCCACCAGCCATGACAGCGGCAGCGCCCAGCCGCTGCCCCGCCGTGCCAGTGCCCCCGCCACGAGCGAGCCGCCGGCGAGCAGCGTCAGGTCGGGCACCGAGAACGCGAGCAGCGCCGAGGCGTGGTTGTGCGGCGGCAGGAACCACGCGCGCGTGGCGGGCCACAGCGCCAGGAGCGCCCACCACGCGACGGTGGACAGGCCCTGCAGGAGGAAGTAACTGCTCGCAAGCGGCCGGCGCACGGCCCGATGATAGCGCGCCGCGGACGCAGAGCGCGCAGCCCGCGAACTGCATCAAGCTCGATTCGGCGACCGGCCAGCGCGAGTCGCTCGACATTGGTGCTGGTCATCGGTTGCCGGGCGGACCAGGCTTCAGCGGCTGCGGGTCACCGCGGCGTTGAACGAGTTGACGGCCATGCCCTGTCCGCCGTTCCAGATCTCGAAGCCGAACTCGATGTCGATCATGAACCAGGCGCGCTGGAGCTGACCGCGCGAGACCGAGTCGGCGATGAACGGCTTGAGGTCGAGGTTGGCGCTGCTGGCCGGCGGGTTCCTCACGTAGCTGACCACGTTCCAGATCGGCATCCGGCCGATCCAGACGTCCCAGCTCGCGCCGTTGAGGTTGACCCCCTGTGCGACGCGCGAGCCGAACGGCTGCGGGAATCCGCCATGGCTCACCCAGATCATGATCTCGGTACCGTCGGGCTGACCTGCGGTTGTCGGGGCCGTGTTGAACCACACGTCGTACGCGGCGTCGAATGCTCCGGAGCCGCTCGGGTTGAAGTTGACGCTGGTGTTCGCCGTGGCGATGGCGCTGACCTGCACCGGCATGCCGCTCGTGGCGGCAGGGGTACACGCACCCCAGTGACACCCCTTGTAGATCGATGGATAGGTGGCCGGCGCGCCCGACGTCACGTTGAAGTTCGCGGTGGCGACCTGGAAGTTGAAGCCGGTCGAGCTGATGCACTGCCGCTGCGTCGAGTTCCATTCGTCCGCCTGGATGATGTAGTCACCCTGATTGATCGTCCCGAACTGGGCGCAGGTCGAGCCCGTGATGGCCTGCGACGACTCCGCGGCATCGGCGTCGTCGGGCGCGGACACACCGCAAGCGGTGAGGCTCGCGCCGAGCAGGGCGAGCGCGGTGATATTCATAGCTGACATTCGCATTGGAATTCTCCGCTTGTGGAGTACGTTGATACTCGACATCCTATCGCGCATCGCCCGGTCCGCCGGCAATGGCAACGACCGCAGTGTCCGTGGCTTGACAGTGGATGTCAATGCGCATTCTGGGGATGGCCGGGCCACGGGAAGTGTGGTCACCGCTCACGCCGCACGCCCTCGGCAACGCCGAGCCGGCGGGGCCATCCCCGCCGGCTTTCCACCTACATACTCTCAAGTGTCGCCGTACGACACAAGCTTCCAACGATCGACGAGGTTTGCGATCAGGGACGCATGAAAGATTCCCATGCGGTCGTGATCGCCGGCGGAGGGCCGACGGGGCTGATGCTGGCGGGCGAGCTCGCGCTGGCGCGGGTCGATGTCGCCATCGTCGAACGGCGCGAGCGCCAGGAGCTCGCCGGCTCGCGCGCGGGCGGGCTGCACGCGCGCACGATCGAAGTGCTCGATCAGCGGGGAGTCGCCGATCGCTTCCTGGCGCGAGGCCAGGTCGCGCAGGTCGCCGCCTTCGCGGGCTCGCTCGACATCAGCGATCTGCCGACGCGTCACAACTACGGGCTCGCGCTGCGGCAGCACCACATCGAGCGCATCCTGGCCGACTGGGTCGGCGAGCTCGCGGTGCCGATCTATCGCGGACGCGAGGTGACGGGGTTCGCGCAGGACGCCACCGGCGTCGACATCGCGCTGTCCGATCGACGAACGTTGCGAGCGCGGTTTGTCGTCGGGTGCGATGGAGGTCGCAGCGTGATCCGCAAGACCGCCGGCATCGACTTCGTGGGGTGGGCGCCGTCGACGAGCTACCTGATCGCCGAGGTCGAAATGACCGACGAGCCGGCGTGGGGCATTCGCCGTAGCGAGCGGGGCACCCACGCGCTGGGCAAGGTAGAGGACGCAAAGCTCGTGGCGGTCGTGTTGCAAGAGCCGCACGTCGGCCACGGCGAGCCGACGCTGGCCGAGGTCCGCGACGCGCTCGTCGCCGCGTACGGTACGGACTTCGGCGCTCATCGCGCGACGTGGCTGTCGCGATTCAGCGATGCAGCGCGCCAGGCCTCGTCCTACCGCAACGGACGCGTCCTGCTGGCGGGCGACGCGGCCCACGTGCATTCGCCCGTCGGCGGACAGGGGCTCAACACCGGCGTTCAGGACGCCATGAATCTGGGATGGAAGCTCGCCCAGGTCGTGCACGGGACCTCGCCGGACCGCCTGCTCGACACCTACCACGCCGAGCGGCATCCCGTCGCTGCGCGCGTGCTCCGCACCACGCTCGCGCTGACCGCGCTGCATCGTGGCGACGAGCGCAGCAAAGCGTTGCACGAGTCCGTGGCCGAGCTGCTGCGGATGAACGAGCCGCGCAAGCGATACGGCGCGATGATGTCGGGCCTCGACATCCACTACGATCTCGGCGCGGGACATCCACTGCTCGGTCGTCGCATGCCCGATCTCGATCTGGTCACCGACGCTGGCCCGCTGCGCGTGTTCACGCTGCTGCACGATGCGCGCCCGGTACTGATCCACTTCGGTGGCGCGTTCGACGCCTTCGACGTCACGCCATGGGCGGACCGAGTTCGGCAGATCGACGCACGTTACGATGGCGCGTGGGAGTTGCCGGTGCTCGGCGTGGTCGCTGCTCCGACGGCCGTGTTGGTCCGGCCCGACGGGCATGTCGCGTGGGTCGGGGAGGGCACGGACCACGGCCTGCGCGATGCGCTCGCGACGTGGTTCGGATCGCCCATGCTTTGAAGCGCGTCAGAAACGCGGGGGAGGATTTCTGCTCCGCGTTGACCGGCAGACACCTGCGGACTAAAGTGGCTGGGTGCTCCGGTTGTGGCTGCGGGTCATGGTCACCGCATCTAGCGTCCGACCAGCTCGTCAAGCGCTACATCGGCAGCGCCGGGCGGCTGGCGCCCCAGGACCTGGTCGCCTGGCCCGAGTCCCCCCTCGTCCATACCGACAGCGCTGCGAACGTCTGGTCGCGCACGCTGGTCGACAGCGTGTTCGCGCTCACCCGCGACTGCCCCCGGAGCCCCGTATGCGCATGAACCTGTCTCTGCTGCTTGGCTGTCTCGTCGCGTTGTCGGCGTGTGCCGCCCAGCCCGTTCGCGGCGAATCGCCGCCTCCGCAGGTCGCGAAGTCCGCCGACGTGACGGCGATCGAGCGCATACTCGAGAGCTTTCGAACCGCGATCATCGCGAAGGCCGGACCGGCGCTCGAGGAGCTGATGCTCGCGCCCGACGTGCCGTTTCAGTCGATCGTCGGCACGGCCGCGGAGCCGCGGCGCTCGACCGCGGCCGACTTCATCCGGTTCGTCAACGGCGCGACCACGGCCGTGGAGGAGAAGTTCTCCGATGTCCACATCACGGTCGACGGTGGGCTCGCCGTGCTCGACGCCAGGTACAGCTTCCACGACGCGGGAGTCCAGACGAACGCGGGGCGCGAAGTCTGGGTACTTCTGTCAACGCCGCGCGGCTGGAAGATCGCATCGGTCACCTGGTCGATCGTACGTGCGGTGGGCGCAGGTGAGCGACGCGATCCGCAGCTCGGTGTGGCGCGGATCGCGGCTGTGCACCCGGATGGCGGAGCTGACCCAGCGTATCGATGACGAGCTCGCCCAGGCGGGGAGGAAGCGATGGCTATCCGCGCTCTCGACCTGATGGTCGCGATCGTGGCCGGCTCGTCTCAGAACAGCTCGTCGAGCACCTTTGAGATCGTGAGGTACCCGCGCGCCGTGAGCCGATACGTCTCGTCCGCCTCGCCGAGGAGGTGGCTGCGAGCTCGTATCCGGCAACGGCATCACCAGTCGTCGATGCCGCTCCCGGCGCGCCAGCCGACCTCGGCGCGACGGCCCGGCGCGAGGCGGGCGAGCGCGGCTTGCCAGTGGGCCAGCCGTGCGCCGCCATCCGGCGGCGGTTGGCGCGTGCCCACCGCGCGACCGGCACACCCGGTCAGAGTTGACATAATGCCGATTCTGCGACGTTACCAGGGTGCGGTGCAGCACCGCGCCGTCAGGTCGCCACCCGCCCGTCACGCAGCCTGCGGCTGCCTCGCCGTATGGTCCGCGCATGGCACGTCCTCTTGTGGTTTCACTTCGTCTGCTCGTGGGCATCGGCGTGGCGAGCAGCACGCTCGCGTGCGGTGCGGATGACCGCGGCGACGATCAACAGCAACAACAACAAGCCGTCGGTGGATCGGCGGACATCGTCATCAGCCAGCTCTACGGCGGCGGCGGCAACGCCGGCGCGCCGGCGACCAACGACTATGTCGAGCTGTTCAACCGCGGCACCGGCTCGGTGTCGATCACGGGCTGGTCGGTGCAGTACGCCGCGGCCAGCGGGACTTCGTGGGCCAAAGCCAACCTGAGCGGCACGATCCCCGCTGGCGGCTACTACCTGGTGCAGCTCGCGAGCAGCGGCAGCGTGGGCACCGCGCTGCCGGCGGCCGACGCGACCGGCACGATGAACATGTCCGGCACCAGCGGCACGGTCGCGCTGGTCACCAACCAGACCCTGCTCAGCTGTGGTGGCTCGACGGCGTGTCTGCCCAACGGCAGCGTGCGCGACTTCGTCGGCTACGGGGCCGCGGTGCAGTCCGAAGGCGCCGCCGCGCCGACCCAGTCCAACACGACCGCCGGGTTCCGGGCCGGCCATGGCTGCACCGACACGGATAGCAACGGCGCCGATTTCTCGACCGGCACGCCCGCGCCGCGCAACTCGGCGACCGCGCACGCGGCGTGCGCCGGCGGTGGCGGCGGCACCGATGCCGGCGTGGCCGATGGCCCGACGGCACCCGCGGACGCGTCGACCGGCGGCGCTGGCGACGGCACGCCCGTCCGGCTGGCGTGCACCGGCTCGTTCGGCTCGGCGATGACGGCCACGTTCGGTCGGCTCGATGGCATCCTGGTCTCGATCGTCCCGATCAACGGCAGCTCGACGTGCCGCGGCGACGATAACCACGTCCATCTGCAGGTCCGCGTGAACGGCAACATCGAGGACATCGCGGTCAATACGGCGTCGACCACCGGCAATCCGGACGTCGACGTCCTGACGATCACGGCGCCGCTGCGCGGCGGCGCGTGGAGCGAGGGCTGGCATCCCGGCCAGACGCTCGACTACGCGACCAGCCTGGGGCTGAGCTCGGGCGACTTCACCGAGCGCACCCCGACGCAGGTGGCGTCGCTGGTCACCTCGACGCTCGCGAACGCGAACCACGTCTCGATCTTCACGACCGGGTTCGACTCGACCGGCGGCCACCTGATCCACCGCCAGGGCAGCAACCACGACGGCGCGATCGTGATCAACCCGCTCTCGGCGAACCCCGAGTACTTACTGTTTCACTTCACGACGCAGACGTTCTGAGCACGCCACATAGCCGCGAGCGCGCCCCTGCTCTGCTCGCACGCTGGCGCGTCCGCGCCGCCATCGAAAATAGCTGCGGTACCAGCGGGGTCCTTGCGTGCAAAATACCGCTGAAATCGCAAGGCGCGCTGCGTGTGCGATCGGCGTCGCCCCTACGTTGTCTCCACGAGCGGGACCACCGGGGCGGCTTCGCGGGGGCAGTCCATGGCACCCGAGTCTGGGGCCATCAGGGCTCCGGCGACGTGAGCAAGTTCGACGCTGTTGAGCGTGCGGAGGGTTTCACGGCAAAGCACAAGCTTGCGAGCTGGTTTCTTCATCTAGATATCGTATCGCGGGCCCTCCTGTGGTCGTAATCTTCGATAGCCGCGGCCGAATCCGGGAAGGTCCACCGCGTCAGCTCCCCCGAGAATCCGCGGGTTACGAGCGCGGCTCCCTCGAAGTGGACGCCGATCACATGTGACTTGTGAGACGGTAGCAGCCACAGCGGGTTGCCGCTGGCCGCGTCCCAGAACCTGACCGCGCCGTCGCCGCCGCCGGCGACGACCATCGCGCCATCGGGCGTGATCGTCGCGTCGGACAGGAACATCGAACCGCCGCGATACGTCTGTTGCGGCGCGCCGGTCTCGCCGTCCCACCGCCGCACCGTGCCGTCGCCGCCGGCCGTCAAGATCGCGCTGCCGTCGGCGACGAACCGCGCCGAGAACGTTCGGCCGACGTGGCCTTC
>Ga0302322_100003525_pt1 | contig 13458 bp, 10 predicted proteins | sample Fen_T0_2_FD_203757 | JGI IMG/M metagenome (GOLD analysis project Ga0302322, IMG submission 203757) | Peat permafrost microbial communities from Stordalen Mire near Abisko, Sweden - Fen_T0_2 | ecosystem: Environmental > Terrestrial > Soil > Wetlands > Permafrost | place: Sweden: Abisko...
CAACTACATTAAGTTTAACACAGCCAGGCGGTTCTTATTCGCAGCAGATATTTGTGCAGTTTACACCAACGCTGGTTCAATCATACAATGGCAATATTGCTGTTGGCGGTGGCGGTGCCACTACTGTTAATGCTGCTGCAACAGGTGCAGGCGTTAATTCGGTACCAACCGTTACAACCGGTGCAGCATCTGCTATCACTACCGTTTCGGCAACACTGGCGGGTACTATTCCTTCGAATGGTTGCAGTGCAGTAACAGCTTATGGAGTTGAGTACAGTACTACTTTGGGTTTCCCGAATGGTACAGGTACGGCAGTTCCGTCAACCAATTTAAGCGGTATTAATTTCTCTTCCAATGTTGCGGGCTTATCGCCTAATACAACTTATTATTACCATGCTTACGCAACCAATGGCGGTGGCACAGGTTATGGCAATGAGCAGAATTTTACCACACTTTCGCTTACACCAACAATCAATGCAACAGCACTTACGGCTTTTGGCAATGTTTGTTTAAATACAACAGCGGGTCCAAATTCATTCACAATTAATGGCTCTGCATTAAATACAACCAATGTTAGTGTAGGTCCTTTAACCGGTTTTACATTCTCAACCACATCAGGCGGTACATATACCGCTTCGTTGAGTTTAACGCAACCAGGCGGTACTTATACACAGGCCATCTTTGTTAAGTTTACACCAACACTGGTGCAATCTTACAACGGAAATATTCCGGTGAGCGGCGGCGGTGCAGCAGCAATCAATGTGGCAGCATCCGGTGCAGGCATCAATACCATTGCAACTGTTACAAGCGGTGCGGCCAGTGCTATCACTTCCATTTCTGCAACAGTTGCAGGTACCATTCCTTCCAATGGCTGCAGTGCTATTACAGCCTATGGTGTTGAATACAGCTTAACCAATGGATTCCCTAACGGAAGCGGAACTGCAGTAGCATCAACCAACTTAAGCGGTATTAATTTCTCTTCAAGCTTAACCGGGCTTACGCCAACAACTACCTATTATTACCATACCTATGCTACTAATAATGGTGGTACAGCTTATGGTGCACAGGGAACATTTACAACAGCCACACCAACCTTGTCTTCTTCAACGCTGACAGGTTTTGGTAGTGTTTGTTTAAATACAACTGCGGGACCTAACTCATTTACGATTACAGGTACCAATCTTACTGCGGCGAACGTAACTGTTGCAGCTTTGACAGGCTTTACCTATTCAACAACAGCAGGCGGTACTTATACTGCAACCTTAAGTTTAACACAACCAAGCGGTGCATATTCACAGCAGATATTTGTGAAATTTACTCCAACGACTGTGCAATCTTACAATGGCAATATTGTTGTTGGCGGCGGCGGTGGCACCAATGTGAATGTTGCTGCAACCGGTGCAGGTGTTAATACAGCGCCTTCTGTTACCAGTGCTGCAGCCAGCGCTATTACACAAACAACTGCAACCGTAGCAGGTACTATCCCTGCAACAGGATGTACAGCTATTACCGCTTATGGTATTGAATACAGCATTACTGCAGGTTTCCCTAACGGAACAGGAACAGCAGTAGCTTCAACCAATTTAACAGGTATTAATTTCAGTTCGGCACTTACCGGTTTGGCACCAGGCACTACTTATTATTTTCACGCTTATGCTACCAATGCCGGTGGTACTACTTACGGAACACAGGGTTCATTTACCACTGCAGCGCCTGTATTAACGGCAACTCCTCTAACGGCGTTTGGGGCAAATTGTATCAATACAACCGCAGGTCCTAATTCATTTATCATAAACAGCAACGCAGTTACTGCAGCCAATATAAATGTTGGTCCGTTGAATGGCTATACTTTCTCAACTACTTCCGGCGGTACATACACTGCTTCCTTAAGTATTGCACATGCAGCCGGCGTATTTACACAAACCATATTTGTGAAGTTTACACCTACGGCCGTTCAATCTTATAACGGTAATATACCGGTTAGCGGTGGTGGTGCACCAATCACAATCAATGTGGTTGCAAGCGGCAGCGGTGTAAATACCATAGCAACGGTTGTTACAGGAAGTTCAACCGTGCTTAATCCAAATACAGTTACATTGAGTGGTTCTGTAACCAGCATTGGTTGCAGCCCTGTTATTACTTATGGTATCGAATACAGCGGTATCAGCAGCCTGGCAAACGGCCTGGGTACCCAGGTAAGCGCTACCAATTTAAATGCCGGCAGTTTCTCAGCTACTTTAAACGGTTTGGTACCGGGTGGTAAATATTATTACAAAGCATGGGCCATCAATAACGGTGGTATTGCCTATGGTGCCGAGCAATCGTTTACCATGAGCAATTTACCGGGTGGATTTATCATCTACAATAACCCGGTACAGCATGGCGGCAACCTGCATTACAGCTACAAGGGTATTAAGCCGGGCCATTACCAGGTGCAGATCATTAACAGCCTGGGACAATCGGTTTTGCAGCATGAACTGATCATTGCAGTAGATTTTATTGATGATAATTTTATGGTGCCATCTACTATAGCACCGGGTGTTTACAGTTTACGTATTACCAGTCCCGATTTCAGGGATGATAAGATATTTATGATCAGGTAAGATCAATGAAGTAGTAATTGATAAAGGCCTCCTTTTTGGAGGCCTTTGTTTTTATAATTAACCAAAAATGTGCCATGCTGACAGCAAATGTCAATTGGTATCATGTTTGCAACCTGCCCATAAAAATATCAAATCATGCAAAAAGGAAGTATACGTGTACAAACGGAGAACATATTCCCGATCATCAAGAAGTTTTTATACAGCGAACATGACATTTTTATACGTGAGCTTGTCAGTAATGCAGTTGATGCCAACCAGAAACTGAAGACACTTTCATCGATCGGTGAGGCTAAGGGGGAGCTTGGAGAACTGAGGATTGATATTAAAATTGACAAGGAGAAAAAGACATTGACCATTTCCGATACCGGAATTGGCATGACGGAGGAAGAAATTGACAAATACCTGAACCAGGTGGCTTTCAGCGGTGCAGAAGAGTTCCTGGAAAAATACAAGGGACAGAATGAAGCGAATATTATTGGCCATTTCGGGCTGGGTTTTTACAGCTCATTTATGGTGAGTGATAAGGTGGAGGTGATCAGTAAAAGTTTTAAGGAAGGCAGCAAGGCTGTAAGATGGGAATGTGATGGCAGTCCCGAATTTAGTTTGGAAGAAGTAGAAAAGGAAAGCAGGGGTACCGACATCATCCTGCACCTGAATGCAGAAAGCCAGGAATTTTTAGATGCTTATAAGGTGAAAGCTATATTGGAAAAATTCTGCCGCTTTCTGCCAATACCCATTTATTTTCATGATGGCGAAGCAAAGGAAAAAGACAAGGATGGCAAAGAAGAAGCTGAAAAACAGCTCAATAATACGGCGCCAGCCTGGACCAAGAAGCCATCTGAACTTACAGATGAGGATTACAAGAATTTTTACAAGGAATTGTATCCCTTTGGTGAAACGCCTTTATTCTGGATTCACCTGAATGTAGATTATCCTTTTAACCTTACCGGTATTTTATATTTCCCGAAGATCAAGCAGAGCTACGAGATTCAGAAAGACAAAATTCAATTATACAGCAACCAGGTTTTTGTAACTGATGAGGTAAAAGATATTGTGCCGGAGTTTTTAATGCTGATGCATGGTGTGATAGACAGTCCGGATATACCGCTGAACGTGAGCCGCAGTTATTTGCAAGGCGATCCGAATGTGCGTAAGATCAATTCGCATATCACCAAAAAAGTGGCCGATAAACTGGAAGAAATATTTAAGAATGACCGCAAGCAGTTTGAAGAAAAATGGGAGAGTCTTGGTTTGTTTGTGAAGTATGGTATGATGACTGATGATAAGTTTTTAGAAAAGGCTAATAAATTCCATATCCTTCAGGATAGTAAAGATGATAAGTATTACACACTGGAAGAATACAGGCTGGCTACAGAAACCCTGCAAAAGAATAAAGATGGTAAACTGGTTATTTTATATACAACGAACCCGGTGCAACAGGATGCATACATACAACAGGCTTCAGCAAAGGGTTACATTGTAGTTAAGCTGGAAACGATCATTGATAATGGTTTTTTGAACCAGATGGAAATGAAGTGGGAGAACGTACAGTTTGTGCGTGTGGACAGTGATATTGTTGATAATTTAATTGACAAACAGGAAGGTGGAGACAGCGTATTAAGTAAAGATGACGAAGCAAAACTAAAAGAACTTTTCGCAGTTAAAAACCCGGAGATCAATGTATCGGTGGAAGTAAAAGGATTAAGTGCAGATGCACCACCTGTTGTTGCTACCAGGCCAGAGTTCATGCGCCGTATGAAGGATATGGCGGCGATGCAGGGAGGTATGGGAGCATTCTATGCAAATATGCCCGATGAAGTTACGCTGACCGTAAATGGCAACCATGCTATTTATAAAACGGTATTGGCTGAAGCTGAAACCGCAAAGCAGGAAAAGCTGGTACATAATTTAGCTGACCTGGCCTTGCTTTCGCAGGGATTGCTGAAAGGAAACAGTTTAACAAGTTTTATAAACAGGAGTGTGGAGTTGATGGGGTAGGTGTCTGGCCACTACATAGATTTTTTTATTTTAAAAGCATTTAGTATTTCTAAATGCTTTTAAAATTTAAGGCCATTATAGTGGCCTGACACCTAAGCGATTTCAAGAATAGATACTTCCAGGTATTTCATTTTTTTGCTGTACCAGGTTTCTTTGTAACCTGCTTTTAAAAACTGTTCTTTGTGTAGTGGGTTCACGTAAATGATTGTTATTTTACGTGGATTGTTTTTGAGGCTTGCAAAAATATTATTAACAACCGCACTCATGATGATCTCATCAAAAGGGTTAAAGAAAAAAATGCAATCCACATCATCCGGTATTTCAAAATAAAACGCATCATTGTTAATGATCTTGTATTCAAGTGCCGGAATTTTCTGTTTGGTTATGCTTAGATTTTCTTTTGCTGTTTCACATAAGTCCTTTGCAAAATCGAGGCCTGTAACCTTTTTAAAACCCTGGTGGGCAGCAACGCATAAGGCCCGGCCTTTTCCGCAACCAATATCGAGGAAGTGGGTTTTTGGTTTTTGTTTTTTGGTTTTTGATTCGTTTGAATTTAACTGCTTAAATATTTCTTCCAGCAGTGTATAACTTACGGGCATGTAAATGGTGGCATGCGAAATATCAATGCCCTGGTCTTCCAGTTTAAATAATTCATCGGCACCGGTGGTATTGATACCGTATTTTTTTTCTCCTTTAATTTCCTGCCTGATGATATACCAGGCAATACCAATATTCCAGTTATAAGCTAAGTAAAAAAAATATTTGAGGTAGGATAAGAATTTCATTATTCGCTGATACGGAGATCAATAATTTTTAGTTGTAAACTTACGTTACCATTCCATTCATTTTCATCCAGTGTAAAAACAAGATCAACGGGCTTTTTCAATAATTCAAATTTTGATGCCAGGTTAAAACCAATACCGGTAAAAGAAAATTTATCCTGCTTTACCACAAACCGGATATGTTGCTCTTTTACAATTTTTGAGTAACCGGTATCCTGTACATTTTTTGCAACAAAAACCGGTCGCATATTTTCGGGCCCAAAGGGTTCCATCTGGCAAATGATATTGTAAAAATTCTTCGTTAGATCTGCAAATGAAATTTCTGTATCAATAATGATCTCGGGGATTAACAGATGTTCGGGAATGGTGGCGGCAACTGTTTCTTCAAATTTATTGGTAAATGCAGCAACGTTTTCCGGCAATAATGAAAGCCCTGCAGCTGCAAAATGCCCTCCATAACCCAACAGATATTCCCTGCAGGCATGTATGGCTTCATATAAATTAAAACCGGGCACACTTCGTGCACTCCCGGTTGCAATGCCGCTGCTTTCGGTAAGCACAACGGTTGGCCGAAAATAAGTCTCGATCAACCTGCTGGCTACAATCCCCACTACGCCTTTGTGCCAGTGATCTTTAAAAACAACAGTTGTCTTTTTATTTTGCAATGCGATATCTGCATTGATGATCTCCAGCGCTTCTGCCGTTATACTGCTGTCTGCCTCTTTGCGGTCGGTATTGTCTGAATGCAGCATCTCAGCATATTCCAGCGCTTTATTGTAATCATCTTCAATAAATAATTGTACCGCTTTTTTTGCATCATCCATGCGCCCCGCGGCATTTACCCTGGGCGCAATTACAAACACCACATTGTTGATGGATAATTTCTTTTGTATACCTCCTAAAAATATTAAAGCTTTTATACCCGGGTTTGGATTGCTGTTTATTTTTTCCAGGCCATAGTGCGCCAATATCCTGTTCTCGCCGGTCATGGGCACAATATCGGCCGCAATGGCGGTGGCAACCAAATCCAGGTAACATAGATAATGCTCTTCATCAATATTCAGTTCGGTTGCCAATGCGGTAATCAATTTAAAACCAACACCGCAACCACAGAGTTCTTTGTATGGATAATTACAATCTTTTTGTTTGGGATTAAGAATGGCTGCTGCAGGTGGAATTTCTTCATCGGGCAAATGGTGATCGCAAACAATAAAATCAATGCCGATCTCTTTTGCATAAGTGATCAGGTCAACTGATTTAATACCGCAATCCAAAGAAATGATCAAAGTAAAATCATTCTCTTTTGCAAAATCAATTCCCATTTTGCTTACACCGTAACCTTCGCGGTAACGGTGTGGAATATAAAAATCAAGGAAGGCAGGCTCATAAATTTTGCACAGGAATTTATACATGCAGGCAACGGATGTTGTACCATCCACATCGTAATCGCCAAACACCAGTATCTTTTCTTTTTTTTCAAAAGCAGTAAGTATCCGGGCAACCGCTTTGTCCATATCTTTCATCAGCCAGGGATCGTGCAGGCCGGCTAGTTGCGGACGAAAATATTGCCTGGCCTTATCAAAACTATCAAAGCTACGCTGCACCAGTATACGGCATAGGGCGGCATTGATCTTCAGTGATTCCTGTAAAGCAGCAGTTTTACGGGAATCAACTTCTAATATTTTCCATCTTTTATCCATATTAATATTTCCTGTCGGTGGTGTAGCGTACCAGTTCTTCCAATACTTTTCTCACGGGGTTTTCGGGAAAGCTGTTTAAAATACCAAGTGCCTCATCGCGGTATGCATTCATTTTCTCAGATGCATATTTTATGCCGCCTGCTTCAACAACGGCATCAATTACAAATTTCACCTTTTTAGCCTCAGTATTCTCATTTTTAATGATATAGATAAGCTTTCTTTTTAAAGCCGGATCAACTTTGTTCAATGTATATATCAGTGGCAGGGTTAATTTTTTTTCTTTGATGTCGTTACCGGTAGGTTTGCCGATATCTTCTTTGCCATAATCAAAAAGGTCGTCTTTAATCTGAAAAGCTATGCCCACCTTTTCGCCAAAGCGTTTCATGGCTGCAGTAACTTCCTCATCTTTACTGGTGCTGTAAGCCCCAACCGCACAGGCAGAGGAAAGCAGTGAAGCCGTTTTATTTCGAATGATCTCGAAATAAATATCTTCGTCCAGGTTTAATTTGCGGGTCTTTTGCAGTTGCAGCAATTCCCCCTCGCTCATTTGCCTTACGGCATCTGAAAGTATGTGTAAATGCCTGAAATCGTTATTGCCGGTTGCCAGCAACAAACCTTTTGAAAGCAGGTAATCGCCAACCAGTACTGCAATTTTTTTATTCCACAATGCATTGATAGAGAAGAAACTACGCCGTTCAAGAGCGTCATCCACCACATCATCATGCACCAGGGTGGCAGTATGCAAAAGTTCTACCAAAGCAGCTGCCCGGTAAGTGCTTTCATTTATTTCACCGTGCAATTTGGCACTTAATAAAACAAACATTGGCCTCAATTGCTTACCCTTACGTTTTATGATGTATTTCATAATCGTATCCAGTAACAGCGTTTCACTTTTGCTTGCTTCGGCAAATTTTTTTTCAAAAATTTTGAGTTCGGGCCCTATTATTTTATTAATGAAATCCATAATTTAAAACCGGTAATGTGCTTTGATATTTTACAAAGCCTTGGTATTTTGCCTTATATGCAACGAAAGTACTAATATCCGTGTCTTCACAATAAATTATCGTAAAAAAACACATATAGCTAATTAAATCATAAAATAACTTTGATAATTAGGCTGTAAGTGATATTTTTGCTGTAATATTATCAAATACGCATTGAAAATTTTCTTAATTAACACATTATGAGCAAAACTTACAGGTTCTTATTAGGGATATTATTTTTAACACTAACAACAGCTGTGAGCGCACAGGTTGGTGGTGCCGGGAGTGTATATGACTCTTCGGTAATTTCTAAAAAAAGGATGAATCAGCAAAACCAATTTTGGGAAGGTTCTTACAACTTTCCTGCTAAACCACGTAACATGTGGGAAGTTGGGGCATCTATCGGGATGTTTACAATAAGCAGTGATGTATCGGTTAAGCCGTTTACATTTCCAAATTTTGAGGCACATATACGCAAAGCTTTTGGCTATGTGTTCTCTCTGCGTCTGCAGTATTTAAATGCAAAAGGCGAGGGACTCAATTATACTGAATCAGCTAATTTCCTGAAAAATGCAGCCTGGAATACAAACCTTCCGGTAGGTAAGCGTTATTTTGCACCGGATGCGCTCTTAAATGCTGCTTCAACCGGAATTACGGTTAATTCTGATCATGCCGGTAACGTAAGTGCAAACAGGGATATTGTTTACTACAACTATCAAACACGCCTGCAGGATCTTGGTCTGCAGGGTATTGTTACTTTAAACAATATCCGTTTTCACAAACAAAAGACAGGTATCGTGCTTTACGCTGGTCTTGGTGTTGGTGTAACTGCTTTCCAGGTAAAAGTGAATGCCCTGGATGCAGCCGGAAACAACTACCGGACACTATTTCAAAGCGTATACTCAAAATATGGTCCTGGTACATACAAACAGCGCAAGAATATCCTGAAGGATTTAAAAGCCGGTATGGATAAGACCTACGAAACCGCTGCTGAAAATGAAAATACCCGCAGACCGGTATTGGGAGATAAAACCCTGAAACCATCTGGTACTGTATTGGCTGGTGTTGCTATTAAACTGGGTAAAAGAGTTAACCTGGCGATTGAAGACAGGTGGAGTTTTGTAAAAACCGATCTTTTGGACGGCCAGCGCTGGCAGGAACATGCATGGGGTGATGCTGCTTTAACCCGTGATTTTGATTCATACAACTATGCTTCTATAGGTTTAAATGTAAACCTGGGTGGAAGAGCTGTTGAGCCATTGTGGTGGATCAATCCATTGGATTATGCATATGATGAATTACGTAACCACCGCAATGTTAAAATACCTAAAAATGATTGTAATGATGCTGATGGTGATGGTGTTTGCGATCATTTAGACCGTGAGCCAAATACACCTGCCGGTTGCCCTGTTGACACACACGGTGTAACAAGAGATACCGACGGTGATGGTGTACCGGATTGTAAGGATAAGCAACTGATCACTCCTACAGAGTGTCAACCGGTTAACGCTGATGGTGTTGGTAAATGCCCTGATCCTGAGTGCTGCAAATATCCAAAAGATGTAGTAGTTCCGCCGGCAGTTTGCCCTTGTGATTATCCTACTTTGATCTACAAAGGTACTTCAACAACAGGTTTATCAAACGATAACAGGAATATGCTGGCTACGGTAGCTGCCAAAATGAAGGCAAACCCAACCTGTACCATAAACATCAATGGATATCCTGAAACATCTAAAGCATCTCAGGCTAATTGTCAGAAAAGGTTAGAGACCATTAAAATATACCTGATTGAGAAAGAAGGTATCAGTGCAGACAGGATCAATACCAATTGTGTTTTACCAGAAAATGGTACACCGGTTGGAGATAAGAATTCTGTTGATATCAAATGTAACTAATACAATAAGATCTTATATGGCAGCCCTCCGGTTTTCCGGAGGGCTGTTCTTTTCGGGTAAAACCCTTCTTTATCAAATGATTAACGCTGTTTTTTTTACAATCCCGATATTTAAAAGCATTTTTGACTTATTTACGTTAATTTTGCGTCCTTTATGAGATTATTTAAACTATTACTGGCACCGGCGTTTTTACTGATTTTGGTAACTACATCCTGCAATAAATACAACAAGGTTACCAAGAGCAAGGATTATGAGTATAAGCTGAAAATGGCCGACCAGTATTACAGCAAAGGCAAGTATAAGATTGCACAGGAACTTTATGAAGAGCTTTTTCCTGTTTTTAAAGGCACTATTAAATTTGAAGAATTATACTTTAAAGATGCTTATTGCTTTTACTACATGAAAAGCTATGCAGATGCCGAAAACCTGTTTAAGGGATTCCTGGAGGTTTTCCCAAATAGTACGAAGGCTGAGGAAGTTGATTACATGCGTTCGTTTTGTTTTTACAAGCAATCGCCCAAGCTGGAGCTGGAGCAGGTAAATACGATAAAAGCAATGGGGATGATGCAGACTTTCATCAATACCCACCCCGGATCAGAAAGAAATAAGGAAGCAACAGAAATTATAGATAAATGCAGGGCAAAATTGGAACAGAAGGAATACAGGGCTGCTGAATTATATTACAATATGAGCCAGTACAGGGCAGCTGCAATTGCTTTTACCAATTTAACCAATAACTATCCGGAATCATTGAGGGGTGAAGAATACAAGTTGAAAACGGTTAAAGCATACTATAAATTTGCAAAACTGAGTTACGAGGATAAACAGATCGAGCGTTATGAAAAAGTGATTACAGAATACCAGGATTTTGTAGACCGTTACCCCGAAAGTAAATTATTAAAAGAAGCAGAAAGTTTCAGTAACCTAAGTAAAAATAACATTAAAGCTATAAAATATGAGCAAACTCAGACGGCAGCTAAGCGCTAATACCAGCAGCGTTGTAGAACCCAAAAAATTATCTGATATCAAGGAAAAAACAGGTAACCTGTATGAATCTATTGCCATTATTGCAAAAAGGGCAAACCAGATCAACATTACTTTGAAAGAAGAACTGCATAATAAACTGGAAGAGTTTGCAAGCCATACCGACAGTCTTGAAGAAATTCATGAAAACAAGGAGCAGATCGAGATTTCAAAAGCTTATGAGCGCATGCCAAACCCGGCTTTATTGGCTACCCAGGAGTTTATGGAAGATAAAGTTTATTTCCGCAGGAACGATGAAGACTTATTCAGTTAAGTCATACCAATTATTTAGCATCTTATTTAATTAAGAAGTCATAATTTTAACCCCACAATCAGTAAAACTGTTGTGGGGCTTTTTATGTTGCAGAACAAAAAAATATTATTAGGAGTAACGGGCAGTATTGCAGCATATAAAACCGCTGTTTTAACCCGCCTGCTTGTAAAAGCCGGGGCCGAAGTAAAGATTGTGATGACAAGGGCGGCAAAAGATTTTGTAACGCCGCTTTCATTATCAACACTGTCTAAAAATCCGGTATTGGCCGATCTTACCGAAAACGATTCCTGGGCAAACCACGTGATGCTTGGCCGCTGGGCCGATGTTATGCTGATTGCACCGCTCAGTTGCAATACACTGGCTAAAATGGCAACAGGTTTATGTGATAATTTATTGATGGCCGTTTATCTTTCGGCAACCTGTCCGGTGGTGGTTGCCCCTGCAATGGATGAAGACATGTGGCATCACGGCACAACAAAAAATAATCTTGATATTATAAGGGGCTTTGGTAACCATATCATCCCGGTAGAAAATGGCGAACTTGCCAGTGGCCTGGTAGGAGAAGGCAGAATGGCTGAGCCGGAAGCCATTGTTAACTGGCTCAACAGTTTTTTTTTGCACGAAAATGAATTAAGCGGTAAGAATATTTTAATAACTGCCGGCCCAACTTACGAAAAGATAGATCCCGTTCGATTTATAGGAAATCATTCTTCGGGGAAAATGGGCGTTGCCATTGCCGAAGAAATGAAAAGCCGTGGAGGCGATGTAACACTGGTACTGGGGCCATCTGGAATTAAAGTGAATGCCGGCATTAAGGTGATCAATGTAACATCGGCTGCAGAAATGCTGGATGCCTGTGAAGCACAATTTGCGAATTCGGATATCACCATCATGAGTGCTGCTGTTGCTGATTATACACCCGTGGCAGTTGCCAGTGAAAAAATTAAAAAAACAGAAAAAGATCTTTCCATATCGCTCATCAAAACAACCGATATACTAAAAAAACTTGGAGGACTTAAAACCAACAACCAGGTTTTAGTAGGCTTTGCACTGGAAACCAATAATGAAAAGGAATACGCTTTACAAAAGCTGCAAACAAAAAATGCAGATCTGATTGTGTTGAATTCTATGCAGGATGCTGGTGCAGGTTTTGGGCATGATACTAACAAAATCACTATTTTTGATAAAACAGGTAATGCTTATCCATTTGCTGTAAAATCGAAAAAAGAAGTGGCTAAGGATATTGTAAATACCATCATACAACAATTTTATGCGAAAAATTAATTTACTGCTTGTACTTGCCTTTATGGTTAAAATTTCTGCTGCTCAGGAACTAAAGGCCAATGTTACAGTTGTAAGCAACCAGGTAGGTAATAATGTAAATCAAAACGTATTCCGTACACTTCAAACAGCCCTGAATACGTTTATTAACACCCGTAAATGGACATCCGATACCTATGCACCCAATGAACGGATTGAATGTAATTTTTTGTTGAACCTGCAACCTACCGGCGACCTGAACGTTTACAATGCTTCACTTACGATACAGGCGGCCAGGCCGGTCTTTAACACCAGTTACCTTTCGCCCATCATTAATTTTAAAGATGACAATATCATTTTTAAGTATGTTGAATTTCAGCAACTGGAATTTAATGAGAACCGGGTTTCGGGTTCCGATGCATTGGTCTCAAACTTAACTGCCGTCATTGCCTATTATGCCAACATGGTACTGGCTTTTGATTATGCTTCTTTTGCACCACGTGGCGGTGATCCGTATTTTGCAAAGGCACAGAATATTGTAAACAATGCGCCTGATGGCAGGGGTATCTCGGGCTGGAAAGCGTTTGACGGAGTTAGAAACCGTTACTGGCTTGTAGAGAACATGATGAACAGCCGTTACACCATCATGCACGATGTTTATTATAATTACTACCGCCTGGGAATGGATAAATTATATGAGGATGAAAATGCAGCCAGGGCAGAAGTGATGAATGTACTGAACCTGTTGAGTAATTTCATCAACGATAATCCAAATAAAATGATCAGCCAGTTCTTTTTCCAGGGTAAAGCAACCGAGCTGATTAAGATATTTTCTAAAGCACCCCCGCAGGATAAGGCAAGGGCATCTGAGATTTTACAACGTTTGGATATAACCAATGCCTCCAAATATAAAGATGAATTGAAATGATAAGGATGATCA
>Ga0302322_100003526_pt1 | contig 13458 bp, 11 predicted proteins | sample Fen_T0_2_FD_203757 | JGI IMG/M metagenome (GOLD analysis project Ga0302322, IMG submission 203757) | Peat permafrost microbial communities from Stordalen Mire near Abisko, Sweden - Fen_T0_2 | ecosystem: Environmental > Terrestrial > Soil > Wetlands > Permafrost | place: Sweden: Abisko...
ACCAGGCCCGCCGCGAGGGCTGGGACGCCGCGACGACCGCCGGGCAGCTGGCCCGGCTGCGCGACGCCCGGCCCACCGCCGTCAACCTGGCCGGCGCCGTCGACGTCGTGGCGGCGCGGCTGGGCGCCGGCCCGGACGCCGTCCTGGCCGCCGCCCGGGAGGTGGTCGAGCACGGCGAGCGCGCCGACCTGGAGGTGTCGCGCCGCGGCGCGGACTGGATCCTCGCGCAGGCCGCGGCCCGCGGCGTCGACCGCCCGCTGCGTGTGCTCACCCACTGCAACACCGGGACGCTGGCGACGGCGGGCCGGGGGACGGCGCTCGGCATCGTCCGCGAGCTGCACGGGCGCGGACTGCTCGCGCAGGTGCGCGTCAACGAGACGCGCCCGCTGCTGCAGGGCGCCCGGCTCACCGCCTGGGAGCTGGCGCGCGAGGGGATCCCGCACGTCGTCCAGGTGGACGGCGCGACGGCGTCCTCGGTCGCGCGCGGTCTGGTCGACGTCGCGGTCGTCGGCGCCGACCGGATCGCCGCCAACGGCGACACCGCGAACAAGATCGGGACCCTGGGGGTGGCGCTCGCCTGCCGGCACGGGGGCGTCCCGTTCGTCGTCGCGGCCCCGTGGACCACGGTCGACCTGGCGACCCCGGACGGCGCGGCGATCCGGGTGGAGCAGCGCCCGGACGGCGAGGTCGTCGCCTTCGCCGGGCACCGCACGGCGCCGGACGGCTCGCCCGGCGACAACCCGGCCTTCGACGTCACCCCGGCGGGGCTCGTCGACGCGATCGTCACCGACCGGGGCGTGGTGGAGCCGTCGCGGGCTCCCGGGACGGCGGCCCTGGCGCGCTTGGGGGATCACCTCCAGGGGCGGTGAGGGTCCGTCAGGGCGGCGCCTGGTCCAGGGCCCGCGCCAGCCCGCCGAGCCCGATCGTCAGGGCGTCCAGCTCGACGTCGGTGAGCTGCTGCAGCAGCTCCCGGTGCCGGTCGCGGACCGAGGCGCTGATCCGGGTGGTGACCGTCCGCCCCTCGGGGGTCAGGCGCAGCCGGACGAACCGCCGGTTGTCCTCGTCGCGCTCGCGGACGATCCAGCCGCGCCGTTCCAGCCCCGCGACGAGCCGGCTCACGGTCGACTTCTCCAGCGCGAGCCGTTCCCCGAGCTGCGCCTGGGTCAGCCCGGGAAGGCCCGCCAGTTCGTCGAGGGCCAGCGCCTGCGAGAGCGTGGCCCCGGTGGCGGCCTCGTCGTGGGGCCGCAGCAGCCCGCCCGAGCGTCCGAGGCGCCGCAGCAGGTCCCCGACCAGGTCGACGGCGGACGGCACGCCGTCCCGCGGCACGACGCGTCCCGGCCGGGACGCCCTCGATCCCCCCATGGTTGCAGAATACAACCGCCCGTCCGCCGTGGCCCGGGACCGTTCGCGATCAAGAACCCGGGCCGCATGTCCGTCGCCCCGCCGGGTACCGCACCGGCATGCCCGACGCCGTGCAGCAGCCGCCGGACCCGTCACGGGAACGGCTGGCGGCCGCGCTCGCGGTGGCCGCCGAGGCCCTCGCCGAGATGGTGACCCGGGCGCTGGCGCAGCCGGAGCCCGGGCTGACCCCGGGCCAGTTCCGCGCCCTCGTGCTGCTCGTGACCCGGGGGCCGCAGCGGATCGTCGACGTCTCGGCCGACCTCGGCGTGGTGTCGTCCAGCGGGACGCGCCTGTCCGAGCGTCTGGTGCGCCGCGGCCTGGTCGCCCGCGGCCCGTCCGGCACCGACCGGCGTGCCGTCCGCCTCACCCTGACCCCTGCCGGACGGCGGCTGGTGGAGCAGGTGCTCGACCGGGTGGTCGCCGCCGTCCCGCAGGCCCTGCACGCGCCCCTCGCCGACGCGCTGGCCGCCCTCGCCCGCGCCGCCGCCCCGCCGCCGGACGACCCGCCCTCGCCGTCGGGCGTGCCGGGCGACATGCCCCAGTCTTCAGACGTGCCCGGCGAACTGCGCCATCCGTGACTCCAGCGCCGCCAGGTAGGCGTCGCGCTGTTCCGCGTCCACCGACCCCTCGCGGGTGAGGCTGCAGGCCGGCAGGACGTCGACGGCGAGGTTCGCGGCGCCCGCCAGGCCGCGCAGCTCGTCCAGGCGCTGCGCGAAGAGCGTGCCGCTGCCGGGGGGAGTAGGCGCGCACGACGTCGTCCACCGGCTCGGTGAACAGGTCGGCCTTGGCGACGACCAGATCAGCCAGGTGCGGTACCGGCGGCGCACGCCGGGCCGACCCGACGCCGCCCGGGACGTCGCGGGGTCAGGGTGAGCCGAACCGGTACCCGGCGTCCAGGAGCTTCGGGAGGACGACGCTGAGGGCCTCCAAGGTCTGGCGCCGGTCCCCGCCGCCGTCGTGCTCCAGGATGATCGACCCCGGCCGCGTCTGGGTGAGGATCGTCTCGGCGATGTGCCGCGTGCCCGGCCGGGACCAGTCGCGGGGGTCCACCGACCAGCCGAGCGGCCGCAGCCCCTCGTGCGCGCACCGGGCGAGGACCTCCCGCGACCACGCCCCGCCCGGCGCCCGGAACAGCGTCGGCCGCGTGCCGGTCGCCTTCTCGATGGCGTCGCTCGCGCGGACCACCTCCCGCTCCACCGCGGCCGGGGAGAGCCGCTGCAGGTCGGGGTGGGTGTAGGTGTGGTTGGCGACGACGTGCCCCGCCTGCGCGACCTCGCGCACCAGGTCGGGGTGGGCCGCCGCCTGCCGCCCGATGACCGAGAAGGTGGCCTTGACCCGGTAGCGGTCCAGCAGGGCGAGCATCCGCGGCGTCCACTGCGGGTCGGGGCCGTCGTCCACGGTCAGCGCGATCGCCGTCCCGGCGCAGGCCAGGTAGTGCTGCGGCTGCCCGGCGACCTGGCGGCCGGACAGCTGCGGGCAGACGCCGGGGGTCGGCGCGACGGGCGCCGGCAGCCCCGGCAGGTCCACGTGGGGGACCAGGTCGGCGGGCGCCGCGGCGGTCGAGGCGGTGGCGCCGGGGCGGCCGGACGGCGTCCCGTGCGAGAGGTTCCTGGGCTCGCACGCGCTCAGCAGCCAGCCCGCCGCACCCGCCAGCACCACCCGCCGGGACGCCGCCCGCGCGGCCCGGGGCGCGGCGGGGGAGGTGGTCCGGTCGCTGCCCGTGGTGGGGTCCACCCGTCGAGCATGCCGCACCGTCACCGCCCGTGTCCGCGTCCCGGGCGCGCGTGTCGGTACGGGAGGCCGGTCCTCGGCGCGGGCCGGATCGAGTACTTTCAGTGCTCGTTGGTTAACGATCCGGAGTCATAGCAGGTGAAGTGGGGTATCAGCGGTGCGAAGCGGGCGATCCGGGGGATCCGGGGGATCACGGCCAGGGCGTCGCCAGGCCGGGCCCGCGCTGCCGCTGCCCGCCGCGCGTCACCAGGCCCCGCCCCGGCGGGGACCCCGCGCCGCGCGGGCGGCCGGCGCCGCCGCGCTCGTCCTGAGCCTGGCCGTCGCGGGCGCCGGGACGGTGGAGTACCTCCACCTGCGGGCCAACGTCCGCAGCGCACCCCTGTTCACCGGGGTGACGGGCGACGCCGGCGCCGAGCGCCCCGACGCCGCCGGGAACACCCCGGTCAACCTGCTGGTCATCGGGTCCGACGACCGCAGCAGCCCGGCCGACTGCCGCATCGGCCATGACTGCGCGGGCGGCGGGATCAACGCCGACGTCGAGCTGCTCGTCCACGTGGCTGCCGACCGCAGCAACGCCACGGTCGTCAGCATCCCCCGCGACACCGTCACCGACCTGCCCTCCTGCCGCGACCCGCGCACCGGCCGCGTCGTGCCCGGCCGCCGCGGGCCGATCAACGCCAGCCTCGGCGCCGGTCCCGGGTGCACGGTCGCCGCCGTCCACCGGCTGACGGGCGTCCCGGTCGACCACTTCGCGATGGTCGACTTCGTCGGCGTCATCGCCCTGTCGGACGCCGTCGGCGGCGTCCCGGTGTGCGTCAGCGACGACGTCTACGACCCCTACTCCCATCTGCGGCTCACCAAGGGCGACCACGTGCTGCGGGGTATGGCCGCGTTGCAGTTCCTGCGGTCGCGGCACGCCTTCGGCGACGGCAGCGACCTCGGCCGCACCTACGCGCAGCACGCGTTCCTGGCCTCGATGATCCGCACCCTGAGCGCCGCGGGCGTCCTGGGGAATCCGGCCCGGGTCGTGCGGCTCGCCGAGGCCGCCACCCGGGCCCTCACCGTGGACGACGCGCTGCGCTCGATCGCCCGGCTCGTGACCCTGGCGACCGACGTCGACGACGTCCCGTCGAGCCGGATCACCTTCCTGACCATGCCGTCGTCCCCCGACCCGCAGAACCCGGCGCGGGTGGTCCCGGCGGCCTCGGCCCAGGCGCTGTTCCGGGCCGTGGCGCAGGACCGGCCGGTGACGCCGCCCCGGCCCGCGCCGTCCACGCCTGGCCACCGGCCGGGACGCCCGCCGTCGTCCTCGCCGTCCCCCTCGGCCGCGGGGGCGACCGCCCCGGACGGCGCGCACGCCCGGACCGCGGACGACGCCCGCACCTGCGCGCCGGTGAGCCGTCAGCGCACGGTCGTGCTGCGCGGGGTGCCCATGTCGCCGGTCACCGCCTACGCGCGCTCGGGCGACGTGCCGGTCTCCGCCCCCTGACGCCGGTTCTGTTCAGGAGGTGCCGGGGCGCTCCAGGACGCTGACGGTCGTCCGGCTGACCTGGTGGCGCGGCCGGTCGGGGTCGGGCAGGGACCGCAGCGCGTCGACCACCGGCACCACCTCGGCCTGCCAGGTGGCGTCGTCCAGGTCCCACAGGAACGACCACAGGCGCCCCTCGACGCCGTCGGCGACCTGGGCGGGCGAGACGTCCGCGCTGCGCGGGGCCGCGGGGTGCTGGTCGACGCAGCGCAGTCCCGCGGCCCCGGCGGCCGCCCGGACCTCCTCGGGGGAGTCGTTCCGGCTGCGGGAGGCGAGCCGGAGCGGGCGCAGGAGCCGCGACAGGTCGTCGTCCCGCTCGTGCTGCGGGCGCCCGTGGACGGCGACCATCCGCCCGCCCGGGCGCAGCACCCGGGCCGCCTCGCGCAGGGTCGTCCCCAGGTCGGCGACCAGGTGCAGCACGTGGACGGCGACGACGCCGTCGAACGACGCGCCCGCGAACGGCAGCCGCAGCGCCGACCCGCGCACCAGCAGGCCGGGCAGCCTGCCCCGGGCGACGGAGAGCATCTGCGGTGACAGGTCGACGCCGGCGATCCGGACGTCGGCCCTGGCGTCGGTGGTCCTGGTGTCGAGCAGCGCCCGGGAGACGATGCCGGTGCCGACGCCGATCTCCAGCAGGTCCCCGCCGGGAAGGTGCGGGGCGAGGTCCGCGGCGGTGGCCCGGGCCCGGTCCGTCCCGCCGCGGGTCTCGTCGTAGGACCCGGCGATCCGGTCGAAGGACAGCCCGTCGTCGACGCTCACACCCTCACCGTAACCCGCGCGCCCGCACCGCGGCAGAGCCGCCGATCCTGGCTGCGGCAGAGCCGCCGATCCTGTCGGGGGGCGGCCCTAGAGTGCCGGACATGTCGCCACGCTGGACCGGCGAGCAGGTGCTCGCTCTCGCCCCCGACGCGTCGTCCGCCGCCGCCGGGCGCCGGCTCGCGACGTCCGCGCCCTGGAGCGACACCGGCTGGGCCGACGCCGCACCGGGCGGTCCGGTGGTGTGGGGGTCGTGCCGGGGGAGCGGCGCCACCCCGTACCTGACGGCGGTCGACCTGACCGGGCCGGCCTTCTCGTGCACCTGCCCCAGCCGCAAGTTCCCCTGCAAGCACGCGCTCGGCCTGCTGCTGCTGTGGTCGGCGGGCGGCGTGCCCGACGCGCCGGCCCCGCCCGACCGGGTGGCGGCGTGGCTGGCCGCGCGGCAGGCGGCGTCACAGCGGGCCGCCTCCCGGGGGACGTCGGCGGACCAGCCTGCGGCGGCGTCGTCGACGGGCCCTGCCGATCCGGCGGCGGCCCGGGAGCGGGCGGAGCGTCGCGACCACCGCATGCTCGACGGCCTCGCCGAGCTCGACCAATGGCTCCACGACCAGGTCCGGTCGGGCCTGGCCGGCACCGATCGGGCGGGGTACGGGCCGTTCGACCCGCTCGCCGCGCGCATGGTCGACGCCCAACTGCCCGGCGTCGCGAGCACGCTGCGCCGGCTCGCCGGTGTCGCGGTCTCGGGTGACGGCTGGCCGGCCCGGCTCCTGGAGGAGTACGCCCTGCTCCACCTGCTCGCCCGGGCCGCCCCCGCGGCGCTGGACGGCGACGACGGCGAGCTGGCGGCCACCGTGCGGGCGCACCTGGGCGTGCCGGTGACCCGGCAGGACGTGCTGGCAACGCCCGCGATCCGTGACCGGTGGACCGTGCTGGCCCTCCGTGACGACGTGGAGGAGCGCCTGTCGGTGCGGCGGGTGTGGTTGCACGGTGCGCGCGCGGGCCGGATCGGGCTCGTCCTGTCCTTCGCGATGCCCGGCCAGGCGCTGGACTCCTCCCTGGTCCCGGGGACGGTCGTGGACGCCGAGGTGCACCGCTACCCGGGCGGTGCAGGCCTGCGCGTTCTGGTCGGTGCGCGGTACGCCGTCGACCGGGCCGCCGCCGCCGTCCCGGGCACGGGCCTGGAGGCGGCGCTGCTGGAGTGGTCGCAGGTGCTGGCGCGCGATCCGTGGCTGCGGTCGTGGCCCGTGGTGCTGTCCGGCGTCGTGCCGGTCGTGGACGGCGACGGTTGGTGGCTGCAGGACGGCGCGGGCAGCCTGCCGCTGGTCGCGGTCACCGACGCCGCCTGGGTCGTGCTCGCCGCGTCCGGCGGCGGCCCGGTGACCGTGCTCGTCGAGCTCGTCCCCGGCGGCGCCCGGCTGGTGGCGCTGCTCGCCGCCGCGCAGCCGCCTTCTGGTCCGGATCCCGGCCCGGCGGGCGGACCGCCCGCCGGCGGCTCCGGCGAGGTGCCCGGCGTGCAGCCCGCGGGGGTCCCCCGGTGACGCGTGCCTCCTTCGACGACCTCGCCTCGGTCGCCCTGCTCGGCACCCGCCGTCGCCCGGTCCCGGCCGCCGCGCTCCCGGAACCGCTCGCCCGGGCGGCCCAGCAGGTCGCCGCCGGGTCCGGCGCCCCCGCCGGTGCCACCCCGGACGGCGCCCGGCACCTGCTCGACGTCGCCGCCCTGGCCGCGGTGTACCGGCGGGCGGGCCTGCGGTGCGGTCCCGCGCGGGCCCTGCCGCCCCCGGCGCCTCCGGATCGGCTGCGGCCCGCGCCCCCGGCGGCCGCCGCCCGGCTCGACGAGCTGCTCGGCGGCAGCGACCGCGACCTGCTGCAGCTGTGGCTCGTCACGGCCGCCGCCCGCGGGCTGCGGCCCCCGCACCGGGCGCTCCCGGCCCTCCTCGACGCCGCCGTCCGGGCCCCCGCCCTCGCCGGGGCCGTCCTGGCCGCCACCGGACCGCGCGGCCGGTGGCTCGCGGAGCGCCGGCCCGAGTGGCGGCCCTGCCTCGCCGCGCTGCCCGCCGGGTCGCCGCCCTGGGACCCCCCGGCCGGTGACCCCTCCGAGGCCGAGACCGGGAACGAGCCCGCGGGCGGGTGGCCCGACGTCGGGCGCGCCGCCGACGACGTCTGGCGCACCGGCACGGCCGGGCGCCGCCGGGCCTGGCTGGAGGGCGCGCGGCGGGCCGACCCGGCGGCGGCGCGCAGTCTGCTCGAGGCCGGCTGGGCGCGGGAGGCACCCGTTGACCGGGCCACCCTCCTCGACGCGCTCGCCGTCGGGCTGGGCGGCGACGACGAGGCCTTCCTGGAGGGCTGCCTCGACGACCGGCGCGGTGACGTGCGGGGCGTGGCCGTCCGGCTGCTCGCGCTGGTGCCGGGATCGGCCTACCGTCGCCGGGCCGCGGCGCGGGGCGCGACGGCGCTGCAGCGGGAACGCCACGTGCTCCGGCGCCGGATCGCCGTCACCGTGCCGGCCGAGCGGGACGCCGCCATGGGCCGCGACCAGGTCCCCGCCCCGCCGGCCCAGGCGGGCCGCGGGACGTCCGGGGGGCGCGGGCCGGGCGCCTGGCTGCTCACCGAGGTCGTCGCCGCGGCGCCGCTCGACACCTGGACGCCCGCGCTGGGCGCGACGCCGGGCGAGGTGACCGGCCTGGACGTCGCCGACGGCTGGCAGCCCGCCGTCTGGCTCGGATGGGCCCGGGCCGCCGTCCGCGAGGGCGACGTCGCCTGGGCCCGCGCCCTGCTCGCCACCGTGCCCCGCCCGCAGCCGGCCGCCCGCGGGGGGTCGCCGTTCGCCGTCGATCCCGCCGACCCGAGCGGGCCCGCCGCCGCGCTCCTGCAGGTGCTGCCCCCGCCCGAACGCGCCGAGCAGGTCGCCGCGCTGCTGCGGGAGCGGGCCGGGGTCACGCCCGTCGACCTGCTGCGGGCCCTCCCCGGGCCCTGGGACCCGCCCGTGCCGGGAGCCGTCCTCGCCTGGCTGGCCGCCCGGCCCCGCCTCGACGACGTCGAGGGCCGGGCCCTGCTCGACCTGGCGGCCCGCCGCCTGCCCGTGCAGCGCGTCGACGCGCTGCGTGACCTCGCCGACCGCTGGCCCCCGCAGTCGCCGTCCCGGCGGGTCGCGGCGGTCGCCGCGGAGCTGATGACCATCCGCCGTGCCATCCTCGAGGAGCTGCAGTGACCCTCACGCCCGCCGCCGCCGACCCGGACGCCGCCCTGCTGCGACCGCACGCCGAACAGGCGTTCGCCGGTGAGCTGTCGGCACTGCAGGCCGCCGACGACCGGCCCCGGCCGCCCTCGTGGCGGCTGTCGCCCTGGGCGGTCGTCACCTACCTGCTGGGCGGCGTCCTCGACGACGGGACCGTGATCAGCCCCAAGTACGTCGGGCCGCGCCGCCTGGTCGAGGTGGCCGTCGCCACCCTCACCACCGACCGGGCGCTGCTCCTGCTCGGCGTCCCGGGCACGGCGAAGACGTGGGTGAGCGAGCACCTGGCCGCCGCCGTCTCCGGCGACTCGACGCTGCTCGTCCAGGGGACGTCGGGCACCGCCGAGGAGGCGATCCGGTACGGCTGGAACTACGCCCGCCTGCTCGCCGAGGGGCCCACTGCCGCGGCGCTCGTCCCGTCCCCGGTCATGACGGCGATGCGCGAGGGCCGGGTGGCCCGCGTCGAGGAGCTGACCCGCATCCCCAGCGACGTCCAGGACGCGCTCATCACGATCCTTTCCGAGAAGACGCTGCCGGTGCCCGAACTGGGGACGCAGGTCCAGGCGCGCGCCGGGTTCACCGTCATCGCGACCGCCAACGACCGCGACCGCGGCGTCAACGAGCTGTCGTCGGCGCTGCGGCGCCGGTTCAACACGGTCGTCCTGCCGCTGCCCGCCTCCGAGGACGAGGAGGTGGACATCGTGGCGCGCCGCGTCGACCAGCTCGGTCTGGCGTTGCAGCTGCCGCCCGTCCCCGCCCCCACCGAGGAGATCCGGCGGATCGTGCGGGTGTTCCGCGAGCTGCGGTCCGGGGTCACCGCCGACGGCCGGACGACGCTCAAGTCCCCGACCGGCACCCTGTCGACCGCCGAGGCGATCTCCGTCGTCACCCAGGGGCTCGCCCTGTCCGCCCACTTCGGGGACGGCGTCCTGCGGGCCGGGGACGTCGCCGCGGGCATCCTCGGCGCCGTCGTCAAGGACCCGGTCGCCGACCGGGTCGTGTGGACGGAGTACCTGGAGGCCGTGGTGCGCGAGCGCTCCGGCTGGGAGGACTTCTACCGGGCCTGCCGTGAGGTCGCCGGATGACCTCCGTGTCGCAGGCGACCGCCCCCGGGACGGCGGCCCGTACGGAGGGGACGCCGGGTGCGCCGGTCGTCGAGGTGCTCGGCGTGCGCCACCACGGTCCGGGGTCGGCGCGCAGCGTCGTCGCGGCCCTGGCCCGGTTGCGGCCCGACGTCCTGCTGGTCGAGGGCCCGGCCGACGCCGACGCCCTGGTGCCCTGGATCGCCGACCCGGCGCTCGAACCCCCGGTGGCGCTGCTCGCCTACGCCGTGGACACCCCCTCCCACGCGTCGTTCTGGCCGTTCGCGGTGTTCTCGCCGGAATGGCAGGCGATCCGCTGGGCGCTCGCGGAGGGGGTCGCCGTCCGGTTCTGCGACCTGCCGTCGACCGCCGTCCTCGCCCCGGTCGCACCGGCCGACCGGCGCCGCTCCCCCCACCGCTGGCGCGACGACCCGATCGCCGAGCTCGCCGCCGCGGCGGGCCACGACGACCCCGAGCGCTGGTGGGAGGACCTGGTCGAGCAGCGCCCGATGGCCGCCCCCACCGACGAGCACGCCCCCACCGACGAGCACGCCGCCGCCGGCCCGTTCGAGGCGCTGACGTCGGCGATGGCCGCCGTCCGCGACGTCTCCGGACCCGACGACCCCCGGGAGGCGCAGCGCGAGGCGCACATGCGCCGCGTCCTGCGGGAGGTCCTGCGGTCGGGGGCGCAGCGCGTCGCCGTCGTCTGCGGGGCCTGGCACGCGCCCGCGCTGACCGCGCCGCTGCCCCCCGCCTCCCACGACAACGCCCTGCTCAAGGGACTGCCCAAGGTGCGGACCGCGCTCACCTGGGTGCCGTGGACCCACTCCCGGCTGGCGCAGGCCTCCGGCTACGGCGCGGGCATCACCTCGCCCGGCTGGTACCACCACCTGTTCACCGCCCCCGACCGGCCGATCGTCCGCTGGTTCACCCGGGTGGCCCGCGAGCTGCGCGCGCACGACCTGCCGGTGTCGAGCGCGCACGTCATCGAGGCGGTCCGGGCGGCCGACGCGCTCGCCGCCCTGCGCGACCGGCCGCTGGCCGGGCTCGCCGAGGTCACCGACGTCACCCTCGCCGTCCTGTGCGACGGGCAGCAGGCGATGGCGCGCCTGGTCACCGACCGTCTCGTCGTCGGCGAGGCGCTCGGCCGGGTGCCGGACGGCGTCCCGACGGTCCCGCTGGCCGCCGACCTGACCGCCACCGCCCGGCGCCTGCGCCTGAAGCAGGAGCCGCACGACCGCGAGCTCGACCTCGACCTGCGCACGCCCGGCGGCCTCGACCGCTCCCGGCTGCTGCACCGCCTCACCGCGCTCGACGTCGGCTGGGGGGTCCCGCGCGAGTCGGCCGTCCGCGCGACGGGCACCTTCCGCGAGTCGTGGGCGCTGCGCTGGCGTCCCGAGCTGGCGATCGCCGTCGTCGAGGCGTCCGTGTGGGGCACGACCGTGGAGGCCGCCGCGACCGCCCGGCTGCTCGACCGGGCCCGATCCGCGGACGCCACCCTGGCCGACGTCACCGCCACCGTCGAGGCGGCTCTGCTCGCCGACCTCCCCGCCGCGCTGCCGGGCCTGCTCGCGGCGCTCGACGGCCGGGCCGCCGCCGACCTCGACGTCCTGCACCTCATGGACGCCCTGCCCGCGCTGGTGCGCGCCCTGCGCTACGGCGACGTCCGCGGCACCGACACCACGGCCCTCGCCCGCGTCGCCGACACGCTGGCGGTGCGCATCGAGGCCGCCCTGCCCGCCGCGCTCGGCGGCCTGGACGACGCCGCCGCGGCCGAGCTGCGCCGCCGGCTCGACCGGGTCCACGAGGCCGTCGACCTGCGGGCCGCCCAGGCGGACGGCGACCGGGTCCGGTCCCGCTGGCTCGACGTCCTCGCCGCGGCGGCTGACCGCCGGGACGTCCACGGCCTGCTCGCCGGACGGATCGTCCGGCTCCTGCTGGACGCCGGCCGGCTGCCCGCGGGCGAGGTGGCGCTGCGCCTGCGCCGCGCCCTCTCCCCGGGGACGCCGCCCCTCGCCCAGGGCGCCTGGGTGGAGGGCCTGCTGGACGGCGGCGGGCTGGTGCTCGCGCACGACGAGGTCCTGCTCGCGGTGCTCGACGCGTGGGTCCTCGCCCTGCCCCGGGGAGCCTTCGACGACACCCTGCCGGTGCTGCGCCGCACCTTCTCCACGTTCGCGCTCGGGGAGCGGCGCCTGATCGGCGAGCGGGTCCGGCGGGTCGGGCATCCGACCGTGGGCGCGGGCGCCGTCGACGGCGACGCCGTCACGGGCGGCGGCCCCGGCGGGTGGGACGTCGACGACGACCGGGCCCGGCCCGCGCTGCGGACCGTGGCCCGGCTGCTGGCGTCACGGCCGGTCACGAGCCCGAGGGAGGGGACACCATGAGTGAGGATCCCGGGGCTCCGGCGCCGTCGGACGACGACGACGGCGAGCGCCTGCGCCGGTGGCGGCTCCTGCTCGGCGAGCCCGCCGAGCAGGCCCTGGGCCGCGGCCTCGCCGACCGGGACACCGCGATCGACGCGGCCCTGGCCGCCCTCTACGAGAACGACGGCGACGGCCCGGGGCGCGGCCCGGGAGGCCCGAGCGGCGGACGGCGCGGCGCCGGGTTGCAGGGGTCGGCGCCGCGGGTCGCCCGCTGGCTCGGCGACATCCGCACCTACTTCCCGTCGAGCGTCGTCCAGGTCATGCAGCGGGACGCGGTCGAGCGGTTGGGCCTCACCCGGCTGCTGCTCGAACCGGAGCTGCTCGAGGCGGTCCAGCCCGACGTCCACCTGGTCGCCACCCTGCTCAGCCTGGCCCACGTCATGCCCGAGGCGACCCGGGCGACGGCCCGGCAGGTGGTCGCCACCGTCGTCGCCGAGATCGAGGCCCGGATCGCCGAGCGCACCCGGTCCACCGTGACGGGCGCCCTCGACCGGCGCGTCCGCTCCACCCGGCCGCCCCTGCGCGCCGTCGACTGGAACCGCACGATCCACGCCAACCTCGCCCACTACCTGCCGGAGCACCGCACCGTCGTGCCGGAGCGGCTCATCGGGCACGGCCGGCTCGACCGCGCGATCGCCCGTGACGTGATCCTCGCGATCGACCAGTCCGGGTCGATGGCCGAGTCCGTCGTCTACGCGGCGGTCTTCGGCTCCGTGCTGGCCTCGCTGCGGACCCTGCACACGTCGCTGGTCGTCTTCGACACCGCCGTCGTCGACCTCACCGACGAGCTGCACGACCCCGTGGAACTGCTCTTCGGCGTCCAGTTGGGCGGCGGCACCGACATCAACCGGGCCGTCGCGTACTGCCAGTCGCTGGTGACCCGCCCGCGCGACACCCTGTTCCTGCTGATCAGCGACCTGTACGAGGGCGGGGTCAAGGAGGAGCTGCTGCAGCGGGTGGCCACGCTGACGACGTCGGGCGTGCAGGTGCTGGTGCTGCTGGCCCTGTCCGACAGCGGCGCGCCGTCCTTCGACCGGGAGAACGCCGCCGCGCTGGCGGCGCTCGGCGTCCCCGCGTTCGCCGCCACCCCCGACCTCTTCCCCGACCTGCTGGCCGTCGCGCTGCGCCACGGCGACGTCGACGGGTGGGTGCAGCGCCATGCCGCGGCGGCGGCGGTGCCGCCCTCGCTGGGCGAGGACGTGCCCGCCGACGGCGGGGCCGGCAGCCCCCGGCAGGCGGGGGGCGGCTGACGCGGGAGAACCCTCACGGTCTGCCGAGATCGGCGACGATCTCGTCGTAGTTCCG
>Ga0302322_100003527_pt1 | contig 13456 bp, 12 predicted proteins | sample Fen_T0_2_FD_203757 | JGI IMG/M metagenome (GOLD analysis project Ga0302322, IMG submission 203757) | Peat permafrost microbial communities from Stordalen Mire near Abisko, Sweden - Fen_T0_2 | ecosystem: Environmental > Terrestrial > Soil > Wetlands > Permafrost | place: Sweden: Abisko...
GGCGCTGATGGTCGGCCACGTGCTCGGCGCGGAGCGCAGCGTACGGCCGCTGCGACGTAGCGCGATCATGCTCGCAGGCTTGCGTAAGGTCCTTCGCGCGATAGTCCGTCGCGGCGACGATGGTGAGCGTGACGCTGTCGGCGCCTTTGACGTCGAGATGATCGCCCTCGGCCGTCAGCTGGCCGCCGGTCACCCCCGCACTCAACTCGGTCCGAAAACGTACGCCGCTCTCTACCTCGCCAGGGGCCCTCTTCGGTAAGGCCTGACCCGTCAAAACCAGGTACCCTGCCTCCACCGCCACCTTGGCGTCGGCTGGCCGGCTCATCGTCGCGCGGAAGGAGAGGCTGCTCGGCCTGTCTGCGCTGAGCCGCACGACAATGGCGTGAGCCGGCGCCGAGGCGAGCACTTCGCGGGCGTAGTGGACGCCATTGGCGGTGAACGTCACAGTGGCGATGCCGGTCTCGAGGTTCAGTTCGCGTCGGTAGCTACCCGGGTCCGCATTCAGTCCGAAATCCAGCCACAGGTCGCCGAGCGTCTCGTAGACCGGCAGCGCACGCGGGATACTGATCAGCGCACGATCGGCCAGCTCCTGCGCCTGCGCCGGGTGACCCTCCGCGATCAAGCGGCGAACTTCCGGGAACGCCTTAGCTGCCTCCGGATTACTCCGGTCACGCTTCCCACCGCTCCAGACCGAATCCTCATTGAGCTGGAAGTGCTCGCGCGTGGCGTCGCCGAATACCATCGCCGCCAGGCGGCCGTTGCCGACCGGCAGGGCCTGGTTCCAGTTGCGGGCCGGCTGCCTGTACCAGAGATCGAGTGCGTTATCTGGCGCGGCGCAGTTCGCCACGGCCCCGGCCAACAGGACCAAGACAGGAATGTGGATGAGAGATCGAGTCGACAAGGTGCTCCCCCGGATAGAGTTGAGTCGCTGATTTACCGTCCGAGCCATCATACTGCTCGCATCGCGCCGCCGGCCGGCTTCCAGCTTATTGGAACGGGCGCGGCACAAAGTCGTTCAGGCTGCGCCGCCAGGTGAGCCACTGGTGGGCTGTTCCCGGCGACTCGAAGTAGACGTTCTCGATGCGGCTCTGGTGCAAACTGAACGTGGTCGCAACGGTGCTGCGATAATGGCCCAAATACTCGAACTGATGCCTACATCGGAATTGTTCAAGGGCCGGCAATTCGGCCGAGAGGTCATCGTGTTTTGTATGCGTTGGTATCTGAGCTACTAGATCAGCTTTCGCGATTTGGTGGAGATGATGAGCGAGCGCGGCATCACTCTGGCGCACACGACAATCTTGTGCTGGGCACAACGCTATGTGCCGGAGTTCGAGAAGAGTTGGAACCGTTATGCGCGGCCTCGGAAGTTCCAGGAAAAGCTGGACGGTTGGTTAGGTCTGGTGCGGGCGATGTGGCCCGCGTGTCCAGCTTCGATTGACGCCGGTGGCACGGGCCTGCTTCTTGACCATGCCAGCACCGTCCTGCGACTTGGAGAGTCGGACGCGCGCAATTGGTGAGCAAGCCGGAATCAGGCTCCTACCGCTGACAAAGGTCGAGCCAACCGTTTCGGCTCGTCTGGGTCGCAACGTCAAGGCTGCCCGCTTTTTCGGCTGCAGGGCCGATTGCTCTGCCGGTTGCGTCGGAGATTTTGCGGCGCTGCATGAGGCCGCGCGATACCCTGCGCTAATGAAGTGGGCCGCATGAAGCCCTCAGGTTGACACTCGGCCTTGGGCTCAGGTGATCTGAATGGAGGATGCGTGCGCCGCTTGGCGGCATCCAATGGTTGGTATGGTGATTGAGAAGTAAGCCGCCCCGAGCAGAAGGCAGAAACCTATTCCGTCCGAAAGCTGAACAAACCCGTCAAGGGTCTGGCGCGTCGAAAGGATCCATCAGGAGACGGCTACACCTATTTGCTCAACGCCGTCGTCGGACTCGTAGAGTCCTCTCGCGTTGTCTCGGTCCGAGTTGTGAGTACGGTCCTGACGTCCACCTACTGGCTTGTGGAGCAGAGAATCGTTGAACACGAGCAATCCGGTGCAGTCCGCGCCGAATACGGACAAGAGTTGATGAAGAGGCTTGCTACCGATTTGACGACTCGTCTTGGCCGGGGATTCTCAGAGCGCAACCTGGAACTGAAGCGCCTGTTCTATCTGAAATGGCGAAATCCGCAGACTGTGTCTGCGGAAAGCGCAGTTCCTGGGACTTCGCAGACGCCGTCTGCGAAACTGCTGCCGCAGTTGACTCTGCCGTGGTCTCATTCCGTCCGCCGAATGACCGTGGCCGATTTTGAGGCGCGACGCTACTACGAGCATGAGGCTCTCTGGAGCGGGTGGTCAGTGCGACAGTTGGATCGGCAGATCGCGACAGTCGGCTACGAGAGAAGAGGGAGAGCAAAGGCGGTCCAGGCCATCAGAGACGAGGGCAGCAATGCGGATGCCGAGATCCGAGACCCGTTTATCCTCGAGTTCCTCAACCTCAAAGACGAGTACTCTGAAACCGAGCTCGAAGACGCGCTGATTGAAAGCCTGCGGGAGTTCCTGCTCGAGTTGGGTAGCGATTTCGTTTTTGTGGCTCGTCAGAAACGACTGAGGGTAGGGACGGAATGGTTCAGAGTTGATCTGCTTTTCTTCCATCGGCAGTTGCGATGGCTTGTCATAGTGGACCTGAAGCTTGGAAAGTTTGCCCACGCCGATGCTGGTCAGATGAATCTCTATCTCAACTATGCCCACGAGCGCTGGACCCACCCCCATGAGAACCCACCCGAAGGCTTAATTCTGTGCTCGGAAAAGGATTCGGCCGTCGCCCACTACGCATTGGGGAACCTCACCAATAAGGTGCTCGCCCGCGAGTACCAGCTAGCGCTTCCTGATCAGGCGAAGGTCGCCGAGCTCATCGCCAGAACCCGGCACCTACTTGCGAAATAGACGCTATTGGATGTGTTGCAACTTTGAGAAGTGGCAATGGGTTCAGCGGACGAGTCGACTGGAAGCTCGCTCAGACAGCCAGATCGAACAGCTTGTGGATGAACTGAATCTGCTTTGAAGTTTCCGACGCGTTCACCCCGTATGGTTCGCAATCCGAGTGACGTGTATATCTCCTGTTTGTCGGCGACCTCAGCCACACTTACGGCCGGACTCCCGTCAGGGTTCTCCACAGCCGTCGTCACTTCCGCGTCGCCCGGCGCGGCATCGCCGATCATCGCAATCTTCAAAAGCTGACGCCTGTTCATGTGCGCTACTCCTGTCCAGTCCTGGGTGCCTCGGCCCGCAGAGCCTGTGCAACCTGACCATCATCCCGACGATGCTACGATCACGTGCGAAATGGCGGAACAGCCGCCAGCCTCGGCGACGGCCTTGTTCTATTAATTCTTCGTACACCACACACCTTCGTTGACACTATCTCCGCCTGCGTGGTAAAACGTTTGCGTCGGAGGCTAGTCATCGCGGACGGAGCACCGGCGTGCTCCCCACCGGGGAGGTGCTGGGCAAAGGCCGGCGCCAACCGACATGTGAATATGCCCGTAAGCAAATCAGCTCCTTCGCAAGATTTCGCCCGGTCTGGCAAAGGGCGCGCTCAGATGAAGGACGTCGCCGCGCAAGCCGGCGTCTCCATTAGCACGGTCTCCCATATCCTCAACAACACGCGCGACGTGGCAGAGCCCACTCGCCAGCGAGTGCTGCAGGCGATGGAGGATCTGAATTACTACAAGAATGCCTTCGGCCGCCGTCTTAAGCGAGGGCGTAGTGACTCCTTCGGGCTCATCATTTCGGACATCCAGAATCCCTTCTTCGCCGAGCTCATCAAGGGCTATGAGGATGTCGTGATCGCCGACTCGTGCGATGTGCTGCTTGTTTCCACTAACTACGACCCGGAACGTGCCAAGAAGGCTGTTCGGCGCATGATCGAAAACAGCGTCCAGGGCGTCGCCATCATGACTTCGCAGCTTGACTCCCGGCTCGTTGAGGATCTCGTGGAGGCTGGCATTCCGGTGGTGCGCTTGGACGCCGGCTCAACGCGTCGCGGCCTCAGCGATATTCGCGTCGAATACATGTCCGGAGCTAGAGAGGCCGCAGCGCACTTGAAGGCCCTGGGCCATCGCGATATTGCCTTCATTACGGGGCCTCAATCGCGCGTCTCCGCCCTGACTTATCGAAATGCTCTGCTGAAGGCGCTCGATGAAGAAGGGCTGCCGGCGGCGCGCGTGCGTGAGGGCTCAAACACCATCGAGGGCGGCGCCGCCGGCGTGAAGAACTTACTTGCCGAACAGGCGCCATTCCCTACGGCGATTCTATTTGGAAATGATCTGAGCGCCATCGGTGCTCTTTCCTCCCTGGCAGAAGCGGGTCTACGGGTGCCGGATGACGTTTCCATCATCGGTGCCGATGACATCGCCTACGCCAGCTACGCCGCGCCTGCCCTCACCACGATCAGGGTGCCTCGGGAGCAGCTCGGGTCGCTGGCCTACTCGGCCCTAGCCCGGACCCTCAAGTCCAAACGTATGTCCGGCTTTCAGGACTCGGTCGAAACGCATCTGATCGTCCGCCGCTCCACGGGTCGAGCCACCAAACAGCGCTGAATCTGCGGCCGCAACATTCCCATTGACTCTCATTGCAGCCTCGTAGTACGATTAGCAAACGTTTGCCGCAAACGATTGCAGTTGCTTTAAATCAATGCGAGTTCGGGCGAACCGCGCGTGGAAGGAGTCTGACTCACGATGCCGTCCGTTGCCCTCGAGGAAATCCTGAATGCCGCCCGGCCCGGGGTGAGCCTTGAGCAGCAGTTGTACACATCGGGGGCGATCTTTCGCCAGGACTTGAATCTGGTCTTCGGTCGCAACTGGCTGTATGCCGGGCACCTCGCGCGGATTCCCCGGCCCGGCGACTACTTCACCTTCGAGCTCGGCACCGAATCCCTCATCATCATCCGTAGTGACCAGGACCAGATCCACGCCGTCTGGAACGTTTGCCGCCATCGTGGTTCCAGAATCTGCACAGAACCGGCGGGCAGTGCGCGCACCCTGGTCTGCCCCTACCATCAATGGGCCTACGCCAGGGACGGGCGCCTGCTCAAAGCCCGTCTGATGCAGGACGCCACCCCGCCCGGCCGATACGACCTGGCTTGCGCCGAAGTGCGAATCCTCGAAGGCCTCATATTCGTGCATCTCGGAGATGAGCCCCAGGACTTCGCGGAGTTCCAACGGCTCATGGAACCACGCATGCGCCACCACGTCCTCGAATCGGCACGCCTAGCGCACCTCCGGACTTATGAGATTAGGGCCAATTGGAAGCTCGTGCTCGAAAACTCGCGCGAATGTTACCACTGCGGTGCCGGCCACCCGCAGTACTGCGCCGCTGCTATCGGTTCACCCGACTTGGCTCAACAAGACGCTGCGCTCCAGCAACTAAAGCCCAGCAGCGAGCAGGACCCGGGTATCGAGAGCGCCGAAGTCCCATTCACGCCTCACGGCTGGTATCACTTCCGCCGCTTTCGTTTGCGCTCGGACTTTGTCACTGAGAGCATGGACGGCAGAGCCGTTGCGCCACTGATGGGCTCACTCCCGGGCTGGGATACCGGCAGCTTCGCCATCGTCACCCTGCCCAACCTGTTGCTCGAGGCTAACAGCGACTACGTGATGACTCTGCGCATCACGCCCGCCGGCCCGCAGCGAACATTGGCCGAGGTCTGCTGGTTCGTCCACGGCGGTGCTCGCGAAGGCATAGATTACGATGTTGATCGCCTCACCGAATTCTGGCGGCTCACCTCGGAACAGGACTGGAAGCTTTGCGAGGACAACCAACTCGGCGTCAATTCGTCCCGCTATGTCCCAGGCCCCTACGGCCCCGATGAACGCGGCGTCGAGCATTTCGTAAGGTGGTATCTTCACCAACTCCAGCCGCGACAGGAGCGCTAGCTTGACACCAAGAGTCACGGACCCGTCGAGTTGTGTCATCGGTATCGACGTGGGGGGCACAAAAATCGCCGCCGGTCTGGTCGTGTTTCCTCGCGCGGAGGTGCTCGTGCGGCGCCTGATCCCGACGTGCGCCGACCGCACGGGCGAAGAGGTGCTCGGCAGCACCTTAGAACTGGCCGCTGGTCTGGTGCAGGAGGCTCAGCGGGACGGACGCAAGGTGGCCGGAATCGGCCTCGGAGTGGCCGAACTCGTCAACGGCCGGGGCGAAATCACCAGCGGCCACACGATCCACTGGCAAGGGCTGGCCGTGCAGGATCGCCTCTCTGCGTTGGCCCCAGCCGCTGTTGAGGCCGACGTGCGCGCTGCCGCGCTCGGCGAAGCGCTGTACGGCGCAGCCCGGGGATGCCGTGACGTCGTCTATGTCAGCGTCGGTACGGGCATCAGTTACTCGCTGGTCCAAGACGGCCGCCCCTATGCCGGCGCGCGCGGCAATGCGCTGATACTCGCCAGTTCCCCCATGACGCACAGCTGCTCGAACTGCGGCCGGCGCTCAACGCAAGTACTGGAAGATTTCGCTTCCGGACGCGCCATCGGTCTGCGCTATTCCACCCGCGCGGGCGGCGGCAGCTACCGGGGCGAGGACGTGATGCGCCTCGCCGACCAGGAGGATGGAATTGCTATCGAGATCGTGGAGACGGCTGGAGAAGCACTGGGCGTGGCGGTCGGGTTCTTAGTGAACATCCTCGATCCCGAGGTGGTGGTGATCGGCGGCGGCTTGGGGCTCTGCGGCGGTCGCTATTGGAAGTGCTTTGTCGAGTCCGCCCGCCAGCACATCTGGGCGGAGGATAGCCGCCAGGTGCCGATCGTCACCGCGGCTCTCGGCCGCGATGCCGGCGTCGTGGGGGCGGCCGCCGCATTTCTGGAGCCGGGGAAGATTCGCCGCGCGCCCAACGGCCCGAACGCGGAAAGGTAATCGGAAGGATTGAACATGGCACTGGATATCAAATCAATGCTCGACCAGCCTGGGATCGTTCTTGGCGACGGCGGCTATTTGATAGAACTCGAACGCCGCGGGTATGTGGACAGCGGCTCGGGGCGCGAGAAGGTCGGTACAGGCCGCGGCAGCGGCCAGTTCACGCCGGAAGTGGTCATTGAGAACCCCGACGCATTGCGCGGCCTCCATCGCGAGTTTCTGGCCGCGGGTTCGCAGGTGCTTCAGGCGCTCACCTTCTTCGCCACTCGCGAGAAGCTGTCGCGGGCTGGCTACGGAGCGCGCACGGAGGACATCAACCTCGCGGCTGTACGTCTGGCGCGGGAAGTGGCTGGCGACCGCGCCCTCGTGGCCGGGTCAGTGTCCCGCACCCAGCTTTTCGAGCGCGAGGGGCCGGGGTCGGCAAGCCACGTGCGGGATCTGGTGAGCGAGCAGGTGCGGCTGCTGCAAGATGCCGGGGTCGACTTCCTGATCCTCGAGACGTTTTTCCACCTGGAGGAGATGCTGATCGCCCTCGATTGCGCCCGCGCGTCGGGCTTGGCCGCCATCGCGACTATGAGTTTCAGGCCCACCATCGCCGCCTGCAGCGACGGCCACTCCCCCCAGGAGTGCGCGCGCGCCATGGCCGGCGCAGGCGCGATCGCCGTAGGCGCCAATTGCGAACAGGCACCGGAGCAAATGCTGCCCATCTTGCGCGCGATGCGTCAAGCCACAGATGCCCACATCGCCGCGCAACCGGCGGCTTTTCGTACGCTTGCTGAAACTCCCTGCTTCACAAAATTGCCCGAATTCCCCGATGAACTCGAGACCATTCAGGTGGCGCGCCGAAGCTTTGCCGAGTTTGGCCGCCTGGCGCTGCAGGAGCGGATCGGTTACCTCGGCGGGTGCTGCGGCTGTAACGCGGCCTACATTCGCGCGCTTGCCGCCGGGCTGGCCGGGAGCACTCCGGCGGGCTGAACTTCCGTTGGCGGAAGGGTCTGTTTCTGATAAACTGTAAACGTTTGCCGCAAACGTTTGCTATTCAAGGCGCCCATGGAACTTCCTCGACTGCACCACGACATTCTTTCCCAGCCGGAATCGCTGGCGCGTGCGCTGCACCACCAGATCGCCACCGGGCGGGCGACGCTTGCGGAGGCAGGTCAAGCTCTGCGGTCCGGCCGCCGCGTCGTCATCACCGGCATGGGCGCATCCATGTATGCCGCCATTCCGCTCGAGTACCAACTTTGCGCCCTCGGCTTGAACGCGATGGTAGTGGAAAGCGGCGAATTGCTCCATTACCGTCTGGGAGCCTGTGAAAACTCGGTGGTCGTGCTGGTCTCGCGCTCTGGCGAATCGGTGGAGATCTCCATGCTGCTCGAGAGAATCCGCGGCAAATGCGTAACGATCAGCGTTTCCAACGAGCCGCAAAGCCGCCTCGCGTTGCAGGTCGATCACTCAATCCAGATCGCCAGCCTGGCCGATGAAATGGTGGCCATTCAGACCTACACGGGCACGGTGCTGGCGCTGCATCTACTCTCGGCGGCCACCGCCGGCACGCTCGACGCAGCGGCCGCCGGGGTGGATGCCGCCATCGACATGCTTCGGCCCGTGGTCGCCGCTGGCAGCGCAGCCTTAGAACAATGGGACTCCTTCCTGAGCTGTGCGCCGCCCGTGTGTATTCTCGGGCGCGGGCCCAGTTGCGGCTCCGCTCTGGAGGCTTCCTTGCTATTCAATGAAACTGCCAAGGTTCCGGCCATGGGCATGCCGGCAGCCTCCTTCCGGCACGGACCAGTAGAACAGGTCAACAACAGATTCGTTGGTTTGGTTTTTGCGCCCTTTGGGCCCACGCGCGCGCTCAATCTCGCTCTGGCACGCGACCTGGTTCGTTTCGGCGGACATGTGCGTGTGATCGGCCCGGTCGGCGACGACACCACGGGCCTTGACCTTTGTGAGGTCCCGGCTGTCTCCGACGCCTTGGCGCCGCTGGTTGAGATCATCCCTGTGCAGTACGCCGCGCTCCGTCTGGCGCATCTGCGCGGCCTGGAAATCGGGCGCTTCTTCTACACGCCGCAAGTTACTCTTGACGAGGCCGCTTTCGTACGATGAAGAGACTCGGACTCATGCCCAAGTGGTTGTGGTTGTCGCTGATGTCGATGCTGTGGTGGGGAGTGTGGGGCTTCCTGGTGAAGCTAGGCACCGCGCTGATGAACCCTCAGGCGATGCAGATCCTCTTCGTTTGCGGCATGCTCCCGCCGGTTATTCTCGCCCTGTGGCAAGCGGGATTTCGTGTGCAACGCGATGCTCGCGGCGTTCTGTACGGAATTCTGAACGGTTTGCTGGCCAGCTTCGGAATGCTGGCTTTTTACGCGGCAATGACTTACGGTAAGGCGTCCATTGTGGGCCCTGTCACTGCGCTCTTCCCGCTGTTCACTGTGGCCGGCGCGGTGCTGTTCCTCAAGGAGAAACTGAACAAGGTCCAGGCCATGGGAATCGTCGTAGCCCTGGCTGCACTGGCGATCTTCTCACGAGGATGAACCACCAATGACCAACTGGCTCCAACTCGCCTTGCTCGCCGCGGCCCTATGGGGCATCGTAGGCCTGCTCCAGAAACTGGGTTCCAACCGCATCAATGCGTCGTCCCTGCTCATATGGGTGACTGTTGGCTACCTGCTTGCAATACCTCTCTTCTGGAAAGGCGCCGGGTTGGAGACCCTCAGCTCTAAAGCTCTCCTGCTGGGCGTCCTCGCTGGTTCCGTGAACGGTGTCGGCACGTGGTTACTCTTTGCCGCGTTTGAGAGTGGCGCCAAGGCGTCTGTGGCCGTTCCACTGACCGCTCTTTATCCTCTGGTCACCGTCGCCCTAGCCTATTTCTTCCTCTCGGAACGGCTCGATGGGCTGCAGTGGTTTGGGGTTTTCTTGGCAATTTGCGCGGGAGGAATGCTCTCCTACGAGACTGATCATTGACCTTTCAAAGGAGTCTAAAGTGAACTCAGATAATTCAATTGGCCGACGCATGTTCTTAACGGGCATGGTCGCCGCCGGGTCCATAGTCCAGTCGGCGTCCGGCGCGCAAGCCGCGCCAAGCACGACTCGCAAAATCAAAATGGGCTTGATCGGCTGCGGCAGCGTGTCCCAGAGCTACCTACCCAACATGGCCGAGTGTCCTTACATCGACCTGGTCAGCGTCTGCGACATCCTTCCGGAGCGCGCCGACGCCGCCGCGAAGAAATGGCACGTTCCCAACCACTATCCGAACATCGATAAGATGCTGGCCGGCGCCGACTTTGAGGTGCTCCTGAACCTCACGCCGATGCTCGAGCACTACCCCATCAACAAGAAGGCGCTGCTCGCCGGACGCAAGGTGTGGTGCGAGAAGCCGGCCGCGCAAACGGTCGCCGAATATAGTGAGCTGATCGAAATCGCGCATCGCAAGAATGTCGTCTTGTGGCCTTCGCCAACCGTCGTAACCAGCCCGCAATTCAAGTTCATGGCCGACACAATCGCCGCCGGTAGGATCGGCAAGGTCTACAACGCGCACGCATTCTATGGACACGAGGGTGAATTCACCTGGGCGAAGTGGTTTTTGAAGAAGGGCGGCGGGAGTCTTTATGACCTCGGCGTCTACAACGTCGCCACGCTCACCGGCCTGCTGGGCCCCGTAGAATCCGTCGTCGGTTACGCCGACACCGACATCACTGAACGCAGCGCCATGGGCCAGATGGAAAAGGTGGAGTCCGATGACAACACCATGCTCATCATGCGCCACCGCAAGGACAACGTCCTCTCGCATGTCCAGACCGGCTACACCTACTTCACAGGGGTCGATCACACCGACGGATCATCCGAGGACTACACCATCGACGTCTTCGGGCACGAAGGGACGATGCACATGGTCGGCTATGACTGGGAGCCTAAAGGTATCGACATCTCTTCGAAGGGACAGCGCAAGGTCCAGCGCTATAGTACCGAACCGGGCAAGTACAAGTGGCAGTTTGGCGCCTCCTATATCGCCGAGTGTCTTGCAACGGACCAGCCCATCATCATTCGCGCCGAGCATGGATTGCACGTGCTCGAAGTGATGAACGCCTGCCTGGAATCGGGCCGCACAGGCCGCCGCGTGAAGGTCAACTCCAGTTTCCAGTGGCCCGTCTTCGCGTGATGCAGAAGCGGTGAGAGGGCCGAGCCGGTTACGGCCCCTCACTGCCATCACTGCATTGCACGGTGGGCTCTTCCGGTGCCCGAGCCGAAGTCATCGGCGCCGCCACGGGCTGTGGAACCACTCCAGCTATTAAGCCGTTTTGAATTCCCAAGGAATCTCTCGCTCAATCGTCTTATTCACGCGCTCTCCAACTCGACGAACACGCCATCTCACATGAATCACCTCGAATCTCAGCTCGCCGTCCTCGACTCCGTCGAAATCGAAGCAATCCATGACGCCAGCCTCCGCATCCTTGCCCGCACCGGCATCAAAGTTCCGCACGCTACTACTCTGCGCGTCTGCGCCGAGTTCGGTGCCGAAGTCGATCATGACACCTGCATCGTTCGCATCCCAGTGGCGGTCATGGAGCGGACACTCGATCGACTACGCGCTGCCGCCGAGCAGCCCTCCGGCGACAACCGTGCCCGCCCTCTGGAAGGCTGGGTTTCCACGCAGGTCCATGTCACCGACTACACCAGCAACAGCCGCCGCCTGGGTTTGCTCGAAGATGTGAAGAAGGGCATTGCGCTCGTCCAACACTTGGACCACATCCCGCAGGCAAACGCTGTAGTAATCCCATCCGACGTCCCGGCGCTGCTCACCGACGTCGTCTCTTTCCAGCTCATCTATGCCTACTCGCGCAAGCCCGGCAGTACCTTCGTGCTGACACCCTCGTCCGCCGTTCACATTCTCAACATGGCGCATGTGATGGGTCGCTCGGTCCAGTTCCTGCTCGATACTGTGAGCCCATTGCAGTTTCAGGAGAAGAGCCTGGAGATTGCCTCTCTCTTCGCGGCAGCCGGCCAGCCCATCGGCATCAGTGCGATGGTGATGGCGGGCGGATCCGGCCCGGTTACGCTGGCCGGCACGCTTGCACTCGAGAATGCCGAAACCATGGCCTGCGCCTTCCTGGTGCATGCGCTCACCAGCCACACGCCGCGCTACACCGCCATCCCCCACAGCTTGGATTTGCGCACCATGATCTGCTCCTTCGGCTCGCCGAACCAGGTCCTGCTGGCTATCGCAGTCGCCCAACTAGCGCGCCGCTACGGCCTCGTGGCCGAATGCAACGCCGGACTCACAGACTCCTTACGTCCGGACTTTCAGGCCGGTTTCGAAAAGGGTTTTACTGGCGCAATCGCGGCGCTCGCCGGGGCCCGGGCCATCGGCGCCCAAGGGCTGGCAGGGGCAGACCAGGGTTTCAGCTTCGAACAACTCGTGCTCGACAATGAGTGGCTCGATACCTACAATTACGTGATCCAGGGCATCGCCGCGGGAGCCGAGGAACTTGCTGAAGAGGTGATCGCCTCGGTGGGTATCGGGGGGAGCTACCTTGGCGAAGAGCATACCGCGGCGCATGCCCGGCGAGCGTACCTGCACTCGAAGATATTTAACCGCTATGGTTGGGACACCTGGCAAAAGCGCGGCGCCAAAGACTCCCTCGCCAAGGCGGCTGAATTCGTCCAGATGGCAACCTCCGACTGCGACAGCATGGACCCCGTCTGCACTCCTGTCGAATATGATTCCCTGAACCGCATCGTGCAGGACGCGGAGCGAGAAGCCAGTTAGACGACTCAGGCCACAAAAAAGCGGCGCGGGAACGAGTCCCGCGCCGCAGGTTTACTTCAGGAGCTTCAGAACTTGATCTTGCCGCCGATTTGCAGGTAACGCGGATTCGTCACCCCACCGTTCCACATGCCGAACGAAGGGCTGGCCACGTCGGTATTGAAACCCGTCAGCGTGTGCGTGTTGTATACGTTGAAGAAGTCGCCTCGCACTTGGAATGCGATCTTCTCGGTGATCGCGAATGACTTCTGTATGGTCAGATCCTCATTGAAGAAGTTCGGTGTGCGCAGCGGTGTCACGCGCGATCCGGCGCCCCAATAGTTATTGAAGCTGTCGGTGCTCTCGAAGGCGTTGACATTCAAAAGCGGCAGGTCCGGGTTCAGGCTGCCCTGCTGTGCCCATGGATTCTGACCTGACAATACGCCTGGCAGGCAGGCGGCGCGCAGAGCGCCGACGAGATTGCACTTCGAACTCGTGATTGTCAGCGGTGCGCCAGCGCTGAATCGGACGATGCTGCTAAGTTGCCACCCGCCGAGCACCATGTCGGCCAGACGGTTCTGGTTCAGCCACCTGCGGCCTTGGCCGAACGGTGCGTCATAGACGAAGCTGACCACCATTGTGTGTGGGATATCGGTCTGCGCCAGCGACTTGTTGCGTTGTCGCTCGTACGGTGAGAAGGGCGAGCCACCAGGCTGGTTGCTGTCTGTGTCCGTCAGCAATTTCGCCCATGTATAGGAGCCGAGCACCCACAGTCCTTTGGAGAAACGTTTCTCCACCTTCAGCTGGAGCGAATGGTAGTTCGAGTTGCCGG
>Ga0302322_100003528_pt1 | contig 13453 bp, 14 predicted proteins | sample Fen_T0_2_FD_203757 | JGI IMG/M metagenome (GOLD analysis project Ga0302322, IMG submission 203757) | Peat permafrost microbial communities from Stordalen Mire near Abisko, Sweden - Fen_T0_2 | ecosystem: Environmental > Terrestrial > Soil > Wetlands > Permafrost | place: Sweden: Abisko...
GCCCGCGTCCGGACCTTCACGAGACGAACGGGATCGCCACCGGGTACCGGTAGGCCCGGCCCTGCCCGTGGTTCACCGCGGCGATGATCGGGAAGACCACACTCACCACGGCGACGGCGAGCAGGATCGCGAACCCGACCAGCACCAGGATCAGCACCACGCCCACGATCGAGGCGATCAGCATGGTCAGCTGGAAGTTGAGGATCGAGGCTCCCTGCTCGCGCAGCCACGGCCGGGTCCGACCGGCCACCAGGAACACGATCAGTCCACCGATCACCGGGATGACGAAGATCGACAGGTCGCCGAGCAGAGCCCACACGTTGTCGTCGGACTGAGGGGGCGGCGGCGCGGTCGGCGGCGGGAACGCAGGCGGATCCATGGGGGCCATGATCAGATCCTGCCCCACGCGGCCGGGTCGCCGTCGGACGCACGCTCGGCGGTCGTGCAGGAGCCGGCCCTCGCCCCGTAGACTTGGCACTCGCGGCGAGGGAGTGCCAGCGAAGGAGGCGGCGTGCTCGACGAGCGGAAACTGGCGGTGCTGCGGGCCATCGTCGAGGACTTCGTGGCCACCAACGAGCCGGTCGGATCCAAGGCGATCGTCGAGCGGCATCAGCTCGGCGTGTCGTCGGCCACCGTCCGCAACGACATGGCGGCGCTCGAGGACGAGGGGTACATCGCGCAGCCGCACACCAGTGCGGGCCGGGTCCCCACCGACGCCGGGTACCGGCTCTTCGTCGACCGGCTGGCCCGGATCAAGCCGCTGTCCGGCGCCGAGCAGCGCGCGATCGCCGCTTTTCTCGACGGTGCCGTCGACGTCGACGACGTGGTGGCCCGAAGCGTCCGCTTGCTGGCGCAGCTCACCCGGCAGGTCGCCGTCGTGCAGTACCCGTCGTTGACCCGTTCCCACGTCAAGCACGTCGAGGTCGTGGCGGTCAGCCCGTCGCGCGTCGTCCTGGTCGTGATCACGAGCAGCGGCCGGGTCCACCAGCACCTCGTCGAGCTGCCGATCGAGGTCGACGACGATCAGCTGTCCGACATTCGCGGACGGCTCAACGAAGCCACCGTCGGTCATCCGCCGGCCGACGTCGCCGCACGGGCCGAGAACGTGTTGGCGTCGTTCCCGCCCGACGAGCGCACCGCGGTGGGTGCGGTGGTCTCGGCCCTGTTGCAGTCGTTGATCGACGAACGCGATCAGCGGGTCGTCCTTGCCGGAACGGCGAACCTCGCACCGTTGGCGTCGGTGTACCCGGAGACCCTCAGCCCGGTGCTGGAGGCCTTGGAGGAGCAGGTGGTGCTGCTGCGGCTGCTGAGCGAGGCCGCCCAGGACTCCGCCGAGGTCACGGTGCTGATCGGTCACGAGCTCCCGGTCGAGCGCCTGGCCGCCACCTCGGTGGTCGGTACGGCGTACGGCGAGACCGCTGGCCGGCTCGGTGTCCTCGGCCCCACCCGTATGGACTACCCCGGCGCGATCGGGGCCGTTCAGGCAGTGGCCGCGTACCTGAGCCGGGTGCTCGAGGAGAGTCCGTGAGCGACTACTACGCCACGTTGGGTGTGGCGCGTGACGCCAGTCCCGACGACATCAAGCGGGCCTATCGACGACTGGCGCGAGAGCTGCATCCCGACGTCAATCCCGAGGCCGAGGAGCAGTTCAAGGAGATCACCCGCGCCTACGAGGTGCTGGCCGACCCGGACAAGCGCCGTCGCTACGACCTCGGCGCCGACCCGTTCGGCGCCGCCGGGGGCTTCGGTACTGGCTTCGGGTTCACCGACATCATGGACGCCTTCTTCGGCGGGGGAGCAGCCTCCGGCCCGCGACCTCGGCGTCGGCGCGGTCAGGACGCGCTGATCCAGGTCGACGTGGAGCTCGCCGACGTCGTCAACGGAGCCACCCGCGAGCTGTCCGTCGACACCGCAGTGGTGTGTGGGACCTGCCAGGGTGCCGGTACGCAGCCGGGCACCGAGCTCCACACCTGTGACATGTGCGGGGGCCGCGGCGACATCAAGCACGTGCAACGGTCGTTCCTCGGCCAGGTGATGACCACGCGTCCCTGCCCGCAGTGCCGAGGACACGGCACCGTGATTCCCCATCCGTGCCCCGAATGCGCCGGCGAAGGGCGAGTGCGCTCGCGGCGCAGCATCACGGTGCGGATACCGCCGGGGGTCGATACTGGCACTCGGATCCAGCTGGCCGGAGAAGGCGAGATCGGACCAGGCGGTGGGGACGCCGGCGACCTCTACCTCGAAGTGCTCGTCCTCGACCACCCCGACTTCCACCGCGTCGGCGACGACCTGCACGTGACCGTTCGGATTCCGATGACCGCCGCAGCTCTGGGCAGCGCGATCGTCCTGCCGATGCTCGACGGTGACGATGCCGAGGTGGACGTCCGTCCGGGCACCCAGTCGGGGCAGAGCATTCCGCTGTTCGGTCGCGGGGTCCCGCACCTGCGCGGCAACGGCCGTGGCGACGTCTCCGTCGACATCGTCGTCGAGACCCCGACCCAGATGGACGAGCGGCAGCAGGAGCTCGTCCGTGAGCTGGCGAAGCTCCGCGACGAGGAGCGCCCGGACGGTCCCTTCGCTCCGGGCCAGCAGGGCTTCTTCTCGCGGTTGAAGGATGCGTTCCAGGGACGGTGACCGCCCCCGTCTTCGTCGCCGACCCGGACGCGTTCGCGTCCGGCTCGTCGGTCGTCCTGCACGGTGCGGAGGCTCGGCATGCGGCCACAGTCCGACGGTTGCGGGTGGGGGAGTCGATCGTGGTCACGGACGGACTCGGCCAGGCCGTGTTCGGCGAGGTGGCCACGGTGACGCGCGACGGCGTCGAGGTCACGGTGTCGGAGCGGCTGGTCCAGGATCCGGCCGATCCGCGGCTCACGGTGGTCCAGGCGATCCCGAAGGGGGATCGGGCCGAGCGGGCCGTAGAGCTGCTGACCGAGGTGGGGGTCGACGAGATCGTGCCGTTCGCGGCCGCTCGCTGTGTCTCCCGATGGCCGGCCGATCGCACCGAGCGGGCTCTGGCCCGCTGGCGCAGCGCGGCTCGTGAGGCGGGCAAGCAGGCCCGTCGGTGGCGCTTCCCGGTGGTCACCGAACCCGCCGTCTTGGAGGCGGTGGCCCACCGGGTGACGCGTTCGGCGCTGGCGCTGATCCTTCACGAGTCCGCTGGAACCTCGCTCGGCTCGGTGGCGCTGCCGACCGCCGGGGAGATCACCCTCGTGGTGGGACCCGAAGGTGGGCTGACCGACGATGAGGTTTCCCGCCTCGTGGCCGCCGGCGCAGTGGCGGTCCGACTGGGGCCAACCGTCATGCGCACGTCGACCGCCGGTGTGGTTGCGGCCGCGGCGATCCTGGCTCGGACGACGCGCTGGGACGTCAGCCCGTAGGCTCGGCGCAGGAGGAGGAGACGATGAGCGACGCCTGCCTGTTCTGCCGGATCGTTGCCGGCGACATCCCCGCCGACGTGGTGTCCGAGCGGGACCGTACCCTCGCGCTCCGCGACATCGAGCCGCAGGCCCCGACCCATGTCCTGGTGATCACCCGGGAGCACTACGCCGACCTCAGCACGCTCGTGGCCGCCGACCCGACCCTCGTCGCCGAGGTCGTCGCACACGGCGCTCAGGTGGCCGCCGACGACGGTCTCGAGGCCTATCGGTTCGTCTTCAACACCGGGAGCCAGGCCGGGCAGTCGGTGTTCCACGTCCACGGTCACGTTCTCGGCGGCCGGCCGATGGGGTGGCCGCCGGGATGAGCGGGACCGCTGCCGCCGAACACCGCATCGTCGTTCCCACCAGCCTTCCCATGGTGTCGCTCCTGGGATCTGGCGACGAGTTGCTGCGCGCCGTCGAGGCCCAGTTCCCGGACGCGGACATCCATGTGCGCGGCAACGAGATCACCGTGCGCGGCGACGTCGAGACCGTTGCCTTGGTGGAGCGGCTCCTGGACGAGCTCGTGGTGGTGCTGCGCACCGGCCAGGGACTGAGCAAGGAATCGATCGAACGATCCGCGGCCATGCTCCGAGACCGCGAGGCCGAGACGCCCGCGGCGGTGCTCACCCACAACATCCTGAGCAGTCGCGGCAAGACGATCCGGGCGAAGACGTTGAACCAGAAGCGCTACGTGGACGCGATCGACTCGCACACGATCGTCTTCGGGATCGGGCCGGCCGGAACGGGCAAGACCTACCTCGCGGTGGCCAAGGCGGTTCAGGCGCTTCAGGCCAAGCAGGTGACCCGGATCATCTTGACCCGACCGGCGGTGGAGGCCGGTGAGCGACTGGGGTTCCTCCCCGGCACGCTGTCGGAGAAGATCGATCCCTACCTTCGGCCCTTGTACGACGCTCTGCACGACATGATGGAGCCCGCAACGATTCCGCGGCTGATGACCGAAGGAAGCATCGAGGTTGCACCCTTGGCCTACATGCGCGGGCGCACGCTCAACGACGCGTTCATCATCCTGGACGAGGCTCAGAACACCTCACCGGAGCAGATGAAGATGTTCCTGACCCGGCTCGGCTTCAACTCGAAGATGGTCGTGACCGGTGACGTCACCCAGATCGACCTACCGGCGGGCACAGCGTCCGGGCTGAAGATCGTGCGCGAGATCCTCGACGGCATCGACGACGTGCACTTCAGCTTGCTGACGTCGCGCGACGTCGTCCGGCACCGGTTGGTCAGTGACATCGTCGATGCGTACGGCCGCTTCGACGCCGCGCAGTCGGCAGGAACGGGCAACCGGGCCAGCCGCCGCGACACCCGTCCCCGAGGCCGCCGATGACGGTCGAGCTGAACAACGAGTCCGGCGTCGACGTCGATCTCGACGCGTTGGGCGCGTTGGCTGACTTCGTCCTGGGTCGCCTGCGCATCCATCCGCAGGCAGAGCTGTCGGTCAAGCTCGTGGACACCGCGGCCATGACGTCTCTTCACGAGCACTTCATGAACGAACCCGGACCGACCGACGTCCTGGCGTTCCCCATGGACGAGCTGCGACCGCCGTCACGCGAGGACGAGGAACCCGAACCCGGGCTGCTCGGGGACGTCGTCCTGTGCCCGCAGGTGGCCGTCGAACAGGCGAACGGTGCGGGGCACGCCATGTACGACGAGCTGTGCCTGCTGTGCACCCACGGAATCCTGCACCTCCTCGGCTACGACCATCACACCCCCGACGAGGAGCGCGAGATGTTCGGTCTCCAGGCCCGGTTGCTCGCGGCCTGGCAGGGTGAACTGACTCAGCGATGACGGCGTCGGACATCTGGCTCCTCGTATTCGCTGCGGCTCTCGTTGCCGCCGCTGGTGCCTTGGCCGGCGCCGACGCGGCGTTGTCGCGGGTCAGCCGCGTGTCGGTGGAGCGGGCGGTGCGCGACCAGAAGCCTGGTGCCGGGGCGCTGCGGCAGATCGTCGGTGATCCGGCCCGATACCTGAACGTCGCCTTGTTCCTCAGAATTCTCTGCGAGACGTCGGCGGTCGCGTTGGTCACCGTGGTCATGGTGGGCCTGCTGCCCCAGACCTGGCAGGCAGTGGTCGTCGCCAGCCTGACCATGCTGATCGTCTCCTACGTCTTGCTGGGAGTTGCTCCGCGCACCCTCGGTCGTCAGCACGCCGCTCGGCTGTCGTTGTCGGCGGCGCGTCCGTTGCTCGTCGCGGCGCGGATCCTTGGACCCCTCACGAAGCTGCTGATCCTGATCGGCAACGCCCTCACCCCCGGGAAGGGGTTCCGCGACGGCCCGTTCACCTCCGAGGCGGAGCTTCGCGACCTGGTCGACCTCGCCGAGGAGAGCGCGCTGATCGAGGATGACGAGCGGCAGATGATCCACTCCGTCTTCGAGCTGAGCGACACGCTGGCCCGCGAGGTGATGGTGCCGCGGACCGACATGGTCTTCATCGAACGGGCGAAGACCCTGCGCCAAGCGATGTCGCTGGGTCTGCGGAGCGGGTTCAGCCGGATCCCCGTCATCGGCGAGAACGCCGACGACATCGTGGGGGTGCTCTACCTGAAAGACGTCACGCGCCGCATCTTCGACCACCGCGAGGGCGAGAGCACGGAGAAGGTCGAGTCGGTCATGCGGCCCGCCTACTTCGTGCCGGAGAGCAAGCCGGCCGACGACCTGCTCAAGGAGATGCAGGCCAACCGCACCCACATCGCGGTGGTCGTCGACGAGTACGGCGGCGTGGCGGGCATCGTCACGATCGAGGACATCCTCGAGGAGATCGTGGGCGAGATCGCCGATGAGTACGACGTGGCCGAACGGCCCGCCGTCGAAGAGCTTGCGGACGGCTCGTTGCGCGTGAACGCCCGCCTCGACGTCGAGGAGTTCGGCGAGCTCATCGGCGTGGAGTTCGACGAGGACGACCTCGACGACGTGGAGACGGTGGGTGGCCTCATGGCCAAGCGGTTGGGGCTGGTACCGATTCCGGGTGCCACCATCCGGATCGGGGCGACCTCGCTGACTGCGGAGTCCTTGGCCGGCCGGCGGAACCGGATCGGTGCGGTGCTCGTGCGCCGTGACGACGGCCTTCCGGTGGCCACCCCGTCGAATGGGCAGACCGAGGACCCGTCTGCGCAACGAGCGGGGCAGCATGACTGACTGGGACCCCGAGGACGCCAAGCTCTTGACGTTGGCCCGGGCGACGCTCGGGCGGTTGCGGGCCCGGACCGCTGCTGCTGTTCGCGACGACACGGGCCGTACCTACGTGGCGGCCGAGGTCGTCCTGCCGTCCTTGAGGCTGAGTGCACTGCAGGCGGTCGTGACTGTGGCGCTCGGCAGCGGAGCCACCGGCTTGGAGGCGGCAGTGCTGGTCAGCGCCGCTGGAGACTCCGCTGACGCGGCCGGGGTGGCCGCAGTCCGTGATCTCGGAGGGCCGGCCACGCCAGTGTTCGTCGCGGGGCCGGACGGCCCGGGAGCCCGGCTGTGACGTTGCACTCGGGCTTCGTGGCGGTGGTGGGTCGTCCCAACGCGGGCAAGTCCACGCTGATCAACGCGCTGGTCGGTCAGAAGATCGCGATCACGTCGAGCCGGCCGCAGACCACGCGACACACGGTGCGTGGGGTGGTCAATCGCGACGACGCCCAGCTGGTGCTCGTCGACACACCAGGTCTGCACCGGCCGCGCACCCTTCTCGGTGAGCGACTGAACGACGAGGCCCGGGGCACCCTCTCCGAGGTCGACGTGATCGCGCTGGTTGTGCCGGCAGATGAGCGCGTCGGCCCCGGAGACCGCTACATCGCCGGCGAGATCGCGGTGGTGCGCGGCCCGACGAAGGTCGTGATCGTCACGAAGGCCGACCGCGTCGAACGCGACCGTCTGGCCGAGGCCCTGGTCGCCGTCGCCGCGTTGGGCGACGAGGTCGGCGTGCCCTGGGCCGAGGTGGTCCCCGTGTCTGCGGTCGAGGGCGAGAACGTCGCGCTGCTCACCGACCTGCTCATCGGCCTCCTCCCCGAGGGCCCGCGCTACTTCCCCCCCGATCAGGTCAGCGACGAGCCGGAACAGGTGATGATCGCCGAGCTGATCCGGGAGGCCGCGTTGGAAGGGGTGCGCGACGAGCTCCCCCACTCGATCGCGGTCGTCGTCGAGGAGACGGGGCTGCGGGCCGGGCGGCCCGACGACCGCCCGCTGCTCGACGTGTCGGCGTGGCTGTTCGTCGAGCGGGACAGTCAGAAGGCGATCGTGATCGGGACCGGGGGATCGCGGCTGCGCTACGTGGGTGCCACGGCGCGGGCGGAGATCGAGCGGCTGACCGGTTACCCCGTCTACCTCGACCTGCGGGTCAAAGTGGCCAAGGACTGGCAGCGCGACCCCAAGCAGCTGCGGCGCCTCGGCTTCTGACCGCTCGTCCGGGCGCCGCCCAGGGGATTGACAACAGTTCTTTCGAAACATATGTTGCGACAGATGGAGACCCGTCCGCTCAGCGATCCCGGTGCGCTGCGGGCCATGGCCCATCCGGTCCGGCTCGACCTCATGGAGCTGCTGGCCACCGACGGGCCGCTCACGGCCACCGAGTGCGCGCGACGACTGGGTCAGACCCCGGCCAACTGCTCGTTCCACCTGCGTCAGCTGGCCCGTCACGGGTTCATCGAGGACGCGGGCGCCGGTGCCGGTCGGCGTCGGCCGTGGAAGGTCGTGGCCCGCGGGCACAGCTGGGACGTCGGGACCGGCGTGCCCCCGGCGCAACGGGCGGCCGGTGAGCTCCTGGCCCACGTCATCGTCGATCGTGAGCTCGCCCGGTTGCAGGCCTGGGACCATGCTCGGCTCGACGAGACAAGGGCGTGGCAGGACGCCGCCGTGCTCACCCAGAGCGGGGCCTTCCTGACCTCGGAGGAGCTGGCCGAGATCGGTCGTCGGATCGGCGAGCTGTTCGTCCCGTTCGCCGACCGGGTCGACCCGACCCAACGTCCGGTCGGGTCTCGCTTCGTCAGCGGGTTGGCGTTCTTCCAGCCCGTGGTCGACGACGCCAGTGGTGGGTCCGGCGCCGAGGTGGACGATGCGTGAGTTGTTGCACTACCGCGACTTCCGGCTGTTGTTCGTCGGGCAGACGCTGTCGATCTTCGGCGACACCGCCATGCTCCTGGTGCTGGCGATGTGGGCGAAGAGCCTGACCGGCAGCAACGGGATCGCCGGATCGGTCCTCTTCGCCGTCGCCCTGCCGGGGTTGCTGGCGCCGTTGGCGGGGTTGCTCGTCGACCGGTTGCCGCGGCGCAAGGTGATGATCTCGACCGACCTCGTGACCGCGCTGGTCGTTCTCAGCCTGCTGGCCGTCGACGGCCGCGGTGACCTGTGGCAGATCTATGTGGTCGCCTTCCTCTACGGCGCCTCACTCATCGTCTTCCAGTCGGCTCGCAGCGCCTTCGTGCAGGGGATGCTGCCCGACGAGCTGCTGGGGCAGGCCAACGGCGTGTTGACCACCGTCCGCGAGGCGATGCGCCTGGTCGGTCCGTTGGCCGGGGCTGCGCTGTTCGCGCTCCTCGGTGGTGGTGCGGTCGCGGTGGTCGACGTCGTGACCTTCGTCGTCTCCGCGACCGCCTTGCTCGCGATGCGGGGTCCCGACCCCCGACCCCACCCGGTCGAGCACCAGTGGTGGCCGGAGACGACCGCGGGCCTCCGCCACATCGGGCGCGAGCCGATCCTGCGCCACCTCGTCGTGTCCTGCGTCATCTGCCTGCTGGTGTTCGGCTTCGCCGAGTCGGTGTGTTTCGCGGTCGTGCAGGGTCTCGGTCGCCCGGTGGAGTTCCTGGGAGTGCTGTCCACGGTGCAAGGGGTCGGCGCGGTGATCGCCGGCGTGACCACGACCGTGTTCATCCGCCGACTCGGCGAGCTGCGGATGGTCTGGCTCGGCCTGGCGGCGTCGGCGGTCGGGCTGCTGCTCGTGGCCGGTCACGGAATGGCGCCGGTGGTCGTCGGCTGGTTCGTGTTCGGTGCCGCCCTGCCACCGATCATGGTCGGGATCAACACCTCGCTGCAGCGGCGCACGCCGAGTGAGCTGCAAGGGCGGGTTTCTGCCGGATTCGATCTCCTCACAAGCGTTCCCTACACGCTGTCGATCGCCCTCGGTGCTGTCCTCGTCGGGTTGGTGGCCTACCGGGCGCTGCTGGTCGTCATGGCTCTGGGAGTGGCGATCAGCGCGCTGTACGCGTTCGTCACGTTGCGCGAGAGACCGGCTCCGGGTCGTCCGTCGGCTCTTCGCCGAGCTGCGCCGGACGCAGTTCGGGAATGAGCTCGTAGCGCCGCCCGTAGGTCTCGATGACGGCCTCGATCGCAGCGACCACCGGGATCGCGACCAATGCCCCCCAGGCGCCGAACAGAGCTCCGCCCGCCACGACGGACCCGAAGGCCACGGCTGGATGGATGTCGACCGTTCGTGACGTGATTCGTGGCGAGAGGAGGTAGTTCTCGATCTGCTGGTAGACGAGGATGAACGCGAGCACGAGCAGGGCCTTGAACGGGCTCTCGGCCAGGGCGATCACGACCGGCAGCGCGCCGCCCAGGTAGGTGCCGATCGTGGGGATGAACTGGCTCACCAACCCGGTCCAGATCCCCAGGGGCAGCCAGTAGTTGACGCCGATCACGAGCAGGAAGCTGCTGGTGAAGAACGCCGAGATGATGGCGAGGATCATTCGGGAGAACACGTATCCGCCGGTCTTGACCCGCGCGATCTCCCAGACGTTCAGTGCCACGCGCTGGGACCGCTCGGGGAACCACGAGGCGATCCTCGCCTGCAGCTGGGGGGCTTCCGCCGACATGTAGAAGGCGAAGAGCAGCAGCATGAAGCCCTGGAAGATCAGGGCGACGATCGACGTGACGATCGACAGCAGACCGAAGCCCAACTGGCTGGCGATGTTCACGAGCTTGCTGGTGTCCAGCTGGAACGAGCTCTGGATCGCCGCGATGTCGAGGTGGGTCTTGAAGGTCCGGTTGACCCACTCGAGCGTCTGCCCGATGACACCGGGAAGCGCCTTGAACAGCTCGACCAGCTGGTCGATCAGCAGCTTGCCGAACACGGCGAAGAACGCGGCCGTGGCCACGAGCATGAGCAGCATCACCACGCCCGTGGCAAGTCCACGTCGCATGCCGCGCTTGTGCAGGGCCACCACAGCCGGGTCGATCGCGATCGAGAACATCCAGGCCAGGAACAGGATTCCGATCAGCGTGGCCAGCTGGTGAAACGCCCACGAGCCGAGCTTCAGTGCGACGATGAGCAGGAAGATCGAGATGAAGAAGGCGCGCGCCCAGGCCGGCGGGGTGCGCCACATCGTCCGCAGCGCCATGGCGGCCGGCCCTCCGGGCGTGCTCGCGGACCCACTGGTGGGCCCACTGGCGGGCTGGCTGGACTCGCTCATCACCGTTCCCCTGCCGCACTCGAGTGTCGTCGTCTGGACGGTAACGGGCGGCCTGGCCGTGGGCACGGCGCCGCGCCCATCGGGTACAGTGCTCGCGATGTACTTCGCGGCTCTGCTCCTTCGCAGCCGCGGCGAGGCCTGACAGGCCGGATCCTCGCCGCGGGGATTGATGGTGCCGGTCGACCCAGACCCCCGTCGTCGCGAGTCTCAGGAGCCCCGGATGCCGCACCCGCAGAAGCCCAGCGGAATGCCGATCGACAAGTACCGCTCGTTTCCCCCCATCGGACTGAACGACCGCACCTGGCCGGACAAGGTCATGACCGCAGCACCGATCTGGTGCTCAGTCGATCTGCGTGACGGCAACCAGGCGCTGATCGACCCCATGAGCCCACAGCGCAAGCGGGCGATGTTCGACCTGCTCGTCGCCATGGGTTTCAAGGAGATCGAGGTCGGGTTCCCCTCGGCGAGCCAGACCGACTTCGACTTCGTCCGAGAGCTCGTCGAGAACGACCTGATCCCCGACGACGTCACCATCCAGGTCCTCACCCAGGCTCGGGAACACCTGATCGAGCGCAGTTTCGAGTCCATCCGCGGCGCCGACCGCGCGATCATGCACCTGTACAACTCGACGTCGACCCTGCAGCGCCGGGTCGTGTTCGGTCTCGACCGGGACGGCATCAAGGACGTCGCCGTCCAAGGGGCGCGGATGTGCCTGAAGTACGCCGAGAGCGTCCCTGAGACGAACGTGCTCTACGAGTACTCACCGGAGTCGTTCACCGGGACCGAGCTGGACTACGCAGTCGAGGTCTGCAACGCGGTCAACGACGTGTTCGACCCCACGCCCGACCGCAAGGTGATCATCAACCTGCCCGCGACCGTCGAGATGGCGACGCCAAACATCTACGCCGACCAGATCGAGTGCATGCACCGCAACCTTGCCCGGCGAGACGCCGTCGTCTTGTCGCTGCATCCGCACAACGACCGTGGCACGGCTGTCGCGGCGGCCGAGCTGGGGTACCAGGCCGGCGCCGACCGGATCGAGGGAACGCTGTTCGGAAATGGCGAGCGCACCGGAAACGTCTGCATCGTGACCTTGGGCATGAACCTGTTCAGCCAGGGAATCGACCCCGAGCTCGACTTCTCCGACATCGACGAGATCCGTCGCACCACGGAGTACGCGAACCAGCTGCCGGTGCACCCTCGTCATCCCTATGGCGGCGACCTCGTCTACACCGCCTTCAGCGGCTCGCACCAGGACGCCATCAAGAAGGGGTTCGAGGCCCTCGGCCACGACGCCGAGATCGCCGGAGTCACCGTCGACGACATCGAGTGGGCGGTCCCCTACCTGCCGATCGATCCCAAGGACGTCGGGCGCAGCTACGAAGCCGTCATCCGGGTGAACAGCCAGTCCGGCAAGGGCGGCGTCGCCTACGTCATGCGGAGCGAGCACCAGCTCGATCTTCCCCGCCGGCTGCAGATCGAGTTCAGCCAGGTCGTTCAGGCCCACACCGACGCCGAAGGTGGTGAGGTCACTCCCGAGCAGATGTGGGAGATCTTCGAAGGCGAGTACCTCGCACCGCGCACGCCGCTGCAGCTCAATGCGGTGCACACCTCGTCCGCGGCGGGGGAGAAGGACGCCCTGCGAGTCGGTCTGTACGTCAACCAGCAGCGTCAAGAGCTCGACGGTTTCGGCAACGGTCCGATCGCTGCTTTCGTCGATGCGCTGTCGACCATCGGCTACGACGTGCGGGTGCTCGACTACGCCGAGCACGCGATGTCATCCGGTGGCGACGCGAAGGCCGCGGCCTACCTGGAGTGTGCGATCGACGGCAGCGTGTACTGGGGCGTCGGCGTCGACCCCAACATCGTCACGGCGTCCCTGAAGGCCGTTGTGAGTGCGGTGAACCGGGCCGACACCAGGCGCTGATTCAGTTCGACTCCGCCGCCATCGCCGTCGCTACTCGTCGGAATCCAGTGCGTTCGTAGACGCGAGCCACCTCGTCGTCCTGTGCGGACAGCAGGATCACCTGTAGCCCGCGCCGGACGGCGTCGGCGACGAGCGTGTCGGTGACCGCCGCACCCAGTCCACGGCGCCGTTCGTCGGGAAGCGTGGCGACGCCCACGACCTCGGTGGCATCCCCCACCGGGTTGTGGCTTCCGCAGGCCAGCACGCCCCGCTCGTCCTCGGCCACGACGACGACGGTGCGGGCGTCGGCGATGCGGCGCCGCACGAAGTCGACGGCTTCGGGGTCGTTCTTGGCGAGCACCTCGTCGCGCGCAGTGACTCCGCCGGTGGCCGGCTGGCCCATCGCGGAGAAGGCGACCTGGGCGACGGCCATGGAGGCTGGCACGGCTGGGTCGTCGGCGCCGAGACGGCGAATCCGCACCCCGTTGGGGACTGGCACGGCCAGTGGGTCGTGATGGACCAGCAGTGGGTGCTCGCGGACGGCCAGCCCGGCGTCTCGGCAGGCGGTGGCGACCCCGGCGGCCACCTCGTCGACCCATTCGAAGGCCTCGGGCTGCCCGAGCTCGCGCTGTCGTTGACGAACGGCCGTGATGTCGGCCGCCGTGACGCCGGACGCATCGGCCCCGTGCCGGGGGCGGGCGTAGTAGCGCCAACCGCCCTGGTTGC
>Ga0302322_100003529_pt1 | contig 13453 bp, 9 predicted proteins | sample Fen_T0_2_FD_203757 | JGI IMG/M metagenome (GOLD analysis project Ga0302322, IMG submission 203757) | Peat permafrost microbial communities from Stordalen Mire near Abisko, Sweden - Fen_T0_2 | ecosystem: Environmental > Terrestrial > Soil > Wetlands > Permafrost | place: Sweden: Abisko...
CACAAATACGTGGCGCACTGACCTATCGAAGCAAGGTAAGGCAATACAAAATGCCAATGACCAAGCGACGATCTCACGCGATACTACGGACTTAACCACTGCTCAAGACGCTAATGGTATGGCTATGAGGCGTGCTATTGCGGCACGTGAGGCAGCAGGCCCAGCGTTAGCAGCAGTGCGTAACTACTCTCCGTTAACTGCTGGTGAGTTGGAAGGTGATTTACAACAAACAGCTACTACAGCAAACAGACAGGCTCAGCAGCCTATCATTGCTGACACCTTGCGTGCGTTTGCTAGGAGTGGAACTGCTGCGGGACCAGTGCTTACCAATATGATGCGTGACAATGCAACGTCACTGCGCCAAACAATGCTACAGGATAAGATTGGTGCTATGAAGAATGTTGGTGACATTAACACCAATAACCTTACAAGTTTGATGGGCAGATATAAAGGGCTAGATCAATCAGCTAATCCTTCGCTTAACTTTGCACCACTAGCTACCAACAGCCCTAATGACACACTTACGCAGATGATGGCAACCCGTGCAGCAGGGGCCGCACAACCTGCTTCTATGGGAGCTTACACGGCATCTGCTGGGACTAACGCTACAAACAACGCTTCGCAGTTTTCTGCTGCTCATCCAGGAGTTAATAACTCAGGGTCTTACGGCACACTAGCAAGCAGTGCAATGGATCGGTTGTTAGATAAAGACAGCCCATTTATGAAGCTGTTTAGTGGGGGAGCAGGAAACGCAGGTGATGGGTTACCAAGCACTGCCTACTTAAAGACGCTAAATGACCAAGCAAATAATAACATCAATAACAACACGGTCAACGGTATCTTCGGTGGCAATGCTAACGGAATGTGACAGTAGGCTAGGATAAGATCATGGCAAACGGCACACCAACTTTTACTACTCCTAGCTGGCATGAGTTTCAACCGTCAGCTATCGAGACAAGCCTAGCAAACAACGTAGACAACATATCTATGCCTTCTGCTGCTAACTTGTTGCAAGCCTATAAGTTTGAGCGACAGGGACAGCAAGGCGCATACTCTCGCCAACTTGACCAAATGCACCAAGCCCAATTGATGGAATTTAATGCGAATAACCAGTTGGCTAGAGGTAATCAATTTCTTACCTCCCTCAAAGACCTTGCGGCTATTCCTGGTGGTATGGACGCTTTGCGTTCTAGCGGTGCCGTGGACCCTCGCATTGATACCAGCGGATACGATGCTGGCGTTATTCGCACATCACTAGCTAACAACACAGAGAAAGTTGGTAAAGGTTCCGAGGGTATGGCACTTGGAGGCATGACTGGTCCTGGTGTCACTATGCCAATACAACAGGTGACAGGGCAAGAAGTGACACAAGGACCAACTGCAATGGAGAGGGCTGCTGGTATCAATGCAGCCGGTAGAGTTTCGGCCGCGAATGTTGCTGCTAATGTAAAACCAACAGGAACTGTTAACATGTTGGCGCCAGGAGGTAACGGGGATGTTATTTCTGTTCAAATTCCCCACAACACTAACCCTATTACATTCGCGGCGTCACTTAGAGAAGGACCGGGAGCAGCAACACATAATCCAGTAGGTGGGGATAATATGAAGTCCCCAACACCATCACCACTCGCTGCTAACCCAACACAACACAACGGTAACAGTGACCAATCGAGTGCTGTTCGCACTGTTATGACATTACGCGGCACAAACCCAGCAGCCGCACGTGACATTATGGCAGCAGCTACGAGTAATGGTAACTCGTATAAAATCATTGCTACCCCTGATGGCCGCAAGGGCCTTATGGGTTCCTCTGGCACTGTTTATCCAATGGTTGGTGGTCAATGAGTGGAACATTAAACGCCACTAGTGGATATGATCCTCCACTAGACCCCAACTCAGAGGAAGGTAAGCTATTTATAGCGCAGCAGTATAATGCTGCACACGGTTTCCTAACCTCACTCTCTGCGGCCCCTGCTGCGTTGTTGGGCAGTGTTATGCCTGACCCAAAGACAGGCATACCATTAACAGGTGCAGGATCACTAGCTTACGGTTTTGGGGACATGCTACTTAATGCGCTCTCTCGAAACGTGGGGAGTGCAGACCCTCCGCCAATTAGCTTTGATGGTAAAGACTACAGCACGCAACGTCCAGAAGGTATCCATCTCCCCTATCACCAAGAGGTTGAAGATGCAGGTAAACGTGTGTTCGATGAGGGTAAGAAGGTCTTGCCCCCTATGGAACCTACAAACCCTGGTGAACGTATAGGGCAGGAGATTGCTAGCACTGTTGCGTCCTTTGGTGTTCCTGGTGCTGGTGCTCTAATCAAAGGTGCCCCTAAAGCCATCACTAGTCTAGCCCACGTCCTACAACCAAATATGTTTGGTGGCACTGGTTTAGCTGCGGCTATTGGCGGCGGTTTAGGGGTAGCGAATGAGCTTGTCTCGCCTCCACCACAAGCACAGGCACCAATTGCGCCAGAGGTTGCAGGAGATCAACCACTACCAATCCCGCCTATACCTCCTACTGACATTCCCGCTTTGCATCCACTAGACGCCATAGACCCTGCGTCTATGGGCGTGGATTACCATGATCCTGACAAAGCTAACGGTTACGTCATTACACCAGAGATGCGTGACTTAGTTCACGCGCATGATAGTGACATAACTTGGGGACAAGTGTTTGGTGGTGCAGCAACAACGGCTGCGATAGTTGGTGGCTTCATGGCTCACCGTGTTTTTAGAGCTTCGACAATTGAAGCTAATCGAGTGGCTACATATGAGATAACTGGTGCACCTATTATTGAGGCATATGATGCAGCAAGTTATGGCGCACCAGGGACAACTACAATTGATAAACTTCCTGCTGTTCCTCTGCCGCCACTGTCATCGCTCAAAGTTGTAGACGGAGTTAAGCGTGTTGTAAGTGCCGCAGTAACTAAGTTTGTGGATCAAAGCAACACACTTAACCAACTTATGGAGTTCCACGCGCCAGACGCAACACAAGCTGCTATCTTCAAGGCTAAGATAGGCAACAACTCTAGTGACTCGTTTCGTATTCAGCGGGTCATTAACGTAGCTAAGACTGGTGTTGACGCAGATACCGGCGTTGTTATGCCGTCGATTATAGACTTGCACACTGAGATAGGAAAGCACCCCGACGCCAATGCACGAGAATTATATGACGCAGCGTCACATGCTGCTGATGAATTAGATAACCGGCGCAAGTTGTGGCCAAACGTATTTACCACTGTGCCCAATACCCCAGAACCATCTGTTAATTTCCCAGGTCAATCTAACGCCCAATTAGAGGCAATAGTTAATGCTGCTAGTTATAACCCCATAGTGCAGCGTTGGTTAGACACAAGACAAGCTATCAACCGTGGCCTAATGGACATGGCAGAGGCGTCTGGTATGTTGTCAGCGGCAGATAAAGCCAAATTAAACAATCAGCATCCTAACTTTATGTCTGCTGCTACCTTAGATGGTATCATTGAGAACCCCTTTAGATCGCGGGGTATGGACCTACAATCCGGTAACAACCAATCTGCGTTACCAGTTTGGGAGAGAGACAAGCAGCACTTTGAAGCAGTAATTCGAGCAATACAAGACAATGAGACTAGGCGTTTGGTGATTGACGGTGTGTATCAGTCACAGCAAATGAACCCAAAACTACCTAAGCTGTTTGAGCCCTCTATTGACCGCAGCAATGAGAACCAACTTAATGCGGTAGGTAGCTCACCGTTTCAACCTAACTTGCCTTACGTTAAACCAAAAGAAGGTGGCGTAGCAATTAGAGTAGATGGTAACCTAGAGTGGCATAAGGTCAACAATCCTCAAGTAGCAAAGATGCTTGAGGCTGGACCTAATGCGGTGAACCTTGGTGTTAAAGTGGGGGCAATGCTCGCACAGTTTGCTAACTGGAACACTACACAGTTAGGTGCTGCGTTGTTTGGTGCTCATATCTTTGCACCAACACAAGCAGGTTATACCTTGGTGCGGTCGCTTATTACACGCCCCAAAGGAACAGCAACAGGCTACTTAGATAAGGGAATGCAATACGTAACCGGGGGCAGGGTAGGACTACCCGGACTACTAGACCTTACGGCACTCGCTGGTCCTGCTATCGGTATTGTGCAGCACCTTTACTCAAACGCAGCTGAAGCACTTGCTGCTGTTATGCACCCTACAGCAAACAACCCTATGGTTAATGCACTGCGTAACCAGTTTGGTGCCGCTGCCGTTAGTGCCTTCCAAGCACGTATCGAACACGCCTACAGGGCAAGTGCACGTTATGCAATGGAGCAAGCAGGGGCAACACATGTAGCAGGGGCAGTGACAGGTATAACTCCTGTGTCCCAACTTGGATCAGCCTCTAAGACATACTCAGCCATTGCTGCTATGGCTCCTGACCTTCACCTAGCTAACGGTATCATTCCTGGTTTGCGTCCTGGTGTGTTGAGGATCAACGACCTGTTAAAAGAGATGCAAACTATTATAGCAGAAAGCCAGCACACCTTTTATTACGGGCTTAACCGCAACAGTAGTGTGATGACTAAGAAGTTTGGTAGTGAGGCGGATGCAGTTCTCACGCACAATACGCGCCAACTCTCTGGTGATCCTGGCACTCGTGGTTCTAGTCCTACACTTAATCGGTGGAACTCGACGGGGCAGTATGGCAATGTCATCATCCAAGACATAGCTAACTTAGTGCGTGCTGTTGCTCACTCTCCCTTCCAGACTGGTCTCAATGTTGCTACAGTCTTAGGGTTACCAGTGATGGCGTCAGTGTTTACTGCGCTAGTTGCTGGCCCTAATTCAGTGCGTCATATGTTCAATGAGTTAACAAGTGGAGAACATGCTGGGCAGTTGTGCTTTTACTCGGACGACAATCATCCAGAGAATTGCACGCGCTTTAACCTGCCGCAAAGTGAACAAATGCTAACGGCTGGTCTCAAGCAGTTGGCGTTTGATGTGTTTGACTTACACAAGCACAACCCCGACCCCGCGTATCATCAGTGGGTGCTTGATGGTTTCAGCGACTTATTTAGTAAGCACATAACCACTGGCACAGTTGAAGGCACGGTTGCAGGTGTCAACAAAGCAGCTGTTAGCCCGGTGCCAACATGGGCACAGGGGCTTATGGCTGGCGTCACTGGTAGAAGTGCGAAGATTGAACCATTTGGTATAGCTCATGATATAGCAACAGGTAACTTCAATAAAGACACAATCTCAGCACCAGTTGGCAAAGTGATGCCTAACATGCCCGGTGTTGAGGCTGATGCTGGACGTAACGGCAATACAACCATACTGAACTCATTCAGTCATATGGTTGCTGCTATAACTGGTATCACGGGGAAGGTTGGTGCTGATATGCTATCCGCATTCAACACTACAAGGGAGCGCACCAATAGCACTGGTGACGCGTTGAACTCTGTAGGTCAAGTCTACCGTCAGAGCTTCAAGGATAGTTTTCCAATGCTTAAAGGGGTGGTATGGAACAACCCCGGAGTGTTATCTACACAGACGGCATTGGATAAGTCTGTGTCCGATAGCGTTAACAAACTGCGGCCCCTGTTAAGTGAGAGGCAAGACGCACGTAACGTTGGGTTTACACGCTCACATGGTATGGCTGTGGAGTTGGGTCAGGGGCAACAATATAAGATACCCATTGACCCAACTATGGCACAAGCATATGGCGTTGCTTCTCGTATGGGTGCAAGGATGATTAGTGGTCAACATGCACCATACGCTGTTGTAGAAGACCTACGTAAAGCTATCGTCGAGTTGTCACAATCGGGAAGACCACCAGACGAAGTACGGGTTATGCACAACCAATTAACCCGCACACTACACAACCAAGTATCACTAGTAAACAACCAACTCAACGACATAAATGACGCAGTGTCTAATATTGTAGGGCATCCGACTAATATACAGAAGATAGACTGGACAAAGGGAATGGAGCAATTCAGCGGTCAATAGCTGAGACTACACGCTCAACTACACCTTTGGAAGTCAGCACCTTAGTTCCACGTATTAAATCTGCTGGCCTTCCTGCTCCACTCTTAGGTGCATCAAACCTTTGGATCGCTTCTATTTCATAAAGCACATCCAACAGGGCAGTGAACTCTGCGTTGTCTAAACTTCCGCGCACCTTCAAGAACAGCTTAGACCTTGGAACTGGGTCTAAGCCACTAGCTATGAGAGTAGAACGTATCTTATCAAAACCGGTAACCCATCGTCCATTGTTTACGTCGTTGTTGAATAGGTGCGCGGCGTCTTCTTTGATTGCTCCAACCACTTTAATAGCTGTAGATATGTGGGATTGCTGTATAACCCAAGTGCCGTCATTGATACAGAGGAAAGCAGCCAACCGGAGAACGTGTGCATCTTCTCTACTTTCAAATGAGGAATTGAAGGCGTCTACATGGTGTTTACGCTTGGCATACCACTGTCTGAAGGCCGTAAGTCCTGCGGCGTTGACGGTGATTGTTCGGTAGTTGCGGCCCTGTGTTCGGATGTCCCTGAGTGAACATATGAGGGGGGCAATATTAGACGCTCCTGATGCTGACCAAGCGATGAGCTGTTTGGGTCGTTCCGCCACGACGAAGATACAGCGACTGGTAAACCCTCCGGCAATTGTGGTGGGGTTAACGGCCTGAAATAGCCAAGTAGGTGTTGAAGCTGAGATAAAGTTAACGAAGACATTTGTGAGCTGAGTTGCTCCGCGACTGATGGTTCCGCCACCTCGCTTACTGGCTGGACAGTCATAGAGGTCAGTGAGAAGGACAGGCATAGTCGCATTGTATCGCTCAGTGCCAAGGAAACTTGCAAGTTCAGAGACAGCGATGGCAACCCTAGCAGTGTTTGTAGCTCTTGATCGGTCATGTAGTAGTTTCTCCAACTTCTCAGGGATTGTTTTACCCTCTATTAATTCAATGAGAGGGTCGTCAGCAAACAACTCAGCAGCAATTGAACGCGCAACACCAACTGCTGCTGACTTACGAGTTATGCCGCTATTGGCTACTAGTAACAAATAGAGGTTGAGATAGACAGGTGCACGTGGTCTGTCAACTATCACATCCCTACTCACTGCACATGACAATAACCAAATAGCACACCAGAAATCATACTCTGTTGGCGTCTCTTGCTCAGACATATGCGCAAGATAAGCACCAATGAATGTATTAGGTGCTGCTATTTGGTCATACTTAATCATTATTACTCCTTATGTTTGACTGTGAACGTAACCTCATACGACGCACTAACAGCAGAGTCGAGGCTAGAAACGTGTCGATAAGCAATGTGGTTGCCAAATTCTTCAACAATTATGTTAGCAAGATGAGATAGAGGGCCAGTTGCTTCTCCTTCTACTACTGATTTAAGGATGTATTCTACACCACGAACGACAATAATGCAGGTTTCCATACGTCCAGATACACGTTGGCTACTTAAGTGACGCAACATAGGGCTACTATCCTTCAATTTGCCTCAGCATTAGCAGCATTAAGAGTGGCTTGAAACGTGGAAGCGCAGACAGTATACGAACCAAGAGGGGTCTCACTAAACCACTGAATAGTCCACAACTCGTTTAGTGAGATCGCGGCAGCCTTCTCTGCTTCACTAATGAAACTGTCGCGTAAGTCGCATCGGTCCTCAATAAAATCAGCGACTGTCTTGTAGAGGTCCTTGTGCTCATTATGAGTGATATACAGCCCACATAAATGCATAGGCCAAATTATATCACTGCTACCTTCTTGCTTACTCACTTCATCTTTAATGTGTGGGCATGTCCTACCAACAGGACACGGTGCATCTTTTAGACGTGTTTTATGGCAGCATCCATCATCGGTAGTTGGTTGTATGATTTCTGGCCCAAAAACACAATATTCTATTTCGTAGGGGTAATTGTCCCCCGTAAAATACACATTTCCACAGGCACGTAATTCTGCTGGCGTCCAGACTTTACATACGTCTAGTCGCGCCCAATAAAACCCAGGGACTATGGTGCTACCAACCACCGACTGCTCGGTATTGTCAGCAGTTCCGGCCTCTCTTTCAACTTCTTGATTGTTGACCATCTGTGTATTCCTTGTTCATCTGGTTGACTGACACCAAAATCAGCAGGCACAATCATCGTGTGCCCATTGATGATTAGTGGTTCCTCAGCATAACTACGCATTAACGCACGCACAAGGGGACCGTCTTCTGGCCTATTGATTGCAATCAATGCGTCATGAATGTTGAGGATCATACGCGCATCTTTAGGCCATCGAGGGTCACGCTCGCATTTATAGATGACACTCGCAACCCAATCCCCTGCTGTAGACTGTGGGACAAAAGCAATGATGCTATCAAGGGCGTCTTCATCCCAACGCTCTAACATTAACCAACGCCTACCCAACGGAGAGACGAGCTTACGTTTGGCTTTGGCTTCTGCAATTACCCTAGCCCACCACTCCTTAATCTCTGGTGTTGTGCGGTGGTAGATGCCGTGGGTAAGTGTGGCTTCTTCAAGGGGTAGTTTAGCAGTAGCGGCAAGGCGTGCAGGTTGCATACGATAGTTAAGACCGTGCCGACACCTTTTAGCTTTGCCTCTAGGTGACAACACCAACAAGCCAGTTTGTGGGTCAAGTTCCCAATCATCAGCACTTAACTCTGCATACGGAATGTTATACATCTCTGACGCTAATGCTCTGTGTGCGTCATAGCTGCCAGGGTTAAGCCGTGCCATTTCAAACTGCTGCAACCAAGTTGGTATATTAGCAAGACATGCAACAAAACGAGCCTCAACTTGTGCCAGGTCGAAGTAAGTCATCTCATAGCCTTCGTCGCACACAATCATAGGCTTTGCACGCTCTGGCCAATTTTGTAGATTGCCTCCACTGCCCCACATAACTTGTGCGCTTGACAACCTACCCGGTGCGTTAACTACTCCGGTTTGTTTGTATTCACAGCGGTATCGTCCGTCTGCGTCGATGGTGCTGTCAACGTAGACAGAGAGGAATTTCGCGTCTCTAAGATAGTCATTAACTGAAGTAATAACTGTCCTAGCGTTTTCGCTGGTTCGGCTATGAGCGAACATGCGGTCTCTATTCTCTTTATCAACGCTGCTTCCTCTGCCGACAAGTCGTAAGTCTTTGAAGAACAGAGTGCGGAGATCAGCAGGGGAGCGTGGATTAAAGGTGTAATCAATACTTCCAGTTGCCGTCTGTGCCGCTGATTGACATAGAGATTTTGCAGTAAGGAGGCTTTCGTTGAGTTCACTGGTGAACTTAGATTTGAGTTCTCTATCACACAATACTCCGCCAACTGTCATACGAACTAAGTGAGGTTGTAGTTTCATCACGTGGTTAAAGAAGAAGTGCTCCATACCCTCTACCTTTAGCTCATTGGACATCTTACGTTGAGCTTGAAGAGTGTAGCAGCAATCCTTAATGTTGTAGCGCCAGAAGTCGTCTATGTCACCATCTTCTTTCCACACCTTACCTTCGTCTTTGTAGTAGGGATTGTCGGTATACTGTGAAGTAAGGAAGCCAAGTGAATGCGGCAGTGATGGGTATAGAACGTGATGAGCAAGCATCGTATCAAACCATGTTTGTTTGACATGAATGCGGTCCTTATACCATAGCCAGTAGTTATCAAAGTTAGCATTTTGGGCAACACTTCTGGTGCCATTCTCTGCGTCAAACAACTTTTGTATAGCGATGCGTAGAGTGAGTTCTTCACTCGTCGTATAGCGGTTAGCGCCTTGTGCACGGAAGTTGATGCACATCCCTGAGGTCTCAGAGCGCGCAAGGCCGAAGCACGCAGTCTCTCCACCCATCGTCTCAATATCATACGCAAACGGTAAGGTGTCATTCTCCGTAGCCCTCAAATAGTCAAGAGCCTCAGAGAATGATGGATTGATAACGGCGTCAATCACATCAGGCTTAAAGCTACCATCCATAACTCTGGATAGTTTGTTGAGGTCCATCTTAAAAATGATTTCTAGCTTGGGGTTATTTGCTACTTCTGCTGGGTTGTAGCTAACAACTACCTGAAACGTCTTACCACTGTGTATAATAGGAACAACAGAACCCCTCCAATTATTAATCTTATCTACGCCCAACAATGCCTTCAACGCATAGGGTCCAAGGGCAAGGATGTATTTACAGTTGGGGAGTAGGGACAACTCATCCAACAACACAAGGCGGTAGTGTTCAAACTCCTGCTTACTGATGGGTGCTTTTTTGTCAGGCTGTAGTTTGGCTTGTGCTGCGCTCATCACAATACGTTTGACTGCGGTAGTCATGTATATATGGTTGCGTGTGAGCTTATAGCGGCGTAATGCGTCAAACAGCACAGTGCCGTTATTACCGATGAATGGCTGGTTAACGCGCACGTCTCTATCGCCAGGAGCATCGCCAACAACAGCAATGGTGGACAGGAATGACCCTGCCGCACCACAATCCATCTTCAACCCAGCAGCAGCGAACCTTAACCTTAGTTCACTGTTCATGGATTGAATGCTGTCTACACCACTAATCACTATGGCTCTCCTTCCTCTACCACTGCCCAATGATCTTGTCGCTCGAACGCACTCACAGTCTCAGGTGCGTATTTAGCTAACAACTCCCAACAAGCCTCAGCAATCAGTTGGTGTTCTAGTTGAGTTTCAGGTGACATCCTAATGTCACAGTAGTGCAACCATGACCTAATGGTGCCACTCATATACATACGCGAAGTCGTCAATCCCTCAGGTAATAAGACACGAGCAACTTCCTTTGCAATGCCCGTATCTAGTGCTTTCTTATACAACAGCATAGCGTTATTGTATATAGATCGTTGGGCATCCGACCACCAAGCAGTAAGCATTGCGTCACCACTAGCAACACTAGCCTGTCGGTTAGTCTTGTCTTGCATACGCAAACTACGCCACTCAGCACTAGGGAGGTTCTCTACATCAGCATACCGTTGACTAAACTCTTGGAACGTAAAGCTCCTGTGACGTAGTATCTGTCGTCCAATGTCTCGTGTAGTGTTTATCTCTACACACATATTTACCATCTCAAATGGCGACCAGTGCTTATGCTGCACAAGGTAGTCAATGAGTTTTACTACTCCAACCCCACGAGCTTGACTTGCAGGGTTGGACACACGTGCCATGTGTGCAATTTGTGCGTCGATGTTCTCTGTAATCCATACCAAGTTAACACTGGACATGACTAACTCCTTCTTAGTCGTAAGTATTCTCTTGCCCCAACACCTTATTGGTGCGGATAAGTATCTGGCGCCTATACATTGACAACTCATGAATGTTATCAATGCGCCAGAACGTGACACCAGCAGGAAAGTCGGTAGCGCACATATAACTACCAGTGTCCCCCATGAACGTAAGATCATCCCTAAACAACTGGAACACGTGGCAGTTAGTGGGGCCGTATGCTTCGACGACTGGTAATGCTTCCTCAGTAAACCTACTGTCACTAATAACCGTGAGATAGTTAGAGGTTGGTCCTATCATTTCACGGGCTAGTAGTTGACCAAACACGTCACTACCAAACTTTGGTTTCATGACCTCTTCACTAAACCAAATGAGTGCTTCAACCCAACTCATGCCCAACAACTCAGGCAGGGGTTGTAACTTTAGTTGCCCACTACCCTCATGCTCTAGTCGCTTCCACAAGTCCTCTTTAATGCCAAAGAACTCTTTCAACGCACGCTTCATGATCCCGGCAAACTTCTTATGCCGCACACTGATAAACTCAGCGATAATATACTTCGCTGCTTGATCCTTACCACTTCGCCGGGGTCCGTTAAGAAAGATAACTTGGTGTGGTTTGCTAGACATACGTTCTTATTCTCCGTCTTGCTGCGTTCAAGGTTAGGGCGCGGTCAATTATTCTGCCGTTTAACATAATCTTCCAATAACTAGCAGAATAATTGCGCCTCGCACTCGCATGATACAACCAACTAGTAAAAAGTAAACCGCTTTGGGCGTTACACTTATCTAGTGTATATCCTCGGTATACTATCACCCTGCCCATGTTGTTGATTTCTTCATACTGTGTTGATCGGTAACCACTGTGCACTTATTACGTGCACGAGTAACAGCAGTATAGAAGTTGCGGCGGGATTGCCCGTAGATCGTAGACTTGTTGAGGATGTAGATAACATTCTGCACTTCACTACCTTGCATCTTATGTGTAGTCAACACACCAGCAAGGTCAATGTTCTTGCGTGGGTCTTGCTCCATAACATCGCCGTTATCCTTAACGACAATAAGCAGTGGAGGAATAGTGACAACGCGATCCCCAAAGTCAATGTCCACCGATCCTTCATAGTCGTCAATGTTAACAACTAGGCCGACTTCACCGTTGAACACACTCTGCTCATTGCCTAAGTCGTAGGTATTGGCAGTATAGACAACCTTACTACCAATCTGCACACGGATGCTTGCGTCATCCCCTTCCCACTTATGGCGGGGTAGGACCATATGCGGTGCGTGCTTATCCCACCACAATGTTTGCAGGGTGAGATTGAGCTTCTTAGTCCCAATCCACGACTTATTCATACACGTAATAATCTGATGGTCAAGGGTTGAGTAGTCTACACCCTCAGCCTTCTGTGCCTCGATGTAAGGTAAGAGCTTGAGGATAGGATCATCAGTGTAGGTAATATCAAAGTCTGGGGACTTATTTGGCGTGCGACCGAGAAGAATACGATGCGCGTTCTCAATAATACCACTGCCAGAAAGTTGACGGTAGTTTTGATCGAGAGTGATACCACCAAACTTAGTAATAGCAGTCTCAAACGCTGAGGGAAGCTTACTCAGCTCCTTGTCTGTCTCAATGGGCTTGAGCTGGTTTAAGTCCCCAAACATGCGAATGCGTGCACCTGGTTTAAGCGCGGCAATAAGGTTGCTGTGTATCTCACGGTTAACCATGGTGTATTCATCACACAAGATGAAGTCGTAAGGAAGAGGTTTACGGCGATCGAATGTAGGACCGGTTGAGATTTTAACCAGCTTCTTATCCCCAGTCTTTGCGTCGGTCTCTTCAACTTCAATTGGTTGACCATAACCCAGTAAACGATGATTGGTAACAGCAGGAAGGCCAGTGCTTTCACGGATACGCTTGGCAGCTTTACCAGTAGGTGCCGAGGCTGCAACAAGGTATCCAGCTTGCCTCAGTTTACGTTCAACTTCCTTTATGATCTCAGTCTTACCAGTGCCCGCCTCACCAGTTGTAGCGACTACGCGGCGGTCAGGATCACAGGCAGCGTCAATTGCCTCTTTTTGCTTGCCTTCATATACCCTACCCACGCTCGCTGTGGGTAGTCCCATCATCGTTTCCATCGTCATTTTGTAAGCCCTCTGCTTGCTGTCGAATTTCATCAACGTAACTGATGATAGCAGAGGCAGCACTATCAACTACTAACCGCATAAATAATCCACGCGACATGGTGCTGTC
>Ga0302322_100003531_pt1 | contig 13451 bp, 10 predicted proteins | sample Fen_T0_2_FD_203757 | JGI IMG/M metagenome (GOLD analysis project Ga0302322, IMG submission 203757) | Peat permafrost microbial communities from Stordalen Mire near Abisko, Sweden - Fen_T0_2 | ecosystem: Environmental > Terrestrial > Soil > Wetlands > Permafrost | place: Sweden: Abisko...
CGCTGATTTCATCACGCTGCATACGCCGCTGACCGAGGCCACGAAAAACATCCTGTCGCGGGAGGCTCTGGCGAAAACCCGGCCCGGCGTACGGATTATCAATTGCGCCCGGGGCGGCCTTCTGGACGAAGCGGCGCTGGCGGATGCAATTCGTTCCGGTCATGTGGCGGGAGCGGCGCTGGATGTCTTCGAACACGAACCGGCCACCGACTCGCCTTTGTTTAGACTCGACAACGTCGTCTGCACCCCGCATCTCGGCGCCGCGACGGCCGAGGCACAGGAGAACGTGGCGCTGCAGGTCGCCGAGCAAATGAGCGATTTTCTGCTGACGGGAGCGGTGACGAACGCGATCAACATGCCGTCGGTATCGGCCGAGGACGCGCCGCGGTTGAAACCCTACATGGAGCTGTGCCGCCTTCTGGGCGCCTTCGCAGGCCAACTGACCCAGGCGCGCGACGGCGTGATCAAGCGGGTGGAAATCGAGTACGAGGGCCAGGTCGCCGCGCTGAACACCCGCCCGCTGACCGGTGCCGCGCTCGCGGGCCTGATGTCGCCGTTGATGGAGGGTATCAACATGGTCAACGCCGGTGTCGCCGCGCGCGATCACGGCATCGACGTGGCGGAAACGGTGCATGACCGGGCCAGCGAATACCTCACGCTCGTCCGAATCACCGTCGAAACCGGCGGACTTCGGCGTTCAGTGGCCGGGACCCTGTTCGCCGGCGCGCGGCCGCGCATCGTCCAGATCAAGGGCATCACGGTGGAAGCCGATTTCGCCCCTCATATGCTGTATGTCACAAACCAGGACAAGCCCGGTTTCATCGGCCGTTTTGGCGCGACCCTGGCTGGCGCCGGGATCAACATCGCCACCTTCCACCTCGGCCGCTCCGCCCAGGGCGGCGATGCCATCTGCCTGGTGTCGGTGGACGAGACCGTGCCGGAAGACGTGCTGGCGATGGTGCGGACGCTGCCGCTGGTCGTGCAGGCAACTTCGCTCGCGTTCTGACGGGTCTTAACTCTTGGCGGATTTGACATTTTCAGGGAAAACAGTACTGTCCCGGAAAGGCATTGGCGCCTGGAATGAGTACATGAAGACTATTCAGGCGATGATCTCCAATCTGCCGGCTCGGCGCTGTCTGATCGCCGCCCTGGCGGTGGCCGCCGGTTTCCTGGGCCGCGATCCGCTGTCCGGCTGGCAGGCCTGGGCGGCGGAAACCACCAAGCGGATTATGATCACGCCGCCCTTGCAGTGGGACTCGGACATGGCGGCGTTCCGGCCGGCCCTGCATCAGACCGCCAGCGATTTCGGCTATGCCACTGGCGGAATTCTGTTCGGGATGACCGCACCCGAGGTGAACCAGTTGCTGCCGGACCCGGCACCCGGCCTGACATGGGCCGGCCTTCCCCCCGCGAATGAATATCCCGAGGAAATTCGCTATTTCTGGGTCCGCATGGACGGCGCTGGGACGCTGCGCGCGGCGGCCGAACTCTGTGACGGCTCGGAAAGCCACATCGTGTTTCTGTTTCGCGCGCGCGGGTTGTTCCGCCTGTCTTACCGCTTCATTCCGGACGAAACCTGCCCGGACGTGACCCGCGCCGTGGACGCGGTGTTCGATCGTTACACACGCCTCGGCCTGGATATCGCCCGAAGCGTGCATTACCGGAACGGCCGGGTGGAGGTCGTGGACATCTCCGACCCCGCCGCGGCCTATCTCATCCCGATCCGGTGGCGGACCGGTGGACGTTAAAAGGACACCGCCGCGTGGATCGCGTTCCGGCGCTGGGGCGATGCGGATGGCGCTACGTTCCCTGGCGTTGATACTGATCATGACCGCTTCGGCCATGGCTGGTCCGCTGGGACTTTCGTTACCGGACGATCCGCCGCAGGTGATAGAGGATTCCACCAAGCCACGCCAATGCACGATGGCATGGCTTCTGACGGATCTCGCGACCAGCGACATATTCCTCGCACGGATGCAGATAGCACCCAACCTGAACACGATCCCGGTGAAGGATCGCTTTCCGTGTCCGGAACAGATCGCGCCCCGCCTCGCGGATCGCGCCTTGGCGGTTTGCACGGCGCGGGCGGAAGACAGCCGCACCTGCGTGTTCGCCGATATGGCCCGGGGATTCGAGCGTGATCCAGCCCTGCGCGGAACCGCCGAGAACGCGGCGCGCTGCGGTTCCGACCTGTATTCCCATATCGGCGTTGCCTGCTGGCGGGCCGGCGATCTGCAAGTCTGCAACACCGCCTGCGGAAAGACTGAAGACGACGCGAAGCGGCAGGCGCGCGGACGATGCGAGACGAAGCACGGCCAGCCTTGCGAAATCACCGGCGTAGCCCCGATCCTCGCGCCTTGAGGCGGGACGGTAATTTTATACCAGTTGGCCTGACCATTGACACGCCGGCGGCTAATAAAATCGTCATGATCGGACAACGGAATCGCGCCGCCCGGACTCTAAAATCGTCATACTCGGACTCTAAAATCGTCATACTCGGACTTGTTCCGGGTATCTGTGCCAGCCATGGCTTTAAGTTTCTACCCGGGACCACAGAGGCTTATGCCACCTTGGATCCTCGTGTCACGCACGAGGATGACGGGGGTCACGCACGAGGATGATGATGGTGGAGCGTTGCAAACGAGAGTAAGCGGTCACGGCTGTTTGTATCAGCGGCGGTTAACGCGCCAATCAGGCCGCGCGGGCGAATCGTTTCACAAATGCCGACCACCGGTGGCGGCGCAGTTCAGAGCGGGCTTTGCGATCGCTGGTCATGTAGTTCAACTGAACGCTGTACCGCGGCCCAACGAACGTGCGATGTCCGTGCCAGGCGTTCGGGCTGTTGGGAAACACCAGCAGCGTTCCATCGGTTGGGGGCACCTCGACCACGTAGTCCTCCAGGTCGCCCGGCCCGCGCAGAAGGCGCAGACATCCATCCTGACGCGCGAACGCGGCATTGGTTTGATTGAGATACAGCAGCACGGTCACCCGTTTGGCTCGTGAGTCGCAATGGATCTGGCCATCGCTCTCACCAGTCCACCCGCGCAACGTCACCATCGTCGGCGCGTCCGTCAGATCGATCGAGAACAGTTGCGCGATCGTATCACGCAGCCGCGGCCCGCTCATCGCGGCCATCAGATCGCGGGCGGCGGGGCCCAGGCGCACGGACTCTGGTGGAAACGAACCTCGCTTTCCCAGCGGGGGCAAATCGGCGAGCACAACGCGCAAATCGTCCGGCGGCAGGAACCGCGGCACCACGGCATGGGGGAATGGATCGGCCGCGACCGGCGTGGCGGCCAGCGCGGCATAGTCGAGTTCTATCATGGTGTCTCCAGCAAGTCCGGGCCGCGCGCGAGCGCCTCGGCGAGGTCGATCAGATCGTCTGGCCAGCAGGATTCGGGCCGGGGGCGTCTCACGGGCGGGGTTATGTCTGTCAGACCGGCATCGGGGCGGCAACTCAGCACTGGCATCACCCAGCGCATCGGGAAAGCCCGGCGCCCCTGGGCGGCGCCCAGCAACGCCCCCGTGATCGCGGCATTCGTATCGGTGTCGCCGCCATACCCGATCACCTCGATCAGGGCCGCCTCGGCCGGGGTGCCCGCGGCCAGATGGAAGAAGGCGTGGTACAGCGCGGACAGCGCGGTGCCGATACCCTCCGGCGCGAAGGTCGGGGCGGCACCGCTCGCGGCGAGGCGCAGGACCTCGATCACGGCCTCGCATACATGCGCGGCATCCGCCGCGCTCCGCATCATTTCCGCCGCGCCGCCGCCCGCTACCCCGCAAGCGATCGCGGCCGCCAGCGAGGCGCAGGCGGCGGTGCAATCCGGATGCGGATGAGTCAGCCGGGAATCCGCCATCGCCGCCGCCGCCGCCCGCTCCGGCGAGCCGGCCCAAATGCCGATGGGTGCGACCCGCATCAGGCTGCCGTTGGTCTGGCTGCCGGCGTCCGCCGCCTGGCGGGCCGCCTCGGCCCTGCCGCCGTCACGCGCTGCCGCGGCGGCTGCCAGCGCACGGGCGGTGGTGGGACCGGCGCCAAACGGTTCCGACAGGAACCAGGATACATAAGCCGCGGCGGCGGCTTCCTCGTCGAACCGGGAAGCCCCCGCCAGAGCCCGCGCCAGGGTGAGCGCCAGTTCAGTATCGTCCGTGGGCTGGCCCGCCAGAATACCCCAGGGACCACCACCCCGTAGATCACGCACACCGCCGGGGAAATCCCGCGCGATCGCCGCTGCGTCCATCGTCTCCACCTGCGCGCCCAGCGAGTCCCCGATCGCCAGCCCCAGCAAACATCCGGCGGCGCGGTCCAGCACTGCCTCGGGCACCGTCCTTGGCCAATTCAGCGTGATCCGCGGATCTCGCCTTGGTTCCGTGCTGCCGCGCCAGGCGCGGGTCAGAAGCGTGTCCACCGCGCGAGGCGCGCCGCCAAAACAGGCAGAGGGGCGGCTCTCGCCCATCTCGTTGTAGGTAACCGGCGTGCCATCCTCGGCCAGCAGCACGCCGCCCGCGGCAATCAGCAGCGCATGGCCGGCGGCGATGTCCAGCGCGTTGACCGGACGCAACGTCTGGGTGGCGATTCCGTCGCCCACCGCGATGCGGGCGAGCCGGTAGGCGATAGACGGCAGCGGCATGAAGCGCGCCGGGGCGCATGCGATCGAATTCCAAACCGGCCGCTGCCAAACGCCATGGTTGAGAAACACGACGCCGTTCGCGGCCAGCTCGCGGCCGCGCAGATCGATAGTAACCACGGCGCCGTCGCGGGTGATCGGGCCGCCTTCCGCCCAGGCGATCATGTCGGAGCCGCGATCGGGACAGAGCGGGGCATGAACCACGCCGATAACCGGGATACCCATGCGCAGCAACGCGATCGAAACCGCACTGCCGCGCTTGCCTTCCAGAAAGGCGCGGGTGCCGTCATGCGGATCGACCACCCAGCAGAACCCGTTGGCGGGCGCATCGACGACCCCGGCTTCCTCGCCCACGAAGCGCGCGGGCAGCAGCGTCATCAGGCGGTCGCGCAGAAACATCTCGATCGCGTGGTCGACCGGGGCGGTGACGTGGTCGCTGAACCGGGGGCCATCGGGTCGCGCGAATTCCTCGGCCACCATCTGGCCCGCCACGCGGGCGGCGTCGATCACGGCGGGTAGAAGGCCGCGGGGTTCCATCGTCACGGAAAGTCCTTTCGTTCCCTGCACTGCGGGCGCGGGATTAATCTAGGCGGCGGCGCCGGGACGCGCTATCGGGCGCCACCGCCATGGACAGCATCTCACCCAACCCCATCACCCTTGGCCCCCTGCCCGCCTACCGCGCGTTGCTCGGTGCCGGAGAACTGGCGGCCGACACCGCGCAGGCGGCCGCGGCGGAGCGCCTCCAGACGCTCTGGACGACGCTACGCGGCTATGACCCGGCGCCGCCAAAGCCGCCCGCCAACACTCTGCTCAGCCGCCTGTTTCGCCGCGGACCCGCCACGGCCGAGGCTCCGATGGGGCTTTATCTGGTTGGCGAAGTGGGCCGCGGAAAGTCCATGCTGATGGATCTGTTCTTCGCCTCGGCCGATGTGGCACGAAAGCAACGCATTCACTTTCATCGCTTCATGCAGAACGCGCATGCCAGGGTCCATGCCTGGAAGCGCGCCAACCCCGATGGAACGGACCCGATCCCGCCGCTGGCGGATTCGATCGCGGCCGAGTCGGCATTGCTCTGCTTCGACGAGTTCCAGGTCAACGACATCGCCGACGCCTTGATATTGGGCCGGCTGTTCCAGGCGCTGTTCGCGCGCGGTGTGGTCGTGGTGGCGACATCCAACGTCGCGCCGGATGACCTTTTCAAGGGCCAGCCCGGACGCGACGCGTTCCTGCCATTCATCGCGCTGATCAAACAGCACGTGGCGGTGCTGTTGCTGGACGCCGCCCGCGATTTCCGGCGGGAACGGATGCGCGGCATGCGGACCTGGCACGTGCCGGCCGACGGATTCGCCAAACGTGCGATGGACGTGGCGTTCGCGCAACTGACCGGCGATGCCGTTCCCGGGCCGGTGACCCTGACGGTGATGGGGCGGCCCTTGACGGTCCCCCTGGCGGTGGAGGGCGTGGCGCGGATCGATTTCGACGCATTGTGCGGGCAACCGCTTGGCGCCGGCGATTATCTCGCGATCGCCAGCCGGTTCCACACGTTGATCCTTGATGACATCCCGCGCCTGTCGCCGGACAACTATGACGCCGCACGGCGCTTCATCGTCCTGGTCGATACGCTGTACGATCAGGGCGTGAAGCTGATCGCCTCGGCGGGCGCGCAGCCGGACCAGTTGTACCGGCGGGGCGAGAACGCGAAGATGTTCGAACGCACCGCGTCCCGCCTGGATGAGATGCAGAGCGAGGACTGGTTGTCCCGCCCTCATCCGGCCACGGCACCATGAGCACGAGACACCTCCGCGTGGCGCGGCTTGCCGGCGGAACAGACGATGTACGGTAAAAACGCGGTCGCGAAATCGCGCGCGATCGCGGATGGTTTCGCGGTCCACTCACTTTTCTACACGATCCAGGGCGAAGGCCCGTACGCCGGTTATCCCGCCGTCTTCGTCCGCCTCGGCGGCTGCAATCTGCGCTGCTTCTGGTGCGATACCGAGTTCGAACAGGGCATCCGCGTGCTGCCACGGGACGCGTTGCTGGCTGAAATAGTCGCGATGGCCGGACGGCATGCCTGCCGGTTGATCGTCGTGACTGGCGGCGAGCCGCTCCTGCAACCGGTGGACGCGCTAATCCAGGCCGCACCGCCGGACTGGCGCTTCCAGATCGAGACCGCGGGCAGCGTGTGGCCCGATGGGTTGGAAGCCGTGCTGGACCGCGTGGATATCGTCTGTTCGCCGAAAACACCCTCGGTGCACCCGAAGATCGCGGGGCACGCTTTCGCCTTCAAATACATCATCCGCGCGGGCGAAACCGCCGCCGATGACGGGCTTCCGGAGCGCTCGGCCCAGATCGAGGGCGCGGCGGCCCGCGTTTTCCGCGCGGGCCCCGGACGGCAGGTGTTCGTGCAGCCCTGCGACGAACCGGATCCCGTCCGGGCGGCGGCGAATATGCGGGAAGCGGCGCGGATCGCCATGCGGTTCGGCTACCGGCTCAGCGTGCAGCTTCACAAAATCGCGGATATCCCCTGAGCCATTGGGGATGCGGCCATATTTCAGAGATATGCCAGTCTCGTGGTATATTTCCAGGCTTGAACCATTAAATAGAATTATGCTACAGGTTTGACACCCCATAATTATCAAATCGTCATTTTTTTACAATCTAAGGTTGTTTTCGGATGTCGTTTATTTTTGCCTTCAAATGGCCAGGCTTCGCTCGGGTCGAGGCCGCGATCTTTTTTCCAGCGGCGGTTCTGATGGTGAGCCACATCAACCTGGTCCAGTCGGCCGCCCAGCGCGCCGCCGCCGCCGTGATCCCGACGCATGGCGGACATCTGACCGGGCCAGGACAGGCCTTGGCCTGGGTAGTGCTCGGGCTTATCGCGCTCACGCCCTATCTGGGCCTTCTGATGGCGGTCGATATGCTGCTTGGGGTCCGCAAGGGTTTCGCCATTCTGGCGATACTGGCCACCATCGTCTGGACGGCGACGGCCTCCGCGCTCGCCCATCAGTTGGCTGGCTTCCCCCCGGTCCGCCTCGCTCGCGAATTGTTCGGACCGTCCGAGATCAAGGCTGCCGCTATCGCCGGTGGCACCCTGGCCTTCCTGCTCCATTTCGGGCCATTTTGGATCGGTCTTCAGGACGAGGGGTTTATCGCCAGCCGCCTGCGGAAGGACCAGGACGATGGCCCGCGAAAGCCAAACCGGCGCGACCGGACCGAGTATGAGTATGCCCCGGCCCCCAGCGGCGGCGTGACCGTTCCCGGCATGGTGGCGTGGATGTGTGTCGCCAGTTTCGGTGCGGCTACGTATCTATACCGCGACAACGTCAGCGCGATCATCGCCAAGGCTTATTACGTGACGGCGTTGGGGCGATGATCGCCGGCCCGCCGCGGCCATGCCCTTCCACGTTTTCGCCACCGCGCCGTATCGGTACGATATTGCCCTATACCGGGCCATGCACGGCATTCTCCGTCATCGGACAGGGCCTTGCGAACACGAGCCCCAGGGCGATCCGTGACCACCCTGGAGCCCGCGATATCACTTAAATGATGGTCCGAACGATAGCGCGCCCGCTATCGTCATAGCCAAAGATCCAGTGAAAACGCGGTCGATAATATCAGGGGCCTGTAATCCGGCGACCTTTGAATACGAATTGACCGTTAATGCCGGTCCTCAATTCTGGGAGCGATGCGCCAAGATGTCCGTCTGATAAAGCCGCTGTGCCGGAATATGGCACTTTGAATTTTCTGGTCCAGCCACCGGCTAGCGCGTGGCCGTGGGATGGACGGCGTGATACTTGCCGGCCGGAGCGTCGTCATGCAATTCCGCCGACAACGCCACCGCCACCGCCGCAAAGGCCGCGAGGCCGGCCAACACCGCCAAGCCGCTCAAGAACGTCGTCCTGTTCATCTCGTTGTCTCCTGTCTTCGCGGACGCTGCCTGGCTGGTCTGGCTCTCGTTGACGCGATAATGCCTGGGATCTGTCGCGGCTTTATGTCACGCGCGGGGGAGATTTGTCGTGTCTGTCGCGTGAACACGTGGGGGCGGAGTCGGCCCAGATCCCATCCTCCGCGCCCGTGGCGCGACAGACGCGACAAATCTTGCCAGGCGGTGCGACACGAACGCGACAAATCTCCGATAATCTGGGACGATGACGAACGCCCTGCCGAACCTGGCCCCCCAGGAAGCCGCCGCGCTGTTGCCGCTGCTACTCGCCGAGGTCACGGCTGGTATCGCGGTCTTCAGCGATGACTTACGGCTGCGCGCGCTCAGCCCGGCTTTGGTGACGATGCTGGACCTTCCGCCCAACCTGACAGAACCAGGCACCGGTCTTCACGCCATCGCGATGCATGTGGCCGCCACCGGGCTGCTCAGCGATCCGGACCTGGTGACCCGTCTGTTCATTGATCCCGCCGGGGGCACTGAAATTTGGGCGGGCACGGCTCAGCGGCGGTTGGAGCTCACGGTCCGAATCGTGCCCGGCGTTGGCCGTATGGGGCTGTGGCGCGATATCGCCGCCCGCGAGCGGGACAGCATCGCGCTGGCAAGTGAGCGCGCCCGCACGCAGCACATGCTGAAATACGTGACCGATGCCATCGTGGTGATGGATCCTGACGGAACGATCGTCGAGAACTCAAACCTGTCGAGCCAGTTGCTGGGGTTGCCTCCGGCGCTGACCCGGCCGGGCGCCAGCCACCAGGATATCCTCCGTCACATGTACCGGCGCGGCGATTACGGGTTCGACATTCCCGAGGACGAGTTTGTGCAAACCCGGCGGGAAGGCATTCTCGCGGCTGGCGACCTGACCTTCGTGACGCAAATTCCCAACGGGATCTGGGTCGAGTACAATTTTCATCCAATGCCGGACAGAAACCTTCTGATCATCGTCCGCGACGTCACCGCGTTGAAAGCCGCGCAACTGGCGCTGGAGGCGGAACGCGAACAACTCCGGCTTATCCTGAACGAGATCCATGACGCCGTGCTCCTGCTGGATCGCGATGGCACGATCATCGAGACAAATGCCCGTGCCCCCGCCTTACTCGATATCCCCGAGGACCTGATGCGGGCGGGCTCGTCGCATCAGGCAACCCAGCGCTGGCGCTATCAGCGGGGCGATTTTGGCTTCGATCGCACCGAACAGGACGTGGTGAACGAACGGTGGGCGAAAGTCTCGGGCCCGGGCGGGGAACGGACCTTGCGCCATATGCCGAACGGCAAGTGGGTGGAATACGTCTTCCGCCCGTTGCCGAATGGCCAGGTGCTCGCGGTGTGCCGCGACCTGACGGCGCTGAAACAAAGTGAGGCCGCGCTGGAGGCGGAACGGGCGCTGGTCCGGGAAATGCTGAACAGCCTTGACGAAGTCGTGGTGCTGCTGGATCCGGACGCCAGGGTGCTGGTGAGCAATGCCGCCAACGCCAAGCCGCTGATGGTGCCCCACGAGTACCTGCGCCCGGGCCGCGATCTCCGCGATGCGGTACGTTACATATACCGTACCACGGACTATGGCCGTGACATGCCCGAGGAACAATGGGTCGAGCAACGGATCCGGGAAGCTTACGCGCCGGGCGGCCAGCGGGTCACGAGGCGCGGTCTTGGCGGATTATGGGCCGAGTTGCAGTACACCCCGCTGTCCAGCGGTCGGGTGCTGGCGCAGAGCCGTGACATCACCCCGATGAAGACCAGCGAGATGGCCGCGTTGGCGGCACAGGCCGATGCAGAGGCCGCGCGGGATGCGGCGGAACAGGCGGCCCTGGCTAAATCGACGTTCCTCGCCTCCATGAGCCACGAGATCCGCACGCCTATGAACGGTGTTCTTGGCATGATGGAGGTGCTGGAACGGTCCGGTCTGACACCGGAACAGCAACGTCATGTCTCTGTCATGCGCGAAAGCGGTCAGGCGCTGCTGCGAATCATCGACGATCTTCTGGATTTCTCGAAGATCGACGCCGGCCGCCTGGAGCTGGAGGCGTTGCCCTTCAGCTTGGCGGGCCTGGTCGATGGCGTGGTCGATACCTTGACCCCGCAGGCGCGGCGAAAGAATCTGGCGCTGTTCGCCGATCCCCCGGGGTCCGGGCCAGACTGGCTCGTCGGCGATCCGACGCGGGTGCGGCAGATACTGTTCAATCTGGTCGGGAACGCCCTGAAATTCACCGAACGCGGCTTCGTCCGTCTCAGTGCCAGCACGGCCGCCGCGGGACACGGCGTCCTGGTATCGCTGACGGTGGAGGACAGTGGTATCGGCATGGACAAAGCTCAGCAGGCACGGCTGTTCGAGCCGTTCACGCAGGCCGACACCTCCACCACCCGCCGCTTCGGCGGTACCGGCCTGGGACTGTCGATCGTGCGGCGTCTGGCCGAGTTGATGGGCGGCGGGGTCACGGTCGAAAGCAAACCGGAACGGGGAAGCCAGTTCACGGTAACGATGCACTTCGGCAAGGGCACGGCCGGGGAGTCTGAACCGTTCCCAGCGGTATTCATGGGCCTTGAACCGACGACCGAGGCACGCCGGGGAATCCGTATCCTGGCGGCCGACGACCATCCCGTGAACCGTCAGGTCATCGAGCAGCAATTGCGCCTTCTGGGCCTGTCGGCGGATCAGGCGGAAGACGGCGGCGAAGCGCTACGCCTGTGGCGGGAACGGCGGCACGATGTCGTGCTGCTGGATATTCACATGCCTGGCATGGATGGGTTCGAGGTCGCGCGCGCGATCCGGCGCGATGAGGCGGCGCTGGGACTGCCCCGCCGCGGCATCATCGCGGTGACGGCGAACGCCTTGAAGGGCGAGAGCGAACGCTGCTTCACCGCTGGGATGGACGGTTTCGTGTCGAAGCCGGTGTCGCTCGGCATCCTGGCGCGGACGCTGGCCCGTTGGATACCCGGGCTTGACGAATCGCGGGGAACTGACGCCGCACCGCCGGGCGCGGCGTTCGACCCGGAAACCCTGCGCGGCATGTTCGGCGAGGATCGCGGCCGTTTGCGGGCGCTATTTGAAACCTTCGCCGACGCCGCGGCGCGGGATCTGGACGTTATCAACGCGGCGGATACGGCGTTGGCCCTGACAGAAGCGGCGCATCGTCTGAAGGGTGCCGCCCGCATGGTTGGTGCCCGTTTGCTGGCCGATCAGGCCGCGCTGGCGGAGGAAACGGCACGGGCCGGCGATCTGTCAGGCGCGCGAGAGGCGGCGGCGGCATTACCCGCCATGCTGCGAGAAGCGGGGGACGCGGCCCGCGCGACTTTCCCGTTGGCGCCGCGGTAGCGGTTCACGATGACGGACGGTTGAGTTCAGTCCAGCGGCGGGACGAAGATATAGCCGATGCCCCGGACGCTGCGGATTGCCCGCGGCTTACCCGGATCGACCTCCACCTTGCGCCGCAGCCGCATGATCCGGTTATCGATCGCACGATCAAACGCGTCGGCTTCGCGGTGGGACGACGATTCCAGCAGCCAATCACGCGACAGGGGCCGGTTCGGGTTCTCAACCAACAGACGCAATAAATCGAACTCGCTCGCGGCCAATGAATCTTCCGTCCCGTCGGCGAGCGTCAGGCAACGCCGCTCCAGGTCCAACAACGCGGTACCCACGCGTTGCTGCCCGACGCGCGGCGGCGGGGCGGACGAGTCGCTCGAGCGGCGCAACAGCGCGCGGACCCGCGCCAGCAGCTCCCGCGGCTCAAACGGTTTGGCGATATAATCGTCGGCGCCGGATTCCAGGCCTACCACGCGGTCGATCGTGTCGTTAGCCGCGGTCAGCATGATAATGCCGACCCTGGCCGAGCGCGCCCGCAACCAACGCGCCAGGGCGAATCCGTCTTCCGCTTCGCCGAGATGAACGTCCAGCAGCGCGAGATCAGGCATGGTGTGTTCGGCGAGGCGCCGAAGCTCCGCCCCCGACGCGAGGGCCGTCGGCCGGAGCCCATTCTGTGCCAGGTACTCCGACACCGCCTGGCGCTGAAAAGGCTCATCCTCCACCAGGATGATTTTGGCCGGACCCGCCAACCGAGCATCCTCCACGTTTCAATGCGTCTCCTTATCATCACGGGGCGGCGTGTGGAAAGGCGCCTGATGCTCGTGTTAAGGGAGATGCTGCACCGCACCCTCGGTCTTGCCGGCCCAGGGGCAATCGAGTAGCAACGCCATTCATCCAGCCGCGCACGGGTTTTCGCCCCAAGTGGTCTGGCGTTCATGATTTGTTATCCAACACCCGCGTAAAAGCGCTCCGGTTCAAGGACATAGCCCGCATGGCCCGCAATAAGATCGCCCTGATTGGCGCCGGCAATATCGGCGGCACCCTCGCCCATATGATCGGGCTCAAGGAACTGGGCGACGTCGTCCTGTTCGATGTGTTTGGCGGCGTCGCCGCTGGCAAGGCGCTGGACATCATGCAGTCCGGCCCGGTGGACGGATTCGACTCGGCCATGAGCGGCGGGTCCGACTACTCGGCGATCGCCGGTTCCGACGTCGTGATCGTCACCGCCGGCTTCCCGCGTACCCCGGGCATGTCGCGCGATGACCTTATCGGCAAGAACGCCGGTGTTATCGCCGAAGTCGCGGCGGGTATCCGCACCCACTGCCCGGACGCCTTCGTCATTTGCATCACCAACCCGCTCGACGCGATGGTCTGGGTGATGAAGGAGAAATCCGGTCTTCCCGCGAACCGCGTCGTCGGCATGGCCGGCGTCCTGGACTCATCGCGCTTCCGTCTTTTCCTGGCGCAGGAATTCGGCGTGTCGGTCGAAGATGTCACCGCCTTCGTGCTCGGCGGCCATGGCGACACCATGGTGCCGCTGATCCGCTACTCCACCGTCGCCGGCATTCCGGTCCCCGATCTG
>Ga0302322_100003532_pt1 | contig 13451 bp, 8 predicted proteins | sample Fen_T0_2_FD_203757 | JGI IMG/M metagenome (GOLD analysis project Ga0302322, IMG submission 203757) | Peat permafrost microbial communities from Stordalen Mire near Abisko, Sweden - Fen_T0_2 | ecosystem: Environmental > Terrestrial > Soil > Wetlands > Permafrost | place: Sweden: Abisko...
TACGAAGGGAGGCAATTGCTGATCGTCGCCGACCAAGACCCAACTCCTACTGAGAGACAAGGGGACAAGAGACTCCGTAGCTGTAGCTTTCGACGCTTCGTCGATGATGCACAGATCGAATGGAATCGCGTCGACTCCAGGTACTCCAGTGAGTCCGACACACGTCGCGGCAACTACCTGAGACCGGAGAACAATGGCAGCGTTAAAGTCGTAGCCCTTGCCGAAGCGCTCGCTCCAATCAGCGGCAAGGCGCTCCAATCGTTCCAGTCGTGGATCTTGAGGATTGTGAGCTTCAGCTGCCGCCATTAGTTCTTCCGTGCTGCTGTCCGGCAGTCCAAGTTCACGAGCGAGATTCGCTTTGAGGGCAGACTCGCGCGCCGCCTCCCCAGAGATGCGCGTCTGAAGTTCTTTGAGTGTTGTTTCTATTGACACCAAACGTTCAGCAAGGGATGATCCGCCCTCCAGTCTGCTGGCGAGATCGAGTCCCATATCCATGAACTGCCTGGCTGCCTCGTTGAGTTCGCTCGGGGTTCCGGCCCGAACGGCGGTCTCGATGGCCTCCGCGGCAGCGAGAACGCCTGGCGCCAGTTGGTTTAGGGCCTCCGATTCGGCGGCAACCGCCTTTCGTTCCGCTCGACGAAGATATAGATCTGACCTCAAGGTTCGAAGATCGTTCCGGCGGCGCTGAAGCTCGAGCGCTATTGTCTTTACGTCCACGTCTGAGACTGTGATTCCGAGCCTGAGTGCGTAAGAGCGGATGAATTCCCTTCCGGCTTCAGATACCTGCTGACGCCATGTTTCTAATTGAGCAGATAGCGCGAGGCTTTCAACTTCCTTCGTCAATCGTGACGAATGGCCGAGACGCAAGAGTAGGGCGTCCGGACAGAGCTCTTGAATCCGTACCAGGGCGTTGTCCAATGCGATGTGCGTCTGCGACGTGAGAGCGACCCGCGCGTCCGGATTGCGATCGAGGTATTGCGCCACAAGTTCTGCAATAAATGTAGTTTTTCCCGTTCCAGGCGGCCCCTGGACGAGTGTAAAGTCGCGAGCGGAGAGTGACAGGCTGACTGCCTCGCGCTTTGCTTCGTCGAGGTCCACTTGGTGGAACCCCGAGATCTGTTGACGTGTGGCCACCGCGCTCCTGGCCGGATCCTGAAGAAGGTCGCGCAAATCTGGCCGAACTGATCGGCGCTCGGAGATGCGGTCCAGAGCTGCAACTTCTCTACGTAGCTTGGATTGCGATGCCTCCGTGTCGTATTCGAGCTCTCCGGCCTTGGGAAGGTCGGAAGCCTTTCCCTTGGTGATATAGAGGATCAGGATGTCATTCTCAACGCCCTCCACCTCGCCTTGGAGTACGCTGCGTCGCCCTCGACGGACAAGGCGTCCCTCGGACGGTTGAAGACCGGGAGGGAGAGAGTCAATCTTGAATCGAACTCTGTTGCCCAAAGCTTCAAATCCACGGTATCGGATCGGCACGCCACGCTCCCGTTCGATCGCGAACTTTGCGTCGAGCACCTTTCTCCAGATGGGGAATGCTTTCCGTTCTGCTGTTGCTTCATCTTGCTCGTGCATTGACGCGCTGTGCTCGGAGACTTTGGCGATAAGTTGCTCCTGCGACTGTGACGCACTCACAGGGTCAGTGGGTCTCGTGAAGCGGAATCTAACGTTCGGCCTAAACCAATTGGCTCGGGCCGCTTCCAGAACATGCGCGGGGGGTCTGCTGATCCTCAGTACCTTGAAGACACCTTGAATGCTGCGATGCGGCTGGCAGCGGCAGATGATGGTCTGGCCTGCAATCTCCAAGTCGGGGGCTTCGCCGGCTGCCCCGCGGGATCGAAAACTGAAGGCCCCCACCGCCGCGAGGTCTTCCCGCACGAATTCTGCGCCTTGTCCTGACGGAAGTGCCAACTCGGTCTCCAACGCAGCCAGCGCTGGACCGTGGATGTCCAAGAAGACGTCCCAGTGACCGGCCCGTCGCCGTTCGCGATCTTCTTGGATTGAGCGCAGTTCTGCGAGTAGCGTGGATGAAGATTCGGGCCGATTCTTCGAGTCTTCCGCGAGTGTCCTCTTAAGAATTCGAGAAATATCTGGCGGTAAATCCAACTCGCTGAAAGCGTGCAGGACGTCCTCGCGACTTCTGCAGACTATAGGTGACAGTGCAACCGTCGTAAGGACGCCGATAGAATAGACATCGTACGCCTGGGTTGGATTACTTGCATTCAACTCTGGCGGAGCGTATGGAATTGTCCCGAGCGGTGCCATGGTAATCCCAAAATTGATGGTCTCTATCAAGCGCGTCGTTCCGAAGTCTGCAACTTTGATTGTGCCATCTTGTGTAACAAGAATGTTTTCTGGCTTGATGTCGCGATGCACATACCCGGCTTTGTGCAGTACTTCAAGGCCGGTAAGTATCTCCCTGCAGATTGGCCAATAGTCGTCCCAGCCTTGTAGATCTAGTTTTGCCAAGTGCTTCAGCAGGTCATTGTCAATCCACTCGAACACCAAATAGGGTGCACCCTCGTCGGTCCGGCCCCAGTCCATCAATCGAACCAGATTTGCGTGCTCACCGAGGCGCTGGTATGCCGAGAGCTCGCTAGTCCAGGCGGCATGGAGGATGCGATCGTCGACTGCGCGGGGAGGACTGAACAGCTTCACGGCAACAGTGGTTCCGTCAGCGCCGAGATCCGTAGCCTTGAAGAGCTTGCCATGAGCGCCCGTGTTGGCAGGCTGCCCAAGAAGCGCATAACGCTCAGCAATCAGGCGTACCACGTTATCCCCTCGTCCTCGAACTTTGCCGCCATCCGTTCTCCTCAAGATTAGGCATCATCTGATTGGCCGATGCAAAGGCTACTCTCCGAACGATCGCCTGGGAAGCGAAGCGGCCAAACCGGTCCTCTGGAGATGAGGGGTGTAGCTGCAGTGAGGTTCTCGCGACGCTCACCCGGAAGACCTCGACGTGTCAGGCGCTACCTTTCGGTCCCCTGAGTTGACTACGTTCGGCTGCCTGGACGAGTTCGGCGTCGTCGTGGGGCGTCGTCGGACCTCAAGCGAGCCGGGCTGGCTTCCGAGCCGCTGGCTTGGGGCAGAAGGAGGCCCCGGTGGTGCCAACTCTGCGGTTGTGCTGACACGACGCGAGACACCATCGCGCGGCGCCTCTCGCATGAGCTTTTCGGATGGCGACGTACGACTTTGCTGGTCAGCGTCTGCCGCGACCGGTGCATCGTAGGTCTCACCTGTGCGTAGGCGGGCCAGCATCATCAACGCCTGCCCGCCCCGAAGGCAGCCCCCGCTATCGGGTGCCGATCGCTCGCGGAGCGCGCAACTGCTCGGCGACGTGGGCCGAAAGTCTCGGTGGACACGGTCATGGCCGACGAGTACGCAAGCACGTGGAGCTCCTGGGTGAGACACGCGGATCTCGACGATCTCCGTCTTACCACGAGCGTCGCCACGTTGCGGACATCACCATGCCATCGACGCTAAGGTCACTGGAAGACCAAAATATCCTCGATGTCCCGGCCGCTAGTCAGAGTCGTGGGTCACTGCGGCCAGCTACTGCAGTCCCGCTTCCCGGCGTCACATCCGCCGGCCGCGCGGTGTCTGGTGACCGGACCCCTGGACCCGAGGAGACATCGATGAACCAGAACACCGCTGTGGTCGTCATCGGCGGCGGCTACGCCGGCGTCACCGCCGCCGACCGCCTGACGCGGCGCGACGACGTCACGGTGACCCTGATCAACCCGCGCCCCGCCTTCGTCGAGCGCATCCGCCTGCACCAGCTCGTGGGCGGGTCGCACGACGCGACCGTCGACTACGCGCAGGTCCTGGCCGAGCGCGTCCGGCTCGTCGTCGACACCGTGACCGGCGTCGACGCCGCCGCGCGCACGGTGGCGCTGGGCGCGGGCGGCACGCTGCGCTACGACTACCTCGTCTACGCCGTCGGCAGCCACAGCGCCGACCCGGGCGTGCCCGGAGCCCGCGAGCACGCCTTCCCGCTCGCGGGCCTGGAGGAGGCGCGGCGGCTGCGCGAGGCACTGACGCCGCTTCCCCCGGGCGCCGCGGTGACCGTCGTCGGGGCGGGCGCGACCGGCATCGAGACCGCCGCCGAGCTGGCCGAGCAGGGCGGCACCGTGACTCTGGTCTGCGGCGGGCCGCTGGGCCCTTCGCTCCACCGCCGGGGCCGCCGCGCGGTCGCCCGGCACCTCGCCGCGCTCGGCGTGACCGTGCTCGACGGCGCCGGGACGCGGGTGACGGCGGTGACCCGCGACGGCGTGGACCTCGCCGACGGCCGCCACCTCGCCGGCGCCGTGACCGTCTGGACCACCGGGTTCGCCGTCCCCGACCTGGCCGCCCGCAGCGGGCTGAGCACCGACGCCCTGGGCCGCCTGCTCACCGACGAGACGTTGACGAGCGTGGACGACGTCCGCGTCGTCGCGGCCGGGGACGCGGCGGCGCCGTCGGGCCTGCCGTTCCGGATGAGCTGCCAGGCCGCGGGCCCGCTCGGGGCGCGGGCCGCCGACACGGTGCTCAGCCGGATCGCGGGGGAGGAGCCCGCACCGCTCGCCCTGCTGTTCGTCGGGCAGTGCCTGAGCCTCGGACGTCGAGCCGGGGTCGTGCAGTTCGCCCGCCGGGACGACACCCCGGTCGGCCTGCACCTGGCCGGTCGGGCGGGCGCCCGGGTCAAGGAGGTGGTCTGCCGGGGGACGGTCCGGCAGCTGGCCCTGGAAGCACGCCGTCCCGGACGGACGTCGCCGCCCCGCTGGGCAGGGGACCCGAGGCGTCGCATGCTGCTGGCATCCGGGCGTGGGGACGCCCGGCGCACCCCGGCCACCCAGGAGGGCGTCCGTTGAGCGAAGCCGCGACCGACCCGGCGACCGAGACCTTCCTCGCCCACCGCAACCTGCTCTTCACCGTCGCCTACGAGCTGCTGGGCACCGCGGCCGACGCCGAGGACGTGCTGCAGGAGACCTGGCTGCGGTGGGTCGACGTCGACCTGGACCAGGTGCGCGACCGGCGCGCCTACCTGGTGCGGATCGCCACCCGACAGGCGCTGAACCGGCTGCGGACCGTACAGCGACGCAAGGAGACCTACGTCGGCGCCTGGCTGCCCGAGCCGGTGCTCACCGCTGCGGACGTCGCCGACGACGTCGAGCTCGCCGAGAGCGTGTCGATGGCGATGATGCTCGTGCTGGAGACGCTCGCGCCGACCGAGCGGGCCGTCTTCGTGCTGCGCGAGGTGTTCGACGTCGGCTACGACGAGATCGCGGCGGCCGTGGGCCGCAGTCCCGCCGCGGTCCGCCAGATCGCCCACCGGGCACGCCGCCACGTCGACGCCCGCCGTCGCCGCGAGGTGGTGCTGCGCGGGCAGGCCCGTGCGGTCCTGGAGTCGTTCCGGCACGCCCTGCAGACCGGGGACCTGCAGGGACTGCTCCAGGTGCTCGCCCCGCAGGTCGTGCTGGTCGCCGACGGCGGGGGCGTCCGGCAGGCGGCGCTGCGCCCGATCGTCGGCGCCGACAAGGTGATCCGCTACCTGGCCGGGTTGCTGCGCAGGACCGAGGAGGAGGTGACCGCCGGTTCCGCCGTCACGGTCAACGGCGGCCCGGCCCTCGTCGTCCGGGTGGACGGCGCCGTCGACGGCGTCCTGGCGATCCGGGTGGAGGAGGCCCGGATCACGGGCCTGTACTACGTGCGCAACCCCGAGAAGCTGACGCGCCTGGACGCGGTGACACCGCTGGCCCTGCACTGAGAACGCTCGTGCCGGTACCCGGCTGCGCGCGGCGCCACGCGCAGCCGGGCTCCTCGGTCAGGCGGGACGGGCGCTGAAGCGCGCCTCGGCCTGGTCGACGTCGACGACCTCGACGCGCACCGTCGTGCCGACGTCGCCGACGTCGCCGACGTCGCCGACGTCACGGCGCACCAGGCCCGGCGCGCCGGACGCGGTCCGGACGAGTGCACCGAACGGCAGCACCTCGTCGATCACGACGTCGAGCTCGTCGCCGGAACTCAGGGGTATCGGAGTCATGCTGTCCACCCCCTCTCCTTGCTCGGGGTGATCCCGGTGGCTGAGCCCGGTGGTCGCGGGGTGTCCTTCCGTCGTCGCGAGCACCGCCTCAGGTGTTCCGCCCGGGCGTCACGGCGTCAAGGGTAACGCGACGGGCGTTCGGTCGACAGGGGTCGGTGCGGCGCGCGACGATGGGCCGGTCATGGATCCCACACCCCAGCCCCGACGTGCCGGTCCGGGGCGTGCGACGGGACCGGTCGTCGCGCCCTGCCCCGGCGGCGACGCCGCGCGGATCAGGAGCCTGGCCGTGATGGCGCGCTCGCTGGGCCGGTCGGCGCGGCTGGAGGCCCTGCTCGAGGTCGCCGCCGACGAGGCGGTGCGGGCGCTGCAGGCGGCCAGCGTGTCCGTGAGCCGCCTCGAGCCGGGGACCGGTGGCATCCGCACCGTCATCAACGCCGGGCGGCTCGGTCCGGGGGAGCACCGGTGGCCGACCGACGAGACCTACCGGCTCGAGGACTACCGCCAGCTCGCCGTCGTCGTGGAGGACCTGCGCGGGTGGACGGCCGACGTCGACGACCCGCTGGCCGACCCGGCCGAGGTCGCGCTGCTGGTGAAGTACGGCAAGAGCTCGGCGCTGGCGGCGCCGCTGATCGTGGACGGCGTGCTGTGGGGTGAGCTCTACGGGGCCCGGGTGTCCGGCGAGCCGCCCTTCACCGACGGCGACCTGGCCTACACCGAGGCCCTGGCGGCCATCCTCGCCGGAGCGGTCTCCCGCGCCCTGCGCGAGGAGGACCTGACCCGGCTGGCCTACCGGGACGCCCTCACCGGCCTGGCGAACCGTCGGGCGCTGGACGACGCCGCCGCCCGGTTCGTCCCCGGGCAGGCGCTCAGCGTGGTGATCATCGACATCAACGGGCTCAAGGCGGTCAACGACACCCTCGGCCACGACGAGGGCGACCGGGTGATCCAAGGGATCGCCGGCATCCTGCAGCGGCACTTCGGGATGCTCCCCGGCGCACTGGTGGCGCGCATGGGCGGCGACGAGTTCGCCGTCGTCGTCCCGGGCCCGCACCCGGACCGGGTGCTCGTGGCGGTGCGCGCGGCGTGCGCCGCGACCGACGAGCTGCCGCAGCACATCGGCATCTCCTGCGGCCTCGCCGTCGCCGGTCCGGACCACCGGGACGGCGTGGAGGGCCTCTTCCGGTCCGCCGACGCCGCGCAGTACCTGGCGAAGCGGGCCGGGGGCAGCCGCGTGGTCGTCGCCTGACCCGGGGGCGGGCCCTGACGGCCGGGGAGTGTCGGTGCCCTTCCCTACACTCGCGCGCATGTCGGGGGTCTACACCTACACGTACTCGTCGCCGTCCCGCCTGACGCCGGGCCAGGGACTCGTCCTGTCGACGTCCGCGCAGCCGGGACGGCCGCCGGGGCCCGCCTTCTTCCGCGGGTTCGCCGCGCGGCCGGGCGTGGTGGCGGCGGGCCTGCTCGCCGTCGCCGAGGTCGCCCGGGCCCGGTACTTCCAGCCCGCGGACGTCGCCGTCCGCGACCCGGTCATCACCAGCGACGGCGCGATGCTGCGGCTGGAGTCGTTCTCCGACTGCTGCGGCGTCCATGCCCGCCTCGACCTGCTCCCGGCGGGGCTCGATGGCGCGCTCGGCGGCCGGGGGACGACGAACGTCGACGTGGGCGAGCCGCTGCGCCGGGCGTTGGCCCGCACGGACGACGCCGGGCTGCTGCACCTGGCCGTCGGCGACGACCTGACGGTGACCACCGGGGACGGCGCCGTCATCGAGCGGACGGTCCCGCTGCCGCGCCGGTGGGTGCGGGGCTTCGCCGAGGTCCAGGTGCTCTCGGCGGCCCTCGAACCCCGGTTCGCCCTGGACGGCGCCGCCGCGGTGGCGTTCCTCAACGGCCTGGGCGGGGCGGGCCGGGCGACCGGTGCGGGCTGGGTCGTCCCGTCGGGCCGCGGGGCGCGCACCACCTCCCGGGCCGTGCCCGGGGCCGTGTGCCTGCCCGGGCCGGCCCGGCTCGGCGCGCTGCGGCCCCTGCTGCGGTACGCCCGCGCCCTGCGCGCGTACGGGCCGCCGGTGCGGGCGGGGGCGCCGCCCGCCGTCAGCGCCTGGGAACTGCAGCTGCCCGACGCGCGGCTCGTGCTGACCCTGTCGCCGGAGGTCCGCCGCGGCTTCTCCGGCGAGGGCGCGCTGCTGCACGGGCTGGCGGCGTCCGGCCCGTCCCCCTCTGCGTCCGACGTCCCGCCCGACGCCGACCGGGTGCTCGCCGGACTGCGGTCCCTGGAGGAGGCCGGCGGCGGGTCGGCCGTCGCCGTGGACGCGATCGCGCAGGTCGCCGGTCTGCCCGCCGAGAGGGTGCGCGCGGCGCTGACGTCCCTGGGCGCCTCCGGCCGCGTCGGGTTCGACGTGACGACCGCGGGCTACTTCGTGCGGGAACTGCCCTACCGGCCGCGGGCCGTCGAGCGGGACAACCCACGGCTGGCGGCGGCCCGCACCCTGGTCGACGCCGGTGCCGTGGGCCGCCCCGATCCGGGCGGCGACGCCGTCGAGGTCGTGCGGGACGGGCGCCGCCACCGGGTGCGGCGCGAGGGCGGGCGGTGGAGCTGCACCTGCCCCTGGTACGCGGCGAACGGCCGCGAGCGCGGGCCGTGCGCGCACGTGCTGGCCGCGCAGCTGGCCGGGGTCCTGCCGGACGACGGGTCCGTGCGGTGAGCGGCGTGCTGACCTGGGACGACGTCCGCGGGCTGGTGGAGCGGAACGACCGGTCGGGGATCGTCGCCGCGCTCGCCGGTCTCGACGAGCGCCGGCGCCGCGCGCTGGCCAGCGACCTGATCGGCTACGAGCGCACCCACCGGCTGTCGGCCGCCGACGGCTGGCCCCTCGACCCGCACGTCGTGGAGCGCGCGCGGCGCGCGGAGTCGTTGGCCGTCGCCGCGGCCGGCGTGCTGGCGCCGTCCGCGCTCGTTCCCGTGCTCACCCGGACGCCGTGGCGCTGGTCGTGGACGGACGACCGGCCCGACGCCCTGCCGGACCTGCTCGACTGCACTGCCCGGGCGGTGGTCGCCCGCGGACCGCAGCAGGCGGCCACGCTGATCGACCGGCTCGCCGCCGCGCAGGACGAGCGGGTCCACGACCTGCTCGACGCGATCCTGCGACGTACCGGTGCGGAACCCCCGCCGGACCCGGGCTTCCGGTCCTCGTGGTTCGGCACCCTGCCCGCGGACGAGCTCGGGCTGCGGGCCGAGCTCGCCCGGGGTCCGGGCTGGACGCACGCCCTGGAGGAGATCCTCGCCCTCGACACCAACGGCACCCGCCTGCTGGACCGCCCCCAGCTGGCCCGCCACCTGGCGACCCTCGCCGACGACGGCACCCTGCGGCGCGGCGCCCTGCTCGACAGCCTCGTGGCCCGGATGCAGCGCCCCGAACGGCCGCGCGACGTGACCGGCGTCCTGCTGGTGCACGAGGCGCTGGCCCCGACCGTCGCCGAGGTCCGCGAGCGGCGTGCCGACTACCTCGCCGTCCTGCCCGCCGGGCCCGCCAAGGCCGCCGCGACCGCGCTGAAGCAGCTGCGGGCGGCCTGGGGCGGCCACCCCGGCGGCGAGGAGGTCGCCGTCGCGGCGGCAGCGCGCGTCCTGGTGCGCCCGGAGACCGGCCTGGCCACGGCGCAGCTGACCTGGCTGAACGACGCGACCCGCAGGCTCCCTCCTGGTGGGGACCTCGACCGGCTCGTCACCGCGGCGCTCGCCGGGTTCGCGCACCCCGCGACGTCGGTGCGGGAGCGGGCGGTCGCCCTCGCCGTCCGGCACCTGGAGGCGGTGTCGCCGCCGGTGCGGGCCCAGGCCCGGACGTCGTCCGCGGACCTGCCCGCGGACCTGCGGCGCCGGCTCGCCGGAGCCGCCGCTCCCGGCGGGCCGACCGCGCCGTCGACCCCGTCGGGGCGCGTCGTGCCGGGGCCCGTCGTGCCGGGGCCCGCGTCGCCGGAACCGGCGGCGGAGTTCGGCCTGATCGGGTCGCCCGCCGAGACGGCCGAGGAGGTCGCCACCCTGCTCGCCACGCCCCCCGACGGGCCGGTGGACGCGATGCTGCTGGAACGCGTCCTCGCCGCCCTGGTCGAGGGCGCCCGGGCTGACCTGCCGGGGTTGCGGGCCGCCCTCGCGCCGGTGATCGCCGGCCCCCGGCCCTCGGCGCTGCTGTCCACGTTGCCGGGCGACGCCGTCGACGTCGGGACCCCGTTCACGGCCCCCCAGCCGTGGGAGCCGGCCGACGCCACCGCGGGCCTGGTCGCCGTCCTGCGTGCCGTGGTGACCGGCCGCCCGCCCGGGCGACCCCGCGGAGCGCGCTGGGCTCCCGCCCGCTGGGTGCCGGGGTGGCCGGGGTCCCGCGGCCCGAGGGTGTACACCCTGGGCGACGGCGGCGGCCCGCTGTCGATCGTGCAGGGCCGCCGGCTGTACGAGCTCGCGGACGGGCTGGCCGGCAGCGTCGTCCCGGCCCTGCTCAGCACGCCCACCCTGGCCGACGGCCGGCTGCACCCGCACGTGCTGGAGCGGCGCCTGCGGCACGCGCTGGAGGCCCCCCTCCCCGTGCGGCCCGCGGACCTCACGCTGGCCCTGCTGCGCTGCCCGCCGGACGGCCTCGACGGCGTCGCGGTGCTGGTGGGGGCCCTCGACCTGCCGGACGGCGCGGCGGCGGCGCTCGCCGGCTGGGTGCGGTCCCCGCGCACCCTGGCGGGGGTGAGCGCCGTCCCGTCACCGGGCGCCGTCGCCACGGAGCGGTGGCGGCGCGCCGAGCCCGGACCGGAGCACCTGCTGGCATGCTGCGGCGCCGGGTCCGCACCGGCGCCCGTCGTCGAGCTGTGGGGGGACGTGGTCGACGCGCCCGTCGACCTGCTCGGCCTGCCCGTCTGGTCGTGGCTCGCCTGGTGCTCGACGTGGCCCTCGCTGCTGCCCCACCACCGGGACGTCGTCGCCGCGCACCTGCAGCGGGTCCTGCTCGCGCAGGGGACCGGGCACGTCGCGGACGCCGTCACCGCCGCCCTGCCGCTGCTCGCCGAGGCCCACGGCCCGGCGGGTCCGGGCCTGCACCTGGCGCTGCTGTACGGGCTCGCGGCGTCCGACGCCGGCACCCGGCCCGCCGCCGTCGACGGCCTGGTCACCCTGGCGGCGCGTGACCCCGGCGTCCCGCACACCGCGGTGGACGCCCGGGAGGCGGCGGGCTGGCCGTACCTCGGCGCCCTGCTCGGCCGGCTGCTGGCCCGGCGCGCCTTCCCGGTGGGCCGGGTGGTCGCGGGGCTGCGCGACGTCGGCGGCGCCGGCGCCTGGCCCGCCGTCCGGTGCCTGCTGCTGGCCGCGCTGCCCCACCTCCTGCCGCCGGGTGGGGCCCCGCCGGACGGGACGGACCTGCCCACCGGTGTCCACCTGCTCCTGGCCCTGGCGAGCGAGGCCACTGAGGCCGCGCCCGGCCTCCCCGCGCCGTCGCCCGTCGAGCTGGGCGGGCTGCGGGAGGTCGCGGCACGCCGCGGGGGCAGCCGGACCGTCGTCGAGGCGCGGCGGTTGCTGGGGGTGCTCGACGGGTCCTGACCGCCGTGCCACCCAGGCTCCCGGTGCGGCACCCGCGAGCGTCGGGTCAGGTCGCGCGGGCGGCCAGGGCGGCGTACCTGCGGTCCGGGCGCTCGGGGAACTGCTGCCGCAGCCGCTCCACCTCGGTGAACCCGGCCCTCGCCAGGCGTCCGGCGAGGATGTCGACCGGCCAGCGGTAGGCGGTGACGACGGCGTGGTCGAACGCGGCCACGCCGTCGTCGCTGTCGAAGAAGCCGATGACGAGCATGCCGGAGGGAGCGAGGAGCCGATGGAACCGGGCGAGCAGGGGATCGAGGTCCGCCGGCGGGAGGTGGATCGTCGAGTACCAGGACAGGATGCCTGCCAGGGAGCCGTCGGCGGCGTCGAGGTCGGTCATCGAACCGAGCCGGAACGGCGGGCCGGGGTACGTCGCCGTGGCGTGCGCGATGAACTCGGGCACCAGGTCGACGCCCGTCACGTCGACCCCCAGGGCGTGCAGGTCGGCGGTCCAGTGACCCGGGCCACAGCCCAGGTCGAGCACCGGGCCGGGGACGCCGGTGAGGTGGCGCCGGATCAGGGACCGTTCCGGTTCGGGCGTCGCCCGATCACCCCCGACCAGCGCGATGTACTGCTCGGACAGCGCGGCGTACGCATCCCGAACCGGCCCCAGGTCCATGACCGCACGCTAGGCCCCGACCCGTGCCCCACCGGTGCCGCCTCGCCGTTCCGCCGTCCTGACGGGCGTCGGGCACGCGGTCACTCGCAGCCCACGCCGTCCCCGTCGGCGTCGAGCTTGTAGATGTCGCGCCCGATCACCCGCACCGGGCCGGTGACGTAGGCCGGGCCGTTGCCGCTCCCGCCGGCGCAGTCCACGTCGCTGGCGATCGGGACGCAGGCGCCGGAGTAGTTCGGGTCGCACCCTGCGGTCGGCGTCGCTGGCTCGCCCTTCACGGGGGCGGGCGCGGCCGGGGCGCGCTCGGCGGGGGCGGGCCGGGTGGTCCTGGGAGCGTCCGGTGTCGCGGGCGTGGAGGAGGTGGGCGTCGTCGTCGGGGAGCGCGTGAAGGCGGTGGCCGCTGCCGGGCGGGTGACGGACCGGGCGGGCGACGTCCGGGCGGGCGCGGACGTCGGGGACGCGGACGGCGGCGTCCCCTGCGCCAGCGGCAGCAGCGTGCCCTCGTCCCCGCTGGAGAACGCCCCGAGGAGGCCGAGTACCGCCATCAGGGTCGCGGCCCCGATCGCGAACAGCACAACCGTGCGGCCGCGACCCGGCGGGCCGCCCGGCCCGGAACCCGGCCGGAACGGTTCGGGTGGCGCGGGGTCGGTGCGACGTTCCATGTGGTCGGCTCCCGTCGACGGTGACTTTCCGATGGCACGACGCTGCGGAATGCCTGATCTGCGCTCACCGGGTGCCCGCGAGCTGCCGGTCTCGCCGACGGAACCGAGCCGCCACCCCGAGCACCACGATGACTCATGCAAGCAACTCAAGACACCCATGTCCGGGTCGACCCGGACGTTTGCGGCCCAAGCCCCGAGGGATATTTTCATAAGTCCCTCGATTCACGCAAATCCGATGACCCCGTCTGCTGGGCGGTCGGGACGGACGAGGCCTATCTTCTTGTTCGCGGGCATATACGGAATGATTCGACGGAACGACATACCTTTCTATGCGGATCCCGATCTGTCCGTGACGACTCTGATGCTACCCGGATCGTCGGGCGCGAATTCCTTCTTGAGGATCGATTCTACGCTGGGCGCGGCTTCTTTGGTCGAAATCTCAAGAATTCCTTCGGTTCCGTCACCCACTGACATGACATGAATCCCCCGTGCCGCAAGACTGGGAGTCGCATTACGTACCTTACCGGAAAGGGCGACCATATCATCCTGTGAGAG
>Ga0302322_100003533_pt1 | contig 13450 bp, 11 predicted proteins | sample Fen_T0_2_FD_203757 | JGI IMG/M metagenome (GOLD analysis project Ga0302322, IMG submission 203757) | Peat permafrost microbial communities from Stordalen Mire near Abisko, Sweden - Fen_T0_2 | ecosystem: Environmental > Terrestrial > Soil > Wetlands > Permafrost | place: Sweden: Abisko...
GAGCTCAAAGCCCTTGCCGACGAGGTGACATCGCGCGGGGCGGCGTGCTCAGTGCTGACCCGCTTCACCTCCGATCCGTGGGCGGATCTGCTGGCGCAGGCGGAGGCCGTCGAGGCGAACGTGGTGCTGGTCGACCAGCGCTGGCTGGCCCTGCACGCCGAGCCCGCGGTCGGTGGCGGAGCGGTGGACCGGCGGTTCACCCTCGCCATCACACAGCTGGGCACGAGGCAGGTCGGCGTCGGCGATACCGTCGCTGTCGTTGCCGACGGCGACGTCGACGGCCGGACGGCGCTGATTCTGGGTTCGGCCGCGGCAGCGCACCTGCGTGGGCCGCTGCTGGTGCGAGCCGGCGACGGCGGCCGGGGTTCCCGCAAGATCATCTCCGCGCTGGCGCCGCTGCGCTCGGCGGGGCTGGACGTCAGGGTGGTGGAGAACGGGTTCGCCGGGGGGTGGCCGGCCGCGGTGGGTGATGGCGCGGGTTCCGGAGCCGGTGAGTCGGGACGGCCGATAGGGGGTGTCGATGACGCGGCGCTGATCCTGGTGCCGTCGGGCACCCCGGCTCCGATGCCTGCGGCCGGGACGGTGGTCAGCGTGCGGGCCGGCCAGGATGACCGGGAGACCGAGTTCACCGAGCAGTTGGCCAAGCTCGCCCCTTCGTGATGACGGAACGGTGCGCTCCGGCGAATACACCGGTGCCGTGCGGGATGCAATCGTCGGGTGAGCGAGAGACCCGCTGCACCAAGAACAACGCCCACCGAGCGAGGGCATCGCGGCCGTCCGGCACCGGTAGCTCCGGTCGAAGCTCAGATAGCGATGGGAATTACACCCGTGCGTGCGCCGATTCGAAGGTGAACATCCGCCGACCCGTACGCACGTGCGTGCCGGGTGCGAGCACGAAGGTCTCCCGCGGCGAGAGCCGGGTCCAGCCGGGTTGATTCGCTGCCGCTACGTAGGTGCCGTTGGCTGATCCGCGGTCGATCAGCACGACATCCCAACCCTGCAAACGGATCTCGGCGTGCACCCGGGAAAGGGTGCCGCTGTCGTCGTCGAGCCGGATCGGCCGCAGGCGCCCGCTGACCACCGCCTCGTCGGTCTCCGGGTTCCGCCCGAGAAGGTAGTTGTCGTCGAGCACGAAGGTGGCGCCGATGTCGAGGACCAGCAGGCCGAGCGGGGGGCGACGACCGTCGACGAGGATGCCGGTGCGCTGGTCCATCCGGATTCCGCAGACGGAGCAGAACGACACCCGCGGGTCGTTCAAATGGTTGCGGGAGCAGCGGAAGCCCTTGACGACCACGTGCGACGGCTGGTCTCGAACACCCGGCCGCGGCGCTGCCACCTTCGCGCCCGCGACCGGCAGCGGCGGTCGGCGAGCCTCGTGCCGGTGGGATCCGTGGATCTGTTCGGACAGCCGAGGAGGCCGCGGCTTCGGCGGGGCGGCGCCGGGCGGGACCGGGAGGGGAGGTCCCGGATCGGGTGGGTGCGGCACCGGTGGACCAGCGGCAGGTGGACCAGCGGCAGGTGCACCAGCGGCAGGTGGACCAGCGGCAGGTGGACCAGCGGCCGGGGGAGCGGGCGTGACCGGGGTCGGCGGGTTCGGCTGTGGCCGGGACGGTGGAATCGGCTGTGGCCGGGACGGTGGAATCGGCGGGACCTGGCCGGGCGCAACCAAAGCCGCCGGGACGTCGGGCCGGGGCGTCACCGGGTCGGTGTCCGTGCTCGGCCGGGCGTCGGGATGGGCCTGTGTGGCGCCCGCGTCGAAGGCGGCCGATTGCGGCCCAGCGTCCCCGGCCGCGCCTGCGGCCGGGACGCCGGTCTGATGCCGTCCGCCGAGGGCAGTCGCGTCGCCGGCTTGGCTGTCCAGCACGATCCCGTCACCGGGAACCAGGCCCTGGACCAACCCGGACCAACCGAGCTCGCCGATGGCGGCAGGACCCTCGGGCTCGGGCGCCGGCTTTCGCGCGCCGGCGGTCAGCGCGATGGGTCCGGCCGGCCAGGGCAGCAGCCGGTCAACGGTGAACGCCGCGGTCCGGCCGGACAGGTGCAGCGCCTCGTGGTCATCGTCCCCGTGATGATGGAGACTGTCCGACCGGGCCAGCTCGGACAGGCTCACGTCACCGTGCAGGAAGACCGCAATGCCGTCCTCGGTCGCCGCGACGGTGCCGAAGCCAGGGACCTCGCCGGTCACGACCACCCACCTGGTCAGCCGCAGCGCCAAGTCCCGTCCCGGGGTGCCCCCGCTCTCTCGCGCCGCATCCCTGATCAACGAGAGCAGGTCGGCGGACGCGGCCTGCCCGGCGCCCTCGTCACGCCGGATCAGGGCGACGATGCCGGGAACGCGCAGCACCAGGTGCGACCCGGCCAGCACCTCGCCACGCACGTCGTCGAATTCGATGCCACGGCTCGCTGTCACCAGAACCGTCCTCCCCGGAATCGCCAGCGCACGAAGAAGACCTGGACAGGTCCGTTGGCCACCAGCCAGACCACCAGCCAGGTACTGACGAACTGGATCAGGTACGCCGACAAAGGCACGGTGCCGACTCCCGGCACAGCGCCGGCCTTGATCAACAGCCAGAGCAGGAGGCCCTCGTTGATCATGGTCAGCAGCCCGAAGAACGTCGGCCAGTCCTTCTCCCAGCGGAACTGCTGCAGGAAGTGATAGAGGAATTCCCACAGCACACCGAGCACGAGAACGGCCAGCAGCACCGCATACGTGGTTCGGTAGGACGAGCCGAGCGACTCACCGGTCGGCAGCAACGGCGTGATGATCAGTGTCCACAATCCGCCGACGACGGCCAGCAACACGCTCCGGGTTTGAATGCGCCCGTACAGGGTGGGGACCATGCGTGCCCCTAGATCTTCCGGTGGCGCGCCCAGTGCCACCACTGCTTCGTCGACGCGAGAACCCCGAACCGTTGGCAGAAACCGAGTTTCGCCAGATCGTCGCAGATCTCCTGGGCCGCGATCTGCAGACCGAGGAAGGTGTCAACGCCCGGGAAGTACCCGCCGAGGGTGGCGCTGCCGGAGGCGTACATCTTGCCCGGCTGGCTGCGGGTGCCGATCACCTCGAAGTTGCGGTCGACGTCCAGCCGACCGACGGGATTGCGGCCGGCGCCGCTGTGATCCATCAGGTCGGCCAGCACCCGGTGCTCCCGGATGTCGGCCTCCAACCCGGTGCAGTCGATGACGAAATCCGAGTAGAGCTCCACCGGCCCCTGCTGCGTTTTCAGCAGGCTCACCACACCCTGGTTGCCGCGACCGGGTCGCAGCTCGGTCACCTCGCCGACGACGGTGCGGTACCAGCCCTCGGCCCGCCCGCGTGCCAGTTGCGACTGCCACAACTTCCGGACCGGGGTGTTGGTGCCGCCCATCAGCTTGTAGGCCTCGGCGCGTTCCTCGCCTTCCAACCCCCGGATCTTGGCCTTGAGCTGCCCGCCCCAGACCGACTTGGGGTAGTTGAATCCCTGGTACGCCCAGCCGTCACCACCCTTGCGGCGCATGAAGATGCTCGGGCCGTGCGCACCGGTCACGTAGGTCCGGAACACGTGGACGATCTGGGTCTGCAGACCCAGCCGGTCGCGGTCGTCTATGAGCCGCTGCAGCACCCGCGACGCCACGATGCCGCCGCCGCGGATCACCACGGTTCCCGGGCGCAGCGCGAGCTGCTGGTAGACGTGCTCGTGCGGCTCGTAGGCGTTGACCACCTTCGACGGGTCCCGGTAGTACTCGCGGTAGCGCTGCAGGTCCGGCAGTAGTTTCAGGCCCGGGTAGCCGATCGCGACGTGCACGTAGGGGCTCCGGTAGGCCAGCCGACGGGTCGGGGTGGCGCCCACCGGCGGGGTCAGGATGGTGAAGTACCCACCTTCCTTCCGACGGCGGATCATCCGTACCTGCCCCTTGCGGACGCACTGCGGGTAGCCGATCCGGTCGTGCTCACGTTCCATGCTCTCGAACGCCTGACCGGCCCTCGGCGTGTAGTAGTCCGACAGAATCGGTTCGGTCATCACGTTCCACAGCGGTCTGACGAAGTCCTTGACCGACTTCGCGGCGAGCGCCTCCCGGACCGCGTAGCTGGGGAATCCCCAGATATTGTCCGGCGTCGATTTCGAGTCCGAGCGCAGCCGTTCACCACGCGGGATCTGCGAGACCCGGGTGAGGTACTCGTAACTGGACCACGGGGTCTCCAGCTGGGTCAGCACCGTGATGTCCGACGCTGGCACGCCGTAGATGCGCAAGTAGTCGACGGTGACGAACGACCCGATGCCGCCGCCGACCGTCACGAACCTGGTGTCGATGATCGGGATGCCGGCGCGGGCGACCATCTCGTCCGTCCAGATGTCGGTGTCGATGAGTGCCTGGGTGAGGTCCCCTGGTGCGGTGGCCGGGTCCAGCTGCTGACCGAGCCCACCGGACGACTGTGGACGAGGCGGGGGAAATGGCGGTGGAAGAGGCGCAGGAGTAGGCGGTGGAGGAGGCGCGGGAGTAGCCAGTGGAATGGGTGAAGGAGTAGGCGGTGGAGGGGGTGACGGCCTTCCAGGCGATTGCGGCACGGGCCGAAAGGGCGGTTGGCTCATCCGTCCCCCTTCGCTGCGATGGCAGACCGTTGGTCCACGGTCAGGGCCAAGAAACGCCCGGCCTGTCCGATCCAGGTGATCATCACTCATCCGGCCCTGTTGGGCCAGCCGCACGCGCAACAGTGAGTCAGAAGGTGGCGATCGCAGCGACCTTTGCGCGACACAGTGCGATCAAACTCGTCGGAGCGAGTTCGACCTGCAGTCCGCGTTTGCCGGCGCTGACCATGATCGTCGCGAACTGCTCGGCGCTGCTGTCGACGACGGTTGGCAGGGCCTTGCGCTGCCCCAGGGGCGAGATCCCGCCGGCTACGTATCCCGACGAGCGTTCCGCGTCGGCCACCTTCGCCAGCTGCGCCTTCTTCCCGCCCGCTGCCGCAGCCAGCGCCTTCATGTCCAGCTGGGCCGCGACCGGGACGATGCCAACCGTGAGCGCGCCGTCGACGGAGGCGACGAGCGTCTTGAACACCCGGTCAGGGTCCCAGCCCAGCGCCGTGACCACCTCGTCGCCGAACGCCGTGGTCGACGGATCGTGGTGGTAAGGGTGCAGGGTGTGCGGGACCCTCGCCTTCACCAGTGCGGCGATCGCCGGGGTCGGGGCGGCGGGCATGCGCAGAGGGTAGCCTCGGTCGGCGGCCGTCCGGCTTTCGACGCCGCTGATCGTGGATGATCCGTTCGCCATGTCGAGCCCATCGTCCACGATCCGGTGAACCGCTGGTCGACGATGCGGGAGCTCAGCACAGGCAGCACCCCGGCCCGCACGGCAACGGCGTGCCTGACCATCCCCGACCCTGCAGGACTGCGGTCACCTCGGCGGCTACCCGGCATGGATGCTCCACCACATCACGCCAGCCGTAGCGGAGCACGACGTCGCCGGCCACTACAGCGGCATTTGTCCCGTCGATGATCGCGAACGCCTCGTCGGCTGGGTGGGCGGCCCGCCCGTCCAGCTCGACCACGGTGAGCCACGGTCGATACCGCACGTCGCGGTACCGATCGCTGCCGCCGGAACCGCGCTCTGCACGATGTCGCCGACCGGACGGCAATCGGTGGCGGCGTTCGACGTCGCGCAGGTACCGCCGCTCGAGCTGGGAGTGCACTCCGCTCCCGGCCTCGTCCAGGACTTCTTGCAACAACCACCGGTGACGGTGCCGCGGACGCGATGACAATGCCGCCCGCAGGCGGAGCGCGGTGGTCAGCCGACGTTGAATCGACCGCAGCACGATGTCGACAACGACCACGGGTCCGGCGGTTTCGCTGACATCGAGCACGGCGCATTCGACGCGGCTACGCGGAGGCAGCGCCGCGGGATGCACGGAATCGGAGAAATCCCTGGTGCGATGGATTCGCACGCCGGGGTGTGAGCGCACCCGCCGCTCGGCGGGGATCGAGATGTGGATCACATCAGGGCGATCGTCAATGACGCCGCCGAGCCACAGCGCTGTGGGGTGGCTCGCGGCCGCGCCGGATCCTGGGCCCAGGACAGCTGCCCAGACCGCGGCCAGCTCGCCGACCGGCCCGGTGAAGGTGGCGTACACGCCAGGCAGCAGTAATCGCCAGCGTCCGTTCGCGACGTTCCGGCGCGCCTGGGAGCGGGAGAGGCCCAAGGAGAGCAACTGGCTCCGGCTGACGATCCCTTGCTGCTGTTCGGCGAGGCAGCGCCACGGATCGGCGTCGGCGTGCATCGGCGCAGCTTGACTGATAGTGCGGACTCTCCGTGGAACCCTGTGGACAACTCGGCTCGGTCCGGGCGATTGCCCGGAGTGCGGAACATCGGGTCGCACCCATCGAGCCGATCATCCACAGCGCCGTCGGTTGGTGGCGGCCGGAGTGGCGATGGTGTAGTGCGGACGACTGCGCGTGCGGCCTCCCCGGATTGTGGAACATCCGTTCGCCATGTCGCGCCGATCCTCCACGATCTGGGCTCTCACCGGCAGCTGGCGTGGACGCCGAACGGGCCGGTCCCCATCAGGAACCGGCCCGTTCGAGTCAGACGGAGCAAGGGTTACTGCAGGTTTGCCGCCACCCACTCCTGCGCGACCTGCGCGGAGTCCTCCTTGTCGACCTCCACTTTGGTCCGGAGCTCGATCAGCGCGGCGGTGTCCAACTTGGCGGACACTGCGTCCAGCGCGGCCTGCACCTCGGGGGACGCCTTGGCTGCGTTGATCAAAGGCAGCACGTTCTGCGCGCCGAACAGGTTCTTCGGATCCTCCAGCACCACCAGGTCCTTCGCCGTGATGGCGGGGTCCGTGGTGAAGAGGTTGCCCGCCTGGATCTGGTCACTGGTCAGCGCGCCGAGAGTCAGTGGGCCGCCGGCGTCAAGGGCCTTGAACTCCTTGAAGGTCAGGCCGTACTTCTCCTTCAACCCGGGGACGCCGGTCGGCCGGGTCTCCCACTCGGAGGGCCCACCGAGGACGAAGGTCGAGGCAACCGGCGCGAGGTCGGCGATGGTCTTCAGGCTGTTGGCGTCGGCAGTGGCCTTGGTGACGACCACCGCGTCCTTGTCCTCGGCGGTCGATTTCGCCAGCACCTTCAGCCCGCTGGGGGTCTTGGCGACCAGGGCGGTGTAGACGTCGTCCGACGACACCTGAGTTGCGGTCGGGTCGAAGTACTGCAGCAGCACGCCGCTGTACTCCGGGATCAGATCGATCGAGCCATCCTGCAGGGCCTTGAGGTAGATCTCGCGACTACCGATGTTCAGCTTGGTCGATACGTCGACGCCCTTGGCCTTGAGTGCCTCAGCGTAAATGTTCGCGATCACAGCGCTTTCCGGGAAATTGGCGGAACCGATGACGATCTCACCGGACGCGGACTCCGACTCGGAAGCGCCGGATGAGGCAGCGGCCGAAGCGGTCGAGGAACTGGAGGAGGTGAGTGGATCGGACGACCCGCAGGCGGACAGCGTCAGCGCTGCGGCGAGTCCGGCGGCGATCAGCATGCTCGAACGGGTCAGGGTGGAACGGACGGACACGGGTTACTCCTTGGCGGGTCGGGGTCTGGCGGGGTCTGGGCGGAGGTGCAGCCGACAGGTCGGGGCTGGCTGCAGATTCAGTGGCGGGTTCGGTGCAGAGTGAGGCGCCCGCGGCGTCACCGGTCAGCCCGGTCAGTGCGCGCCGACGTCCACGCTTTGCGGGCCGGCGGCGGATCGGAACCGCGCGGGTCGCCTCGCAACAACATCGAAGGTGGAACTGGTGGCGTGTCATCGGTCGCCACCTGCCCGGTTCGCGGGCTCAAGGACGGCGGATCCGCCCTCCTGCTCGATCGCCACGACCAGGTCGGACGTGGTGGCGCGGGCGCGGACCTTACGACCGGTGAGCCCGGGGGAGATGACGAAATGCCCGATCAGCGCCAGGATCCGGTCTCCGACTATCGCCAGCACCGCGACCAAGATCGCGCCCGCGACCATCATCGCGTAGTTCTGCTGCGAGTTCCCGTCGATGACATAACGCCCGAATCCGCCGAGCGAGACCACGGCCGCGATCGTCGCGGTGGCCACCACCTGCAGGAACGCGGAACGGATCCCCGACATGATCAGCGGCAGGGCGACCGGCAGCTCGACCTTGGTGAGTACCTCGCGGCCGGTCATGCCCATGCCCTCGGCGGCATCCCGCGTCGCCGGGTCGACGGCCGCGATACCGGCGTAGGTGTTGGACAGAATCGGTGGGATCGCCAGGATGGCAAGCACCGCGATCGCCGGGCCCAGCAGCGCAATGTCGCCCTTGAACGTGCCAAGCCCCCACAGCGCCAGCAGGATCAGCAAGCCCAGCGTGGGCAGCGCGCGGAGCGCATTGGCCAGACCGGACACCAGCCCGGTCAGCCGGCCGGTGTGCCCGATCGCCGCGCCGATGGGCAGTGCGATGACCAGGGCGATCGCCAACGCCAGGAAGGTGTACCAGAGGTGTTCGAGCAGCCGTGCCGGTACACCGCTCGAGCCCGACCAGTTCGCGCCGGTCGTCAGCCAGGTCCACGCGCCGGTCATCGGTGGCTCACCGCCCTTGTCCACGGCGTCGCGATTCGCACAGCGACCAGGATGATCGTGTCGAAGACCGCGGCTACCAGCAGGCACAGCACGATGCCGGCGACGATCGGGGTGTAGAAGTTGAGCTGGAAGCCGACCAGGAACAACTGGCCGAGCTGCGGAACGCCCAACAGCGCGGCCACCGAGACCAGGCTGACGTTCGATACCGCGGCGACCCGCAGGCCGGCGCCGATCACCGGGATGGCCAGCGGCAGCTGCACGGTGATCAGCGAGCGGATCGGCCGGTAGCCCATCGCCGTCGCGCTCTGCCGGACCAGCGGCGGGACCGAATCCAGTGCGTCCGCGACCACCCTGACCAGCAGGGCCACCGTGTAGAGCGTGAGCGCCACCACCACGTTGAGTGGATTGAGGATCCGGGTCCCGAGAATCCCCGGCAGCACGACGAAGAGCGCCAGCGACGGGATCGTGTACAGCAACCCGGCCAGGGTGATCAGGGTCGCGTAGGACCAGCGGTAGCGGAAGGCCAGCGCGCCCAGCGGTAGTGCGAGCAGCAGGCCGAGCAGGGTCGGCAGCGCCGCCAACCACAGGTGCGCCAGCAGCCAGGACAGGATCTGGTCGGTGTTCCGATTCAGCCAGTTCCAGTTCACGACGGGACCGCCGCGGCCGCCTGCTCAGCATCGCCGGCGGGCGCGCCGCTAACCGGCCGTTGATCGGCGGCCGGCCGTTGATCGGCGGCATCGAGAAGGCCCTGCGCGACACGGGCCGTCTCGATGGCGTCCAGCACGTCGCGCGCCTCTACGGTGCCGATCACCCTGCCGTCGGCGTCGATCGCGACGCCGCGGCCGGACGGCGAGGACAGCGCGGCGTCCAGCGCGGTGCGCAGCGACGACTGCGGGCCGACCAGCGAGCCGCCGAGCACGAGGTCCCCCAGACCGACGGGCCGTCGTCCGCCCGCGATCCAGCGGGCGTCGACCCAGCCGCGCGGCTGACGCGCGTCGTCGACCACCAGCACCCAGTACGGTTCGCCGGGCTGGGCGTCCGGCGGTACCAGACTCGGGTCGGCGGTCGAACCCAGCAGCAGGGTGGGTTCGTCGCGCACCGGCAGGTTCCCGGCGACGGTGAACGACAGCGCCCGGTAACCACGGTCGTGGCCGACGAAATCGGCCACGAAGTCGTCGGCGGGGTGACTGAGCACCTCGGCGGGGGTCGCGTACTGGGCGAGCCGGCCGCCGACCGCGAAGACGGCAATCCTGTCACCTATTTTGACGGCCTCGTCGATGTCGTGCGTGACGAACACGATGGTCTTGCCCAATTCCGCCTGCAGCCGGGTGAACTCGTCCTGCAGCTGGGCTCGGACGACCGGGTCGACCGCGGAGAACGGCTCGTCCATCAGCATCACCGGCGGGTCCGCGGCTAACGCCCTGGCCACCCCGACCCGCTGTTGCTGCCCGCCGGAGAGCTGCGCCGGGTAGCGGCTGCCCATCGATTCCGGCAGGCCGACGCGTTCCAGCAGCTCGGCCGCGACGGCTCTGGCCGCCTTCCGGCTCTGCCCGTCCAGCACCGGGACGGTGGCGATGTTGTCCAGCACGGTGCGGTGCGGGAAGAGGCCGGCGTTCTGGATCACGTACCCGATCCCGCGGCGCAGCTTCGGCGCGTCGATGCTGCGGGTGTCCACGCCGTCGATCAGCACGGTGCCCGACGTCGGCTCGATCATCCGGTTGATCATCCGCAGCGAGGTGGTCTTCCCGCAGCCGGACGGGCCGACGAACACGGTGATCTTCCCGGTGGGGATCTCGATGGTCAGATCCTCGACGGCCGCCGTGCGGTGGTCGCCCTCGCCGAAGATCTTCGACACGTCGTCGAAGTTGATCACTGTCGTCTCCCTACGGGCCGGGTCTTTCGCGGTCGTGGAGTGGCGATGACTAGGGACGGAACACGTCAAGCACGGCTCAGCCGCGTTCGTTGAGCGACAGTACCCCGATCACCCGACAACGACGCCGCCTGCTGATACTCCAGAAACCTGCCTCGCCGCGGGCCGGATTCGTCGGCAATGAGGATTCGTCGGGATTGGTCGCTATCGGTGGTCGCTATCGGTGGTCGCTATCGGTGGTCGCTGTCGATGCTCGCTGTCTCTGGACGGCCCCGGGTCGGGCAGGTGGGTCCCGTTCCTCGGGCCCGCGCCGATCGGCGACACTGACGTCGTGATCGAGCTGGGTCGTGGAACCCTGACCTGTGAGCAGGTCGCGCTGATCGCTCGACGCGGTGAACCGGTTCGGTTGGCCGCCGGCGTCGCGGCCAGGCTGGCCGCCGGTCACACCGCGGTGCTCGCGCTGGCCGCGGCCGGACCGGTGTACGGGCGGTCCACCGGGGTCGGCGCGCTGGTCCGTCAACGGCTGGACCAGCCACTGGACCAACCTATGGACCGACCAGTACGACCGGGCCAACCCCACGACGAACCTGGCTATCCGGCGCCATCCCCCGGCTCACGTGCGGAAGACGAGGCTGGACCGGGCGACCCGTTGCTGCACAGCCACGCCACCACGGCCGGGCCCGCGCTGCCGGCAGACCAGGTCAGAGCGATGACGGCGGTCCGGATCGAGCAACTCGCCGCCGGTCGCAGCGGCCTGGGCCCGGCCACGGCGACCGCATTGGTGGACACCCTCAACGCCGATCGGCTGCCCACCGTCGGCCGCTTCCACTCCCTGGGCACCGGCGACGTGGCGCCGCTCGCCCGGCTCGGTGTCGGCCTGCCACCCGGTGCGCTGGAACCCGGCGACGCGCTCGCGCTGATGTCGTCCAACGCGCTGTCCATCGGACGGGCCGCGCTGTCGGTGGTCGACCTTGACACGGTGCTGTCGGCGGCGACCGTCGTCACCGCGTTGACCTTCCTGGCCAGGGACGGTTCCCCGGGCGCCCTGCATCCGCTGGCCGCCGGTCCGTTCCCCGGGCCGCGGTCGGTCGCGGCCGAACTCCGCCGGTTCGGCGCCGGATCCCGGCCCCCCGCGCGCCTGCAGGACCAGTAAGGGCTCCGGACGGCGCCGCAGACCCTCGGCGTCGCCGTCGACGCCGGTTCGGCACTGCGCGATGTGGTCACCGCGTTGGCCAGGGCCGGGTTGGAGAACCCGCTGGTGGTCACCGGACCGCCCGCGGAGGTGGTGCACCACGGCGGATTTCACGCCCTGCACCTGACGGCCGCGTTGGATGGTGCGTCCTGGCGCGGTCCGGGCGGCGGCGGTGCCGGCCGCCGGGCAGACCGTCGAGGCCTCCCGCGGGGTGGAGCAGGACTCCACCTACGCGCCGCTGGCCGCCGACCAGCTCGCGGAGGCGATCGCTGCGACCCGGGTGCTGGTGGCCGTCGAACTGGTCGCGGCGGTGCGGGCCCTGCGGATGCGCCGGGTCGTCCCACCCGTTGCGCTGGAAGGTGTCTGGCAGGTCTGCGCCACCATGTCCGGCGCCAGCAAGGACCGGGACCTGAGCGAGGACGTGCGGCTCGCCGAGCAACTACTGGATGTGCTCGCCCCGTTCGTGGCCGGGACGGGTGACGATGGTGAGCACCCAGTCCAACCGGAACAGCCTGCAGAAGGACCTTGATGACCGACGCGCTGTACATGCCGCTGTTGTTCACCCGTGACGTGCTCGACCCGATACCGGAACTCACCGCGCGTCGGGAGACCGAGCCGGTCAGTATCCTGGAACTGCCGTTCGGGATCAAGGCCTACCTGGTCACCGGCTATGACGCGGCCAAAGAGGTGCTCGGCGACGCCACCACGTTCAGCAACGCGTTCGGCAACTTCGGCGAGGGCGACGAACAGGACCCGGGCGGCCTGGGCATGACGGACCCGCCGTACCACACCAAGCTCCGCCGGCTGCTGACGCCGGAGTTCACCATGCGCCGGCTGCAGCGGTTGCAGCCGCGGATCGACGCGATCATCGCCGAGCAGCTCGACGCGATCGAGGCGGCAGGGGCGCCGGCCGATCTGGTGCACCTGTTCGCGCTGCCGATCCCGTCGCTGGTGATCTGCGAGTTGCTGGGCGTGCCGTACTCCGACCGGGACGATTTCCAAGCGTTGTCCACGGCTCGGTTCGACCTGGGCAGCGAGGCGTCCCCGTTGGACACCATCGGCACCTCGCTGGACTACCTGCAGACCCTGGTGCTGCGCGAGCGGGCCGACCCCGGCGAGGGGCTGCTCGGCATGCTGATCCGGGAGCACGGCGACGAGCTCACCGACCGCGAGCTGGCCGGGATCGCCGACGGCATCCTCACCGGGGGTCACGAAACCACGGCCAGCAGCCTGTCGCTCGGGGTCCTGGCGCTGCTGCAGAGTCCGCAGTACTTCGCGCAGCTCGGAACAGCCGACGAAGACGCCGTGCACCGGGCGGTCGAGGAGTTGTTGCGCTACCTGACCGTCGTCCAGGTGGCCTTCCCCCGGTTCGCCCGTACGCAGATCCAGATCGGCGGGGTGACGGTTCCGGCCGGGCAGATGGTGCTGGTCTCGCTGTCCGCGGCGGATCGGGACGCCATCCTGGCCGCGGAAGGTGCCCCCTCGATGGATGCCTTCGACCCGACCAGGCCGGCCGGCTCCCACCTGGCCTTCGGGTACGGAATTCACCGGTGCGTCGGCGCCGAGCTGGCCCGGATGGAGCTGCGCGCCGCGTTCCCCGCGCTGGCCCGCCGGTTCCCGACCCTGCGGCTGGCCGTCCCGATCGCGGACCTTGCCTTTCGCAACTCCTCGATCGTTTACAGCGTGCAGACCCTGCCGGTGGCCTGGTGACCAGGCGAGGCTGAGCACGCCAAGGGCCGCCGACCCCCCGGCACCGGCAGCGCCACCGCGGATGATCAACGATTCTGGCCCGTTCAGGTCGCGTCACGACCCTGAACGGCTGGAAACGGTGATCAAGGCGC
>Ga0302322_100003534_pt1 | contig 13449 bp, 9 predicted proteins | sample Fen_T0_2_FD_203757 | JGI IMG/M metagenome (GOLD analysis project Ga0302322, IMG submission 203757) | Peat permafrost microbial communities from Stordalen Mire near Abisko, Sweden - Fen_T0_2 | ecosystem: Environmental > Terrestrial > Soil > Wetlands > Permafrost | place: Sweden: Abisko...
CCGGATGGACTGGGTCATGTCACCATCCTGCCGCGTCGTCCGCAGCGATACCGTCGACCCCATGCTCACGGCCTACCGTCGCGCCTTCGAGGTGCCCGGTGCTTGGCGTTTCTCGTCGAGCGCGTTCGTCGGCCGGCTGCCGATGGCGATGGTCGGGCTGGCGATCGTCCTGCTGATCAGCGCCACCACGGGCTCCTACGCGCAGGCGGGGGCGCTCTCGGCCGCCTTCCAGATCGCCGCGGCCGTCGGCTCACTCGTGACCAGCAGGTGGGTCGACCAGTCGGGCCAGCACCGCCTGCTGCCCTGGCTGGCGCTGGCGCACGCTCTTGGCCTCGTCGTGTTCGTGATCGCGGTGGAGACCGGGCAGGCGCTCGTGGTGCAGGCGGCCACCGTCGTCATCGCCGGTGCCAGCCAGCCGGCCATCGGATCCATGGTCAGGGCGCGGTGGGCCTACACCGCGCCGTCGGACCAGCTGCGCAGCGCCTTCGCGATCGAGAGCATCGTCGACGAGCTGATCTTCACCATCGGACCGCTGCTCACCGCGTTTCTTGCCTTCAACGTCGGACTGCCCCTGCCCTTGATCGTCGCCGCTGTGCTCACCGTGGCGGGCTCGCTCGCCCTTGCGGTGCAGCGCCGAACCGAGCCACCGCCCTCACCGCGGCCCAGCACCGACGATGGCGTTCCCCACCGGGGGGCGATCCGCCAGCGGGGCATGATGCTGATGGTCCTGGCATCGATGGGCGTGGGCGCCGTGTTCGGCACGTACGAGGTCACGGTGGTGGCCTTCTCCGAGAACGCCGGCCAGCCCGGCGCCTCCGGACTCATCCTGGGCTTGTGGGCCGCCGGCTCGATGATCGGCGGCCTCGTCTTCGGCTCGCGGCAATGGGGCCTGGATCTCCCCCGTCAGGTCGTCCTCCTGACAGGGATCCTCGCGCTGACCCTCGTTCCGGCCCCCTTCATCACCAAGGTGCCGGTGCTGGCCATCTCGACCTTCATCGCGGGGATGGCGGTGGCGCCCAGCCTCATCGCGATCTTCTCGCTGACCGAACGCCTTGTTCCGTCGGAGTTGCTGACGGAGGGACTCACGTGGACGAACTCGGGGCTGGCGCTGGGCTTCTCCTTCGGCACCGCCATCAACGGGGTCATCATCGACGCGAGGGGGACGACGACGGCCTTCGTGCTGCCGTCCATCTGCGCCGCCCTCGCGTGCATCACGGCGCTCCTCGGTGTCCGCACGCTGCAGGCCGCATGTTCTGACGAGTCGCAGACCGGACTCGGGATACCGTTGAACTCCGAGCCGGTCCCCGGACCGGCACCTGGCGGCGTGATCGACGAGCCACGCGACGCACGTGGAAGGGGTCACGGAGCATGAGGCGCCTGACCATCATCGGCACGACACCAAAAGGCGACGCCGTCATCCTTTCCGACGACAAAGGCGCTAAGTTCCTCGTAGCGAACGACCCGCGGCTTGCCGCGGTCACCGACAATTCACGTCCGTTGGAGATGGCCCTGCAAACGTTCAGTCCTCGGGAGATCCAGGCTCGCGTCCGCGCCGGGGCCTCGGCCGAGTTGATCGCGGCGGAGACGGGCTGGCCGGTCGACAAGGTCCTGCGCTACGCCGAGCCCCTTCTCGCCGAGCGCGCCTATATCGCCGAGCAGGCGCAGTCGGTCGAGATCCGACGCTCCGGCGGCGGCTCGACGCTCCTGGAGACGGCGAGTGCCGCCATCGGCGTCGACCCGGAGGCCGACGCGATCGCGTGGGACGCGTGGCGACGCGAGGACGGCAAGTGGGTGGTGGTCGCCACCTACGCCGACGGGGCCGGCATCCACAGCGCCCAGTGGACCTACGACCACACCGGTCGCAATATCCATCCGCTCGACGATGACGCGCGAGTCCTCATGGGCGTCCAGCGCGAGGACGTCGATGATCTGGACGCCCTGAGCGATGCGCTGAACCTCATCGCGGACCGCCCACCCCAGGAGCCGACCCCGCCCGCGGAGATCCGGCCTCGCCTGGTGGCCGTGCCCGACGCCGATCCCACGGACGACGAGGTGGACGCCGAGGACGCCGACGTCGTTGAGATCGTCGAGGTCGTCGAGGTGGTCGACGTGCACGAGACCTCGGACGATGCCGTGGAGCCGGCCGCCGACGCCAAGCCCGCCAAGAAGGCACCCGCACGCAAGCCCAAGGCGCGTCGCGGTCGCGCCAGTGTCCCGAGCTGGGACGAGATCCTCTTCGGCGCCACCCACACCGACGAGTAGGCCGCTGCTTGCTGCCGTATGCGCTCTACTCGGCGAACGGCAGGGGCTGCGCGGAGATGTGCTCCTGCTCCGCCCTGGCCGCGGTGGTACGAGTGCGGTAGTGGTGCCGGCACAGGACCTCATACGCGACGGTCTGGGTGCTGTGCGTGTCGCCGACCATCACCTGGCTGCCCTCGACCACCATGTGCCCGCCCACGGTGCGAGCGTTGTGGATCGCCCGGGCACCGCACCAGCACAGCGCCTCCACCTGCAGGACGTTCACCCGATCGGCCAGCTCGACCAGTCGAGCCGAGCCCGGGAAGAGCCGGGTGCGGAAGTCGGTCATGATGCCGAAGGCGTAGACGTCCACCCCGAGGTCGTCCACCACGATCGACAGCTGCTCGATCTGATCTTCGGAATAGAACTGCGCCTCGTCGCAGATCAGGTAGTCCAGCCGTGCGCCCGCCGACAGGCGATCGACGACGAGCGCCCGCAGGTCGAGGTCCGACGTCACCTCGATCGCCGGTACGGCCAGCCCGAGCCGACTCGAAAGTTGAGACTCCCCCGCGCGGTCCAGACGGGTCAGCACGAGGCCCGAGCGTCCTCGCGACGCGTGGTTGTGATCGGTCTGCAGGGCGAGGGTCGACTTGCCGCAGTCCATCGTCCCGGCGTAGAAGATGAGCTCGGCCACGGCGCCATCGTGCCAGACCGTGCGTTCAGGAAACGCGATGAACCAGTCCCGGGATGCGAACCTCGTCGTCGGTGAGCGCGCCGTGCTGGCCGAGCAGGCGCGACACGGTCGTATCGGTGTGGCTGGCGAGCATCGTGGTGCCTGTCGACACGGCCAGCAGATCGCCGATGCGGGGGGCCAGCGTGGGATCGACCTGGCCCATGAGCCCGCTGTCGACCACCTCCTCACGCGACAGCACCTGCACCCGATCGCCCAGCACGTCGCGCCAGGTGGCAAGGACGTCCGTTGCTGCACCGCGGCGCACGTAGACATGGCGGGCGCGGGGCTCGCCTGCAACAACCTCGACGCCGCTCATCAGGCGGCGATCCTCCTCGAGTTGGATGCGTGCGGGCTCGGGGCAGTCCACCATGCCGTGGTCGGCGGTGACGATGAGGACCGATCCTGGCACGAGGGCAGCGAGGAGACCGGCAACGAGGGCATCCGCCCGGGCAAGGGCGGAGCGCCACTGGTCGCTGTCGACACCGAACTCGTGACCCAGTCGGTCGAGTTCGAGCCAGTACACGTAGGTGAACGACGGTCCCCCCGAGCCCAGGATGCTGGCGACCTCGGCGATCCGATGACCCGCGTCCTCGGCGGGCCGGTACTCCGAGCCGCGCAGCACAGCGCGCGTGAGTCCCGACTCGGCGTAGGCCGCGGGCGACACCGTGCAGACGCGGATTCCGCTGCGCGCGACAAGCTCGAAGACGGTGGGCTCAGGCTGCACCGCCACCGGGATCGGGTCCGCTCCCCAGTGCAGGGGGCTGAGGACCGCGTCGATCTCGGGCAGCCAGAACGATGCGCCCACCAGCCCATGGGCACCCGGGAGCAGACCGGTACCGAAGGATCCGAGGCCGACCGGCGTCGTTGTGGGGAACGCCGCATCGATCGGCGTGCTCGACATCGCGGACATGGCCGGTGCAAGCGACGCATGCCGCTGGAGCAGGTGGGAGCCGAGCCCGTCGATCAGGAGCAGGACCACCTGCTGGCAGGGTCCGATGGCGAGGGTGTCGTCCAGGGACCGCACGCCGACTGCGGCAGCTGCGGACCGGCTGACGTCGGCCAGCCCGAGGGATGCCACGGTGGTCAGCGTGCGCGGTCGGCGGTGGCCTGCGAGAGGGCGGAGGCGAAGGCGAGCACCTGACGTACGACGTCGGCACCGTCGGCCGCCTCAGACACCCGAACGGAGAGGTCGTCATTGCTGGCGGTGCCGGTATAGCCATGATCGGCCTCGCACTGCGGATCGCCGCAGGTGGCAGGCTCGAGATCGATGCGACTGACCGCACCCCAGCCGATGGTGAGGACGACCTCTGCCGCCGGACCGCCCGGCGTGTGCGCGGCGGGGTCGCTCACGACGCGGGTCACGACCACGGAGTCGACGCGCTCGATGCGCACCGCCTCGGTCGACGCTGACGCGTACGGCTTCGGATTGGACTCGTCGACGGGATGCTCGTCGGTGTGCCCGACGATCAATCGGGTCGGAGTCAGCGCCAGGACGGTGACGTGGCGCCGAAGCTCGTCGCGATCGAAGGTGGCCTCGTGATGGACGACGTAGGACGCGAGCGGCTCCCCCGCCAGTGCCGTCTCCAGCGCGTCGGCAACAAGATCCGGGTAGTAGCCCGAACGCTGGATGTCCGTGCGGAGCTGCTGGGCCAAGGCCGCGTCACTCATGTGCGCATTGTTCCACTCCCAGCCGACACGCAACCGGCGCACCTCACATGCGCCTGGCGGCAGGCTCCGGGCTGATCGGCTCGGGTGCCACGGTGATGGTCAGTTCGCTGACGCACAGGCCCTCCTCGCGGCCTGAGGGACGCAGCCCCCGAAGGTCGACCTCGGCCACCTCGGGCCGGTTGACGACCGCTGCACTGACGACACTGGCGAGTTCTGCCACGGCATCGGCATGGCCGATCCATCCCTCGCGTCGCGATGCGAACGCGGCCGGAAGTGCCTCGACCGTCTCCAGCATCAGCCGGGCACCGGCGGGGGTCACCGGAGCGAGCCGGTAGGCGCGATCGTCGAGGAGTTCGGCAACCGGATCGTCGACGCCCACCGTCACCACCGGGCCGAAGAGCGGATCCTCCGTGAGGCGAACCCGGACGCCCGGGTCGTCGGAGTCCTGACGCGCCCGGAGGGAGACCTCGATCCCGAGGTCTGCGGCGACGGCCATGGCCGCCGCATCCGCGAACACGCCCACGGGGAGCCGATCGCGCGCACCGACGGACACCGGGATCACACTTCGCTCCGCGGACGGCGACTGCCGCCACATCGCGTAGCGCGTCAGCGCGCTCATCGCCTGCAGCGCATCCTCGACATCCTCGAAGGTGGGCACGTCGCCCGGTCCGGTCTCCGGATCGGTGCCGACCATCAGCGCCACGACCGGCTTCGACCCATCGCCACCCGAGCGAGTCGCCCGTCGCAGCGATGCTCGGATCGCCTCACCCGAAGGATGCTCGATCGGGGGAACGAAGATCGCCAGCACCGAGCCGACAGCCGGATCGGCGAACGCGGCACCGATCGCCTGCTCATAGGCCTCCGGCGACTCCTGCCGCGCGAACGTGACGGGCTCCCCCGCGACGGTCATGACGGTGCGTTCGCAGGCGTTGACCGCCATCACGGCGAGTGCGTCGCTGTTGCCGACGATGGCCACCCCCGGCCCCGTCGGCAGGGTCTTGCCCGAGGCGAGAAGTGCCACGTCGAGCAGGTGGTCGATGCTCTCCACAACCACGAGGCCGCAGTCACCGAGGATCTCGTCGACCGCCGACTGGCTCAGCGACGTGCTGCGCACGGCATGTCCGAGCGGATGGCGCTGCCCAGCGCCGCCGGAACGGACCATCACGACGGGCTTGGTCTCCGACAGGCGATGCACGATGCGAGCGAACTTCCGTGCGTTGCCGATGGTCTCCAGGTGCAGCAGGACCAGATCCGTGTCGGGGTCCTCCTCCCAGTACTGCAGGACGTCGTTGCCGGAGATGTCGGCGCGGTTGCCTGCCGACACGAAGGTCGAGATGCCCAGCCCACGACGTCGGAGCCGATCGAGGATGGCGCCCGACAGCGCTCCGGACTGGCTGAAGAATCCGATCCGTCCGCTCGGCGGCATGGTCGGCACCAGGGACGCGTTGAGCCTGACGGCGGGGTCGGTGTTCATCAGGCCGAGGGCATTGGGACCGACCAGTCGCATCCCCGTGCGATGCACGAGGGCGGCGAGGTCGGCCTGCGACTGGAGTCCCAGGGCGCCGGCGTCGCCGAACCCGCCACTGATGACGACCAGGCCGAGCGCGCCCGCCTTCTCGGCATCCTCGATCACGCCAGCAACCCGGTCAGCCGGTACGGCGACGAGGGCCAGGTCGATGACGCCCTCGACGTCGGTGAGCGACCGCACGCACCGGACCCCGGCGATCTGGTCGACCTCAGGGTGCACGGCCACCAGGTCGCCGGTGAACCCGCCGCCGACGAGATTCTGCAGGAGGGCATGACCGAGTCCACCCGGACGTCGACTTGCACCCACCACGGCCACGCGCGCGGGGTGCAGCAGCCGCTGGACCGACCGGGCCTCGGCGCGATGCTCGCGCGCCTCCATGACGGCCACGCTGCTCTCGGTGGGTTCGATGTCGAAGCCGACCGCCAGGACGTCCTCCTCGCGTCGCTGGGCGACCTCGAAGCCGGCCTCGCGGAAGGTGGCGAGCATGCGGGTGTTCTCCGGGAGGACCTCGGCCACGAAGCGCGTGATGCCGAGCTCCCGCGCGGCCGCCGCGAGGTGCTCCAGGAGCACGGAGCCCAGTCCGAGCCCCTGCACGTCATCCCGGATGACGAACGCCACCTCCGCCCGGCCATCGCCCAGGGCGTCGAACCGCCCCACACCCACGATCACGCCGGCATCGAGAGCGACCAGCGCGACGCGGCTGACGTAGTCGACGGTCGTGAAGTACACGACGTCGGCGTCGGTCAGGGCCGGCTTCGCCGAGAAGAACCGGAAGTACACGGTGCGGTCCGAGAGCGAGGCGTGGAAGGCCCGTAGGGCATCCCCGTCCGCGGGGGTGATGGGGCGCAAGTGAACAGGGTGACCATCGCGCAGGAGGACGTCTGCTTCCCACTCCGCCGGGTATGCCTCGGCGGGCGGTGCGGTCATGGACTCATTGTCTCCGGCGGGGCGGGCATTGGCGACCCGGTAGCCTCCCCGCCCGGGTGCGTCGCGGGTAGGGTCGGAGGGTGATCACCTCCCAGTGGATGTCCGACACCGCACTGCTCGACTCGGACCTCCTCGTCGTCGCACCCGAGGTCCGCGCCGCCCTCGCGGACGGCCGCCCGGTGGTCGCGCTGGAGTCGACGATCATCAGCCACGGGCTGCCGCGACCGGAGAACCTCCGCGTGGCGACAGAGGTCGAGGACATCGTCCGCTCTCGCGGCGCTGTTCCCGCGACGGTCGCCATCCTCGACGGTCATGTGCTCGTCGGCCTCGACGAGTCGCTGCTCGAGCAGGTCGCCAATCGTGACGACGTCGTCAAGGTCAGCGTTCGCGATGTCGCGACGCTGGTGGCGCGCGGCGGCAGCGGCGCGACGACGGTCGCGGCGACCAGTCACCTGGCCATGCTCGCGGGGATCCGCGTCTTCGCCACCGGCGGGCTCGGGGGCGTTCACCGTGAGGCGCGCGACAGCTGGGACGAGTCTGCTGACCTCAACACGCTGGCGATGACACCCGTCACGGTCGTGTGCTCGGGCGTCAAGTCGATCCTCGATGTCGGGGCGACGCTCGAACGCCTCGAGACCCTGAACGTCGGCATCCTGGGCGTCGGTACCAACCGGTTCCCCGGCTTCTACCTGACGGACTCCGGGTTCCACGTCGACTGGTCCGTCGACGACGTCGATGACATCGTCGACATCATGCGAGCCCGCGCGTCGTTGCGCATTCCCGCGGCGCTCGTTGTCGCCAATCCGCTGCCGGAGTCCGAGCAACTCGATCCCGACGTCCACGACCAGGTCCTCGAGGAGGGCCTGCGCCTCGCGTCCGCGCGCAACATCCGAGGCAAGGACGTGACGCCCTTCCTCCTCGATCACTTCCATCGCGCCACGCACGGCGCGAGCCTGATGGTGAACGAGCGGATCATCGTGCGCAACGCCGAACTGGCCGCCCGCATCGCCACGGCCGAGGCCGCCAGCGGCGTGAGCTGAGGTGGGGCACGACCCCGACCGCCGGCCCAGGATCGCCGTGATCGGCGACGCCCTGATGGACATCACCGCGCGGATCGACAGCCCGATCACCTACGCCAGCGACACCCCAGCACGGATCAGCCAGCAGCCGGGCGGGAGCGGTGCCAACACGGCGGCCTGGCTTGCGGCCAGTGGTGGACGGGTCACGTTCATCGGGTCGGCTGGCGACGACGCGTTCGGTGCGTCCTTGACCGGCCGACTGGCCGAACTCGGCGTCGATGTGCAGGTCAGTCGAACCAGCGACGCACCGACGGGGACCTGCATCGTCATTGTCGACGCGATCGGAGAGCGCACCATGTTCCCCGATCCGGGAGCCAACACGCTCCTGTCCCCGGCGTTCGTCGCCTCGGTGCTCGAGTCGGGCTACGACCACCTGCACGTGTCCGGCTACACGCTCTTCAACGAGGGCAGCCGCGCTGCGGGCATCGCCGCAATCCAGACGGCCAGACACGTCGGATGCACTGTCAGCCTCGACACCGCGTCGTCCGGACCCCTCGAGGGCTGCCGCGACGTCGTGCTCGCCCTCCTTCCCCAGGTCGACGTCGTCCTCGCCAACGCGGCCGAGGCTGTCGTCCTGTCGGGTCGGGCGGACCCGGATCAGGCGTTGGCAGTGCTGGGCGCCGGCGCCGGCACCGTGGTCGTCAAGCGCGGGCCGCTTGGGGCCGTGGGGACCCGCGCTGGGACGGTCGCGCAGGTGCCTGCTCGCCCCGTCGACGTCGTCGACACGACGGGGGCGGGCGATGCCTTCGGCGCGGGCTTCCTGCTCGCATGGCTCGCCGGCAGCCCCCTCGACGAGGCCCTGACCGCCGGCACCGCCACAGCCGCGGCGGCGGTCACCCGTGTCGGAGCAGGCCCACCGCACCCCTAGCCCCGAGAATCGGACCACCACCAGACACCCTTCACCGGGCCCGAGGAGACCACTCATGGCACGACGTTCCAGCCGCCGGACCAGCACGCCGGGCGACGGGCGGATCGTCGATGTCGACGTCTCCGACGAGATGCGCGGATCGTTCCTCGAATACGCCTACTCGGTCATCTACGCGCGGGCCCTCCCCGATGCCCGCGACGGCCTGAAGCCGGTGCAGCGCCGCATCCTCTTCCAGATGGCGCAGATGGGGCTGCGCCCCGACCGGGGCCACGTCAAGAGCGCTCGAGTCGTCGGCGAGGTCATGGGCCGTCTCCATCCTCATGGCGACTCGGCCATCTACGACGCCCTCGTGCGGATGGCTCAGCCCTTCTCGCTGCGCCTGCCGCTCGTCGACGGGCACGGAAACTTCGGATCGCTCGACGACGGGCCCGCCGCGATGCGCTACACCGAGGCGCGCCTCGCGCCACCGGCCCTGGACATGACGGCCGGACTCGACGAGGACGTCGTCGACTTCGCGCCCAACTACGACGGCCGCGAGACCGAGCCGGTCGTGCTGCCGGCGGCCATCCCCAACCTGCTCGTCAACGGCGCGGCGGGCATCGCGGTGGGCATGGCGACGAACCTCGTGCCGCACAATGTAGGCGAGGTGCTGAACGGCGCGCGTCATCTCCTGCAGCACCCCGATGCCACGCTTGCCGATCTCATGACCTTCATCCCCGGACCGGACTTCCCGGGCGGTGGAGTCATCGTCGGACTCGACGGCGTGCGCGACGCCTACGAGACCGGCCGCGGAATGTTCCGCGTGCGGGCCCGCACGCGCGTGGAGCAGATCACGCCACGACGCCGCGGCATCGTCGTCACCGAGCTTCCCTACAACATCGGACCCGAACGCGTCATCGACCGCATCAAGGACGCCGTGCAGGGCAAGAAGCTGCAGGGCATCTCGGATGTCATCGACCTCACCGATGGGGACAGCGGACTGCAGCTCGTCATCGAGATCAAGAACGGCTTCCACCCCGAGGCAGTGCTCGAGCACCTGTACAAGCTCACGCCGATGGAGGACACGGTCAACGTCAATGCCGTCGCCCTCGTCGATGGCCAGCCGCAGACCCTTGGGCTCGTGCAGATGCTGCGCGTGTGGCTCGATCACCGACTCGACGTCGTGCGTCGCAGGAGCGCCTTCCGCAAGGGCAAGGCCGAGGCCCGCCTCCACCTCGTCGAAGGCCTCCTCATCGCCATCCTCGACATCGACGAGGTCATCCAGCTCATCCGCGAGTCCGATGATGCCGCCGCAGCCAAGGAGCGACTCATCACCGTCTTCGACCTCAGCGAGGTGCAGGCGACCTACATCCTCGATATGCCGCTGCGTCGACTCACCCGCTTCTCGCGCATCGAGCTGGAGCAGGAGGGCGACGACCTTCGCCGCCAGATCGACAGCCTCGCTGCGATCCTCGAGGACGACGCCGTGCTGCGCGCCGCAGTGGCCGATGAGATCGGATCGGTCGCGCAGGCGCACTCCACCCCGCGCCGCACCCTGCTGATGGAGGGATCCTCGACACCCGTCGTGGCTCGCGTGCCGTTGGAGGTGCACGACGAGCCGTGCGTCATCCTGCTGTCCAGCACCGGGCTGCTGGCCCGCACGTCGGACACGTCGGCTGCGCCTGAGTCCGCGCATGGCCAGCGATCGACGCACGACGTGATCATCAGCGCCATCCCCGCGACCACCCGCGGGCAGTTCGGGCTGGTCACCAGTGCAGGGCGCGTGGTGCGACTCAACGCGGTCGACCTGCCGGCGATCCCGGCGGTGTCCGGCGTGCCTGCACTGTCGGCCGGTGCCCCGCTCGGCGCATTCGTCGACCTACCGCGCGACGAGGCCGCCCTGGCCCTCACGACGATCGACGAGACCGGAGGCCTCGCGCTGGCGACCGCATCCGGAATCGTCAAGCGGGTCGTCCCCGATTCGCTGCAGAACAAGGACGCATGGGAGGTGATTCGCCTCGACGATGGCGACCGGGTGGTCGGTGCGGCGCGACTCACCGAGTCCGACGCCGAGTCCGCCGAACTGGTGTTCGTCACGTCCGACGGGCAGCTCCTTCGGATTCCCGCATCCGCCGTGCGGCCCCAGGGACGAGCCGCGGGAGGAATGTCGGGGATCAAGCTGGCCAAGGGTGCCGAGGTGATCAGCTTCGGATCCTTCATCCCAGGACCGGAGGCGGTTCTGGTCACCGTGGCCGGCACCGCCGCCGCCCTGCCGGGCACCGAGGCGGGCACGGTCAAGTTGACGCCCTTCGCGGAGTACCCCGGCAAGGGCCGGGCCACGGGCGGCGTACGGTGCCACCGGTTCCGCTCCGGCGAGGACCGCCTCCTCATCGCCTGGGCGGGCAATGGTCCGGCCCGGGCCGCCACCGCCTCGGGCGTCCCCATCCCGCTGCCCGATCCTGACCCGCGTCGCGACGGCACCGGGACACCGGGCACCGCTCCCATCTCCGGCATCGGCGGCGCACTGTGACCAGCTGCTCGCTCGACGCCCTCGCGGCGCACGAGCCACTCGCCGGCACCGCTCCGTACGCCACGGCCTGGATCGTCATCGAGCAGCCCGGGCCGTGGGGCCGGGATGCACTCGCGGACAGCCACCTCGATCGACCCGTCGCAGAACACCTTGCCGGTCACAAGGGGACCGGCGTGTCCGTCCTGCTGGCGCGGCATCCCGACCGGCCTGAGCGATCAGGTCCGACGGATCGCCACGTGTGGGTAGCCCGTTCGGCGCCGGGGGGAATGCGGCTCCGACATGGCGTCGTCACTTCGCTGGACGACCTCCTGGCCTGGGACCTCTCCGCCATCGGCGCGGGCCGGCTGCCCGCGTTCGGTGCCGCCGTCGCCGAGCCGATCACCTTCATCTGCACTCACAGCGGGCGTGACCGGTGCTGCGCCGTCAGCGGCCGCGCGCTCATCACGTCCGTCATGGATCGGCTGGAACCCGCCGTTCGGACCAACGTGTGGGAGTGCAGTCACATCGGCGGACACCGCTTCGCCCCGGTGAGCCTGACGCTCCCCGACGGCGCCGTCCACGGACGGCTGGATCTCGACTCCGCGCTCGGCGTCCGCCGCCGGGCCGAGGAGAACGGCGTCGTTCTCGAGCACCTCCGCGGGCGCAGTTCCCTGCTCCCGCCCCTGCAGGTCGCCGCCATCGAGGTGATGCGCCGCATGGGCATCGAGCACATCGATGCCCTCGACGTGCTGCGCGTCGTGGATGGCGTGGCCCGTCCGGTCATGGCCGGAGCAGTGCCGTCCGACACCGACCGTCAGGTCGAGGCCGAGGTGCGGCATGTGGATGGTCGATCGTGGCGAGTCAGCCTCGTCGCGCGTGCCCTGGAGCGCGAGCGCCTCGAGTCCTGCGGCAAGGAGCCGGTCCCGGGGATCGCGTGGTCGTGCGTCAGCCTGGAGCCCACGACGGGGTGGCGCTGAACCCTACGCGCCGCTGGCCTCGATCAGTCGTTCCCGCTCGTGGATCGTGGTCCGGTCCCGGCCCTGAGAGGCGCCCAGGGCGCGCTCGGCGGCATCGATCGACCGCCAGCCTTCCGTTGACACGACCGTGACGCCACGTTCGCGAAGCAGATCGTCGAAGCCTTCGGGGTCCGAAGGCTCGGGCAGTCGCCCCTCGGCCGCGTCGGCGAGCAGCGAGGCGACGGTCGCCGCTGCGTCCTTCTTGTTCGTTCCGATGATCCCCGTCGGCCCGCGCTTGATCCAGCCGGCGACGTACTCCCCCGGCACCGTCACGCCGTCGGCCTCGACTCGTCCGTCGGTGTGGGGAATGACGTTGCGTCCGCTGTCGAAGGGCACGCCCTCGATGGCGGTGCCCCGGTAGCCGACACTGCGCACGACCAGGTTCGCCTCGATCTCGAAGAACTCCCCGGTGCCCACGGCGGAACCCTCGGGCGTGAGGGCCGTCCGCTCGACGACGACCCGTTCGACCCGACCCTCGCCCAGAAGCGCATGGGGCCGGGCGAAGAAGTGCAGGTGAATGCGGCGCTTCTTGCCGCTCGGCTCTCGCGTCGACCACTCGCGCATGACGTCGACATTGCGCAGTACGGCACGATCGCCGTCCGCGAGGGCCTGGCTGGCGGCGTCGAGTTCGAGATCCTCTGCCGAGACGATGATGTCCGCATCCTCGAGCTCCCCCAGCTCGCGCAGCTCCTTCGTGGTGAAGGCCGCCTGGGCGGGACCGCGCCGGCCCAGGACATGCACGTCGGTGATCTGAGACTGGGCGAGGGTGTCGAACACGTACTGGGGCATGTCGGTGTGGTCGAGCTCGCCGACGGACTTCGCGAGCACTCGTGTGACATCGACGGCGACATTGCCCACGCCCACCACGACGGCGCTCGTCGTCGTCGGCACCAGGGCCTCGAAG
>Ga0302322_100003535_pt1 | contig 13449 bp, 10 predicted proteins | sample Fen_T0_2_FD_203757 | JGI IMG/M metagenome (GOLD analysis project Ga0302322, IMG submission 203757) | Peat permafrost microbial communities from Stordalen Mire near Abisko, Sweden - Fen_T0_2 | ecosystem: Environmental > Terrestrial > Soil > Wetlands > Permafrost | place: Sweden: Abisko...
CGACCGCCTCCCCGGTCTCGACCACCGTGCCCGCGCCGGCTGCCACCTATGCGCCGGCCGCTGCGCCCGCGGCCTCGGCAGGTCCGCCGTACGCGGTGGGAGTCGTCCACGTGACGGTGGAGGACCGCAGCCGGGGCACTGCCGCCCGCGGGCCGACTCCCGCGTCGGCGGGCCGCACGCTGCCGGTGACCGTCCGCTACCCGGCCCCCGGTGTGGCGGGCACCGAGACCGACGGCGCCGCCGCTGCGGCCGGTCGCTTCCCGCTCGTCGTGTTCGCACACGGCTACGACATCTCGGCCGCGGACTACGCCGCGTTCCTGCACGACCTCGCGGCCGCGGGATTCGTGGTGGCCGCGCCCGACTTCCCGCGGTCGAGCACCGCGTTTCCCGGTCCGCCTACCCAGGCCGACATCGACGAGCAGGCGCGCGACGTCGGCTTCCTCGTCGACGTGTTCGGTCCCGCGTCGGGTGACGGCACTGCGAGCGGACCGTGGCAGGGACACGTCGTGAACGGCGAAGCGGGCGTGGTCGGCCATTCCGACGGCGGCAACACGGTCGCGCGCGCCGCGAGCAACTCGTGCTGCATCCAGACCCGCATCGGCGCGGCCGCGGTGCTCTCGGGCGACGAGGGCACGAGCGGCGGGCAGTGGGGTGTGGCCGGATCGCCGCCGATGCTGTTCGTGCAGGGTACCGCCGACGCGATCAACCCGTGGGAGCTGAGCCAGGCCCTCTACGACGACGCCGCGTCGCCCAAGACGATCGTGGCGATCGACGGCGCCGGCCACCTCGAGCCGTACACGAGCGGCCCGCAGCGGGGCGCGATCGTCGCGCTCGTTTCTGCGTTCCTGCGGGCCCGCCTCGTCGACCCGGCCGCGCTTTCCCAGGTGACCGACCGCGCGAACCGCGACGGGCTGCGCCTGGTTGCGTCATCGTGACGTAACCGGGATGACGCACGACGCGTCGGCGCGTGGGCAACACTGGGCCATGGCGATCTACGAGCAGACCGTCCGGTCGTTGGTGCTCGGCAAGTGGGCCGACTACCGACCGGTGATTCCCGACGCCTCGGTGCGCTTCCTCCGCCGCGACGAGTACCTCGACGCGGCGCGGGGCGACCCCACCGTGAGCGTCGAGCTCGCAGCCGGGTGGTTCTGCGACTTCGCCGCGGAGTTCCGCGACCCGGTGCTCGCCGACCCCGAGCACCTGGTGGTGACCGTGTGCCCGCGGCTCATGGTGGAGGTGGTGGAGCCGGAGCCGCCCCGCATCCAGCGGGCGTACGTGGAGGGGGCGTTCCTTCGCCGCCTGTTCCGGTTCCTCGTCGAGGGCGAGGGCTGGGAGGCCGACGTCGCCGTGCGGGACGTGATGGCCCGGCACTACCCCTTCCATCTCGTCGCCGTGGAGGCAGTCGAGGGCGAGGAGCGTGGCGCCCGCGTCTAGCCTCGACGCCGATGACAGCGAGCGACTCCACCGGGAGCAGCGGGATCGAGCGGATCGAGGCGTCGAGCGGCTGGGGGGTCCTCCACCTGTTCTACGCGGTCGACCGTGAGCGAGCCGCCGCGGATCCGGGCTCGGCCAAGCACGTCGTCGACGCGATCGACGCGTTCACCGACGCCGATCACCAGGTGGTGAGCTTCGCGGTGCTCGGCCACAAGGCCGACCTCGGGATCATGGCCCTCGGGCCCGACCTCGCGCGACTGCTGGCGCTCCAGCAGGACCTCACCCGCGCGCCGCTGAACGCCACGTGGTCGTACGTGTCGCTCACCGAGTCGTCGGAGTACACGACCACCGAGGACGACGAGCGCGCCCGGCTCGCGAGCGAGGACGGGGTCACCGATCCCGCCGAGGTCGAGGAGCGGCTCACCGTGTGGCGCGACCGCATGGCGCACTACCGGGAGAACCGGCTCCACCCGCGCCTGCCCGCCAAGCGCACCATCTGCTTCTACCCGATGTCGAAGCGCCGCGACGGCGACGACAACTGGTTCTCGCTCCCGTACGCCGAGCGCAAGCGCCTGATGGGCGGCCACGCGCGGGTTGGCCGCACCTACGCCGGGCGGGTGCTGCAGCTCATCAGCGGCTCCACCGGTCTCGACGACTGGGAGTGGGGCGTCACCCTCCTCGCCGACGACCCCGCCGCGCTCAAGGAGATCGTCTACGAGATGCGGTTCGACGAGGTGTCGGCGCGCTACGCCGAGTTCGGCCCGTTCGTCACCGGCCTCGTGGGCGCGCCCGCCGAGATCCTGCGGCGCGTCGGCCTCACGGCCTGACGCACGGGCTCCCGCGGTGGCTGACGCCGCAGTCGCGCGGGCGCGTCTGCAGGAGGCGAGCGACGCGATCCTCGCCGGGGTCACCCGCATGCTTCCCACGTGGGTCGAGCAGCGGATCGCGTTCATCGCCGACGCGTGGGGTCGCCTCGATCCGCCCACCCGGGCCGCACTCGACGCGGGAGCGGTCGACGCGGCCGCGGCCGCGACCACGCGCGTCACCGGCGCGCTGCGCGACCTGTTCGCGACCGACGCGGCGGCACAGCGCACCACGCCGCTCGAGATCGTGCGCTCGGCGGCACGCGAGGTCACCGCGGTGCTCGCCGACGCGGGCATCCCACCGGTGGATCGGGACGCGTTCGACGAGCGGGCGTTCCCCGACGACGTGTACGGCGTCACCCCGAGCACCCTGGCCGACCTCGGTGACGAGGACCTCGGCCCCCTGCAGCTCGCATGGGGCCTGGCCAAGACCCGGGTGCTGCGGGCCGACCGCGCGCTCCCGGGCGACGGCGACGCCTGAGCGTCAGCCCGTCGGCGCGCCCGTCTTCCGAGACGTCTCCTTGCGCCGGCGGAAGCGGAATCCCTTCCGGCCGGACTTGGCCGTGGCGTCGGTGCTGCTCCCGGTCCAGATCGCCTCGCGTAGGGCCCGCCGCTGCGCGCTGTCGAGCTTGCGGCCGTCGGTGTCGCTCACCTCGAAGCGGTCGATCACCACACCGCCGATCGTCTCGATCCGCGCGGAGTGGACCGTGACGTCGGAGGCCGCGAAGCCGACGGCGATCGCATGCAGCAGCCCGGGCCGATCGCGGCCGCGGATCTCGCACAGCGTGTACCAGGGGGAGCCGTCGGAGTCGAACTCGATCTCGAGGTCGGGGACTGCCTGCGCTTCCACCGGACCGCGCAGTGCGGCGTAGATCGCGACCTCGAGGTCCTCGACCGTGCCCACCGCGTCGAGGAACGGCTCGACCGTCCGTACGGTGAACGACTCGACGACCGCGCCGTCGGGCCAGGTGACCGCGCCCGCGTCGACGACGTCGATCCGGCGGTCCGTGAGCGCACTCGTCACCGCGGCCAGCAGCCCGGGGCGGTCGGCGGCGACGATCTCGATGCGACCGAGCGTCGCGAACGGCGCGTTCTCGTCCTCGATCGGGCTCAGCGAGACCCGCAACGTGCCGCGACGCGGCGTCGGGTCGAGCAGGGCCGCGTGGCGGGCGACGGTCTCGGGGGACTGGGACAGGAGGTAGGCGCGGGGCGCGTTGCGCACGCGGGTCGCGGCCTCCGTCGAGCTGGTCAGCTGCAGTGCCTCCGAGCGGCGCGACTCCAGGGCCGAACCGGCGCGCCGCCCGGTGAGGTCGGGTCGGTTGAGCACCTGCAGCAAGCGCCCGAGCAGGTCGTCGAGCCGGTCGCGCTCCCACGACTCGAGGTCGCTCATCGCGAGCGACACGAGGTAGAGCGCTCGGACCCGCTCCGGTGTCTCGAGGTGGGTGGCGAGGAAGAGGACGGGCTCCTCGTCGAGGCCGTCGAGCCGCGCCGCGGCGGCCCGCATGAGGTTGTGGTCGCGGATCAGCGCGACGAGCGGCTCCTCGGCCCGCACGCCGAGGCGCAGCCGGTTGGCCAGCGCGCTGGCCAGCTCGGCGGGATCGCCGCTGTCGCCGGTCACCGAGAGCACGAGCGCGGCGAGCATCGGCTGCTCCGGGTACCGGAGCCGCTCGAACACGGTCGCGGCCATGCCGTCGTGGGTCACGAGATCCCGCAGGCTGTCGACGAGCTCGAAGCGCAGGACGCTCGACGGATCGAGCACGAAGGGGTCGGCCTGGCGGCGCTTCACCGCGGTCGCGAGCTCGGGCAGCGCGCGCTCGAGCACGCCGGCCGACTCGAGGAACCGCCACGAGCGCACGGAGCCGTCGCGGAGCAGGTCGAGCAGCCGGGCCGTGGCCCGCCGGTCCCACCGGGTCCGCGAGAGGTCGGCGCGTCCGAGCCAGTCGAGGAGCTCCTCCGCCGGGGGCGCGGAGCCCACCATCCGCGCCGCGTCGAGCGCGACCACCAACGCGTCCGCGTCGGGGGGCTCGGCGGCGAGGTCGATCCGGTCGCCCGCGAGGAGCCAGCCGCCCTCGGGCATCGGGACCTGCTCCCGCACCGGGCGGCGGGTGTCGAGGGTCTTGATCCGCCAGCGCAGGAACGGAGGCGCGATGAGCGTGGTGAGCAGCACCACCGCGACGAGCGCCGAGTAGAGGTTCTTGGTGAGCACGCCGTTGGCCAGGCCGATGCTGGCGAAGATCAGCCCGACCTCACCGCGGGGCAGCATCCCGAGGCCCACGAGCAGGCGGTCCCCCGTGCCACCGAGCAGGCCGAACCCGGCGACGAGCTTGCCGATGGAGGCCACCACCACGAGCACGGCGATGAGCGCGAGGAGGCTCGGGCTGGTGAACGCGGAGAGATCCGCGTGGACGCCGATCTGGAGGAAGAACACCGGGATGAACAGGTGGCCGACGGGCGCGAGCTCGCGGCGCACGCGGGCGGCGGGTGCCGATCCGCTCAGCGCGACCCCGGCCGCGAACGCACCCACGATCGGAGCGAGCTCGGCGGCATCGGCCAGCAGCGCGAACACCAAGGTGAACGCGAGGGCGATCGCCACGAAGGTTCCGGCCGAGCGCGAGTTGCGGTCGACGAACTGGAAGACCTTCGGCCCGTAGCGGGTTCCGATGCCGACGGAGAACACCAGGAACGCCAGGGCGATCGCGACGATCTTGACGACGTCGATCACGTCGACCGAGCCCGACGTGACGACGCGCACCACGATCGTGAGCAGCACCAGGCCCATCACGTCGTCCGCCACGGCGGCACCGAGCACGGTGCGGCCCTCCACGCGCGTGAGCGCGCCGAGGTCGCTGAACACTCGGGCGGTGATGCCGACGCTGGTCGCGGCGAGTGCGGTGCCGAGGAACAGCGCGGTGTTGCCGGACTCGCCGAACGCGAGCCCGGTGCCGATTCCGAGCGCGACCGGGGTGAGCACGCCGATCGTCGCCACGCTGAGCGACGACTTCCCGACGGAACGCAGGTCGCTGATGCTGAGCTCGAGGCCGACTTCGAGCAGCAGGAGGATCACGCCGAGCTCGCCGAGCACGTCGAGCACGTTGTTGGTGTCGAGCAGTCCCAGGACCGACGGCCCGACGATGATCCCCGCGACGATCTCGCCGATCACCGCGGGGACACCGACCCGCTCGGCGATCTCCGCGGCGATCTTGGCCGCCAGCAGGACGACGACGATGTCGACGAGGATCTGGGTGACGCTCACGACGACGTGACGGAGGCTTCGTCCGCGGTGACGAGGTGCATCAGGTAGCCGCGCCGGTGCACGGTCCGGATGTCGACGCCGGTCCCGACGAGCAGCCGGCGCAGCTTCGCCATGTGCACGTCGAGCACGTTGCGGCCGGACGGCGCGCCCTCGGGCCACGCTCGCTTGGCCAGCGCCTCCCGGCCCACGACCGCGTTCATGCGCTCGAGCAGGGCGGCGGCGAGCCGGGCCTGGATCGGTGGAAGCACCACGATCCGGGAGCCGACCCGCAGCACCCCGTCCTCGAGGGCGATGGCCGCCGCGTGCTTGGCGGCCCGCTCTCGGAGGGTGGCCAGCCGGATGCGGAGATCCGTCTCGTCGGCCGGGGCCCGGAGCCAGTCCTCGAGCTCGTCGGTCGTCGCGGGCGGTGGCCCGTGCTCCACGATGACGAGACGCGGCTCACGCGCCTCCCGGAGCCGCTCGAGCCGCTCCGCCTCTGCCGGCCAGTGCACCACTGCCACGTCCACGGCTCGGACGTTACGAATGAGATGTTTCGCGTTCGTTTCGCAGTGGTGAACGGCGAAGGGCCGCTTTGTTCAGGTTGAGATCAGGTCTCCGACGCCATCGGTTCATTCTCCGGAACCGGCGAAGAAATCGGTGTCTCGTGAGATGACGGCGTCGCTCGCGCCAACGTCGTCGCGACGGCATCGACATCTCGGGCCGGTTGGGAGTGGCCGGCCCCTTTCTCAGGAGGAGTCATGCGAGTGACAAAGCGCAGGCTGATCACCGTGATGGTGTTGGCCATGGCGATGCTGGCGCTCATGGCGGGCACGGCGTGGGCCGGGGTGGACCCGTCGACCGGTCTTGATCCCAAGGGGCCGACCGTCAAGGCCGTCACCGAGGTCGGGGCGGGGCTGAACCTGCTCTGGGTGGTCCTCGGCGCGGTGCTGGTGATCTTCATGCAGGCCGGGTTCGCCCTGGTGGAGACCGGCTTCTGTCGGGCGAAGCACGCGGCTCACGTGGTGAGCACGAACTTCGCCATCTTCGGGCTGGGGTTCGTGGCGTTCTTCCTGGTCGGGTTCCCGATCATGTTCTCGAACTTCAGCTACGTCGGCTACTTCGGCCTCGACAAGGCGATCAGCCCGGACCGGCTCATCGGGTTCGGTGACTGGACGTTCCTGTGGGGCCGCAGCGGCTTCGCCCTCTCCGGCGCGGCCTACTCGGCACCGGTTGCGGCGTTCTTCCTCTACATGGTGGCCTTCATGGACACCACGGCCACCATCCCCACGGGTTCGATGGCCGAGCGCTGGAAGTGGAAGTCGTTCGTGATCTGGGGCCTGTTCTGCGGTGCCATCTACTACCCGATCTTCGGTGGTTGGACCTGGGGCGGAGGCTGGCTGAGCCAGCTCGGCAACAACGTCAGCCTCGGATTCGGCTACGTCGACTTCGCCGGTTCCGGCGTGGTTCACGCCATGGGCGGCATCGCGGGTCTGGCCGGAGCGATCGTGCTCGGGCCCCGCATCGGCAAGTACGGCCCCGACGGGAAGCCGCGGGCCCTCTCGGCCCACAGCATCCCGATGGCCATGCTGGGCACGTTCATCCTGCTGTTCGGCTGGTTCGGCTTCAACGCCGCTTCCACCTTCGCAGCCACCGACTTCCGGTTCGCCGTGGTGGCCGTGAACACCGCCATCGCTGCGGCGTTCGGGGCGACGTTCGGCATGTTCTGGGCGTGGCGCCGGATGGGCAAGCCCGACCCCGGCATGATGGCCAACGGCATGCTCGCCGGCCTGGTGGCGATCACCGCCCCCTGCGCCTTCGTGCAGCCCTGGGCCGCGGCCGTGATCGGCATCCTGGCCGCGATCATCGTGATCGAGTCGATCTTCTTCTGGGAGAAGCGCCACGTCGACGACCCGGTGGGTGCGATCTCGGTCCACGGTGTCGGCGGCATCTTCGGTGTGCTCTGCATCGGGATCTTCTCCGACGGTCGCTACGGCGCCGGGTGGAACCTCACCACGGCGGCGAACAACTCGGCGACCGCGGGCAAGGGCGTGACCGGCATCCTCTACGGGAGCGGGAAGTTCCTCGGGTCCGGCTCGTTCGGCAGCCTCGGCTTCGGCCAGCTGGGTGCTCAGGTCATCGGCTCGCTGGTGATCATCTTCGTCATGGGCGGCATCGTCTACCTCTTCTTCAAGATCCAGAACGCCCTCACCAAGGGTGGGATCCGCTCGGAAGAGGCGGACGAGATCGCTGGTCTGGACCGTCCGGAGATGGGCGTCCTGGCCTACGACAACCTCCAGATCCGGGAGATCGACGTCGTCGGCGTCGACCCGGCCGACGACATGGTGCTGGTCACCGGCGGCGAGTCCCCCGACCCGACGACCGGTCGGTAGCGCCACCGGACATCTTCGTCCGCACGTCTGCAGGCGAACACCGCTCCATCCCCCCGGGGCGGGACGGCCGGCGGGTACCCCCTCGAGGGTGCCCGCCGGTCGTCGCGTCCGGCGCACGATGCATGACGGGAGCACGGTGATCGCGTGCTACAACCTGAGCCGCATCTGAGCGCAACCATGCCCGAACCTGGGCAGGACAGGGGGGAACGTGGGGAAGTACGACGCGGGAAACATCGCCTGGGTCCTGATCTCGACCGGGTTGGTCATGTTCATGACGCCGGGCCTCGCGCTCTTCTACGGCGGCATGGTCCGAGCGAAGAACGTGCTCGGGATGCTCATGCAGAACTACTTCGCGCTGGGCATCGTGAGCATCATCTGGGCAGTGGTCGCGTACTCCCTGACCTTCGGCGGTACCGGGAAGTACATCGGCAACTTCGACTTCGCGTTCATGAAGAACGTCGACACCGTCGTACCGGCCGGACTCACGCTGAAGGTCCCGCCGTTGCTGTTCAGCGTCTATCAGCTGATGTTCGCGATCATCACCCCTGCGCTGATCACGGGCGCGATCGCCGACCGCATGCGGTTCAAGGCGTGGGTGTGGTTCATCGGGCTCTGGGCCGTGCTCGTCTACTCGCCGGTCGCGCACTGGATCTTCTCGCCGGTGGGGTGGCTCAACGAGGGCGGCACCCGGGCACTCGACTTCGCCGGCGGAACCGCGGTGCACATCAACGCCGGGATCGCGGCCCTCGCCGCGGTCCTGATCATCGGCAAGCGTCGGGGCTGGCCCCAGCACCCGATGCCGCCCCACTCCCTGCCCCTCACGCTGATCGGGACGGGGATCCTCTGGTTCGGCTGGTTCGGGTTCAACGCGGGCTCGGCCCTCGCGGGTGACACGGTCGCCGTCCAGGCCCTCGTCAACACGCACTTCGCGGCCGCCGCGGGGATGCTCGCGTGGCTGATCGTGGAGAAGGTCCGGGTAGGACACGCGACGACGCTCGGGGCGGCATCCGGTGCGGTCGCCGGACTGGTCGCGATCACGCCGTGTGCCGGGTTCGTGGGCTCGATGAACGCGATCTACATCGGGGCGATCGCCGGTGCGCTCTGCATGTTCGCCGTCAGCTGGAAGATGAAGCTCGGGTACGACGACGCGCTCGACGTGGTGGGTGTGCACCTCGTGGGCGGCATCGCGGGCACGCTGCTGCTCGGCTTCTTCGCGGACGCGTCGGTCACCGGGATCGGTCGTGACGGCGTGCTCTACGGTGGTGGCTGGGGCCTCTTCGGCGACCAGGTCCTCGCGTCGGTCTCCGTGATGGCATATTCGTTCGTGGTCACCGCGGTGATCCTGCTCGTGCTCGACAAGGTGCTTCCCGGTGGCCTCCGGGTGGATCCGGAGGAAGAGGAGCAGGGGCTCGACCTGAACGAGCACTCCGAGACCGCATACGCGTACGACCGAGTCTGACGGGAAAGGACCGCAGTGAAGCTGATCGTCGGCATCATCAAGCCGTTCAAGCTGGACGACGTCAAGGACGCCCTGAAGGACCTCGGGGTCCACGGGATCACGGTCTCGGACGTCCAGGGCTTCGGCCGCCAGCGTGGTCACACCGAGGTCTACCGGGGTGCCGAGTACACGATCGACTTCGTGCCGAAGGTGCGCATCGAGATCCTGGTCGACGACTCCGACACCGAACGGGTCGCACAGACGCTCATCGAGACGGCGCGCACGGGCAAGATCGGTGACGGCAAGGTCTGGGTGGTCCCCGTGGAGTCGGTGTACCGGATCCGGACCGGCGAAGCCGGTCCGGACGCGATCTGATCGCGCGTCGTCACGGACGAGACCACACCGAAGCGACCTGAGGTGGACGCGTCGGCGCGGCTGCGCACGGAGCGCGAGCGCATCGTCGCCGACCCGCGCCTGCGGGGCGTGGCGTTCGGTGCGGCCCTCGCCGACGCGTGCGACGCGGTGATCGTCGAGGCGGCGCAGGCCCTGTCGCTCAAGGGCAAGTGGGCGGTCGTCGCCCAGGGTTCGTACGCCCGGCGTGAGCTCTGCCCCGGATCCGACCTCGACGTGGTGCTCGTTCACTCGGGTGGGGCCCGGGGCGCGGCCGGCGACGTCGCGGCGCGCACCCTCTGGTACCCGTTCTGGGATGCGGGCTTCACGCTCGGTCACGCCACCCGGACGCCCAAGGAGACGCTGGCCCTGGCCGACGAGGATCTCGACGCCATGACGGCGGTGCTCGAGCTGCGGGTCCTCGCGGGTGACGCCGACTTCGCGCTCGACCTCCGCGACCGCGGCCGGGCGCTCGCGGCGAAACGACGGTCGCGGGTGATCGACGCGCTCGCGAGCGCGGCGAACGCGCGGTACGACCGGCCGGGCCCGGTGGCCGAGGTCGTCGAGCCCAACGTGAAGGACGGCGCCGGGGGGCTGCGCGACCTCCACGCGCTGACCTGGGCGGGTTGGGCGGTCTCGCCGCTGGGTGGCCTCGCCGGCCTGATCGCGGTGGGCGTGGTCGCGCCGCATGACGTCGCCGATCTCGAGGCCGCGAACACCCGGCTGCTCGACGTGCGCGTCGCGCTGCACCGGGTGACCGGCGGTCGTTCCGATCAGCTCACGCTCCAGGAGCAGGACGCGGTGGCGCGCTTGCTCGACATCCCCGACGCCGACACCCTGCTGCGCGAGCTCGCCGACGCATCGCGTCAGGTCGGCTGGATCAGTCGCGAGGTGTGGTCGCGGCTCGAGTCGGGCAAGAAGGGCCCGAGTGGTCGGGTCGCGCACCGAGACCGGCCGCTCGACCAGGGTGTGGTGCTCCGTGAGGGCCGGGTGACCCTGCTCACCGACGAGCCGGTGACCGTGACGTCGACGCTGCGGGTGGCCGCGGCCGCAGCTGAGCAGCACGCCGCCATCGACCGCGTGACCCTGGCCCGACTCGGCGACGTCGACGGCGCGGTTCCGTGGGCGCCCGAGGACCGCACCGCGTTCTTCCGCCTGCTCCGGGCCGGTCGCCCGCTCGTGGCGGTGTTCGAGGCCCTGGACCACGTGGGTGCGCTGGTGCGGCTCCTGCCCGAGTGGGCGCACGTCCGGGCCCGCCCCCAGCGCAACGCGTACCACCGCTTCACCGTCGACCGGCACCTGCTCGAAGCGGTGGTCGAGTGCGACGTCCTCCTGGCCGAGGAGGGTGTCGCGGGTGACGTCGCCCGGCGCGCCCGCACCGAGCTGTTGCTGTTCGGGGTGCTGACGCACGACATCGCCAAGGGTGCGCCCGGTGACCACTCCGAGGTCGGGGCGGTGCGCGCGGCCGCGTTCGCCACGCGGATCGGCCTCGAGGAGCACGCTGCGGTCGTGATCTCCTGGCTGGTGCGCGACCACCTGCTCATGGCCGACACCGCGACGCGTCGTGATCTCGCCGACGCGGAGACGATCCTCCGGTTCGGCCGGGCGGTCCACGACACCGAGCGGCTCGACCTCCTCTACGCGCTGACCGTTGCCGACTCACGCGCCACCGGGCCGGTTGCGTGGAGCTCGGGCAAGGCCGCGCTCTGCCGCCAGCTCTTCGTGGAGACCGACGCGCTGCTCGAGGACGGCGTGGTGGATCCCCGGCTGGCCAAGGAGCGCGAGGCGGTGCTCAAACGCCACCGCGCGCTGCTCGAGAGCGGCGAGCTCGCGGTCGAGTGGACCGAGCGCGACGACGGGCTGCGCGAGTGCACCGTGGTCGCGCGCGACCGCCGCGGCCTCCTCGCGTCGGTCGCCGGAGTGCTCACGCTCGTCGGGTTCGACATCCAGGGTGCGTCCGCGTACGGCGATCCCGACACCGGCATGGCGCTCGAGGTGTACCGCGGTATCGACCGGTTCGGCCGGCTCGACGAAGCCGGCCGGCGCGACTTCGTCACGATGCTGCGCAGCGCGCTCGACGGCGCCCTGCCGTTGCGGACGCGCCTCTCCGAGCGCATCGCCCGCTATCGCGGTGCGACGCCGCCCGCCGACCGGAGCGTCGACGTGCGCGTCGACGTGGACGCGTCGGCCTCCGCGACCGTGATCGAGGTGCACGCCCCCGACGACGTCGGCCTGCTCGCGTCGGTCGCGGCGGTGTTCGCCGACCTCGGCATCGACGTGTCGGTCGCGCTGGTCTCCACCACCGGCACCCGGGCGGTCGACGTCTTCTACATCCGCGACGCCCAGGGCGCGAAGCCCACCGACCCGTTGCTGCTGCAGCGGATCCGGGCCACGCTCATCACCCGGCTGATCACGGAGTACGTGCTTCCGGCGCCCCGATAGGCTCGGCCCGGCATGACGACCGAGCACCCCTCTCCCGCACATCAGCCCACCCACGACCCCGCACATCAGGTGTCGGCGGTCGACCTCCTGCGCTGGGCCGAGACGCTCTCGGGCATCGCACGCACGGGCCTCGGGTTCACTCAGAGCCTCTACGAGCAGGAGCGCTTCGAGGAGGTGCTCAAGGTCGCGGCCGACATCCGGGCCGCGGCGATCGAGGAGGCCGAGGCGGACGCGCTGTTCGAGGAGTGGCTCTCCACCGTCGGCGAGGGTGTCGCCGGATACGTCACCCCGAAGGTCGCGGTCGCCGCGATCGTGGCGAACGAGAACAAGGAGATCCTCCTCACCCAGCGGGCCGACTCCGGCGTCTGGCTGTACCCGGTCGGCTGGGCCGACGTCGGCTACTCGCCCGCCGAGGTGGCGGTCAAGGAGGTCTTCGAGGAGACCGGCATCGAGGTCGAGGTCGAGTCGCTCATCGCCTGCTTCGACGGCCTGCGCCTCGGGTTCGCGCGCCTTCCCATGTACTCGCTGCTCTTCCACTGCCGCGTCGTCGGCGGCGAGCTCAAGGGGCATCCGCTCGAGACCCGCGACGTCGGCTTCTACGGACGCGACGCCCTGCCCTGGCCGCTCGCCGGCGCGGGCCGCTGGCTGGAGACCGCGTTCGCCGCGATCGACGGCGAGGCCCGCGCGTGCGACTTCGACCTTCCCCGCAACCCGCCCTGGCGTGGCGAGGACTCGATCTACTCGTAAACGGGTAGCGGGGAACCGGTCGGGTCAGGTGGTGCCGGCGGCGGTGAGCTCGGTCATGGTGAACAGCGCGTGCAGGTCGACGGCGACCTCGGTGAGCGCCGCGGGGCCGCCCGACTCGCGGTCGATCACGCAGAGCGCGTGCTCCACGACGGCGCCGCGCTCGCGTAGGTCGCCGCACGAGAGCACGACCTGCCCGCCCGAGGTGACGACGTCCTCCACCACGGTGAGCCGCGTGCCGGTGATGTCGGCACCCTCGGCGAGCTGGCACGTGCCGTAGGTCTTCGCCTCCTTGCGCACGAACAGCGCAGGGATGCCGGTGACCTGCGACAGCATCGTGGCGATCGGCACGCCGCCGAGCTCGAGGCCGGCGAGCATCTCCGTGCCCGTGGGAACCGCGGGGGCCATGGCCTCGGCGATCGCACGCAGCAGCGCGGGATCGCTCTCGAAGCGGTACTTGTCGAAGTACTCGTTCGACACGACCCCCGAGCGGAGGGTGAACGTGCCCGTGATGTG
>Ga0302322_100003536_pt1 | contig 13449 bp, 10 predicted proteins | sample Fen_T0_2_FD_203757 | JGI IMG/M metagenome (GOLD analysis project Ga0302322, IMG submission 203757) | Peat permafrost microbial communities from Stordalen Mire near Abisko, Sweden - Fen_T0_2 | ecosystem: Environmental > Terrestrial > Soil > Wetlands > Permafrost | place: Sweden: Abisko...
ACCTTCGCCGTCAAGACCCTGGTCCAGTCCGCGGCCTTCGCGCTGGGGGTCGCCCTCTACACGATCAACTGGACGGCGCTGCTCCGCCGGCCCGTCGGACGGCGGACTCCCCTTCCCGCCGCCCCCAGACCCGGTCGTCCTCCCGGCCGGCCCCGACCTCCCGACCACCTCGATTCCCCGGGTGAGGGACTCCGCTCCGCGTTTCCCGGCCCTGCCCGGGCCGTCACCGCACACCGCTCGACGTTCGGCGCGCGCCATCCCTCTCGTCTCCCTGACCAGAAAGGCCCACCGCATGTCCCGATCACTTTCTGCCCTCCGTCTGACGGCGGCCTCGGGTGCCGTCGTGCTCGCCCTCGGGGCGTGCGGGAGCTCCTCCTCGACCGCCTCACCCGGTGGCTCGTCGGCTGCCGGCTCGGCCGCCGCCGGGTCCGCGGTCGCGGGCGCCCCGGCCTGGTGCGGCTCCAAGAAGATCACCCTCGGCCTGACCGACGGCTTCGGCGGCAACAGTTGGCGGCTGGTGACCACGGCCTCGGCGAAGGACGAGATCGCCAAGTGCCCGAGCGTCACCAACTTCACCTACGCCGACGGGCAGGGCGACACCCAGAAGGCCATCTCCGACATCCAGGGCCTGGTGGCCAAGGGCGTCAACGCCCTCGTGGTGTTCCCCGACGCCGGCAACGCGATCCTGCCGGCGCTGCAGAGCGCCAAGTCGGCCGGCGTCACCACCGTTCCCTACCGGGTCAACCCCGGCGGCAAGGACGGCACGGACTACGACGTCTGGGTCGGCGCGGACTTCGTCACCGACGGCAAGAACTGGGCCACCTGGATCAACAAGAACCTGCCGAACGGGGGGAACATCCTGTTCCTGTCCGGCCCGGCCGGCAACAGCCAGGGAGTCGACGAGCTCAAGGGCCTGCAGTCCACGCTCACGCCCGGCAAGTACACCTTCATCGGCACCCAGCCCTTCGAGGTGACCAACTGGGACCCGGCCAAGACCCAGCAGGTCCTCAGCGCCGCCATCGCCAAGTACCCGAAGATCGACGTGATCGTGTCCGACTTCGGTCCCTCGCTGGTCGGCGCCCTGCCGGAGTTCGGCAAGAGCGGCCGGTCGATCCCGTCCCTGGTGACCTCCGACGGGAACGTCCTGTCCTGCTACTGGGAGAAGAACAAGGACAAGAACCCCGACTTCAAGCTGTTCACCGTGGCGACCGGCAACGACAACGCCCGCCTCGCCGTCGACTGGGCGGTGGCCCTGGCCACGGGCGGCACCCCGCCGGCGTCCAAGCAGTTCCAGGCGCCCGCCTACGAGGACTCGGTGGGCGGCTCGCCGAGCGCCGTCACCTGCAAGAGCGACCTGCCCGGCGACGTCTACCTGTCGGCCCAGCTTCCGGGCGACAAGCAGGCCGCGCTCCTGAAGTGACCGTCCGCGGGCCGGCCGGTCGTCCCGGCCGGCCCGCGCTCGGCAGCACGCACCCCGGCAGCACGGAATCGAGGGACGACACGTGACCGATGACAGCCTCACCATCGCCGTCCGACCGACGATGGTCCTGTCGGGCATCAGCAAGCACTACGACGGCGTCGCCGCGCTCACGGACGTCTCGCTGGACATCCGCCCCGGCGAGGTGCACGCGCTGCTGGGCGAGAACGGCGCCGGCAAGTCGACGCTGATGGGCGTGGCGTCCGGCAACGTCACCCCGGACGGCGGCACCGTGACCGTGCGCGGCCAGGTGCTCGACCGGCTGACCCCCCGGGACGCCGCACGCCTCGGGATCGCCATCGTGCACCAGCACCCGGTGGCCCTGCCGGACCTCACCGTGGCCGAGAACCTCCGCCTCGCCGTGCCCGCCGCCCACCTCGGCGACGACGCGCCGGCCACCATGCGCCGGTGGCTGGACGACGTCGGCTCGAACGCCCACCTCGACGACCGGGTGGGGTCGCTGTCCATCGCCCAACGGCACCTGCTCGAACTGGCCACCGCGCTGGCCGTCGAGCCGTCCCTGCTCATCCTCGACGAACCCACCGCCCCGCTCGGCCCGGACTCCGTCGAGCGGCTGTTCGTCCGGGTGCGCCGCGCGGCCGAGCAGGGCACGGCCGTCGTCTACATCACCCACCGGCTCGACGAGGTCCGCCGGCTCGCCGAGCGGGTCACCGTCCTGCGCGACGGCCGGGTGCGCGGCAACGCCGACGTCGACGCCATCACCGACCAGCAGCTCCTCGCCATGATCATCGGCCGCGAGCTGGAGTCGACGTTCCCGCCGAAGGCCGGCGCGGCCGACGGCGCCGACGACGAGCCCGTCCTCGTGGTCGAGGGCCTCAGCGGCCAGGGGTTCAGCGACGTCTCGCTGACCGCCCGGCGCGGTGAGGTGGTGGGCGTCTCGGGGATCGTCGGCAACGGGCAGAGCGCGCTGCTGCGGGCGCTGGCCGGGCTGGAGCCCTTCACCGGCACGGTGAGCGTGGCGGGCACCCCCCGGTCGCCGGGCCAGCTGCGCGCCCGGGCCGCCCTGCTGCCGGCGGACCGGCACACCGAGGGCCTAATGATGGGCCTGTCGGTGCGCGAGAACGCGGCCGTCGCCGCCCTGAAGCGCTTCCGCCGCCGCGGCCCGTTCCTCAGCCGCCGGGCCGAGGAGGCCCAGGTCGACCACGAGCTGGACGCCCTCGCGGTCAAGACCGCCTCCCGCGAGACCGTCGTCTCGGCCCTGTCCGGCGGCAACCAGCAGAAGGTCGTGCTCGCCCGGGCCCTGCTCTCGCAGCCGGCGCTCCTGGTCGCCGACGAACCGACCCAGGGCGTGGACGTCGGGGCCCGCGCCGAGATCTACCGCATCCTGCGCGAGGTGTCGGCCGGCGGCGTGCCCGTCGTCGTGGCGTCGTCCGACGCCAAGGAGCTCGAGGGCCTGTGCGACCGGGTCGTCGTCATGTCGCGCGGCTCGGTGGTGGAGACCGTCGAGGGCGAGGCGGTGAGCGAGGAGCGGCTGATCCAGGCTGCCGTCGGGGCCACCGGCCACTCCCGGCAGGCGGCGACGTCGGAGCGGGCGGCCGCGGGAACGGGCCGGTCCACCCGGCTCGGGCGGTTCCTGCAGGGCGACTACGCCCCCGTCGTCGTGCTGGCGGTCGTGATGCTGGCGCTGGCCGCCTACGTGTCGTCCCGCAACGAGCGGTACTTCTCCGCCTTCAACATCACCTCGGTGATGATCTCGTGCGCGGCGCTCGGCCTGATCGCGCTGGGGCAGACGATCGCCCTGCTCATCGGCGGGATCGACCTGTCGGTCGGGCCGTTGGCCGGGTTCCTCGTCGTGATCGGATCGTTCTTCCTCACCACGGACAAGCCGGTCGGGGTCATGCTGCTCGGCCTGGCGGTGATGGCCGGGGTCGGCGCGACGGCCGGTGCGATCAACGGCAGCCTGATCCGGTACGCCCGGTTCACGCCGGTCGCCGCGACCCTGGCCGCCTACATCGGCCTGCAGGGACTGAGCTTCCTGCTGCGCGACGCCCCCGGCGGCACCATCTCCTTCACCGTCACCAAGCTCATCAAGACGACCGTCGGGCCGGTGCCGGTGGTGTTCGCGGTGCTCGTGGCGGTCGTCGTCCTGATGGAGTGCGCGCTGCGGTACAGCCGGTGGGGCCGCGAACTGCGGGCGGTCGGGTCGGGGGAGGAGTCCGCGCGCCGGCTCGGCGTCCGCGTCGACCGCACCGTGATCGGGGCCTACGTCGCCAGCTCGCTGTTCGTCGTCCTCGGGTCGATCGTCCTGCTGGCCCAGCTCGGCATCGGCGACCCGGCCCAGGGCGTGGGCTACACCCTCAGCAGCATCACCGCCGTCGTCCTGGGCGGCACCAGCCTGCTGGGCGGGCGGGGCACGTTCGTCGGCACGTTCCTCGGCGCGGGCCTCATCGTCCAGGTGCTCAACGCCACCGTCTTCCTCGACCTGACGCAGGAGTGGCAGTACTTCTTCCAGGGCGCGCTCATCGTGGTGGCGGCGATCGTCCACAGCCAGGTCCGCGGGACCCGAGCCACCGGCTGAGCGCCCCGTCCCGACCACCGTCGCCTTCGCCCCCGCTCCCCGTCCGCTCCCCGTCCGTCACCCGTCCCCAGGAGGACACCAGTGCGTGCTGCCCGCTTCCACGGCCGGTCCGACATCCGGATCGAGGACGTCGACGTGCCGAAGATCAAGGAGTCCGACGAGGTTCTCGTCGAGGTGCTCTGGTGCGGGATCTGCGGGACGGACCTGCACGAGTACCAGGTCGGCCCGATCGTCACCCCGGTCTCGCCGCACCCGCTGACCGGCGTCACCCTGCCGCAGACCCTCGGCCACGAGTTCTCCGCCCGGGTCGTCGAGGCCGGCCGGGACGTCGCCGACGTCGCGGTCGGTGACCGGGTCGCCGTGATGCCCGCCATCGTCTGCGGGCGGTGCGCCCCCTGCCGGCAGGGGCTGGGGCACCTGTGCGTGCGGTTCGCCTGCACCGGCCTGTCGGCCGAGACCGGCGGGCTGGCCCAGTACGCCGTCCTCAAGGAGTACCAGGTGTCGCGGCTGCCGGACGCCGTGTCCGACCTGGAGGGAGCCGTCGTCGAGCCGGCCAGCGTCGCCGCGTACGGCGTCGACCGGGCCGGGGTGCGCGGGGGCGACATCGTGCTGGTGACGGGCGCGGGCCCGATCGGCGTCCTGGCCGCGATGTACGCCGACGCGCTCGGTGCGGCGACGGTGGTGATCGCCGAGCCGAACCCCAACCGGGCGGCGCTGGCCCGGGCCATGGACATCGGCCCGGTCGTCGACCCGACGCAGGAGGGGTTCAGCGCGTTCCTCGACGAGCTCACCGGCGGGGGCGGCGTCGATGTCGTGGCCGAGTGCTCGGGGTCGTCGCCGGGCCTGACGACGGCGCTGTCGAGCGTGCGGGCGCGGGGGTCCGTCGTCCAGATCGGGCTGCACACCAAGCCCGTGACCCTCGACGCGATGCACCTGTGCGAGAAGGACATCAGCTACGTCGGCAGCTGGTGCTACCTCATCACCGACTGGCCGCGCATCATCCGGCTGATCGCCGCGGGCAAGTACCCGGTGGGCAAGGCGGTCACCGCGCGGATCGGCCTGGACGACGTCGTGACCGGCGGTTTCGACGTCCTGGTGAACCCGACCGGTGACCAGCTCAAGGTGCTCGTCTCACCCGCGGGCGTGACCTCGTGACGCCGCAGCTGCAGGCCGTCCACCACGTCGGCCTCGTCGTGACGGACCTGGACCGGTCGATCCGCTTCTACCACGACGTGCTCGGGCTGCCCTTCGCCAACGAGCCCACCGACTGGTTCTACGGCCCCGACCTGGCCCGCGGGGTCGGCGTCCCGGGGGCGCGGCTACGGCAGGTGAGCCTGTGGGTGGGCGAGCACTCCGCGATGGAGCTCATCCAGTACGCCAACCGGCCCGCGACGAGCACGGCGCCGGTGCCCAACAACCACCTGGGCGCGGCCCACGTGTGCTTCCGGGTGCCCGACGTCCGCTCGGCCAAGGCCGAGCTGGAGGCCCGGGGCGTCCGGTTCTACAGCGATGTCAACGTCGTCGACTCCGGCCCGCTCGCCGGCTGGCGGTGGGTGTACTTCAGCGACCCGGACGGCCTGGCCCTGGAGCTGGTGGAGATCGCCTACTACCTGCGGGACGAGCGTGAGGCGGCCTCGGCGGCCTACCTGCTCGCGCGCCCGCCGGTCGCGCCCCCACCGACGATCCCGTTCTGAGCCTCCCGTTCTGAGCCTCCGACCGAGACTCCCGACCGAGACTTCCGCCGCCGGAGCTGCGCGGTTCGGCCGCTCGACCTGCCCGCACCCACACCCTCAGGAGCCCTCCCCATGGTGTCCCCGACGTTCGGAACCAACCAGGTCGACTGGGAGAACCGCCTCGACCCGAGCCGCCTGCGCACGGAACGGCTCGAGCGGCTCAAGGCGGAGCTCGAACGGTCGGATCTCGGCGCCCTGCTGACCTTCGACTTCCACAACATCCGGTACATGACCTCCACGCACATCGGTACCTGGGCGATGGACAAGATGATCAGGTTCGCGCTGCTGCCGCGCGGGGGCGACCCGGTGCTGTGGGACTTCGGCTCGGCCGCCCGCCACCACCAGCTGCAGACGACGTGGCTGGACGAGCCGCACGCGGCCGCCGGGCGCGGGGACCACTACGGCACCCGGGCCGGGATCTCCACGCTCCGGGGCGCCATCTCGCCGGGGGCCGGGCGGGCCGCCGACGTCGCGGCGAAGGTGGCCGAGGTGATGCGCGACTTCGGCCTGGAGGGTCAACCGCTCGGCGTCGACATCATCGAGCCACCGGTCATGATCGCCCTGCAGCAGGCCGGCTTCCCGGTGGTCGACGGGCAGCAGGTCTTCCTGGAGGCGCGCCGGATCAAGACGAAGGACGAGATCGGCCTGCTCACCCAGGCGGCCTCGATGGTCGACGCCGCGTACGAGGAGCTGTACGGGTTCCTGCGCCCGGGGGTGCGCGAGAACGAGTGCGTGGGGCTGGTGAGCAAGGTCCTCTACGACCTCGGCTCCGAGCACGTCGAGGGGGTCAACGCCATTTCCGGCGAGCGCTGCTCGCCCCACCCGCACGTGTACTCCGACCGGCTGCTGCGCCCGGGGGACCCGGCGTTCTTCGACATCCTGCACAGCTACATGGGGTACCGGACCTGCTACTACCGCACCTTCGCGGTCGGCAGCGCGTCCCGGGCCCAGCGGGACGCCTACGTCATCTGCCGGGAGCTGATGGACCGCGCCATCGGGATCGTCAAGCCCGGGGTGACGACCGCGGACGTCGTCGCCCTGTGGCCCCGGGCGCAGGACTTCGGCTTCCCGAACGAGGAGGCGGCCTTCGCGCTGCAGTACGGCCACGGCGTGGGGCTGTCGATCTGGGAGCGGCCGATCTTCAGCCGGATGACCAGCTTCGACAGCCCGGAGGTGCTCGAGGAGGGCATGGTCTTCGCGCTGGAGACGTACTGGCCCGCCGCGGACGGCTGGGGGGCGGCCCGGATCGAGGAGGAGCTCGTCGTCACGGCCGACGGCTGCGAGGTCATCACCAAGTTCCCGGCGGAGGAGCTGCTGGTGGCCGGCAAGCGCTACTTCACGACCGGGGGGCACCTGCCCACCACCCGGGACAGCCAGTCGCACCTCAACACCACCCCGAGCACCACCCCGAGCACCACCCCGAGCACCACCCCGAACGGCACCCCGAACGGCACCCCGAGCACGACCCGGAACGGCACGGTCACGGGTTCGGGCGGCGCAGGATGACCGCCGCGCGGCCCGGCGAGCACCTGGCGTACTCCACGCTCGTGCACGCGGGCGACACCTGGGACGAGATGCGCGCGAGCCTGGAGCGGTACGCGCCTGCGGTCAAGGCGCGGGTCTCGCCGGCCGAGCCGTACGCGGTGTCGCTGCGGCTGTCGGCGGCCTCGGCGGCGCGGCTCGCCGGCGATCCGGCGGAGGTCGCCCGGACGCGTGCCTGGCTCGACGAGCGGGACATGTACGTCTACACGATCAACGCGTTCCCGGCCGGCCCGTTCAAGGGCCGCGCGGTCATGGAGAACGTCTACGAACCGGACTGGGCGACCGAGGACCGGGTCCGGTACACGTGCCAGGTGGCCGACGTCGTCGCGGCCCTCGCCCCGGACCACGTGGCGCCGTCGGTGCAGACCTCGCCGCTGGCCTTCCGCCCGAAGGTCTCGACCGCGGCGGACGTCGACCGGCTCACCCACAACCTGCTGCGCGTGGCGGCCCACCTGGTCGACCTGGAACGGCGGACCGGACGGCGCGTCAAGCTCGCCCTGGAGCCGGAACCGGCCTGCTTCCTGGAGGGCACCGAGGAGACGATCCGCTACTTCCGGGAGCAGGTGTGGTCGGCGGGCGGCGTCACCGCGCTCGCCGGGCTGGCGGGGATCCCGGCGAGCGAGGCGATCGGCGCGCTGCGCCGGCACCTCGGCGTCGTCTTCGACATCTGCCACCAGTCGGTGCAGTTCGAGGACATCGAGGTCTCGCTGCAGGCGCTGGTGGACGCCGGCCTGCCGATCTTCAAGCTGCAGGCGGCCGCCGCGCTGCGGGTGCCGGAGGTGACCGATGCGGCCGTGGCGGCGCTGGAGCCGTTCACCGACACGATCTACCTCAGCCAGACCACCGAGCGGCGGGACGGCGTCCTGCGCCGGTTCCTCACCCTGGGCGAGGCGCTGACGGCGTGGCGGGCCGACCCGTCCGGCCGCCGCGAGTGGCGCACCCACATCCACGTCCCGGTGTTCCTGGACGACCTGGGCCCGTTCCGGACGACGCGCGCCGGGATCGAGGCGGCCCTCGCCGTCCATGCCCGCACGCCGCTGTCGGACCACCTGGAGATCGAGACGTACACCTGGGACGTGCTGCCGGACCGGCTGCGCACCGGGGGCGTCGTCGACGACGTCTCCCGCGAGCTGGAGTGGCTGCGCGGCACCCTCGACGCCGCCCGGGCGGACGCGGCGACTACCGGTGCCGCGCCGCGCCCGCCCGGAGGCGCCGTCAGAGAGTGAGCACCACCGTGGAGATGCTGCGGGCCGGGACGCTGACGGTGGCCCGGCCGCCGCTCACGCCGACCGGCTGCGAGGCCGCGCTGACGTTCTGCGAGGTCACCACGTACTCGGCCTTGCTGACGTTCTGCGGCACCTGGATCACGGCGTCGTTCACCGCGCTGCTCGACCGGTTGAGGACGACGAGGGTGATCTTGCCGTCGCCGGAGTAGGCGGTGACCTCCAGCGGGGATGCCTTGGAGCTCTTGGTCAGACCGACCCGCTGGTAGCCGGGGCGGACGTACTTGGAGAACTGCGCGAAGGCGTAGCCCCGCTTGAGGACGGCGCCCTTCGTCGTCCCGTAGGCCGCCTCGCCGTCACCGATGAAGGAGTAGTAGCGCTTGCCGTACCACCAGATGTAGGCGCTCCAGTTCGACTCCATCGACTTGTGCACGGTGCGCATGATGTCGTCGAGGCTCTCGTTCCAGGCCGCGGCGTTGGCCGGGTTGCCCCAGATGTTGGAGCCGCCGCCGTCGGCCGCGTGGAGGTTCCACTCGGTCATCCACTGGTTCTTGCCGTACTGCGCGGCCAGCGGGTACGGGGACAGGTTGCCGCTCGCCTCGGCGCCGTACAGGTGGCCCCCGACGTACCCGAGGTTGGCGCGCGCGGTGGCGTCCTGCAGCGACGGGTCGGTGAGCTTGCGCGAGAAGCCGACGCCCTCGGCGACCAGCAGTTTGGTGCCCTGGATCTTGGCGCCCTGGTCGTGCAGGAAGGTCGCCAGCTGCTGGCCGCTCCACTCCATCGAGTCGTAGTCCGGCTTCCAGTCCGGCTCGTTCTGCAGCGACGTCACGTCGATGGTGACGCCCTGACCCTTCATGTACTGGACGTAGCTGTTGAGGTGGTTGGCGTAGTCGTCGTAGTAGTCGGTCTTGAGCTGGCCGCCGTTGGTCCGGCTGTTGTTGGTCTTGAAGTTCGCCGGCGCCGTCCACGGGGAGGCCAGGATCTTGACGTTCGAGCCGTAGGACTTGGCCGTCTTCAGGCTGCTCACCGCCTGGCTCCACTCGCTGGAGACGGGCGACAGGCCGGTCCGCACGATGGACAGGCCGAGCTGGTTCGGGCCCGTCCCCACCAGGGTCTGGGTGTCGCTGGTCGACCACTGGCCGCCCGCGCCGCCCCAGATGGGCGTGGCCGCGCCGAAGCCGTCGATCGTCTGGTACTTCGTGCCGGTGTTCACCGTGAGGTCGACGGGACCGCTCGGGGTGGTCGGGGTCGGCGTCGGTGTCGTCGGGGTGGGGGTCGGCGTCGGCGTCGTGGGGGTCGGTGTCGTCGGGGTGGGGGTCGGGCGCGTGCTGGTGGACGGCGAGGGTGACGTGGGCGGGGCGGTCGTGGTGGTCGGCGGCGGCGTCGTCCCGCCGGAGACGCTGCAGGTGGGTGGCGTGAACGTGCCGTCGTGCGTGCCCTGGACGCCGAACGAGGCCACCTGCCCGACCGCGACCGAGCCGTTGTAGGCGGCGTTCGTGGCCGTGACCACGGTGCCGGACGTCGACACGGTCGCCCCCCAGGACCCGGTGATCCCCGGCGCCTCGGCGAAGTGCAGCGTGACCGTCCAGGACGGGAGCGCGGCCGGCCCGGTGTTGCCGACGTCCACGTTGAGGACGTACCCGGTGTTCCAGGTGCTGGTCGCATCGACCGTGCAGGTCGTGGCCGCGCTGGCCGACAGCGGCGCGACGGCGACGAGACCGATCGCAGCCGTCGTCGCGGCAGCCGCGAGCAGGAGGGGGATCTTCCGGGACCGTTTCATGGTGTCTCTCCGCTGCTCCGCGCGACGCCTCGTGTGAGCGTTCACATCAGTGGGCGGCGAGTCTAGGGACGTGGCGGGAAGCTGTCCCGGCCCGCACGGGCCCGTCGGTCGGCGGGTTCGCACCGGAGTCGACCCGCGGCCCGGCGGGGGTGCTGACCTGCGACGTCGCCCCAGGGCGACGGTTGCTGCCCGGGCGGACGGCGGGCGTCGGGCTGTAACGCTTTCACGGTCCGGGAGCGGGGCGATGCCCGTGCGGGCCGCGCGAGTATTGACTAGGTACTACCCCTAGTGAATTCTGGACCGGTGGCCGACGGACAACGGGAGGGTGCGCGCCCCTACCGGTCGGCGGTCCGCGCCGAGCAGGCCCGCTCGACCCGGCTGCGGATCCTGGCGGCCGCCACCGAGGCCTTCCGCGCCGGTGGCTACGCCGCGACGACGATCCGGTCCGTCGCGGCGGCGGCCGGGGTGTCGGTGCCCACCGTGGAGCTCGCCTTCGCCACCAAGGCGGGGCTGCTCAAGGCGGCGATCGACGTCGCGATCGCCGGGGACGACGCGCCGGTGCCGGTGCTCGACCGGGGCTGGGCGGCCCGCGCCACGGAGCTGACCGACGTCGGCGAGCTGCTCGATCTGACCGCAGCCGTCCTGGCCGCGGCGCAGGCGCGGTCCGCCGGGCTGGTGGCCGCCGTGCTGGACCCCGGCGCCCCGGCCGAGCTCGCCGAGCTGGCCGCCCAGCTGGTCGCCCAGCGCGAGCGGACGGCCACGTGGCTGGTCGACCGGGTCGCCGCCGTGACGCCGTTGCGCCCGGAGCCGGCGCGGTCCGACGCCGTCGAGACCGTCTGGCTGCTCATCGACCCCGCCGTGTACCTGCGGCTGACCCGCCACCGGGGCTGGGACCCGGGCCGTTACCAGGCCTGGGTCGCCCGCTCCCTACGACACCTGCTGCTTCCCGACACCGCTACGGACCCGACCGGGCCCGCCCCCACAAGGAGGACCTCATGAGCAGTCACGACGGGCGCGCGAACGGCGCCCACCCCGGCCACGGGCAGCTGGTGTACCTGCAGCTGCCCACCACGGACCTGGCCGCCTCCATCGCGTTCTACGGCGCGGTGTTCGGCTGGCGCGGGGAGCCGGAGTTCGGCAGCTTCACCGCTCCCGGCCTGATCGGCCAGTGGACCGACGACCTGGGCGCTGCGTCGTCCGGGTCAGGACCGGTCCTCTGGCTCGGCGTCGACCAGCTGTGGCCCGCCCTGAACGGGGTGGTCCAGCACGGCGGCCAGGTGGAGAGCGCCCCCGCACTGGACCAGGGCGAGCGCTGGCTGGCCGAGGTGCGCGATCCCGCCGGCAACCGGATCGGGCTCGTCGCCCCGGTGCGGACGGCTCGCCCGCAGACGCTGATCGCCGTGCAGGACGTCGAGGCCTCCAGCCGGTGGTACCAGCACGTGCTGGGCCTGCGCAGCGACCACGGCGGCCCGGAGTACGAGCGGCTGCTCGCGGACGGCGAGCTGGTCCTGCAGCTGCACCGCGGCGACGTCGAGCACCACCACGGGCCGGTCGTCGAGGACCCGAAGGCGCCGGTCGGCAACGGCGCCCTGCTGTGGTTCGGGGAGGTCACCGACTTCGACGGGGCGGTCGCCCGGGCCGCCGAGCTCGGGGCGCCCGTCCTGCGGGCCCCGCACCGCAACCCCCCGCCGGCAGACGGCAACGGTCCGAGCCACCGGGAGATCTGGCTGCGCGACCCGGACGGCTACACCGTGGTGATCGCCAGCCCGGACGGCGAGGACTGGCTCCCGCCGTCCCCGCCCGACCCCGCGGGGTCGTAGGCACTCGATCGGCCCATCGAGGCCCGGGCGCCGCGGGTCGAGACACACCAGGTGGCGACCGAGGCAGCAGGTGCGGTGCGGTCCGCTGTCTCGCGGTTCACCGGGAGGTGGCGGACCGACTTCGCGGACCCCGTGTCGCTCGCGGGCCTGCGGGCCAGGATCCTGCTGGCCACCGGCGTGGGCTCCCTCGCCTCGACCGTCATCACCGGGGCGACCGATCACCAGGCCTGGACGACGCAGCGTGCGGCGGCGTTCGCGTACGCCCTGGTCTTCGAGTCGGCGGTGGTGCTCGTCAGCTGGCTCCTCGGCGCCCGGTTGGGGGACGCCGCCTTCGCCCTGATCGTCTACACCGGCTACCCGGTGATCGGCACCACGCTCGCCGCGTCGGACGCAACGGCCGCGATCCCGATGGTGGCCCTGTGCAGCCTGCTGCCGACCACCGTCGCCGTCCTGTTCCTGCAGCGGCCCCTGATCGCCTACGTCGGGGTGGCGCTCGGCGTCCTCACGGTCGCCGCGGTCGCCGCCGCCAGGCCGTCCGGTGACCGGACCACGATCGAGTTCGTGACCTGCGTGCTCTGCCTCACGGTGATCGGTGTCACGATGCGGCTGGTGCGCGACCTGGCCGTCTCCGCCCTGACCCGCTCCCGGCAGGTCGAGGCCACGGACACCCTTACCGGGCTGCAGAACCGGCGCGGCCTCGAACGGTCCGGGACCGCCGTCCGGCAGCGGGCCGCCCGGGCCGGCGTCCCGCTGTCGGCGCTCGTCCTGGACCTCGACCACTTCAAGCGGATCAACGACGAGCAGGGACACGCAGCCGGCGACGAGGTCCTGCGCCGGATCGGCGCCCTGCTCACCGAGCGGACCCGGGCCGAGGACGTCGTGGCGCGCCTGGGCGGGGAGGAGTTCCTCGTCCTGTCCACCTGCGTGCCCGACACCGTCGACGTCTTCGCCGAGCGGCTGCGTCGCACGATCGAGACCGAGCTGACCCCGGTCACGGTGAGCATCGGCGTCCATACCGAGCCGGCGGCCGAGGACGCCGAGTGGCCCGCCGCGCTCTGGACGATGGTGAACCGCGCGGACCGCGCCCTGTACCGGGCCAAGGCGGCCGGCCGGAACCGGGTCGCGATGACCGGCGACGACGCCGAGGAGACGGCGGCCGGTGCCACGGCCGCGGCCCCCGTCGTGCCTGGTCAGCGCGACGCTGTTCCGTCGCGGAGTGCTGCGGCCGGGCGTGGGGGCGAGGCTGGCTGACGCCGTCCGGCGCACCTCGCGGGAGGGACCCGGAACCACGGCCGACGGTGCTGCGTCCTCCTCCACGAGGCGGGGTGTTCCCGT
>Ga0302322_100003537_pt1 | contig 13445 bp, 11 predicted proteins | sample Fen_T0_2_FD_203757 | JGI IMG/M metagenome (GOLD analysis project Ga0302322, IMG submission 203757) | Peat permafrost microbial communities from Stordalen Mire near Abisko, Sweden - Fen_T0_2 | ecosystem: Environmental > Terrestrial > Soil > Wetlands > Permafrost | place: Sweden: Abisko...
AGGACATGGTCAAGGCGGGTCTGCCGTCCAGCTTCGCAGCGCTGCGCGCGGCACTCGCTCCTCTGCGCGAAGCCCGCTTTTGCGAGACGACAGGTGAGGTGGACCGCGATGCGCGGGGCTTCGCGATCCCCATCCTGGATGGTGCGCGGGTGCTGGGCAGCCTGAGCGTGGTCCTTCCAGCGGGGCCACTCAAACCGGCCCAGCACGCGCGCATTGTCAGCCGCCTGATGACCGCGGGCGCCCGGATCGAAGCGCGCATCGAGGCCACGCGCTTGAATGCGCGTCAAAAGAAGTCCCAGGAAAGCAGAAAATGAGCGACATGCAGCACTATCCGGTGGTGATCGTGGGCGCCGGCCCGACCGGGCTGGTCCTGGCCAATCTGCTCGGCGTATACGGCGTCCGTTGCCTGCTGATCGAACGCCACGCCAGCACCGTGGGCGAACCGCGCGCGGTGTCGATAGACGACGAGAGCCTGCGGACGATCCAGAATCTAGGCGCAATCGATCAGGTGCTGCCCGATATCGTGCAAGGCTATGGGGTGCACTACTACTCCCACACCGGCCGGGTATTCGCGCGCATCGAGCCGACCTCCCGCGAGTACGGCTACCCGAAACGTTCTGCTTTCCGCCAGCCCCGCCTCGAATCCCAGCTCCTCGCAGCGCTGGCGCGCTTTGCGCACGTCGAGATCCGCCTGTCGTGCGAACTGACATCGCTGCAAACCGATGACCGGCAGACAGTCCTGCAAGTGGAACAGAACGGGACAGCTGGCACGGTAGTCTGCGACTGGCTGATCGGCTGCGATGGCGGACGCAGCACGGTGCGTGAACTCCTGGGCATTGCACTGGAGGGCGAGACCTTTGCCGAGCGCTGGCTGATCGTCGACTTGAAAGACCGCTCCACGCCCTTTCGCCATACCCGCACCTACTGCGACCCGGTGCGCCCGACCATCCGCCTGCCCGGACCGCATGGCAGCCTGCGCTATGAATTCATGCTCCATGAGCACGAGCAGCCTGAGCAGGTGCTGGACGAAACCCTGATCCGCACGTGGATGGGCGCGCGCGAGAGCAGCGACGCGCAATTGCCTATCGTGCGCAAGGTCGTCTACACCTTTCACGCGCGCATGGCGCAGCACTGGCGCGCGGGCCGGACACTGCTGGCCGGCGACGCCGCCCACCTGACACCCCCGTTCGCCGGCCAGGGGATGAACAGCGGCGTGCGCGATGCCTTCAATCTGGCCTGGAAACTGGCGCAAGTCACGAGGGGCAACCTGGGTCCGGCGCTGCTGGGCAGCTATGAAGTCGAGCGGCCGCCTCATGCCTGGAGCCTGATCCGCATGGCGCTGCGCATAGGCCGCTTCATGCAGCCAAAATCGGTCCTCTCGGCCACCCTCATGCAAGGAGCGCTGTGGATGATGGGGCTATACGCGCCGGCGCGCGATTACGTGTTGCACCTGAAATTCAAGCCCAAGCCACGCTTTGCGGCGGGCTTTTTTGTTGGGGAGCCGGATGCCGATCCGGCGTCCATCCGCGCGGGGCAGTTGTTCATCCAGCCGGAGGTGGAACTCGCGGACGGTACTCGCACGCTTCTGGACTACGTGCTTGGTCCGGATTTCTCCTGTCTGCAGTGGCATGGCGCCGCGGAGGCCGCCGCGCTGCCCGCGTCCCTGCCCACGGAGCTGCCGATGCGGACGGTGACGCTGGTGCGCTGCCAGGACGATTTTCCGCCGCCGGGGTCCGGCCATGCGGGCACCATGATCGTACGCGACTGCGAGGGGTTGATCGAGCGGGTCATGCACGCATCCCGCGCCACGGCGGTCGTCTTGCGGCCGGACCGCTATGTGCTGGCCTGGTTCCAGCCCGAAAAGACCGCGGCCAAGATCGCACAATTGCAGTCGCTGGTCCAGTCCACCTGGAACGGCGAAGCGTCCCCAGTCCCGGCGCACCAATCGCCGCCTTGAAACTTCCGTCAGACCTGTCCTGAATTGCTCCAACCGCGCAGGCCGCCTGCTTCGCGGCCAGGATGTGGGGGCCGCACACCATGCGCTTGCAGCCCCGGAGCTGCAGGGTTATTGCGTGTTCGCGAACCGCCTAAGGTTGCGCGATGCTGGCATTGTCGAGCGCGGGCTGGACCTGGAGCAGTCCGCAACCGAACACCTGATCCCGGCCGGGTCTGCCCAGGTCCTTGGCGTTCCTGCAGACGTAGCCCAGAAAATCGGCCTTGCTCATCGTCGGCCGGGCCGCCAGTATCAGGGCCCCGGCACCGCTAGCGATGGCGGCAGCGAACGAGGTCCCGGTCACGTAGCGCCCGGGGTCGGCGCCGGGCACCCAGACATCGACACCCGGTGCGGCCAGCGCGACAAAATCGCCCTGGCTGGCGCCACCATACACCTGGTCCAGGGCATCGCTGGCGGTGACCGCAATCACCCCGCGATAGGCGGCAGGATAGGTCGGTGGCGCCCGCGCGCCCGCATTGCCCGCGGCGGCAATCACGACCACAGGCAGTTGCGCCAGGCGTCCGAACGCGGTCGCGGCCACGGCGTCGCCGCCGCCGTCGACGCCGGCCAGGCTCAGGTTGATGATGTGCACGTCCTGGCTGAGCAGCCACTCCAGCCCGCCCAGAAGCAGGGCCGTGTTGGTGCTTGCATAGTCGCCCTTGACCCGCATGATGCCACCGGCGTAAACGCGGCTTCCCGGCGCCGCGCCACTAAAGCCATGGGCCGTATCGCGGCCGGCGATCAGCGCCGCCACAGCGTTTCCGTGCGCCGCCGGGGCGGGTGTGTCGCGCGAGTCCAGCAGGCTACGCTGGATCAGCCGCGCCGGGTCCATCGAGGGTCCGGCCGACACCGAGGTGTCGAGCATGCCGATGCGGATCTCGCGCTGCATGCGCGCATCGGACGGCAGTTTGATCTTGTCGTTGAAATACTGGCGCGGCGACCCGCCTGCCCCGGTCAACACCCAGGTATCGGAGGCCGGGTAATAGCGCGTATTGACGTCGATTGACAATTCCGGATAGGCCAAACGCAGCCGGGCGCGCTGGACGGCCGCATCGCCCGGCGGGTCGATGCGATAGACCGCAAAGCCGACACCCAGACGCGGCAGTTCCACCACGCTGGAAAGATGCAGCTTGAACTCCAGTTCCATGCGGTTCAAGGTCGCCGGATCGGGGGTAGCAGTGGTCCAGTGAACCAGGATTTCATCCGGCTCGAAAGCCGGGCCGGACGGCCTGACAAACTGCGGGAAGCTCGCGGCGCCCGGACCACCGGCGCCAGGGGCAGCCAAAGGAGCAGGCCCGTTGAGGGCATCGATCGCCCCGCTGCCGGCTCTTAGGCGCTCCAGGCCGGCGTCGCGCGTGGAACGCAGCGGCTGCTGCGCATATTCAATCAGGGATTGCAGCGGAACCGGAACTGGAACCGGATCGGCGGCGCGCGCCGGGGGCAGCAAAGAAAATATTGTCACGCCCATAAGCGCCGCAATAGCGGTCCGCACCGCAGCCGATGTTCGACTCCCAAGCACCCGCCGGGCGGCGTTGTTGCGCGGTCGATCGGACATGAAGCTCACTGGCAAGTGCGGCAACCAGCCGGATTCGGCTAGTGGACAGTCGTGGACAATCCCGCATCATAGCTGATCGGATGCCGGCCATTTCAACATTCGCCCGCTTCGTCGCGCAAGTTTGAACCAGCGGCGGGTCGGCGCCGACCCATGTGCATGCCTCTCGAATCTGTTGTCGTCGCAACATCGCCTACGCTCGAACACCTGCTGGCCTTGCGCCATTATCGCGAGTTCGTCCGCCAACTTGGCGCCACCGAGCGCATCAGCGCGACAGTGCCCGAAAGCGATATTGCCGTGGGCGCGCAGATGTTCCAGACCTTGCACGCGCAACTGGGCCAGCGCTGGAGAGCGCCCAGTCCGGAACTGGAAGCGCGCATGCTGGACTACCTGGTCGTCCTGGACGTCTTGCGTCCTGCATATCCTTGAGCACCTTCGGTCAGCGGACCGGCGCTTAACGATGGGGTGGGGCTGGCGAACCGATATCCCGGCCCGTTCCTAAGCCCCGCCTCTCAAGCCTCTTTTGTCGCCCTCGCCGACTCGGGCACAATCGGCCCGGCCAATCGCCAAGCGCGCCTGGCGGCCCTGGATCAAGTTTGGGTCCTTTGGTTTGGCGGGCGGGCCCAACAACTTCCGGGACCGCTTGATTGCCGGCCCGCCACATCTACTTGGCGCTGATCCCCTGGGTCGCAGGCGCCGACAGCGTAGCCTTGCCCAGCGCGGCTTCCCCGGGAGGATCTGGTTGGGGGTTGAATCCGTGGGTCTCACCTGCATTGCCAGGCTTGCCCGCACCTTTGGCCGCATCGCCCGGAGGATCAGGCTGCGGGTTGAAGCCGCGAGCCTCACCCGGGTTGACCGGCTTCTTCGAACTCTCGCTCACCCCGGGTGGTTCGGGCTGCGGGTTGAGCAGGACTCCACCGCGCACCTTGAGAACGCCGCCTTCGGTCTTGTAGCTTCCATCCGGAGCCAGGCTCTTCTTTCCATTGCCGAGCAGATACAGCTTGTTGCCCTGGACTTCAGCATGGAACTGGCGGCCCTGAGCGTTCTCCACCAAATAGGCATTGAGCGCCGCCTGGGCGGCCAGCGGCAGCGCCAGCACGCAAGCCAACAGAATCGCCAACCGCTGCCTGCCTGAATGGACATTGTTCATTTCGCGCTCCTTAGGACGTAGGGGTCAGGCACTACCGAACCCCGCGCCCGGTGCATCCCGCCACACCAATTTGAGTCGGGCGCGCGCTGTGTGCGGTTCAATTCCGCGCTTGACGGTCCACCTGCGCCGCGCCGCGGCCACCGGCCACCCTCCCCTCGCACAGGATGCGCGGCGTGCCATGTTGCAGGGGTTCAGGCCGGGGGGCGGGCTACCGTGACAAACGGTGGCCCCGATCGTGTTCCCGGCAAATCCGCCAGGCCCGTCATCAACGGGCCTGGCGCGGCGACGATCAGGGGATCAGGCCCTGATACAGCACGGTCTGGGTGCCGCTAGGCGTGGTGGTGTCGGTGTATCTCACCGTGACCGTGGTATTCGGGCAGATCTCCAGCGAATTGGGATTGATCGCAGGCGATGGCCCCGTGCAGCCGCCCCGCGATTGACCAAAATTGACCGTGGCGACCGTGAACTGCGGCGACCCGGGAGACACCGGCAACAGAGTTACCGTCATCGCGTCGTTGACAAAGCGGTCCGCAGTCGTGATCTGCACCGTCACCGAAGTCGTGCCAGCGCGGTCCGGATCGACCACGGTGATGCGGAACGGCAGCGCGGCGGCCCCACCCCGTATCGCGGCTGCAGCGTAAGTGGCGCCATTGACCACAGTCAAGGTTGCCAGGACATTGGTAGTACTGGCGATCGGGGTGAAGGGATTGCCCCCCGAAACCGCTGCCATGCTCCAGCCCCCGGCTTCGCGGTGCATCAGGAACGTGGCGTGCCCGCTGACCAGTTGCGGCGTCAATCCGGGCAACAGCAGGCAGCGCTTCTGCCAATTGGTCTGTATCACCGCCAGGTCCGGGCCTGCCTGCACCTGCTTGTCGAGCAGCAGCACGCGCATCTGCTTGCAGACGTTGGTTTCCCTGATGATGTCGTCAAGCAGCTTTTGCAGGCCTATCATCGAGGGGTTCAGGTGGGTGCGGAAATAACCGTTGTTGCCCTGCTCATAAGCACGCAGGATGTCGTCCAGGGCAGCGCCTGCCTTGCGCGCGTCCTCGGCGTCGCCAAGCCTGGGAGCGGCTTGCGCCAGGAGCGGTCTGGTGCCGCCGACGGCGCCCGCGGGACCGGCTCCGCGGCGTTCGTTGTCGACACGCTTGAGTCTGAGCTTTTCGTCCACGACCTTTTCAAGGTCGGCCTTGCCCTTGTCGATCGCCGCCTCGTTGGCCGTCGGCTTGAACGCGGGCGGCACGACGGCGAGCACTTTGGGAGCCACCGGCGCGCCACGCGGCACGAAGCCGGCCTGTTGAGGCGCAATGTCGACCTTGCCAAAGGGGGTGGTCAGCGAGGTGCCGCCGCTGTTGACCTTGTCGTAGGTGCCGGCATCGGGGCCTTCGTCGACCACCAATGGCTCATGGTCGGTGCCGCGGATGCCTATCGTGGCCGACGGCGTACGTACCGTGTACTTGCCCGGGTCGTTCTTGCCGATCCAGCCGGTGATGGAGCGAAAGGTACCGCGGAAGAGATTGAGCACCACGCTATCCTCGGCTCCCCCGTTGGCCACGTAGGATTCGATCTTCAGGCGGGTGGCGGGGCGGATCGCGATCAGGCCGCTGTCATCCATCACCAGGTGCACCTCGCCATCACGGCCGGTCACCACGGTATCGCCCGGCTCGACGCGCTGGCCACGGGAGGGCACGCGCAGTTCGCCTTGCGCGCTCATCACCGTCACTCCGCCAGTGACGAAATCGATCTCGCCGGCCGCGAATGCCAGTCCTGGCAAGAACAGCAGTGCCAGCAAGCCGGCTTTGATCATGGAGTTATTCATTATTAATCCGCTTCTTTTTTGGCATGGGCAATGCAGGTATGTCTTACCATCGGGTGCCGAAGTTCTAAATATTGTCCGGAATGCACCTTCACGGCGCAAAGGGGCTATCACCGCTCAACCCGATCAGGCGCCAGCCATCGCGCCCGCGCTGCCACATGAACACGGCGTGGCCCGTGCGCAGCCCCGGGCTCTGGGCGGGCAGCAGCAAGAACCGCTTCTCCCAGTTGACGCTCAACAACACCACATCGTCGCCCACCGTGGATTGCGCATCGCGCAAGGTCATCCGCATCTGGCTGTGCTGGGCCAGCGAGACCCGCATCTGGTCGGCCAGCACCTGTCGCCCGATCATCGCGATATCGAGCATCATCTCGGCCTGCTGCGTCTGTCCGCTGGTATAGGCCGCCAGCAAGGCGTCCAGGGCGCCACGCGCACCCTGCGCCAACTGGGGGGCGGATAGGGCCTGGGGGGCGCCCTGCGCGCACGCCGGTTGGGCCGGGATGTAAGCGAGCACCAGCAAGCAGCAGGCGCCAAGCGCCGCGCCCGCACGGGTCACCCAGCGGCGAGCAAGGCAAAGACGGGAGGCCATCACAGCGTATAGCTCAGTTGGAAGCCGGTCACGCGCTCGGTCGCCCCGGACAGCGGGTCGCCGATGTTGCGCCGGGTTTCGCGTGAATACAGCTTGATCGCCGACTGCTTGCTGAGCGGGTGGCTGGCTTCGAACTGGAGGCCCCGTTGGCGCAGGGATGGCAGGCCGGTCGTCTGGGTGATCTGGCCGCCGGTAAAGATCAGGTTCAGATTGCCCCAGGCGGCGCGCTGCCCGGCAAAGCCCAGCGAATAGTTGGTATTTGCCGTATCCGTACCCATCAGCAAGTGCTGGCGTTGCAGGCCGGCGGAAAGATTCACGTTCAAGGTCCAGTCAGGCGGAAGATTGGGAGCGGGAGTTCCGCTCAGCATGCGGCCGAGCATGACCTGCAGCGACTCGGTGTCGGAGTCGGAAGCCGGCGCGCCGGCACTGCGCACCTTGGCCAGACCGTAAGTCACCCCCGAACTCCAAGCTGGGGAAGCATAGTTTACGCCCGCCGAAACCTGGCCATTGCGTGAAGCCTGCGCCACCGGGTCAAAGCTGCGCGACTCGGTCTGCTGCAGGTTCGCGGTCCAGCCGGGCAGGCGCTCGCCCAGATTCATCGTGGCGCGCGCCGTGCCGGAGTCGGTGCTGGTGGTCGTTGATGGCGCGGTGTCGTTGGCGAGCGTGGAAATCTGGCTGCGGCGCAATTCTCCGCCGACGGTCATCCACTGCGCGGCGGTCCAGTCGGCGCCCGCGTAGGTTTCCTTGATGCCTGCCTGCGCGGCGGTCGAGAGGGCGGCAAATCCGGTGCCGATGTCATGGTGGCCGGCCCGCAAGCTCACCGTGCTGCCGCGCCAACTGCCGTCCAGCACCATCGCATGACCGGTGCGGCCCACCTGGCCGTTCTGATCAAAGGCGCTTGTAGCGCCCTCTCCAGTCAACTGCCAAGGCCCGTCCTGGTACTGAAAACCGCCGCTCGAGGTACGTATCTTGATCGGCTGCAGGGTGCCGAGCACGGCCGGCGCAGTGGCGCTGTCGTTGCGGTCCACGCCCACCTGGCTGGTCCCGTAGAACTTGAGGCTGGGCAGCAGGGCATGCTCGACCTTCACGCCGGTGGTTTCCCGTATCAGTTGATTGCGAAACACCCGCCCTTCCAGCGCCTCCCAACTCTCGGCCACCACCCCGGTATAGCCGGAGACCGAGGTGTTGCCAAACTGGCGCTGCCCAAACACGCCGCGCACGCCCAGCGCGGAACTGAGGCTGGAAAAATTCGGCGCGATGTCGCCCAGCGTGATCTGGTAACCGGGACCGGCCCGCCCCACTTGCATGCTGTTGATCTGGCGCCCGTACTGGCTCAGCACCGAGCGGTCGTTCGAAAATGTCATGCCAAGCTGGAACTGGCTGACGCCCCCGGCCTGGTCGATACCCCGCAAATCGCTCTGGACCACCGCTTTGCCGAATGTACCGCTGGTCAGTGGCGTATTGGTGGCGCCGTTCGCCGAACTGATGTCATTCACATAAGCATCGGCCGTGACCCCGCCTTTCCACTCGACGCGCGTGCTGCCGTCTTCCTGCTTGACCAGTTGCGGAGTCGGTCCGCCGGTCTGCCCGAAGGACTGGGCAACTTGTTCATTTGAGGTGTTTTGGCTCTGCGCCCCCGCTACGCCCGCACAGGCCATCAGCACCAGTGGACCATAGCACACAGAACCGGATCGCTTTTTGTTCATATTGTTGAAACTTCCCGGTTTACGCGTATCAAACGCGATTTTGTCTGGCCGAGTTGATGATGGCAATTGCAATTTCTCGTAATGCCGGCTTACGGCGCAAAAAACAACACTGCCTGCCTTGCTCCAAAAATAATATCAAGCCCATATTCATTTCTCTCCAGCGCCAAAGGGTGCCTGCATCCCGATAGTGGCAACACCACTCCGGCCAAATGCCGGGAGCTATTTGGGCGGCTCGGGATTTTTCGCGCAGCCGTATTCGTTCCAGTCTCTCTTGTAATAGCTCGAGCCCGATTTCCAGACTGCAGTCTGGCTAGGGCACTTGATCACAGGCTGGGGTCGGGGCGTACAGACCAGCTGCCCGTTGCTCATGCCGCCGTCCCAGCCTGCCGGGCAGGAAGGCGCCGGGCGCGCACAGGTGAGTTCCCCCATCGCTTTGTCGCCCTTGGTCTGGTCAAGGTAGGAATTGGCGCAATTGAGAGGCTCGCTGGCCACTGGCGACAGCACGACGGCCGGCTGTGCAGCTGCTGCCTTGGCGGGAGCCTGGTCGGCAGCGTAGCCGAACAGGCACGACAACACGCCAGGCAAAACGGCCAGCCAGCGCGCCCAACGGTCAATTTTCACGGCAACTTTCCCCAAAAGAAAAAACGACCAGCCACGTCCAAGGGGCGCGGCCGGCTTCAAACCTTCTCTGTACGTCGCCTCAGGGCAACTTCCGGTTCAATTCTTTTTTGCCAACTCTCCCAAGGCACCGGCGTCAAGCGCAGCGGCCGCCTGAACCAGGCCGCACCCAAACACCGGGTCCTTGCCCGGCGCTCCCAGGTCACGCGCCGAGTCGCATAGATGCTTGCGCAGGGCCGTGCTACCCAGACCCGGCGCCCGGGCCAGCACCCGGCCCGCCAGGCCCGACACCAGAGCGGCAGCAAAAGACGTGCCGCTGACGTATCGGCCGGCGCCGGCGTCCGGCACCCAGACGTCTTCGCCCGGCGCCGCCACTCCCACGTAAGGTCCGCGATTGGCGCGACCGTACACCTCGTCGGCCGCGTTGGTCGCGGTCACCGCAAGCACGCCTGGATAAGCTGCCGGGTAACTGGGCGGACCATCCGGGCCCGAATTACCCGCCGCCGCCACCACCAAGACACCTGGCGCATGGGTAAGCTTGTCGATCAGTCGCGCCATCAAGGCGTCGCCCGGCCCGCCCAGACTCAGGTTGATCACCCGCACACGCTGGCTCAGAAGCCAGTCCAGCGCCTGCGCCAGGAGGAAGGTGCTGGTGCCGTCGTGGTCACCGATCCGGCGCATGATGGAGGCGGCGAATACGGGTGCGCCAGGGGCCGCGCCGGCAAACCGCCGGGCAGGGTCGCGACCGGCGATCAGGCTGGCCACGGCTGTGCCGTGCCCCTCCGACGCAGGCACGTCGCCGGCGGCCAAAAAGCTCTTGCGTGTCAGGTGCTCATCCTTGAGCGCGGCGATCTCGCCGACCTCTGTGTCGACCATACCGATAGGCGCCACCGGCCCTGCGCCGGCAGGCAGTTGCAGGTGCTCTGCAAAATACTGGCGCGGCCCCGCTTCCGTGTAGTACAGCGCATTGAAATCGACCGCCACCTCGGGCAGCGCGTCGCGCAAGCGGGTGCGCAGGCCTTCCAGGGACGACGGGCTGCCCGCCGCCCCGGCGCCGGGTGCGGTCTTGAACAGCAAGACCACGCCCCCGAGATTGCCCAATGCAGTGCTCTGCACCGGCGTCAGGCCGAACTCGCGCTTCAAACGCGCGAGCAAGGGATCGAGGGTGGCGCCATCAGGCCAATAGACCACGAGCTGGTCGGGCTCCCGGGCAGGCCGCGGGGTCTGCGCCGCTCCTTGCACGGGCGCCGCTGCCTGCGGCGTCAACGTATTGGCCGAGGCCGGTGCATCGCCACCCGAGGCAGCACCGGACGGGCCGCCGCCTGGCATGGGTCCACTGCCTGCACCCGAGCCACCACCCGCACCCGAACCGCCTGCGCCTCCCGCTGCTGCGCTTCCGTCGCCGCCGGTCCCCGCGGTTCGCGCCGAGTTCGACGCGCCAGTAGCGTCGCCGGCAGCGGCTGCCGGCGCTGGCGCCGTGCTGGGCGCCAGCGGCGAGCCGAGCACGGTTTCTCGGCCACACAACGGCGGACGAATCCCGCTGGCCCGCTCGTAGCGGGTCTGCATGGCCTCGGTTGCCACGCAGGCCGGCACGCTTCCGGCCGCCGCGCCAGGCGCGGATGCCGTGGGGGCGCCGGTGGGAGACAAGGCAGGTAATCCGGCAGCACCCGCGGGAGCAATCGTCAAGGGTAGGACACCCGCCGCCGGCACAATCGTCGTACCCGGCGGAGCGAGGGTAGGCGCCGTGGTGGTGACGGGATTGACGGTAGTGAGCGGCAACAGGCGCAGCGCAGGCCGAACCACCAGGCAGATGGGCAGGCGCAGATTGCGCTCCCGCAAATAGCGCGCCTGCTCGGCCTCATTGGCCGCGCAGGTGGGCGTCGCTGCACTGACGGTTGAGGGCGCCAATGACTGGGCCCGCAGGCAGGCAGGAAAAACCACGACGGCCAGGGCAACCATGAACAAGCCCGGCACCACGGGGCTCAACCACCGGCCAGGGCGAACCCGCTTCACGGTGGATTGCGCCCAACGCTTTCAACCGCGCGGTTCTGCCGCAGGGAGGCAAGCGCCGCGTCGGCCTTGTCCGTCGCCACGCGCACTTTGTAAACCCCGAGTTGCCCGGGGCCGCCGACGATTTCGACATCGGCAGCCGTCAGGGCGGCGCGCATATCCTTTTCACTGGCGGTTTCATGGAATATGACCTGAAGTTGCGCCCCCGCACCCGCTCCGGCGTCACCGGAGGCCGGAACAATCGCACCGCTGCCCGCCCCGCTCCTGGCCATTTGCACGATCACCACGGCTTGCGCCAAAACCAGGGCGGCCGCGATTGCCAGCACCGGCTTGCCCCAGCGGACCCAGAGCCCAGCATCGGCCGGTGCGCGCCCAGGCAGAACACTGACTTGGCCCTGGCGCTCGGCCCTGGTCAGCGCCAGCAGGCTCTCCAGCCCGGCCTGCTCCGCACCGGCGGCGCGTTCCGGCTGGATCGGGGCCGCCGCATTCTTGGAGAACTCGGACCGCACCGCGCCCAACCAGGCTGCCTCGGCGCGCAGCGATTCGGATTGCGCCAGGATGCGCTCGACCTCGGCGCGCTCTTCCGGACCCAGCGTTTCATTGACGTACCAGGGCAGCAGTTCGCGCACCCGGCGCACGTTGTCGAGGGAGACGATGCTCATGATCCGGCCTCCCAGCGGGTCTGCCGCTCCAGGCATTCGCGCATCTTGCGCCGCGCATGGAACAGGCGGGTCTTGACGGTGTTTTCCGGGCAGTCCTGCAACTGCGCAATCTCGCCCAGGCTCATGTCTTCGTAGAACACCAGGTGCAAAGCCTCGCGCTGCTCGTCCGGCAGGGTTTCCATGCAATTGCCGATTTGTTCGCGTTGCTGGCGTTGCGCGATATGCGTATAGGTGTCGGGGGTCGGATCGGCGATCTGCTCGGCCTCCTCTCCCAATTCCTCGGCCTGCCGCGAAGCATTGCCGCGCAGCTTGTCCAGGGCCTTGTGGTGCGCGATGCCCAGCAGCCAGGTGCTGACGCGCGACCTGCCTTCAAATCGGCCTGCGTGCCGCCATGCTTCATAGAGCGTCTCCACAACCACCTCCTCGGCCAAATCCGGGTCGGAAAGCCGTCGCAGGGCGAATGCATATACCCTGCGATTGAGCTTGGCGTAGAACGCGGTCAATGCCGGCTCGTCACCGGCGGCCATTCTGCCCAGAAGAAGGACCAATTCGGCCTCCTGCTGGGCAGTGGCGTCGGCCAGGGGGATGGCGGGAACTGTCATCGCCACGCCCCCCGACTGACCGCATTCATGTGACATAAGTCGCATTTTTCGGCCATCGGGTTCAATCGGAAGGCGAAAACATGGGCACGGGAGTCGCCAACCAGGCCGTCGCGGAGTTGCCAGGGGGGACGTGCGCAAGCCCGCTCTTGTTGCAGGAGCGCGGCGGGAGAATCGTAACTGGGGAAATTATGCATTGCGGCCGCATGCGGACCGCTCGAACCTGGGTTCGCCCGCCCCGCTGTTATTGTTGTCTGGTGGATCGGCGCCAACGCCCCGGGCACCGCCATGCACGCCGCGTGATTCCGCAGCACAAGGCGACGCACTGGCTCCATACGCCAAAACCACCCGCCGGATTGATCCCGCTCATCAGTGCGAATGCCGCATTTGCACTGAAAGGCGCCGCAATCACTTGCTTTACATTTCTTAAGATACCGTCAAAGCCCCAGCGACGCAAGGGGCAAGCTGCCGCTTGCCGATTACCGGACGCCCGGAATGTTCGGGAAATATTCTGCTCACCGCAACTGCGCCAGTCTGGCCCGGTATGGGAATGGGCCGCATCGACCTGGCGTACAGCTCGATGCTTTCATGGCCCGTTCAGGTTCGTCACCTCAGGCAATGGCACGATGCAAGTGAGTCGCGCTATACGCGCGTGGGTTCAATATTATTGTGCCTTGAACATCAATGCCGACAAATGGCCGGTCCCGCCAATGCGGAAGACGAATAAGCGAGCAATATCCAGGTCCTTCCGGG
>Ga0302322_100003539_pt1 | contig 13442 bp, 9 predicted proteins | sample Fen_T0_2_FD_203757 | JGI IMG/M metagenome (GOLD analysis project Ga0302322, IMG submission 203757) | Peat permafrost microbial communities from Stordalen Mire near Abisko, Sweden - Fen_T0_2 | ecosystem: Environmental > Terrestrial > Soil > Wetlands > Permafrost | place: Sweden: Abisko...
CCAGTAAGAATATTTACAACGCCGCCCGGTAAGTCAGAACTGTTAAGCACTTCAGCAAATGTTACGGCGCAAAGCGGTTTTGTTGCAGATGCTAAAACGATACCTGTATTTCCACCGGCGATGATTGGGGCAATTACACATACCAATCCCAATAAAGAATCATTTTGTGGGGCAATAGCTGCCACAACGCCGGTTGGTTCCGGCACCGAAAAATTAAAATGCGATGAAGCAACCGGATTTACAGAACTGAACAGTTGCTGAAATTTATCGCACCAGCCGCTGTAATAAATTAAGCGGTCAATACAAAGGTTCACTTCGTTTTCTGCCTGCGCTTTGGTTGAATCCTGTTTCATCAGCTCGTCAATGAACTGTGCTTTTCTTCCCTCCAGCATTTCGGCAATGCGATATAAGATTTGCCCACGGTTAAATGCAGCCCTGCCGCTCCAGCCGCCAAAAGCATTTCTTGCTGCAACAACGGCGTCTCTGAAATCTTTTCTCGATCCCTGGCAAACGTTCGCCAGATTTTCACCTTTCTTATTTGTAGCAATATAATATCTGCCTGATTCAGTTCGGGGAAATTGTCCGCCGATATATATTTTGTAAGTCTTTAAAACTTCCAGTCTTTTTTCTAATGTCTTTGCCATAATTATTTTTTTTGCCGGGAAGTCGGAAAGGCGTTTCGTTTTTCTTACCGTCTTTCCGGCGATTATTACGTTGTCAGATTAATATAAGCCGATAAACCATGTAAACCACCTTCTCTTCCATAACCACTTTCTTTATAACCACCAAATGGAGAAGTGGGATCAAACTTATTAAATGTATTAGCCCAGATAACCCCGGCTTTTAATTTTGTTGTAAGATTGAATATCTTGGAACCCTTGTCAGTCCAAACTCCTGCGCTAAGGCCATAAGGCGAGTTGTTTGCTTTTTCAATTACTTCATCATCCGTTCTGAAGCTCTGAATGGCCAGCACCGGCCCAAAAATTTCTTCCTGTGCAATGCGGTTGCTTTGTGCCACATTGGTAAAGATGGTTGGCCGGCAATAAAAACCTTTCTTAGGTATGTCGCAGGAAGACTGGTACATTTCAGCCCCTTCTTGTTGGCCGATCTTGATGTATTTATTTATGATGTCTAACTGTGCTTTTGAATTGATGGCGCCAATGTCAGTATTCTTATCCATCGGGTCACCAATAATTAAAGTTTCCAACCTGTCTCTTAATTTACGCACCACTTCTTTAAAAACAGATTCCTGTACATACAGGCGTGAGCCGGCACAACATACATGGCCCTGGTTAAAAAAGATACCGTTGATAACACCTTCAACCGCCTGGTCAATCGGTGCATCATCAAAAATGATATTGGCGGCTTTGCCACCTAATTCCAATGTTGCTTTTTTGTTGGTACCTGCAATAGCACGCTGAATGATCTTTCCAACTTCGGTTGAGCCGGTGAAAGCGATCTTATTAATATCAGCATGATTAACGATGGCTGCGCCTGTTGCGCCAGCTCCGGTAATAATATTTACAACGCCTGGCGGAAGATCTGCTTCCTGTATAATTTCTGCAAGTTTTAATGCGGTGAGTGAAGTGTTTTCTGCCGGTTTTAAAACAACCGTATTACCACAAGCCAAGGCAGGTGCAATTTTCCAGGCAGCCATCAGTAAAGGAAAGTTCCAGGGGATGATCTGGCCGGCTACTCCCAATGGTTCTGTTCTGCGGTTGGGAAAGGCATACTCCAGTTTATCGGCCCAACCTGCATAATAAAAGAAATGATTAGCTGCTGTGGGCACATCAAAATCACGGCTTTCACGAATTGGTTTACCACCATCTAATGTTTCGATGATGGCAAACTCTCTTGCACGTTCCTGTATCATCCTGGCAATTCGGTAAATATATTTTGCTCTTTCGGCAGGCGGCATTTTTTTCCAGGTTTTGTCGTAAGCCGTTCTTGCAGCCACCACAGCTTTATTTACATCAGCCGTATTGGCTTCTGCAATCATGGAAAGTTTTTCTTCTGTTGCAGGGTTGATGGTAGCAAAATATTTTTTGCTCTGCGGCTTTTCAAATTTGCCATTTATGAACAGGTCATACTGCGGATCTATTTTGGCAGCACTTTTACTTTCCGGTGCTGGTGCCAGATTCCTTGCAGAATCAAACTTTAATTTTATTGTATTATTTTTCTTAGTTGCCATCGTTGTTTTATTTCGACCTCACTCCAACCCCTCTCAAAAGGAGGGGGAACTAGAATGAGCAGTTATTAAATTCATTGTTTCATTTAAAAATATTTCCCCTCCCCTTTCATCTCCCCCACAATCTTCGTTATTGCCCTTCTCCTTTTGGAGAAGGGATAGGGATGAGGTTTTAATCTATTGAAAAATAATTTGCACTCTGATAAACACCTGTCTTCTGTTTCATCAACTGCATCAGTATATCATTAGCCAGGCTGCTTGCGCCAAATCTGAACCACTCGTTATTCATCCATCCTTCACCTAAAGTTTCATTTAGCATCACTAAATAATGCAACGCCAGTTTTGATTTTGAAATACCACCGGCTGGTTTCATGGCGATCTTTTTCCCTGTCTTGTAATAAAAATCACGAATAGCTTCCAACATTACAAGGGTTACCGGCATGGTTGCGGCTGGTGAAATTTTTCCGGTAGATGTTTTAATAAAATCGGCGCCGGCATACATGGCAATATCACTTGCCTTGCGCACTTTATCATAGGTTACCAGTTCACCTGTTTCCAGAATAACTTTTAATCTTGCATCTCCACAAGCTTCTTTAATGGCAGCAATCTCATCAAACACAAAATTGTATTCGCCTTCTAAAAATTTTCCCCTGGAGATAACCATATCCACTTCATCAGCGCCATTCTGCACGGCATACTTTGTATCCCTGATCTTTATGTCACGTGGTGCCTGGCCGCTTGGGAATGCGGTGGCAACCGATGCTACTTTTATACCCGAATTCCCCAAAGCAGTTTTTGCTGTTTTGACCATTGATGGATAGACACAAATGGCAGCTACAGTTGGCAGGCCGGGATACGCATCATGCAGGTGTTGCGCTTTGTAGCAAAGCTGCTTTACTTTGCCTTCGGTATCTTTTCCTTCCAGCGTGGTAAGGTCAATCATGTTCAGCGCCAACAGCAAACCATTTAATTTGGTTTCGTTCTTTATGCTGCGCTTGGTAAACCGGCTGGCTCTTTCTTCAATGCCTACCTGGTCTACATGTGGCGATAAAGAAAAGTCCGGAATCGTTTTGGTTACAATCATCTTATTTTATTTCGTTACTCAGGAAGCTGTTAATGCCTCCAACGCTTTTTCAATCATTTTTTTTACGGCAGCGTCGCTGTCTTTTGAAAATTCTTTTACCACCCGGTTGGCGATGATAACATTTATACTCAGGCATTCATGTCCCATCAGTTTGCCCAAACCATATATGGCCGATGTTTCCATTTCAAAGTTAGTGATTCGGTGATTATTAAAATTGAAATGGGTTAGCTTATCAACCAGTCCCGGACTGCTTAATCCCAAACGCAACACCCTTCCCTGTGGGCCAAAAAAGCCCGGGCAGGTTACTGTAATACCTTTGTGAAAACCTTCGCTGAATTTTTGTAACAGCATTTCGCTGCCACTGAAAGCATATGGATTGGTAATAGCAGTGTCTAAACCTGTTTGAGCAATAAAGGCGTTCACCATGTCTTTATCTACTGCCGTTTTTTCGTAATTGTAAAAATTCAGCAGGTTGTCCAAACCCAAACCATGTGAGGATGCCACAAAACAATCAACCGGAATATCGGCCTGTAAAGAACCTGATGTGCCAAAGCGGACGATCTTAAGTTTGGAGAGTTTATCTTTTATCAATCTGGTTTCAAAATCAATATTGGCAAGCGCATCCAGCTCGTTAAAAACGATGTCAATATTATCAGGCCCGATGCCGGTTGAAATTACGGAGATATGTTTATTGCCAATATAGCCGGTGTGTGTAATGAATTCACGATGTTGCAACTGGTGTTCGATCTTGTCAAAATGAGTGCTTACTTTCTTTACACGTTCGGGATCGCCAACCACAATGATGGTGTCGGCCAGCTCTTCAGGCCTAACATCCAAATGGTAAATGGCGCCGCGGCTGTTGATGATCAGTTCTGATTCTGCGATCTTTTCCATAGTTAATCGTTAATACACAAAGGTAACATAAATGAGCAGGGATAATAACCTTTATAGAGTAAGTGAATTAATAAAGAAAGCAGAACTAATTTTCATTAATCCTGCTTTTTAAGAATTCAAAATACATTTACTTTATGCCATACTTCGCTTCATACTTCTCTGCCAGTTGCTTTTGTTTATTGTTCAGATCGATCTGGCGCCCCTGTATAAAAGCCTGGGTAATAATATTTGTACGCATGTCTAAAATATCGCCTTCGCTTACAACAATGTTGGCATCTTTACCGGTTTCAATACTGCCGGTTTTATCGGCAATGCCTAAAATATTTGCTGCATTTAAAGTAATTGAGCTTAAAGCTTCTTCTTTACTTAAGCCATAAGCAGCAGCAGTACCGGCATTAAAAGCCAGGTTGCGGTAGCGGCTGTTTTCGTCATTGTCGTTAATGGCAAATAAAACTCCTGCTTTTTGCAACAGGTAAGGCGTTTTAAAAGGCTGGTCAATATCATCATCGATCATAGCAGGCAGATCGTGTAATTGGTTTAAGATCACCGCAATGTTGTTTTGTTTTAACAGGTCTGCTATCTGCCAGCTATCTACGGCGCCAACCAATACCACATCAAAACCAAACTCTTTTGCAAAATCAATGGCCAGCAACATTTCCTTTACAATATTGCAATGGATATACAGCTTTTGCTTTTTATCAAACAAACCTTTCACTGCCTCAAATTTAAGGTTGGTACTTTCATGTTTGGTTTCTGCCAGGTATGCTTTTGCTTCACGAAAAAATACTTTTACTTTTTCGATCTGCTCCAGCCCTGTTTTTACAGGATCTGCAGGTGGCTGTTGTCCGCCAAAGAAGCCTCTGCCACGGGGGCGGTTCAATAAAGATGGCATGCGAAAATGAATGCCGATGTCGGTTTTGTAAGCCGCATCTTCCCAGTTCCATGCATCTAACTGCACCACCGAAGAAGAACCGGAAATTATACCGCCATCAGGAATTACATTGGCAATTAAAATGCCATTGGTACGTAAGGTATTGGTCACTTTCGAATCGGTATTATATGCAACTAGGGCACGGATACTTGCGTTTATTTCGCCAATTTCAGCAGCATCAATTGTTGAACGCACACTGGGTACTTCTACCAAACCCAATTGCGATGCAGATAGAATTAAACCAGGATAAATTTGTTTGCCACTGCAGTCAATAACCCTTGCCCCGGCTGTGGATGCATTGGCGCTAACTTCAGTTATCTTTCCATTTTTAAAAATAACGGTGCCGTTATTAATTACCTGGCCGTTGCCCACATGAATGGTTGCATTGGTTAGTGCAATGGTTTCTTTTTGTGCCGGTGCCGGCGACATGGTTTCCTGCGCATTAACAGTTGTAATTGCAAACAGGCAGCTTATATAAAAAAATATCTTTTGCATAATTAGTTTTTAATTTCTGTTGAATTATTGTTATCCATTTCATCTGCATCAATGCCTAACAAGCCATGGTTATGATGTTCATGATCTTCACAGCTATTGATCAGTTCAAACCTGGGCCTGGCCCCACGGCCGCCACCTGCAGCACCTCCTGCCCCTGGCGTGGCAGTTCTTTTGGCAATGGTTAACTTTTGTATCAGTCTTGCTTTTTCATTTCTGTTTTGAATGCGCATGGCTGCATCTTTTTCCCTGTCGAAATAAACAGTACCATCAACAATTGTTTTTTCTGCCTTGGCATAAATCGATAATGGATTATCGCTCCAAACAACCAGGTCAGCGTCTTTACCCACTTTTATGCTGCCTACTTTGCCATCAACATGCAGCATTTTTGCAGGGTTAATGGTTACCATGTTCAGTGCATCTGTTTCGCTCATGCCACCATACTTCACGCTTTTGGCAGCTTCCTGGTTTAAGCGACGGGCCATTTCTGCATCATCTGAATTGATGGCTACATTCAGGCCCACCTTGTTCATGATATAAGCATTGTACGGAATGGCATCCAGTACTTCCATTTTATAGATCCACCAATCGCTGAAGGTAGAAGCATTGGACCCATGTGCTTTCATTTTATCGGCAACTTTGTATCCTTCTAAAATATGGGTGAATGTATTGAAGGTGAATCCAAATTTATCGCCCACTTTTATGGCGGCATTGATCTCGCTTTGCACGTAAGAGTGACACGTTATAAATCTTTTCTTATTCATGATCTCTACTAATGCATCCAGTTCCAGGTCTCTGCGAACTACGATTGGCGTAGCACCTTTCTTCTTATTATTTTCATCAGCAGCCTTCATTGCATTCTGGTAATCAGTTGCCCGTTGAAATGCATCGTTAAACACCTGGTCCACCCCCATACGTGTATCAGGAAAACGGGTATTACCTTGTGTAGCTGAACTTCTTTTCACATTTTCGCCCAGCGCAAATTTTATGAAGCCATCAGCGCCGGCAAACTTAAGATCCTGATCGTTGGCTCCCCAGCGCAGTTTTATTAATTGTGTTTGTCCGCCAATACTATTGGCCGAGCCATGAAGGATATGAGAGGTTGTAACACCACCACTCAACTGGCGGTAAATATTCATGTCATCGGGGTTCAGGTTATCGCCAATCCTTACTTCGGAAGTAACACTTTGCCCGCCTTCGTTAATAGATGCGGCGGCGATATGTGAGTGTTCATCAATAATACCGGCGGTAACATGTTTGCCTGTAGCATCAATGATCCTTGCTGTGGGTTCAGATAGGTTTTTCCCAACAGCAACAATCTTTCCTGCTTTAACCAATACATCTGTGTTTTCTAATTTGCCATCTTTTTCGCTGGTCCAAACCGTAGCATTTTTAATCAGAAGCGTTTCCTGTTTAGGCAATTCTTCCCAACCATAACTTAAAAAAGGATAAGTAACTTTTCCTAAAACCAAAGGTTGTTTAGCCTTTACACTGTCAGTTTTACTTTCAGCTTTTTTATCAAGGGTAGCGGTCCAGGTAAATAAATTTCCCTGTGCATCACTTCCGCGGCCATTCCAGGTATTTCCGTTTGCAACACCACTTAAAATGGTTTCTTTGGCATTTGGTCCACGGCCTTCGGTGTAACTTAGTTTTACCAGTTTGCCATCAAAACTGTACTTGCCGGTAATAGTATCTTTACTCATGAAGCTGGCTACACCGGCATCTTTCAGCTCAAGCGAATAAGCTCTTGTGCCACCCATCATATTTGCCATGAGTGTATAATTTCCTTTTACATCATACCAGTTTTCTTCTTTTACCGCATTTTTTATTCCCTGTGTCCAGTTTTGTAAAAGCACTGTTTTTTCGGCAAATATGGGTCCGTTGGTAATTAAGAAATTGGCGATCTTTCCTGCATCCAGGCTTCCGATCTTATCATACATGCCCAACAAGCTAGCGGGTATTTTTGTAAGTGCATCCAACGCTTTAGGCTCAGTTAATCCGTATTCAATAGCTTTGCGAAGGTTGGCCATAAATTCTGACACGTTATTCAAATCAGCTGTGGTTAAACAAAAATTAATGCCGGCTTTTTCAAAAGCAGCTGGGTTTGATGGGGCCAGTTCCCAATGTTTCAGATCATCCAGGCCCACAAAACGCAGGTCATTCGGATCATCAACATCCATGGCTGCAGGGTAATTCAATGATAAAATGAAGGAAGCTTTCGTGTCGGCCATTTCTTTGATGCGCTGATATTCGTTACCCCCGCCCTTGATGATATATTGAACGCCAAACTCGTCGCCGATCCTGTCTGCACGCAGATCATTCCATTTATCATTGGCTTCAAATATCTGCGGCAGCGATTGATTGTCGTTCCAGCTCTTTAAAGAAAGGTTAGTACCTTCTGAAGCGGGACTGCTTTTGTACCATTGTGCATCTAAATATGTTTGGCGCAGCAACGCGATCATTCCCATCATTGAACTGGGATAGCTTTGGGAAGATGTACCCCTGTTGAATGAGTAATGCGCTGATGCTTTATCTTTTATCAAAACAAAATTATCAGCCTGGCCGGCAAGCGTTACAAAAGCGCCAGTGCCACGGGCAATACCATCTTTTTGATGGGTAAGCACTGAGCCAAAACCTATATCACGCAGGGCTTTTGCTTTACTATCGTCGGCCGTAAAAATTTTATAAGCTTCCGTTTCAGGCTTAATGGCCTGGTTCCAGCCATAAGCGCCTTTGGTGTTTGATGTGAGTTGTTGTGTGCGGAAAAATCCGCCACCACCGCCGGGAGTTTGTTGAGCGGCAGCAGGAATTCCATAGTCGCTGTAAATATCTATAAAAGCGGGGTATATATATTTACCATTGCAGTCAATAACAACCGCATCTTTTGGGATGGCAATATTGTTCCCAACGGCTTCAATTTTACCACGGCGAATTACCAGCGTGGCATTTTGAAGGGTATTTTGTGCGTCTTTTACAATGCTGGCATTGGTAAAGGCGTAACAGCCGTCTTTTGGATTTGCTACATCGTTTGCTGGGAAAGTTGCCTGGGCATCTACTAAAAGAGAGGTTCCTGTTAAGAGAATCCCCATCAACAGCAATTTTATTTTTTGCATTCAGTTTGGTTTTGGTGTTAAATGTGGCGATAAATATAACAAATGATTAATTGCTATAATTGCCATTTATAAAATAAAGTTTTCCATAATCCTTAATTTTACAGCTCTTTTATAAGATATGATATTAACTGAACATATAGATCATGCCTGCTTTAGGCCCGATACAACTATTATGGATGTGGAGCAACTATGCAGGGAAGCGATTGAATATAGGTTCAGTACTGTTTGTGTGCCGCCCTTATTTGTAAAGCAGGCAAAGTTATTTACAGCCGAAACCGGTATAAAAGCCGCCACTGTAATTGGATTTCCTTTTGGATACAGTGCTGTTGAAGCTAAAATTGCCGAGATTGTACTGGCCATTATTGATGGCGCCGATGAACTTGAGGTAGTAATAAATACAGGAGCCGCTAAAAATAACGACTGGCAGTTTTTAGCAAGTGAAATAAATAACATAATATCTGTTGTAAGGATTAAAGGCAAAAAAATAACCGTTATTCTTGAAACCGGCTTAATGACGGATGCAGAAATAATTACCGCCTGCGATTTATACGGTGCCGCTGCTGTGGATTTTGTTAAAGCAGGAACAGGAACAACGGAGAATGTGAGGATTGCAGAGCAGGTTAAACTGATGCGTAAGCACCTGGCAGAAACGATTCAGATAAAAGTGGCAACCGGTTTAAAAAATTACAGCGATGCCAAAAATTTATTGAATGCCGGAGCCAGTCGTTTAAGCTGTAATAATAGTATTTTGCTTTTGCAGGAAGCTTTGCAACAAAATTAAGGAACAGTTTTTGTAAATTTATATAAATAGAAAATGACGAGATTAATTTAGTCATTGATCAATTCAATTAAACAAATGAAAAAGATATTTTTTTTAGTACTTAGCTTAACAATGTTTAAAGGGTTGTTTGCACAAACCACAACTGAAGAAAAAGATACTACAGTGATACAAAAGATTACTGTTAGCAAAGACCCCAGGCTGGATATACTGGCAAAAGCCCAGGTTGATATGGGTAATGCCGCTATTAAAATGGCGGCAAGGTTTGCTAAAGGTTACAGGTTGTTTGTTTTAAAAACCGACGACAGGAATTATGCCATGAAAGTAAGGACCTATCTTTTACAGAATTTTCCCGAAGAAAAAGTGATCATGAGTTACCAGGCGCCATTTATAAAAATGAAATTTGGCGATTTCCTGGATAAGGAAGAGGCCGAAAAATGCAAAAAACAGATCGTGAAGGGCGGGGTGGTTACCGGCGGTATTTATGTTGTACCGGATACCATTGAGGTAAAACCCGATAAAGACGGAAAGGAAGATTCAAAATAAATGAGTTTGTATAAGAGTTTCTGTTTTGGAAACTCTTTTTTATTTCAAGAGTTTACCGTTATTTTTAAGCAATGATAAAAGACCAGATACAGCAACTTGCAAAAAAATATGCTGATGAATTTATTGATATACGCCATCAGATACATGCCAACCCGGAGCTGAGTTACCAGGAATTTGAAACATCGGCTTTCGTTCAAAAAAAATTAACTGAATACGGGATACCTTTTGAAATTAAAGCTACAACGGGTGTTGTAGGTTTAATAAAAGGAAAGAACCCGGATAAAAAAGTTATTGCCCTGCGTGCCGATATGGATGCTTTGCCCATTACCGAGGAGAATGAGGTGCCTTACAAATCAAAAAATCCAGGGGTTATGCATGCCTGTGGACATGATGTACATACCACCTGTTTATTAGGAGCTGCAAAAATTTTAAACGGATTAAAAGAAGAGTGGGAAGGAACAGTGAAGCTCATTTTTCAACCAGGTGAAGAAAAAAATCCCGGAGGTGCCAGTATCTTAATTAAAGAAGGAGTTCTGGAAAACCCAAAACCTTCATCCATTTTTGCATTGCATGTACATCCGGGTGTGGAAGTTGGTCGCCTGAGCTTCAGGGGTGGCATGATCATGGCGAGTGCCGATGAAATTTATATTACCATCAAAGGAAAAGGCGGACATGCTGCTGCCCCGCAGTTTACAGCTGATACTATTTTAATTGCGTCGCATTTAATTATAAGCCTGCAGCAGATCGTTTCAAGAAATAATAGTCCTTTTAATCCCAGTGTATTGTCCATTACTTCTTTCCAGGGTGGTAATACAACCAATGTAATACCAAGTGAAGTTAAACTTATGGGCACGTTCAGGGCTATGAATGAAGAGTGGCGTTTTAAAGCGCACGAACTGATAAAAAAACAGACTATTGAACTGGTAGCTGCCATGGGAGCCGAAGCCAGCATTCACATTGATGTGGGATATCCTTTTGTGTTGAATGATGAAGCATTGAATGCTTTTGCCAGGGAAAAAGGAGAAGACTATATAGGAGCAGAAAATGTGGAAACAACAGAACTGCGAATGGGAGCCGAAGATTTTGCATATTACAGTCACCAGATACCAGGCTGTTTTTTCAGGATTGGCGCCGGAAATAAAGCAAAAGGCATTACAAGCGGTGTGCATACGCCTACTTTTAATATTGATGAAAGTATGATTGAGATGGGAATTGGTTTTATGGCGTTTTTGGGAAGCGGAGGATAGAACACGGACAACACGGATTTGTAAAGATTAACACAGATTTTTTCCGGCATGTTGAATATATTGATACTGTACAAGAGTGCGACGCCAATGAAGTTGAATTTTGTACATCTGCCGGGCTCATAAAAATAAAAACACAATTATGAAAATAGCATTTCACGGCGCAGCCCGTACAGTAACCGGCAGTAAGCATCTGCTTACTTTAAAGAACGGTAAAAAATATTTACTTGATTGCGGCATGTTCCAGGGCCTTGGTAAAGAAACCGATGCCATGAACCGCAATTTTGGTTTTGATGCAACCACCGTAACGCACGTGATCCTGTCACATGCGCATATTGATCATTGCGGACTGTTGCCAAAACTGGTAAGCGAGGGTTTTAACGGTAAAATATTTTGTACGCCGGCAACAAAAGAATTGTCTGCCGTGATGCTGGAAGACTCGGCCGGAATACAGGAAAACGAGGTTAAGTACGAAAACAAGAGAAGGGCGCAACAGGGTTTGCAGTACCTAAAGCCTTTGTATGATACTGCAGCTGCATTAGCCGCACAAGATCATTTTGTAGCGGTGCCTTATGATGATTGGTTTAGAATTGATGAAAATATTGAAGTGCAATACACCGATGCCGGGCATATTATTGGCAGCGCTGCCGTGCACCTAAAAATTACGGAGGATGGAAAAGTAACCCGCCTGACTTTTAGTGGAGATGTTGGCCGCTACCGCGATGTGATCTTAAAATCGCCTGCAACATTTTCGCAGGCCGATTATATTTTAATTGAATCAACCTATGGTAACAGCCTGCATGATAATGCAACTACCACGCCTGACCAGGTTTTGCACTGGATCGAAAAAGCCTGTCTGCAGAAAAAGGGAAAGCTTATCATTCCTGCATTTAGTGTAGGAAGAACACAGGAAATTTTATTTGCATTGAATCAATTGGAGTTGGAAAGAAGACTGCCCGATCTGGATTATTTTGTTGACAGCCCGCTGAGCGTAAAAGCAACTGAAATTGTAAAACATTATCCGCAGTATTTTAATAAGACCATTCAAAAGATATTGGAATCTGATAATGATCCTTTTGGTTTTAAAGGCTTGAAATTTATTAAAACTGTTGATGAATCGAAGATGTTGAATTTTAGAAATGGCCCGTTTGTTATCATCTCCGCCAGTGGTATGGCAGATGCTGGCCGTGTAAAACACCATATCAGTAATAATATAGAAAACAGTCGTAACACCATTTTATTGACCGGTTATTGCGAACCACATTCGCTGGGCGGTAAATTAATGGCTGGTGCCAAAGAAGTAAATATTTACGGAGTACAGCACGAAGTGAATGCGGAGATTGGTTCTATCCGCAGCATGAGTGCCCATGGGGATTATGATGATTTATGCCAGTTTTTGGCCTGCCAGAACCCGGCTTTGGTAAAACGCCTCTTTGTGGTACATGGTGAGTATAATGTGCAGCAGGAGTTTCAGCAACGCCTGATGCATAAAGGCTTTGGTGATGTTGAAGTGCCTGAAATGCATTATGAAACCACTTTGGAATAGTTTTTGGTTAGTAGAGGGGGTGATACGTTTTGCGAATTGATATAAATGAAGATTTCATGAAGAAGCTGAAGAAGTTTTTTAAAATATTTTTTATTACCCTTTTGATACTGATAGGTTTGCTTTTTGCCACTCCTTATATTTTTAAAGGAAAGATAATTTCGCTGGTAAAAAAAGAAGTAAATGAAAAATTGAATGCCAAAGTTGATTTTAAGGACGTGGATATTTCTTTCTTCCGTCATTTCCCCAAAGTGAGTATAGGCCTGGATGATCTGCAGGTTGTTGGTACGGATTATTTTTCTGCCGATACTTTATTATCGTCTAAAAGATTGGATGCTACTATGAACATCATGAGTTTTATCAGGGGTAGTAATATGGATATTTACAGTGTTTACCTGGTATCACCCCGCATTAATGCTATTGTAAGTAAAGATGGTTTGGCCAACTGGGATATTGTAAAGAAAACGGCGGAACAAAAAAATACCGATACAACCAGCAAACCCTTTAATCTAAAACTCGATTATTATTCCATTGAGAACGGCTATATAAATTATATGGATGCACCAAGCAACATGAGCTTTGTTGCTGAAAATTTGAATCATTCCGGAACCGGCGATTTTACATCTGAC
>Ga0302322_100003541_pt1 | contig 13438 bp, 7 predicted proteins | sample Fen_T0_2_FD_203757 | JGI IMG/M metagenome (GOLD analysis project Ga0302322, IMG submission 203757) | Peat permafrost microbial communities from Stordalen Mire near Abisko, Sweden - Fen_T0_2 | ecosystem: Environmental > Terrestrial > Soil > Wetlands > Permafrost | place: Sweden: Abisko...
GCGGCTGCTCCCAAGTTGACCGGGCGTTGAAGCCCGCCGTGCGCAAGGCTTCGCCCACATCGCAATTGGCCCCGATCGTCGAAAACCCATGATCCGACACCACGATGACATCGGTTTCGGCGCGGACGCCCCGGCGCTCCAATGCCTGCAGCACCGAGGCCAGCCGGTCGTCGCAATTCCGGATGGCCGCGAGCGCTTCCCGTGAACCCGGCCCATGCTGATGCTGCGAATAATCCGGCTCGCTCAACCAGAGCACGGAGTAGCGCGGCAGCAGGTCACTCCAAAAAGCTTCCGTCAGACACCGTGCCGCCCATTGGTCACGGCCCACATTCGGTGAAACGGCGGCGGGAAACATTCCCAGTTGATTGGTCAACGCCGCGAGCCGGGACGGCGGCAGGCAGCCATCCGCGAACCACACCGGGTTGGGGGAGTCTTCGCTGCGCGCCTTCCGGTCATGCAACAGCGCCACCGGCTTGGCTCCCACCACGGCGGTGTGCAAATCCCCGGCTTGGACACGTTCGGCCAGCGTGGGCACGGCAATGTATTGTCCACCGGTCAATTCATCCCCGCGCCGCACGGCCCGGAGCGACTGTGTGGGATACCCCTTGAGCGGATCAATTTCGCGCCGGTATTCGTTGTTGGCCGTAATGTGGCTGCGACCGGGGAAAACCCCCGTGGCCAGCACCGTGCCGTTGACCTCGGTGGAAGTGGGGTACACCGAATGATGATTCGCAAACCACACGCCCTCCGCGCGGAGGGCGGACAAGGTGGGCGTCAGTTCGGGCGAGACAAAATCCGGCCGCATCCCGTCCCAGACCACGAGCACAAAATATCTGGCGGTGCCGGCCGCCCGGGCCGCCGGGGCGACCGCGAGCAACAGGATCAAACCCCAACGCAATGATAACTTCAACATGGTGAAATGATTAAATTTCCAGAACCCGGAATCAATCGTCCGATGGTTACAATCTGGTGAAGACGTCGGGCCGGTAGCCGGCCTGCGCCGCCGCTGGCTTGGCGGTTAGTCTTCCGCTTTGGTCAGCGTGCTGACTTGAATGGGCAGCGTGACGGCGAGCGGCACGTCCGGCCCGACCAACAGATTGGTCACACGATAATTGAGCGGTTCGGACTGGGCCGGGCTGGCCGCCTTCGGCTTGGCCTTCAATTCGAGCAACACGGTTTTGCGCCCCAGCAGGACGATTTTCTCCGGGGCAGAAAAGGCTTCGTAGTCGGCCGTCCGTTCAAGTTCATAGTCAATGTCCGAGTTGTTGCTGATCTGCACCAGCACGCTCTTCTTGCCGTTCAACGTCACCGCCGGTTGATCCACGGCAATGGATTTCTCAAAAATGGGGCGCAGGAATTGTTCATCGCCAATCAGGCGGTTGCCGGAATACACCACCGTGCGGCGGGCAAAGAGCGCTTCCCGGAGCGCCGCCAGGCTGCGCTCCTTGGCGAAGACCAGCGTGAGCGGCCGGTGATCGCCCGTCCCCACCTGATAATCCAGATTCAAGGGCTGGTGGATGTCGGAGTTGCTCATCATCGTCAGCTTTTTCTCAATGGCCCACCGGTGCGCCTCGGGGTAATACTCGCGCGTGTTGACCACTTCAATGCCCTGCAACTTGCCTTCCGCCAGCAATTGCGTGTGCTCCGGATACCAGACGGCCACGCCATTGGAAGCCTGCCGTTCCCAGCCGGGATGATTCCAAAAAATGAAGGCGCCCTGATCGTGCGCGGCGGTGACGGCGTCCTGCCACTTCTCCGTTTCCAGCGGGGTGGAGTTGGTTAGGAAAATCGCGTTGAGATGTCCCGGCGGCATGCTGCGGGTGATCTCCGAGCCATGAATGACCATGAGTTTCAAATCACTGCCCGTCCCCGCCGCCAGTTCATAGGCGCGGTTATGATTCTTGACCATGTCCGCCTTGTGCGGCTGGTATTCCAGGTGGTCAGTGATGGCAATGGCATCCAGCCCTTCGCGCCAGGCCTCTTCCGAGCGGACGGTGGGCCACACCAAGCCGTCGGAGAAAACGGTATGAATGTGGAAGTCGCACTTGAGTGTCACATAGCCGGCAATATCCGGCACGTTGACCGCCGAGCGAAACCGGGTGACGACGTCGTGGGCCAAGACGTTGGTGAAAGTATTAGCCATTACCAATGCGATAAGAATGGATTTTTGCGTGTTTGTCGAATTAAAACAGGTTGGCATTTTTAATGAGTTTTGGAACAACGTTTGGTTTAGCTCGGCTTGCTAAATCTTGAAATGGGGATATTTATGTTTCGCCCGTTATCAGTCCCAGGTTCGGACGCTTTATATTTAAAATTATTTAACTGGATATTTACTTTTCTAACTCCGTTGGTGTGGAACAAAACTTCGATAGAATTTGGAATGCTCAGATTAAATCCATAACAGTTACTAGCTCCATATTTAATCGCAACCACCCTCCCCCCTCGACGAAAGGTTAATGGAAATGTTTTCACATCATATACTCTGTCGTTAATATTGACTCGAATTGATTTGCTTCCTTGGAAACCGGCAATAATAGTTTTCTCTGGGTAAATAATTGTCTCCTGCGACAAACTTTTTTCACTTAATCCTGAATATTCATATTCAACACATGCATCAAGCGTATTACCCTCAGAAAACATTTGGAGCATTTCCAGTTTTCCATGGACAAATTTTGCCACCGTCGAATAGCGGTTGTCGTTATTTGTCAGCATTTGTTCGCTTACCTTACTGTTGGTTGTATCCACTTGCGGCCTGTAGGCGTCTCGAATTTCGTTGATTAATTTTCTGCAGCAAAGGGCGTCCTGATCTAGATAACGCAACTGTGCAAGCTGGTAGTCGCCATACATAAATTTGAACGTCGGCGGCTCACCAAACGGTCTGAAAAAACTACGGTTCAAATTCGTATAATAAAGATGGGAAACACTAAATGAATTACTATTACTTTGAAATAAAAGCCCGGTGGCAGGAACCGTTAGATTGATTTTCTTTAGCTCTGGATTCGCCGATAAAATCGCGATCTGATAACTCTCCCTACCCACAAAATAGTGAGCAGATAAGGAAAACGGAGACGTATCTCCCGGATTGCAAATTTCTATCACGGAATCGCACTCCATAGTAGAGCTTCTTAATTCTGTAGAATTAAGATCAAATACTTGTTGTAATATTATTGCCGGCATTAGTATGGCTTCACAATTTTCCCTGGTTTGCAAAGAGGAAGTAAAATAGCTGCCAAAATTTTGGGATATAATTTGGGCAGCAGTTTGATTAGCATTGATTTCTGAAAAGCTTTCTACAGAAAAAGTAGTTATAACAGGCCCTATCAAAAACAATATACAATATATTATACAGTAGCGTCCCATATATTCGGATTTCCAAAAAAACAATTGTTCGGGCCGATTTCCAAGTGTTGTTTAACGGCGCAAATTATTTTTGAATTGTTAAGGCCCATCCGAACAAATGTGGAAATTTACTATCAGTGAAAAGCGTGCACTTCAGCTGCTTTTCCGATCTGTGTTCAGCTCTCAGCCAGTTGCCCAGTGCTTTATTGACGTTTACTTGACTTTATGGAACATCGGATGCTCATAACTGAGTAATCATTCAAGTTACTTGAACAATTGCCATGCCTCAGACGCGCTATTTTTTAATAGGCAACCGATATAGCGACAGACCCGCTAATCGAAGCGTTTCCCACGGCATTGGCCTGTATACCTTCCCAATCGACATTGTCATCAGTGATAACAGTTATGAAGCAACTAGATTCAGCAGACATTTGCGGAGAAATGATAATTGATCCAGGACAACCTTCAATAGAATATTCAAGGCTGTCATTTATGCTAAAATTTATTTTCCGATACCAGCCATATTCACCAGTATATCCTTCTTGATACGTTACAGGCACTCCTGTTTCTGAAATGGGCGTTGATACGCCATTAGTGCTTCCTCCTGAAATTGCGCCACTTACACCGCTGGTCACGTCTCCGCCGGTATAAAAGCTCACGCTTCCAGCACCAATTCCGGCCCAATAGAAAACTTCGTACAATGAATCCCCGTAAATCCAAGCCCCAGCTTCGAGTGTTCCAGCTAGACTAAGTCTGGTATTCACCGTCACACTAAAAATTTGAGAAGCATCTCCTTCCCAATAGAAACCGCAGGAATCAACATAAATAGTGTTAGAGGTAGAACCACCTGTTCCTCCATTGAGTCCGTTTTGGTACATTGGATCCGTCCAACCTCCTGTCGCGCAATTAACATTGCCAGAAAAACTAACTTGCCCTCCGGAGTAACTAATGGATCCGTCAGCACTACTAGAAGCAAAACCGAACCAATAATCATTTCCTTCACTTGAAGATACAGGATCCCCGCCCTGAATGCCATTATCGCCAGAGGCAACGTATCCAGCTTTTGACTGCAGACAAGTCGGCAAAACGCAAAACAATGATGTAATTAGAACTTTAGAGAAGATGTTTTTCATATTTACATTACTAATGTTTATTTATTTATATTTGGTTTAATTGCCGGGGTCCGGCTGCTTGTCATTTTCGTCCTGGCTGAGGTTTTTGACATTCATATAATCTATCCGTCTGATCCACTGAGCGTGGCCATCGCAAAAATTCATGCAGGTACCCTCGGCGCCATGATTATCTTCGGGATCGGGCCAGTTATTATGTGTACTGCCGAGCCCTCCACTGGCGGTGTCGTCGGCATCCAGTATCAGCAAGATGTCCGTGGGGCTGACATGCTGGCCGAGCGCACCGCTATATTTGGTGATGATTTTACTGCCGATGCTTCTTTCAGTTTTCTTGAGTGAAACGTTGGTGTTGTTGATTAAGCTATTGTAGGTGCCGAAAATTTCGTAACTTGTCCCGTTGGCTGTCTTGCTCACGGCATTGTCCTTCAGGTCAATGTTATAAGATGTGGTGGTGAAAGGATAATACGCGCGATCCGGGCGCACCACGTTGAAGGTGGAGGCGCAGGTATAAGATTTCAGGTTCTTGTTGTAATCATACATCCAGTTGGCATCATCATCAGTACCGTTGCGATCGGAATAAATGGTCGGAGTATAGTTTTTATAGACCCCGACCGGCACGGTATTGCCGGTAAAACTGCCATTGTAATCCTGCGCATACATCATGCTCGCCATACCTTGCTGGCGCAGGCCGCTGATGCAACTGATGCGCTTGCCGCGTTCCTTCGCCTTGGACAGCGCAGGCAGAAGCATGGCGGCGAGAATGGCGATGATGGCGATGACCACCAACAACTCAATCAAGGTAAAACCTCGGACACGGTATGATTTTTTAGGACTTTTCATCTTTGGATTTTGTTTTAAGGCAAAGTGGGCTCAGAGAGACCCTGCGTCCACCGTTGGTTTTGTCATTGGAACACCACCCGGTAGAACGCCGTGGAAGACAACGGTGCGTGATCCTGGAAACTGCCGTTGCCGCCGTCATCGGTGGCCACCGCACCGAGATCCGTCCACGCGCCGCTCAAGGTGGCTGCGCGCCAGATGTGATAGCTGAAACCGGCGGTGCCGGTGAATGGCACCGTCACGAGCGATGAACTGAGAACCAGCGGCTTGACGTTCGCGGGAATCGCAATCGCTCCCGCAGTGTAATAAACGCGCAGCCGCGGACGTTCCTGCTCCGGCGCATAACCCGGAACCACGCTGCTCCACTTGGATGAACGGTAACCCCAACCGTCAGTCCCACCCGGCCAGGGCAACACCGCCCAGCCATAGTTTGGACGTGTGCCGTTCGCCCAAGTCTGGAGGTCTCCGGTCACTTCAAATGTATTCATCGTGCCTTGGACCAGCGGATTCAAACTGCTGTTGCCAGCCACAAAGGAGGGTGTGGTGTCCGCCACAATGCCGTCGGGTTGAATGCCCTCGGCGCCGTAGGTATTCCACGTGACGGTGGAATCGGTCCAAGGCTGAAGCATTTCGTAGAAACGACCGCCATTGCCCATGCAACTGTTGCCGACACTCGGCAATTCGAGCACCGCCGCGTGAATGAGCGAACCGGGCGGAATTTGATTCGTGCCGCCACCGATGATGTTGTCGAAGCGTAACAGGGATTCGGTCGCATTGGTGTTGCCGGCGTCGTGATCATCGCAGAAGGCGGTTGGGTCGGTGACATAATTCACATCGGGGGTGGCCTGACGGAGGTTGGTGTCGGCGGTGTTCGTATAGTTATCCACGCCCTGACGGAAACTTGCGGTGGCGCAACCCTGGTCCAACCAGAGCACACGCAAGCGCGGACGCAATGAAATATCAGTCGCTTCCGAAGGACTGAAGCCCGTGCCGTCGGTCATCAACGTCCAGCCTTTGAAAATCCAGCCGAAGTTGTTCGTGCCATTCACCCACGTCTGCACGTCAGGCGTGACGCCGACCGTGACAATGCCCATGCCGGTCGCGCCGCTGCCGTCTTCCACGCCCAACTGGGAATCGTAGATTGAGCGCGATTCGACATCGTCCTGTTGCACCCCTTCGCCGAGCGAGGACCAAGTGTCGTTCGTGGCGTCCCAAGGAATCAACATGCGGTAGAGTTTGCCGCCGTCGCCGGAGTTGTTGATGTTCACTAGCAAATCGGCGGAAACGACTACAGCGTTGCCGGGCACCTGCCAATAATTTGTGCCCGTGAATTGATCGAAGCGGAGCAAGACTTGAGATTCATTGGGCGTGCCGCCATCGGGCCAGTCAATCAAGAGACCTTCCGCCAAATTGCGGCCGGCGGGCCAGGGAATTCCGGCGTCAACTTGCGACAAGGCAATATCCGCCGCCCCGTGATATTCGCCGTAGCCGAAGTCGGCACCTTCTTGAAATTGCATCAAGCGGAGCGCACCAACGCGGATGGATTTGCCGGTCGTGAACGTGCCGCCCAAACCATCGTTCAGCACCACGGTCACAAAGCGGGTGGCGCGCGAGGGCCGGTTCGTGGTGGTGCTGAAGGTGGTGGCGCGAATCAACTGCTGTGCGGCCGCCACCGTGGAACTGGCATTCAAGGCAACCACCAGAGGCGCACCGTTCGTGCCGCCGGTGAAACTGCCGATGACAACGCCCGCATAAGTTACGTCCGTGCCGGAAACACCGACCTGGTTGGTGTCGGTGCCTTCGTTGCGAATGGCGAGCACGTCGTCCGGCGTGCCGTTGGTCGTGAGCGTGAAGGTGATGGAACCGTTGTTGTAGGTGGTGGCCCCCACCTCCGCGATGCCGGCCCGGCCATCAATGCCCTCCGCCGGCATGCCGATGCCGTAAATGCAATCGCCCGAAGGCAGCGACACCGAGGTCTCATTGTCCACGCGCACGGCGGAAATGATTTTCATACCGTTGAAATCGGCGTAGAGCGGATCCGTTATCGTAACCACATTGGTGGTGGTGGCCGTGATGTTGGTGAGCGTGGCACTGCTGACCACGACCAGGTTCGTAATTAAAAAGCTGACATTTCCGTCGACAATCAAGTTGTCCACGCCGTAAATAGTCACCACGTGCGGCATGTTCCAGTTGGCCGGGGTGAACGTGAGGGTGGCCGGCGACACGGTGGCGATGGTGGTATCGCAGGTCACAATGATGTTGACGTTGGTGTCAGGCCGGGTGGCGAGCACGATCGAGTAATTGGTCGTGCCGCCTTCGATGACGGTCAGCGGATTCGGAACGCTGTAATTGATGCCCGGATTATCCAGATCCAGGTTCACCAGCGAAACGTCCGCCGGCTTGATGCCGTTGAAACCCGCGTCAGCACTGGTCGCCGCGGCGGTGATAATCCTGTAGATCTTGTTGCCATCCTTGCGGAAATCAGCCGCGCCAGTGACGGTCACGACTTGTGGCACGTTCCAATCGGTGCTGTTGAAGATCAGGGAGGAAACGTCCGGCAATCCTTCCGTCACCGTGTCCGAGGAAATCCCGATGGTCACATCCGCCGAGGGCGCGCGGTTCAGGAACACAGAAAACTGCGCCGTGCCGCCGGCTTCCGTCGTGGTCAATCCGACCGTTGGGGTGACCGTGATGCCATAAGTCTCGTCATCCACATTGATGACGGCGACGTCATCCGGATTCAAGCCGTCGTAGCGCAAGTCCGCGCTCGAAATCGTGGCGAGGACAATCGAGTAAGCCACCGGGCCGTCCGCCACCGCATCGTCCTGGCCGGTGATGGTGACCGGCTGCGGAATGTTCCAGTTCGTGGCATTGAACGTGAGCGAGTTGGTGGAGATGATTCCTTCGGCGGGATTGCTGGAAGACAAGTTAATGACCACGTCATTGGTTGGCGCGAGATCCAACTGCACGTTGAACGTGGCGGTCATGCCAAACTCCGAGGTGACCAGGGTGTTGGTCGGCGAAACGGTGACGCCAGGGGTGGCGGCCGGTATGTAAACAAACGAACAGACCGGTTCATTCGTGCAAGCCTCCAGCGGCGGGGGGAACTGGCCGCAGTCACGATGTTCAATGATCCAACCGGTGCCGTCTTTTTCGTAGCTGACCGTGTTGTCGAAGTTGAACGTCTTGCCGCCTTCCGACGAAACCACCAGCACACCCGCATCCGGTGAACCACTAGGAATGGTGAGCCGATAGCGGCCCACATCCATGTTTGAAACGGTAAAGGCCGGGGCATTGCCGTTATATATCAAAGTCACCGCGTTGGTGCCGGTGGCATCCAGACCGAATTTGCCGGACACAATGTTGGTGTTGCTGCGGGGGATAAACACAAACGCGCAGGGATCTTGTTCCAGCGAGGTGCCGTTGGCGAAATTGTCCTTCACATAAATTTCCCAGGTGCCGTCCGCATTGGTCGCGGACGAGCAATAATTACCTTCGTTCTTCGCGTGGTTTACCAACAAGATGCCGGGGTTGGTGCGTGCGTCGTAACCCTGGTTGAAAAGGCTCACGCGAAATTCCCCGCCCTTTACCCATTTGAAATTGTATTTGGTGTTGTCGGTGTCCTTGGAATTGCCCAAGGTGATGTTCGGCGACGCGGTATAGAGCGTGTTCGAGCCGCCGTTGAACGCATTCGTGTTGCGGAACCAGCCGCACAGCCAGTCGTTCGTTCGAAAATACGCGATTGAACAATTGATGTTCAGTTCGCCCCGGTCCGATTGCAGGTTGTTGATGGAAGCCCACAAGCCGTTCGTCCCGCCGTCAAACGCCGGCGCGGCATAATCTTTCTGTTCGCCGGCCAGTTCGCCGTTGTCGCGGCCGTTTTGCGAAATGGAAACCATCGTCACGCCGCCGAGCGAATCATCACTAACCACGTCGCCGATCTGGAAATTGTAATCACCACGATTCGAGCCGGGACGGACACGAAAATCGTTGATGGTAAGCGGCGCGCTCACCGTCACGGAGTTCACGGTGTTGCCGGTGTCGTTCTGGACGACCTCCAAATTTCCCGCCGAAATGTTATGCGGCGGCGGCTTCGCCCCGGCGGGAACAACGACGGCCGCCAGGCCCATCGCGGCGACGAAGAGGCTTATCAGCAGTGGATTTTTGAATGAAGCTGTAGCTTCACCAGACTGGCGGTGAAACGCGGCGTTTGGATATGGTTTGAACGTCATGACGATAAAATGGTTTGGTCCCGACTTTGGGCTCAGTCGAGGTCACCACTTTATCCGGTCAGCCATCACCAACAAGGCAACGGGATGTTTCCTTCCAGCCTTCCGGAAGACCCGCATCCAAATTTCAAGGGACTGATTTAACCGAAGCGTAACTTGCGGGGCGTCCGGCAAAGTTTTGTGTCATTCCGATGTCAAAGCCGATTCGGTACGGTGACATTTCCGCAATCACGGAGCCGGCGCGCGAAGAAATTCGGCCAGCCCCGCCAGCCGGTCCGTCCCAATCACATCCACCCCGGCCGCCTGAAGTTCCCGCCAGCCGGCCGGCTGATCCGGCGCGCCCCAGAAACGCAGGCGACGGCCTTGCGCATGCGCCCGGGCGACAAATTGCCGCAACCGCTGCCGCTCCTCGTCCGGGAATGGCCCCACGCCGCGCCATTTGAAGTAATGAGCCCAATTATCACTCACCCACGGAATCAAACTGGCCGAAGCACTCGTTTCCAAATCCGCCAGCCGCCCGTCCAATGCGGCATAGCGCACCGGCTGGGCCGCCACCAGTGCGGCCGAGCGATCCCCCGTCAGAATCACCAGGAGCGCATTCGTCGCGGTGTTCGTGGCGGTAAACTGGGTAAGCACATTCGTATATTCAGCCAGCACCTTGAGCAAGGCAGCGGTGGTCGGCTCCGCCGCCGACTTCACATCCACCAGCAGCGTGCAGGTGGGGCCGTCATGATACACCCGCCCGCCATGGCGGCGGATGCGTTCGCGCAACGGGTCGAGATACAGCGCCTGAAGCGTGCGCCCGGGCACCACATCCTCCAGATTATGCGCCACCAGCAGACGGCCATCCACCAGCCAGATATCCGCCTCAACGCTGCCAAATCCCTGCTCCAAGGCATCCAGCAACGGCCGGGCATGTTCATAATCGTTGTGGGCGTGCGCCTGCACCAACACCTCCGGCCCGGCTGCCGGGGCAGCGTGCGCCAACTCGGCCGTGAAACCATGTCCGCTCCAGCTCACGGCCCAGACCAGCATCAGACAGCGTGATAATTTATTCATGGCCGCTTTGCGTTCACCCGGTTTTGCCACGGCGGTCAATCGTCATCCCGGGCGGGGCTGGCCAGCACAAACCCGGCCCGCATCGGTGCCGGCATCGCTTGTTGGCCGCCTTTCACCGAACGCCAGATGACTTCGCTGAATTTAAAATCATCGTTCGCATCTTCCTGGGTGAAGTCGAATTTTTCCCCGGATCCCCACGCCGCCAGAGTGTTCGTGGCCTGCAAATCCACCTGGGCGGACAACGCGAGATAGGGACTCGGATCGGCCACCGGTTGAAACGAATTAAACATCGGCGTGGCGGCGGCATCAAACTGCGTCATCGGTTGCAGCCCCAGAATCAGTTCCATCGTCCGCAGCATGCTCGTCGTCGAATACAGCGTGGAATCCACTGCGCCATGCTTCGTGTAGGGACTGATCACGAGGGCCTCCGTGCGATGCGCGTCCACATGGTCCGGCCCGTTTTGGGCATCGTCTTCGATGACAAAAATGACGGTGTTGGTCCAGAACGCGGAGCGGCTCACCGCCTCCACCAACCGGCCCAGCGCCGCATCATTCTCGGCCACATAGGCCGTGGGCGTAGGCTTGCCCACACTGACCCCGCGCGTGTGGTCGTTGGGCAGGCGCACAATTTGCAGCCGGGGCATGTCCCCTTCCCGCTCGAACCGCTGCAGCTCGCTGATGAACCGGTCGGCGCGCCACGCATCGGCATAATCCAGATCAAAGCTCCGGAACCAAGGATCGAAATGGCCTTGCAAGGTCTTGTACTTGGTGGTGGCCGGCTGATTGGTCTTGGGCGCATTCTGGATAAACTCGCCATAGCTGCGATAGCTCACGCCCGCCTCCCGCGCGCGATCCCAGAGATACCCGCTGGCCGGGGCGGCAATGGGAAACACGCCTTCGCTCGGATAGGAAAATTTGGATTTTTTGTGCCCGTAATTCAGCGGCCAGGTCTTTTCCACAAAGTCCGTGGCATAGCCGGCCATGGACCATTCGTGCCCGTCGGCGCTGACTTCCGCGTCGGCATAAAAATTATCCAGCAGCACAAACTGCCGCACCAGCTTGTGCAAATTGGGGGTCACGTTTTCCGGAAACAAACACAGCAGCGGATCGCCATTGCCCTCCGGCACATCGCCAAATACCTGGTCGTAAGTACGGTTTTCCTTGATGATGTAAATGCAATGCGTGATCGGGCTCGCCTCGCCCGGGCGCCCGGGAACCGGGTTATCCGCCGGTCGCGCCAGCGTCACCGCGGCGTCCGGCCGCAGCGGCGTGCATTTCAACACTTCCGCCGTCCAGACCGCCATTTGCGAAGCCACCTGCGCCCTCGCCGGCAACTCCACCACACTCAGCGTGCCGGTCAGCAGCCCGCCAATATATTCCTCCCGGGCTTTGCCCCGCACCGGCTGCGGCCCGTGCGGATTGGCCCTGGCGGTGTTCCCCTTGCCATTGGCAATCAACAGCCGCCGGCCATCCGGCGTCACCCGCACACTGGTCGGATACCAGCCGCTGGGGATAAATCCCAAGCTGTGCCCGCGGCCGGGCTCCGACACATCGAACACCGCCACCGCATTGATATTGGCGTTCGCCACATACAGCGTTTTCTCGTCCGGCGAGAGCGCCAGGCTCATCGGCGTCGCGCCGCGGGGCGAATTTGGGAAGAGCGTCGCCCAAAGTTGTTCCACCGCGCGGCCGGTCTGCGTGTCGAGCACCGTGACCGTGTTGTCGTTGGCATTCGCGACGAATAAAAACTTCCCATCCCGGCGCAGGGCAAGTTCGCACGGATGCTCCCCCGCCTGCCAGCGGCCGGTTACTTGTTCCGTCTTGAGATCCACCACCGCCACCGCGGCCGCCCCCCACAAACTGACGTACAGCCGGTCATGTTTGGCATCCAGCGCCAGGCCATAGGGAAAACCGCCGGTGAGCTCATTCTTGCTGGCCCTTTCAATGGCCCGGGCACGCTTGTTGGCGGCCGCGGTGTCAAAATCCTCCACCGGTGCGGCGGGCATCGTCGCCACCGGTGCCGCCTCGGGGTCGAGCAGAATGTCGTGAACGGATTTATCTCCCAGCGTCACGCAGGAAATGCGGTTGTTCCAGAGATTCGCCGCATACAAAGTCCGGCCATTGGGCGTCACCACCAGTCCGGTCGGCACCCCCAGTTCGTCCGCGGCGCGCAGCCGGAAATCCCCGGCCGCGGCCAGCGTCCCCTGTTTGAAGTTGAAGCCATGAACCACTTCGCCGCTGGCACCGCTGCAATAAAGTTTCCGCCCGTCGCGGGCAAACGCGAGGCCATAAAACGACTCCGCCACCTTGCTCCGGCTCGCCACCTTGCCGCCGGCCAGATCAACCACGACGATTTCGTGCTGGCCGTAACCACAGTGCAGCACCGCCACGTATTTGCCGTCCGGCGACAACGCCATGTTGACCGGAAAATCACCCAGTTCGATCTGCGTTCCCGCCGGCCGGAGCGACCATTGGTTGGGCAGCAGCATTGAGCCATCCGCCTGCCGGCCCGGCCAGAGCACCGGTGCCTCGGCCGCCGCCGCAGGCTTCAATGACAGCAACACCCCGGCAACCACCGCCGTCAGGGCGAGCAAGCATCTGCAAGAAATCGTTTTCATGAATAAAAATTGAACCGCCCAAATCATCGTTGCCTGCTCATCCGCCCTCCGGTTCGGACAGCGGGACTGGGCAAGGGACATATATCAAAAATCGAATATCGAGAAACAAGGTGCGGGGATCAATCCCCGCCAGTATTCTAATCCCGCCTGTTTGGCGAGCATCACCGCGCGTTTGAGGTTATCGACCGGCCCGCGCATGCTCCCCAGCACCACCCCACGGAACCAC
>Ga0302322_100003542_pt1 | contig 13438 bp, 11 predicted proteins | sample Fen_T0_2_FD_203757 | JGI IMG/M metagenome (GOLD analysis project Ga0302322, IMG submission 203757) | Peat permafrost microbial communities from Stordalen Mire near Abisko, Sweden - Fen_T0_2 | ecosystem: Environmental > Terrestrial > Soil > Wetlands > Permafrost | place: Sweden: Abisko...
CACCACTTCTCCCAATGCCACCCTTGAAGTAGATGGATTCACCATGTTGGGAAGTACCGCACCAAAAGTTCAGATGAAGAAACTTACAGGTACTATGGCGGCCGGCCAGGGTGGTCAACTCTTTGTGAGCCATGGTTTAAACGCTGCCAAAATACTTAGTGTGGATATATTGGTGGAAGCATCACCAGGGAACAATTATCCTCCCGGTTTCCAGTACACGTCAGGATTTGAGTACAATTACTCTATTACTTCCACCAGTATTGTAATAGGAACCGTTTCCCCCAATGCTGCCAATATCAGTTCAAAACCTTTTAAAATATTAATTACCTACGAACAGTAAACGAACAGTATGAAAAAAATAATTATCATATCAACCATCTTTTTCTTGACAGCATCCGCATTGGCACAAAACGTTGGCATCGGCACCACTACACCCAATGCATCAGCCCAACTGGATATCAGCAGCAATACCAAAGGCATACTTATACCAAGGATGACAGAGGCCGAAAAAAATGCGATCATTTCCCCCGTACAGGGATTGATGGTGTTTAATACTTCTACTAACAGTTTTCAGTATTATAATAGCAGTGTATGGATTAATATTTCAAATAGCGGTATTATTTCCGGTGCTGCAAACAAAGTAGCTAAGTTCAATGGCCCCTGGGGACTAACACCCGGGATGCTTACTGACAATGGCACGGGGGTTTCGTTAAACACAGGGTCAGCAATTGCCAACAGCAGTGCGCTGTTAGATATCAGCAGTAACAGCAAAGGGATACTTATTCCACGTATGACATCGGTAGAACGAACAGCAATTGTTTCACCTGCTACAGGTTTATTAGTGTTTGATAATACCACAACTAGTTTTTGGTTTTATAACGGCAGTGCCTGGACGGAGTTTAACAGCGGCACTACAAGCAGTAACTGGACAGTAAATGGTACAGCCATTTACAATAACAATTCCGGCAGTGTTGGGATAGGAAATGCTGCTCCTTTTTATAAGTTAGATGTTGCTGGAACAATACACGGATCTTCCAATGCCTATTTAGATGGAAATGTAGGCATAGGAACAGCATTTCCCATCGCAAAACTTGATGTTAATGGCAGTATAAATGCTACAGGTAACCTTGATATAGACGGCAACCTTACTGTTAACAATGGAAAAGGTATTCTTCGTAACAGCGCTGGCAGTGCACAGTTAAAGTATTATACAAGGCAGGCAACCTTTAGCGCTATCCTTGGTGGTTTTGCATTGTCAGCAGAAGGTTCTATTGGTTTCAACAGCTCCATTTTTACTAATCCGCCGCAAGTAATTGTAGGTGATATAGTTTCTACTGGTGGTACTGTTGGTGAGTTGTACAGGGTACAATTAGTTATTTATGATGTAACCACAACAGGTTGCAAGGCAAGGTTGCTTAATACAAGTCCTAACCCTGTTAATTATAGTATTACCTGGAATATCGTATGCATTGGTGATTAACAGGTGGGAAATTCTTTTGAACACTCTTAAATAAATTATTCAACTAAAAATAAAAAAATGAAAAAGTTAATGGTATCCGGCATTATGATATTTTGTGCAATTACTGCAAGCGCTAAAGTATGGCGCATCAACAATACCCCCGGTGTAACAGCCGATTTTATAAGTGGTACCGCAGCACTGGCGAGTGCAAGCGTGGTAAATGATGATACACTTTATTTTGAAGGAAGCGCAACTAATTATACAAATTTTACTTTATCAAAAAGATTAGTGATCATAGGTACCGGTTATTTTTTAAGCGGTGCAAATTCTAATCCCGGCCTGCAGGCAAATCCCAATTCAGTATTCTTTTCTAACAATACTATCATACTGGATTCCACCGGTTCAGGCTCTGTAATTATGGGCCTGGATAACCTGCAGATAACTCCCAACGGCCCTGCCACTTTAGGCACTGCCACAGATAACATTACTATAACAAGGTGTGGCAATCTGCAGTTGACTAATGCCTTTGGAGTGACCCCAAATTCCAAAATGACAGGGTGGAAAATAAATAAATGCTATTTGACTAATATTTTCTTCCTGCCATTTGTTGTGCAAAACTGGGAGATCACCAATAGTATCATTACTGGCAACATAGATATCTCAAATACTAACAATCTCAACAACCTGGTGCGCAACAATGTCTTCAGGGGTAGTATAAAAATATTCAGTGGATATTTCAGTAATAATATTATTACCGCCAACACATTTACTACTACCAATGTAACAGTAAAAAACAATATTTCTACTGGTAATAATTTGCCTGTTGGCAGCGGCAATGTAAACAATTCAACAGATGCCATTTTATTCCAGGGGCTTACCGGTAACAGCACCGATGGCCAGTGGCAATTAAAACCCGGGGGTACCAATCCCGCTATTGGTGGTGGCGAAACCATTAGTGCCATTACCCCTGATTGCGGGGCTTACGGTACCGCTGACCCTTATGTACTCAGTGGTATTCCTCCAATACCCACCATCTACTTATTAACTGTACCATCAAGTGTGGCAAGCAACGCCGCCACCATGCCCATTACCATCAGCACAAAAAGTAATAATTAATTCTCGGCGACTTTTTATGGTTTAAAAAACAAAGCAATGAAAAAATATTTTACCATCATAGTTTGTTTGCAAAGCATTTTTTGTATTGCACAAGCACCATATCCTGCTGCACCGGCAGCTCCGGGCAATATTACCGGTATTGAATATTTTATTGATAGCAGCCCCGATTTTGGAAGTGGTACCCCTATAACGGGATTTACTTCATCCACCAATGTAAGTAACTTCAGCACTTCGGTAAGCCTGGCTGGTATATCACCCGGCTTTCACCATATTTATTTTCGCTGTAAAGACGCTGATGGCAAATGGAGCCTTACCAATAATGTTTTCTTCGATAATTTTAATCTTCCCGTTTATCCATCTGCGTCATCGGCCACCAACATTGTTCAGCTGGAATATTTTATTGATAACAACGACCTGGGGTTTGGTAATTGTACTCCTATCGCGGTAACACCCAATACCAATATAGCCAACCTGAGTGCTAATATTAATATTACAGGTTTGATACAAAGCACTCATCGCCTGTTCATCCGAAGCAAAGATGCTACCGGCAAATGGAGCCTTACTAATTTTAGTGTGTTTGATAATTCAGCATTGCAAGCCTACCCCTTAGCACCTGCAGCGCCCCCGGCAATCAGCAATATGGAATACTTTATTGATGCCGATCCTGGTTTTGGTAACGGAACACCACTTACTGTTCCAGGCAATACCGGTGGAATTAATAATTATGCTGTGTCACTTGATTTATCGGGCTCATTAAGTGTGGGTACACATTACCTGTACATACGCAGCAGACAAAACCCGTGGAGTTTAACCAATATTGTTCCCTTTAATGCTACCGTGCCTTTACCCGTAAACTGGCTATTTGTAAAAGCACAAATTGTAAACAGGCAAACTAATATCAGCTGGGCAACTGTACAAGAAATAAACACAGCTAAATACGAAGTAGAACAAAGCATTGATGCAAGGATATTTACAAAAATTGGGGAAGTGGCTGCAGCAGGTAACAGCAGCACTTCCATCACTTATAATTTTACACACTATAACCCAGTAACAGGGTTTAACTACTACCGCATAAAACAAATTGACAGGGATGGCAATTTTAAATATTCAATGACGGTGGTGGTGCTTAAAAAAGAAGGTTTATTTCAAACTATAATAGCGCCCAATCCCGTAAAAGATATTATTAATGTAGTGGAACCTGCAGCAATATTTATTACATCTGCCGAGGTATACAGCATTAACGGAATATTGTTATTACACAAAGAAATAAATGATCACATACAGGCATTTGGCTTACCAGTAAATAGTTTGGCAAGTGGCAGCTACCTGTTAAAAATCAATTATAAAAATGATAGTAAAGTTTGCAGGTTTATAAAGCAGTAAAAAATCGTGGGCGGGTGTTTTTATTTTAATCTGTATCTTGATTATTATTTTATTTAGTGAGGAAAAAAATAACTATACTGCTTCTTACAGGCTTTCAGTTTTTATCGCTGGCAGCACAACCTGTAACCTATCATGTTCAACTAATAAAAACGAGCAGCCTTGCCAATCCCAACCAGGTGCTACAAATGATAAAGGATGATAACGGTTTTTTGTGGCTGTTAAGCCCCTCTAAAATACAGCGGTTTGATGGCAGGAATTTAAAATCATTTTCATTCTCCGACCGTTTAATATGTATACAACAGGATAAGGAAGGAACGATCTGGCTGGCCTCAAAACAAAATATTTACCGGTATCAAAATGATTACACAGGCTTTAAATTAATAATGGAAAATAATCCGGATAGTGTAAAATACAGAAGCCTGCTTGCAGGCCCCGGAAAAAATATTTACCTGCTTACTTTAAATAATATCCTTTGCTGGAACTACAGCAGCAATAAATTTGAGACGATTGGTATTCATCCATTCAAAAGCAATACCAGTTTTCCTTTTTTAAAATCTGTCGATAACTGGCTATTTTACCGGCCCAACGATAAAACTATTGCACGGTTTAATGTAAAAACAAATCAAACCGACTCGTTACATGTAAATGATGCCATGCACTTTTTTCCTGTTAACGCTGATAGTGCCTGGGTGCAGCAGGGGGTTGATAAAAGCAGTGCTTTAATATCTTTTAATACCCGCACTGTAACCACTATCAGCGCTGCACAATTTGAAGAAAAATTTACCAGCAACCGGTTTTATGTCACAGGTTTTTTTAAACGCTCTGCCGATGAAGACTTTGTAATGATGAATGAAACAGGATATTTTATCTACCGTAAATCCGAAAAAAAATTTATAAAGGCCAACTTATTTTATCACGGGCTACCGCTTCCCAATGAAACGCCTTCAAACAGTTTTTACCAGGAAGAAAATGGAACGGTATGGCTTACCAATGAGGAAGGCCTCGTTTTTTTTAACCCCTACACCAATAATTTTGGTTTATTAAGAAGTAATAATACCGGCAACAACAAAAGCTGGAACAATCAGGTAAGAAATTTTACCGAAGACCAAAAGGGGAATATCTGGTTTGCAACTGGTGGCGGCTTTTGCAAATGGAATAAAAAAAATAATAACGTATCCGTATGGTTGCCAAATTTTGAAGCAGGTAATTATTTAAATTACTCTTCTGTTCGTTCAATAGGGTATAATGCAAACAAAATAATTGTAGGACAAAGTGAAAAAGGTTTTTGGATATTTGACCCTGTAACCAATACTTTTAAAAGGCCGCAGTTTGATAACGATAGTATAAAAGAAAAATTTGGCAAAGAGTTTAATAATAACATGATCAGGTTGCGGAATGGCAATTTTCTGGTCCTTTCATCACATACCTGGTTAATTGAAAAAGCATCCTTCCATATACGGCAATTAAATTTCACCGGAGCCGCCTCCATTTTAAGAAATGCTTATGAAGATGCACAGGGGCGGCTATGGTTTGCAGGCGTTGGCGGAATATTTGTAACCGACAATACTTTTAAAGATTTATATGCACTGCCTGATAAGGAAAAAGGGCAATGGCTAAATGCCATTGTGCAAATAGATACCGCCACTTTTTGGGTGGCCGCAAAAAATTTATTTGAAATAAAAATTGCTGCTGATAACCGGCTAACAATAAAGCCTATCTTTCCCGAATTAAAAGAGATCCTTTTTTCTTTATTATTTAAAGATTCCCTGCTGCATATCTGGATGTGCAATGATAAGGGGATATACCGCTATATTCCCGAAAAACAAACGGTGGAAAAGTTTGGCCAGAGTGATAATATTCAAAGCTTCTATGCATCCATCACCAATTGCTTCAGGGGAAGTGATGGTACGGTTTATTTCGGCAGTACAAATGGCATCAATTATTTTACACCTGAAAAAATTCCCCTCCAAAACGATTCGCTGCAAATTCAAATTACCAATGTCACCGTCAACCAGGATGATTCTTCCTTTTTGTTGCAGCGCAATTTACCTGTGCTGGAAAATTATCAAAATACCATTGCTTTTGACTTTATTGCGCCTTATATCTATGGTGCAGAAAAAATACAATACCGCTATAAGCTTGAAGGAGCAGATAAAGACTGGGTGTATACCGGAAACAATTCATCGGTGCGCTTTACTTCACTACAACCGGGCATGTATACTTTTTATATTGCCGCCTCTTTAAATGGTAAGGACTGGTATCATTCCGCACACCCGTTAACATTCCAAATAAAGCCGCCTTTTTGGGAAACCTGGTGGTTCAGGTTGCTGGCTGTTTTACTCATCAGCTATCTTATTTTTTATTTTGCAAAAGACAGGATCAATAAAATAAAACAGCGGGAAAAATTAAAAGGCGATTACGAACGAAAGATTGCCGAAGTGGAAATGCAGGCACTAAGGGCGCAGATGAACCCGCATTTTATGTTCAATAGTTTAAACAGCATCAATAATTTTATTTTAAAAAATGATCCCGAGAATGCTTCCGGTTATTTAACCAAGTTCTCCAGGTTAATGAGGCTGATACTGGATAACTCAAGAAGTGAATGGGTACTTTTAGAAAATGAATTAAAGGCATTGGAATTATATATCGAACTGGAATCTGTTCGCTTTGACAGATCATTTGATTATGCTATTGAAGTTACAAAAGATATAAGTCTTGAAACAGTATTGATACCACCTTTAATAATACAGCCTTATGTTGAAAATGCCATTTGGCATGGATTGCTGCATCGTAAGATACCCGGCGGCCGGCTGGATATCCGCTTATGGCGCAAAGAAGATAAACTGTATATCGAAATTGAGGACAATGGTGTGGGGAGAGATGAAGCAAAACGCTTAAAAAGCAAAACCGCTACTATACAAAAATCGCATGGTATGAAAATTACTGCTGAAAGAATAGACATCGTTAATAAGGTTTATAATGTAAATACAGGCGTTACCATAACAGATCTAAAAAACGATACCGGAACACAAAATGGCACTGCAGTTTTAATAACCCTAAAATACAAAACACATGAAAGCCATAATAGTTGACGATGAAAAACATTGCCGGGAAGTAATGGAACATTTGCTGCGTAAATACTGCAGCGATGTAAGAACTATAATTACCTGCTCGTCTGGCGCAGAAGCGCTGCTGGCTTTGGAAAAAGACAGGCCGGATATTTTATTTTTAGACATTGAGATGCCCGGTATGAATGGTTTTGAATTGCTGGAGCAATTTCATCAACCCGAATTTGAAATTGTATTTACCACGGCTTACAATGAATATGCTATAAAGGCAATTAAGCACAGCGCATTGGATTACCTGCTAAAACCGGTTGATAAAGATGAACTGGTACAAACTGTGCAAAGGGCTAAAGAACATAAAACTTTAAAAGCGTCGTACCGAATAGAAAATTTACTGGAGATGCTGCATATTAAAAACCAGAACAAGCGTTTTGCAGTACCCACTATGGAGGGATTGATCATGGTTGAAACTGCAACCATTTTATATTGCGAAAGCGACAGTGCCTACTGTAAAATTTATTTTATTAATTCAAACAAGCCACTGGTAATTTCTAAAACATTAAAAGAGGTGGAAGAGGTTTTACAGGATGGCGATTTTTTTCGCATTCACCACAGCTATTGTATCAATATGAAATTTGTGCAAAGCTATATCAGGGGCGAGGGTGGTGAAGTGGTTTTAAACAATGGCATTCACCTGCCTGTTTCAAGAACTAAGAAAAAGGATTTTTTAAACCTGCTGGAGAAAATATAGGTTATTTCATATGATATTCATGAGCCGTATCAATCTTTGTAAGTATCCAGCAGCTGAATAATGCCTGCAGTGTTATCGTATAACTGCTGCATTTTTTCTTTTTCTGCAAATGGTGTGTATAACTGCCGTTCAATATCATTTAGTATCTGCTGCAATTGAAGGGAAGTATTTACGGTAATATTTTTTTTATCCAGCTCTTCTGTAATGCTTTTTTTATTGATGGTTTGTACCGGCAAATTCAATTTTTTAGAGAGGTAGCTTTTCAACGCAAAATTTAATTCATTGTAAAAGGCGGTGCTGTCATCACCATTCAGTAACGACGCGGCTTTTTCAAGCCAGTTTTTTTCTTCAATATCAATACCTTTTATATTTTCCTGTTGAGCAGCCCTTACTGCCGCAGCTTCCTCCTTCATTGTTGCCAGCGCAGCTTCTTTTTTCTTATCATGCGTAAGCCAAACAATTAAACCACAAATGATCAACACTGCTATGGTACTTATCACCCATCGCCTGTTGCTGATAAACTGGTTTAAAATATTATCGTTGTCTTGTTTGGTATCTGCCACCGGCGATGCTTTTTTTCCCGTTCCTTTGGTTACATTAAATGCAATGGGCCTGGTAGAATCTGTTTTATATTTTCCTGCTTTAGGATCAAAATAACTAAACTTAACCGGGGGCAAAGTATAATTACCCGGTGCGGCCACAGTAAAAGAATAGTCAATTATCTTTCTGCCACTCACCGGTACCGTTGTTTTTACAAAATCATCCGATGCATGGGGTTCAAATGCTTCAAAGCCCTTTGGCCACTGTATTTCGGGAGAGTTTACCAATTGCAGGTTTCCTTCGCCGCTAATAATTATTTTTAATTTACCGGCATCATCTGTAGTAAAATTATTTTTTTCCAGCGTGGCCGTTACAGCAAAATTGCCCACAGCGCCTTTAAAAGCTGCGGGTACATTTGCATCGGGCAATGGTTTTACCATAACCGCTGCAGGCTGACTTTGCAAGGTTACTTTATGGTTTTCTATTCCTTCGGCAGGTATATTGGCATCATCAAAATCGCCCAACAGATCACCCATTAAATTACGCTGCCTGTTAATGTAGTCTTCTTTTATAAAGTATACATTGTTTTCTATCTCCGCCTGTTCCAGGTCTAGCTTTCCCGATTGCAAAGGGTATAGTTGTGCTTTACGAATGATATATACATTATACTCCCGGCCATTTATTTTTTCACGCCGGTAACTTCCATTATCAGGTTGTTGCAGGTCAATTACAGAAAAGCCATTGAAGGATGGATTTTTAACCAGGTTGCTCTCGCTTTTTAACCGGGTATACAATTTATAAGTAGCAATTACAGGTTCGCCAATAAAGCAGGAGGTTTTATCCAGGTCTACTTTTACAAACATGTTCTTGTTCACTTTTTCGGTGGCGTTCTCCCCTTTCTTTAAAATATTATCCCTGAAAGGAGTTTCCGGAGCTGCATCTGCAAAGGGATCTATACCAGCAAACGGCGCATTAAAACTGCTGCCACCCGAATTATTGGCCGCAAGTGTATTGCTTACCTGTATTGTAACGGTGTTACTCCTCAATTCCTTTCCATCAGCTTTTGCAGTGGCGGATGCAATAGTAAAGTTGCCGGGTGATTTGGGTTTAAGTATATAGTTTAACGCAATAAATTGTTTTACGGCACCATTGATCATCGTCATGCCACTCTCCTGGTTGGGGCCACTTACCACCGTAAAATTTTTAAAGTCCGGCGGATTGATCTGTTCTACCTGTTTGGCATTTTCAACCGATAACTTTAATTGTACAAATTCGTTCTTACTTATTTGCGGGGCAGAAACACTTGCAGAAAATTTTACCTGTGCCACGGCAAACCGGGCACCAAACAGTAAAAGCAGTAAAGTTATTTTTTGTAAAAATGATTGCATAAGTAAAGAACACAAATTTAGCTGATATAAACTGGTTGTTCCTTACAGAATAAGATGAATGGTTTTAAAGAACTGTTAAGTTTGAGTGGCCCGCAGATCACGCTGATGCCGCTGATTGAAAATACAATCCTGTTTTTCTGCGATATCTGCGTATTCTGCGGGCCATTTTTCGTGTTACAGGTCTCCTAACTGCGGCCGCATCACAATCTCTTCCACGCAGGCACCTGCACTTAGTTGCGATGCTGCAAATATCATTTTTGCAACATCTTCTGCTTCCATGATCCGATGGTTGCTGTTATCATAATTACCCCACGAATCGGTCAATACGGCACCGGGGTAAACAGCGGTAACTTTTATATTAAATGCCTTCATTTCTTCCCTTAAATTTTTACTAAAACCATCCATCGCAAATTTGCTGATGCTGTATGCACCACCGTTTGTATAGGCTTGTAAAGAGGCTATAGAACAAATGTTGAAAATATGCCCTGACCTGGCTTCCATCATTTTAGGCAACAGCGTTCGGGTAAGATGGTAAGCGCTGTATAAATTGGTATCCATCTGGCTTTCCAATATACTTTCTGGTTCATTGTACACACTGCCGGGTTCAAACAAGCCTGCATTATTCACCATAATATCAGGAACAATGCCGGCATCCAGTATCCATTTACCAAATGCTTTGGCCTGTGTACTTAAATCAAATGCTTTGGCCTTAATGGTGATGGACGGAAAACCTGTTTGCAATGCTTCCACCGCTTTATATAATGCCACTTCATTGCGGCTGCATAAATAAAGATCGTAGCCGTTGGCCGCAAAAATTGTTGCAATGGCTTTACCAATTCCCTTTGAAGCCCCGGTGATTACTACATTCATAGTTAAGTATTAAATATTTCGCTTTTCTTTGCAAATCTACAATCGTAAAGCTACAATCAATAATGAAGTATAAACACCTTTTTTTCGATCTGGACCATACCCTTTGGGATTTTGATGCCAATGCAAAATCAACACTTACTGATTTATATGCGCTATTTGAATTAGATACCAAAGTAGCTGCGCCGTTTGACGATTTTTACAGAAAATATTTATACCACAACGAAATTTTATGGGAAAAATACCACAATGGATTAATTAGTGCCGACGATTTAAAATGGAAAAGAATGTGGCGCACCTTACTGGATTTTAAAATCGGGGATGAAGTTTTATCGCGGCAACTAAGTGCAAAATTTTTAGAGCTGCTGCCTACTAAAAAGATCCTGTTTCCGCATACCACCGAGCTGTTAGATTACCTGCTGGATAAAAAATATACCCTGCATTTAATTACCAATGGTTTTGAAAAAACACAATGGAGTAAAATTACCAATAGCGGGCTGGCAAAATATTTTACCCATATGATCACTTCTGAAACCAGCAACAGCCTGAAGCCAAAAAAAGAAATATTTGAGTACGCCATGAATAAAGCCGGGGCTTCATTAAAAGAAAGCATCATGATAGGCGATAATTTAGAAGCCGATATACAGGGCGCTATCAATGCCGGGATGGACTCTGTTTTTGTAAACCACATCAACGCCACATCTCATTTACAACCCACCTATACCATTTATCATTTAAAGGAATTGGAATCTATATTTTAAAAATGCAGGAAAAAGCAGTGGTGATAAAGTTTAATAAGCTGTGCTTCCCTTTGTAACAATGTTATTAAGTCGAGCACTTTAAGTGCTTATTTGAAACGCAGATTTTTATGATAAATAAGATTTTCGCCGATAGATCATAACTTATCACGATCATCTTAGAAATCTGCGTTCCGATAAAAAGACGCCGCAGGCGGCTTAACTTAATGATTTTGCCTGGTGGGATCAGGGGCATAAAAAAAACCTCCCCGGACTGGAGAGGTTTTCAATAATTTAATAGCTCACAATTACATAGTAGCTGTCTTCTTGTCTTTGCAGCAAGATTTACCAGTAGCAGTAGATTTTGTGCAGCAGGTTTTTCCTTTAGCACATTTCTTACTTTTCTTTTTACCATTATCGGCAAAAGCAACACCTGTAACCAGTAAAGCCGCAGTAGCTAATAAGAATACTTTTTTCATAATTATTTATTTGATTAATCGTTGTAAATGTAATGCAGATTTGGCAAACAGCCAAGGTTGAACTGTTAAAAATCGAGTGGTTTCTCAGTTTCAAAATTGTTTTAGGTGCGTCAGGGTCAGGGTATGGTAAAGCCGTAGTAACGTCGTGGTAAAGCCGTAGTAACGTCGTGGTAAAGCCGTAGTAACGCCGTAGCAAAGCCGTCAATGTGTGCCCAAGCAGCTTTGTTGAGCTTAAATGCTAACTGCCTGTCTGCTGCCAGGCGTGTAAAGTATCCCAATTGATTCGCACAAATAAATTCAACCTAAGCCACTACCAAAAATCGGGTTGCCCGTCCGCAGGACTTCCTTGGTTCAGGTACTGCAAATGGCGCTCAAAATTCGTTTATAAAGTGGCAATTACTGTTACGCCGCCCTGCACCACCTGGTTCAGCTCCACATTTATCTTTGTGCCCACTGGTAATAAAAGGTCTACCCGGCTGCCAAATTTTATAAAGCCCATCTCATCGGTTTGGTTAACTTTTTGGCCCACCTGGAGGTAGTTTACAATACGTTTGGCCAATGCCCCAGCTATTTGTTTTACTAAAACTTCGGTACCTTCTTTTTTAATGACCACACTGTGACGTTCATTTTCAGTAGATGATTTGGGGTTCCAGGCTACCAGGTATTTACCTTTATGGTATTGGTTATACACCACTTCGCCACTAATGGGGTTACGGTTAACATGTACATTGGCCGGGCTCATAAAAACAGATACCTGCAGGCGTTTGCCATTAAAATATTCTACGTCTACAATTTCTTCTATCACCACTACTTTACCATCTGCAGGAGCAACTACTAAATTGTCGCCAGTGGTTAATTTTCTATCCGGAATACGGAAGAAAGAAATTAAGAACAGCAATAAAAAAAGCGTGGCAAAAAAAACAACCCAGCATAAGGCGGGTAAAGACGCACTAAAAAAATACAGCGTGGCAAAATTAATGGCGCCAAAAATTAATGTACCAATAGCAATGGATTTATATCCTTCCCGGTGAATTGTCATTCAGTTGAATTGAGTTGCAAAGATAAGGTTTAGAAGTGTAGAGGTTTAGGAGTTTAGGGATGATTATTTTACATGAAAAGTTTTACATAGACCCAAACTGCGGGTGCAGCAAACAGCAGGCTGTCGAAACGGTCTAAAAAACCACCATGGCCGGGCATGATGGAGCCGCTGTCTTTTACATTGGCCATGCGTTTGAGTTTGCTTTCAAATAAATCGCCAATGGTGCCAAAGATGGCGCATAGGGCAGCGATGATGATCCAGTGTTTAACAGCAATTACTTTTGCAATGGGAATAAAATTGCCCAGCAGAGCAATTACCACTACACAAAGCAAAGCTCCGCCAATGGTACCTTCCCATGTTTTTTTAGGAGATATTTTGGAGAAAGGTGTTTTACCTATTAAAGAGCCAACAATGTAGGCCATGGTATCATTTATCCAGATAGAGAAAATAATAGCACAAACATAAATCTTACCTAAATCAAGAGAGGTAAACGCTTCATCTGTTATGAAATAACTATCTCTCAAATTCAATAATAAAGTCAGAGGTAATGAAACATAAATAAACCCCCCAAACATCATCCATTTTGCCTTTGATAAAATCTGTTTATTCTGAGT
>Ga0302322_100003543_pt1 | contig 13435 bp, 11 predicted proteins | sample Fen_T0_2_FD_203757 | JGI IMG/M metagenome (GOLD analysis project Ga0302322, IMG submission 203757) | Peat permafrost microbial communities from Stordalen Mire near Abisko, Sweden - Fen_T0_2 | ecosystem: Environmental > Terrestrial > Soil > Wetlands > Permafrost | place: Sweden: Abisko...
CCTCGACCAGCTCATGCGTCGCTACCACGGCTTCGTGCGGCTGAAGGCGAGCAGCTACTTCCTCGCGGGCGGCGACGCCGACGACCTGATCCAGGAAGGGATGATCGGTCTCTACAAGGCGATGCGCGATTTCCGGCACGACAAGGAGACGTCGTTCCGCTCCTTCGCCGAGCTCTGCGTGACGCGGCAGATCATCACGGCGATCAAGACGGCGACCCGGTTCAAGCATTCGCCCCTGAACACGTACGTCTCGTTCAGTCACACCCCGGCCGGCCAGGAGAACGACGGTGACTGCACCCTCGGCGATGCTCTGCCCGGGCCGTCGACGAACGATCCCTCGAGCTGCGTGATCTCGACCGAGGAGCTACAGAGCCTCGTCGGATGTCTCGGCACGACGCTGTCGTCGCTCGAGTCCGACGCGCTCCGGCTCTACCTCGACGGGAAGTCGTACGACACGATGGCGGTCGAGCTCGAGTGCGACACGAAGACGATCGACAACGCCCTCCAGCGTGTGAAGCGCAAGATCGTCGCGCATCAGGCGACGCGCGCCGTGCCTGCGTAGTCCCTCTCGACTCGACCGTGTCGTGAAACGAGCCGCCCTCGGGCGGCTCGTTTTCGTTCCGTCGCGCGAGGGATCAGGTGAAGACGATCTCGCCGCCGGCGGCCTGCTCGTAGAACTCGCCGACCGTGATCACGCCGGTGACCTGGGGGACGAAATCCTCGGGCTCGAGGCCGAACATGTCGACGCTGGCCTTGCACGCGTAGATGCCAGCACCCGAGTCGGCGATCATCTCGACGAACTCCGACACCGGCGGGAAGTCGAGCTTCTCCATCTTCCGGGACATCATCTTCGTCGCCATCCAGGACATGCCGGGAAGGACGCCGAGCAGCGTCGGCATGTGCATGCCGGGGTTGCCGACGGTGGCAACCTTGATCTTGTCCTGCCGCTTCTTCGTGATCGCCTCGAGGCCGAAGAACGTGAAGAAGACGTTGGCCTCGATGCCGTCCATGCGGGCGCCGTTCGCCATGATCAGGCCGGGGTAGACGCCGTCCAGGGATCCCTTCGAGATGATGATCGAGACCTTCGCGATCGGCTCCGGCAGCTCCTCGGCGGCCGGGGTGACGTCGAGCTCGCGGGTTGGCTCCATGGTCGTTGTCATCGTTCCTCCTAGATGCAGCCGTGAGGCTTGGGGATGCCGCCGATCCTGGCGGCGAGCTTCGCCGGGCCCTTGGGGAAGAGCGCGTAGAGCTCCTTGATCGGGACGCCGGATGCCTTGCCGAGCGTGCGGATCGAGGGCGCCTCGCCGGTCGCGAGGTACGTATCGCGCATGTAGCTCACGACCTGCCAGTGCCGCGGTGTCAGCTCCTCGATCCCGGCCTCGTGAGCGATCTGGACGGCAATCTCCGCGTTCCACTGCTGCGGGTCGCGGAGGAACCCATCGGCGTCTCGGTCGACGTCGGTCAGCTCGGTCGTTGTCATCGTCGTTCCTTTCCTCGCTAGGCGTGCGTCTCGACGGGTTTCTTGCCCTGCATCCGCATCTCGGGGGAGATCCCCGGGAGGTCACGGCCGGGCAACAGCATGTGCCAGTACATCCACTGGAACATCAGCTTCCCGAGATGGTTGAGCCGCGACTCCCGGAGCAGCGGCATCGGCCCGAGGGCCGTCGGGAAGCGGCCGGGGAGCGGCTCGGTCTCGTAGTTGAAGTCGATCAGGAGCGCCTTGCCGAAGCCGGTCTCGATGAAGCAGTTCGCATGGCCGTCGTAGGACTCGGCGAGCGGCTCGCCGGCCAGGAAGCGGTGGATGTTCTGCGCCAGCAGCTCGCCTTCGAAGTGCGTCACCGAGCCGGCCTTCGAGGTCGGGAGGTTGGTCGCGTCACCGAGGGCGAACACGTTCGGGCGGGCGAGTGACTGCAGCGTGTGAGGGCTCGTGGGCACGAAGCCGAGATCGTCGCCGAGCCCGGGCGAGCGGCCGACGTACTCGGCGCCCGAGTGGACAGGGACGGTGACGAGGAGATCGAAGGCGATCTCACGGCCGTCGTACGAGATGAGGCGCCCCCGGTCGCCCTCGACCTCACCTGTGGCGAAGTCGACCTCGAGGCCGATTCGCTTCTCCTCGAGCAGGTGGGTCAGGTGCCTGGAGGCGATCGGCTTCGTGAAGCAGCCGTCGAGCGGCGTCGCGAGGACGATCTCGGTCCGGTCGCGGATGCCTCGCTCGCGGAGGTGCCAGTCCGCGAGAAACGCGAACTCGATCGGCGCCACCGGGCACTTGATCGGCATGTCGACGATGTTCACGACGAGGCGCCCGCCCTCGAACCAGGTGAAGGCCTCGGCGAGGGCGGCGGCGCCCTCGGGCGTGTAGAAGGTGAAGACCCGCTCGTTCCAGCCCGGCCCCGTGAGCCCCTCGGTCTCCTCGGGAGCGAGGCGGGCGCCGCTCGCGACGATCAGCACGTCGTATGGAAGCACGGTTCCGTCTGCGAGGTGCACCAGATCGTCGGCGAGGGAGACGTGGTCGATCTCGGTCTCGTGGAACGCGATGCCGTTCGCGAGCTGGCGCCGTCGCGGTCGTATGATCTCATCGACGTCGGCCAGCCCGAAGGGAACGAAGAGCAGGCCGGGCTGGTAGACGTGGCGATCGTCGCGGTCGACGACGGCGATCTCGACCTCGCTCTGACCGTAGGTCTTGCGCAGGCGGTTCGCCATCAGCGTGCCACCCGTACCGCCGCCCAGGATCACGATTCTCTTCACCATCGTCGTCCACCTCCGATGCGCTTGCGGTGCTCCTGCTTGCAGTCTCCGGCCGGAGTGGGCCGGCCGCATCGGGTAGACGGCGCAGGCGGCATCCGTAACAACTACTTACGATCTACAATCCTGGAGTTGTATATACTGAAGGGGAATCGTCCCCCGCTGCACGAGGAGAGGTGATCCGATGACCCGTGAGCCGATTTCCGCGCTGCCCCATCCGCTTCCGGACCCGCTCGTCGAGCTCGTCGCCCGTCGCTTCCGCGTCATCGGTGAGCCGATGAGGATCAAGCTGCTCGACAGCCTCCGCACCGGCGAGGCGACCGTGCAGGAGCTGACCGAGGCGGTCGCGGCGTCGCAGCAGAACGTCTCCAAGCACCTCGGCGTCCTGCACGACGCGGGGATCGTGGCCCGCCGCAAGGAGGGGACGCAGGTCTTCTACCGGGTCGTCGATCCGGGCGTGTTCGAGCTCTGCGAGACGGTCTGCGGCAGCGTGCAACGGCAGGTGGCCGAGCTGAACGCGATCCTCGAGGGAGCCGGGCGATGACGTCTGCCGGCCCCGTCGGCAGGCTCGGGGCCTGGACCGCCGACCACTTCCGCGCCGTCCTGATCGCCTGGATCGTGGTTGCCGTCGGCCTCGGCGTGCTCGCGCCGCGGGTCGAGACGGCGCTCTCCGGTGCGGGCTGGGAGGCGTCAGGCTCGCAGTCGGTGCAGGCGCGTAGCCTGGTCGACCGTCACTTCGGCGGGCAGTCGAGCGCCGCCTTGATGGTCGTCCTCCACTCTTCGGCCGCCAGGGTCGGTGAACCGCCGTTCACGGCCACGGTCGACCGTGTTGCGCGCATTCTGCGCGCGGATTCGCGCGTCGCATCGGTTGCGCTGCCACGCGCCGGCTTCTCGATCTCGCAGGACGGGCACACCGCGATCGTCAGCGCGGGGGCCAGGGGCTCGACGACGGAGATGGTCGCCGCCGCGGACGACCTCAAGGGCGCCCTGAAGGCAGCCGGTGGGGGCGGCGTGCAGGTGAGCCTCACCGGCGCCTCGGGCATGTGGTCCGACTTCAACGTCGCCAACCGCAACGCGATGATGAAGTCCGAGCTCCTCTCCTGGCCCGTCACGCTCGTGATCCTGCTCGTCGCGTTCGGCTCCCTCGTCGCCGCGGGGCTGCCGCTGATGTTGACGATCCTCGGGCTCGTCGCCTCGGCCGGGACCCTCTACATCGGCTCACGGTTCTTCGACATCTCGATCTGGGCGATGAACTTCGCGCTCATGTTCGCGCTCGCGCTCGGGATCGACTACGCCCTCTTCGTCGTGCACCGCTTCCGTGGTGCCTTCTTCGGCTCGAAGCTGACCTCACGTGAGGCGGTTGCCGTGACGATGGACACGGCCGGCAAGGCCGTGCTCTTCTCCGGCGCGACCGTCCTCGTCTCCCTCTCGGCGGTCATGCTCGTGCCGAGCCCCGCCTTCCGCTCGATGGCGCTCGGGATCATGGTCTCCGTCCTCTTCGTCCTGCTCGCGACGATGACGCTGCTGCCCGCGGTGCTCGCCAAGCTCGGCCCGCGTGTCGACAAGCTCTCGCTGAGGTGGGTTCATTCGGGTGAGCACCGCTCGCCTGCGTTCGCCGCCTGGGCCGAGCGGCTCTGGCAGCGGCCGTGGCTGTACGGCACGGCCGCACTCGCGATCCTCGTCGCCCTCGCCCTCCCGGTGCTCGGCCTCAGGACGGGGATGCCCTCGATCAAGGTGGTGCCGAAGGGCGACACCTCCCGCCAGGGGTACGACGTCGTGCAGTCCGCCTTCGGGCAGGGTGCTCCGGGGGCGCTCCAGATCGTCGGCCCGACGCTCGCGATGGAGCACACGATCGCGATCGCGAAGGCCGATCCCGGGATCGCCAGGGTCATGCCCCCGCAGTCCGGCTCGGGCGGCCTCGTCCTCGTGCAGGTGGTGCCGAAGGGCGACCCGTCGAGCAGCGCGGTCGGGGCGATGATAGACCGCCTCCGCGCGTCGCTGCCGACGGGAGCTCTCGTCGGTGGCGCAACGGCCGAGAACCACGACCTCGAGCAGACGCTCTCGGCGAAGACGCCGCTCGTGATCGGGGTAGTCCTCGCCCTCGGGTTCCTGCTCCTGCTCCTCGCGCTGCAGGCGCCGCTGATCGCGGCCGTCGGCGTCGTGACCAACCTGCTCGCCGTCGGTGCCGCGTTCGGCGTCGCCCGCCTGATCTTTCAGGACGGCCACGGCGCAGGCCTGCTCGGCTTCGAGCCACAGGGGTTCATCGACGCCTGGGGGCCGGTCTTCTTCTTCGCGATGATCTTCGCGATCTCGATGGACTACACCGTGTTCCTGCTCTCCTCGGCCAAGGAGCACTACGACCGCAGCCACGACCCGCGGGACGCGATGATCGGCGGCCTCGCGCACTCGGGACGCGTGATCTTCGCCGCCGCGGCCGTGATGGTCGCCGTGTTCCTCACGTTCGCGCTCTCCGGGCCGCTGCCGCCGAAGGAGATGGGCGTCATCCTCGGCGTCGCCGTGCTCCTCGACGCGCTCCTGATCCGGCTGGTGCTGATCCCCGTCGCGCTGAGGCTCCTCGGAACCTGGGCCTGGGGCCTCCCACACTGGCTCGATCGCATCCTCCCCGACGTCAGGTTCGGGCACTCGTGAGCCTCACCGCCACCGCCCATTCGATTCCCGGCACGCTCCGGCAGGAGGTCCTGATCGACGGGCGGCATCGCCTGATCACCGACGAGCCCGAGTCGGTCGGCGGCAACGGCAGCGGCCCCGCGCCGCACGAGCTGCTGCCTGCAGCGCTCGCGAGCTGCATCTCGACCGTGCTCGTGATGTACGCGCGCACGAAGGAGTGGGACCTCGGCGACGTCTCCGTCGACGTGGACTACGACCACCGTGCGACACCGCGGCATTTCGACGTCACGATCTCGCTCACCGGCGACCTCACGCCGGCCCAGCTCGAGCGGCTCGAGAAGGTCGCGGCCAGCTGCCCCGTGCGCCGGTCGATCGAGGCCGGGATCGAGTTCGTCGAGCGGATCGAGATCGGGGTGCCCGTCCCGCACTAGACATCGGTCCGGTGGCCATGGGCGGCGCCGGGGCCGATCAGCCGTCGAGCCGGGCGAGGGCGATGATCTCGCGGCGAAACGGAGGCACGTCGTCGTTCGACGTCGGCTCGTCGAGCTCCTCGGCGTAGCGATGGCCGTCCCAGACCGCGGCCGCGATCGTGCCCGGGCTCCACGCGTCGCCGACGAGGCGGACGAGCGGCCCGTCTCGACCGTCGAGGGCCGCCTCGAGCCCGGCGGCCAGCGCGTCCTGGGGCAGCCGCGCCGTGACGAGCACGAGCGAGTCGCAGGGCAGCTCGTGCTCGCGGTCGGTGTAGGCGCACGCCACCCGCGCGCTGCCTCCCGCCGCGCCGACGAGCGCGTGAGATGTGAGCGCGTCGACGCCCAGCTCGAGGAGGCGCCGCTGGATCCGATGCTGCTCCATCGTGTTCACGGTCCATTCCGAGATCCGCGGCTCCGGGGTCACGATGGTGACGTCGTGGCCCTCGACCGCGAGGAGCTCGGCCAGGACGCCGCCCAGGTAGTAGTGGTCGTCGTCGAAGAGGACGACCCTCTCGCCCGCGGGGCGCGTCCCGGTGAGGAGGTCGTCCGGCGTCAGGATCTCCGCGGCCTCCAGGTCGAGCGGCCGGGTGTGCCGGCGGCCGACCCCGTCCGCCCGCCAGCGGGAGCCGGTGGCAAGGGCCACGTGGTCGAAGTCGTAGGACAGGATCTCCTCGGCGGTGAGTGAGCTTCCGAGTGCCACCTCGACGTTGCGCAGGCGCGCGAGCTGGCCCTTGCGGTAGTCGACGACGCGCATCCAGGCTGCGAGGCCGGGGAGGCGCGCCTCGCGCGCGGCCCGGCCGCCGACGACCTCGGTGGCCTCGGCCAGCACGACGTCGTACCCGCGGCGCCCGAGCGACATCGCAGCCTCGAGGCCCGCCGGCCCGGCGCCGACGATCAGCACCTTGGCGTCCGTCGTCCTGGGCCTGATCCGCTCGGGGTGCCAGCCGCGCCGCCACTCCTCGCCCATGCTCGGGTTCTGGGTGCAGCGAATCGGGACCGCGAGCGAGTCGCCCGTGACGCAGATGTTGCAGCCGATGCACTCGCGGATGTCCTCGAACCGCCCCTCCTCGATCTTCACGGGCAGGAACGGGTCGGCGATCGACGGGCGCGCGGCTCCGATCATGTCGAGGACCCCGTCGCGGATCATCCGCACCATCGTGTCGGGTGAGGTGAAGCGCCCGACTCCGACGACGGGCTTCGTCGTCAGCTGCTTCAGCCCCTTGATGTACTCCTCCTGCGCACCCTCGCCCGCGAAGCGGGAGGTGATCGAGTCGAAGTCCCATTCGCCCACCATGAGGTCCCACAGGTCGGGGAGCTCGCCGACGTGGCCGAGCACCTCCTCGATCTCGGCGCGCTCGAGTCCGGCGTCGCCGACGAGCTCGTCGACGCAGATGCGGCAGGCCACCGCCGCCCTCCCGTCGACCTCTTCGAGCGTCTCGAGCAGGATCTCGCGGAGGAGGCGAACGCGGTTCTCGAGGCTGCCGCCGTACGCGTCGGTGCGGTCGTTCGTGCGCCGCGAGAGAAAGTGCTGGATCGTCGTCAGCCCGTGCCCCGCGTAGACGTAGACGAGGTCGTACCCGGCATGGAGCGAACGGGCGACCGCCTGACGGTGCCAGCGGCGCATGTCGGCGATGTCGCGGGCGTCCATCCGCCGCGCCTGGACGGGGTCGATCCCCATCGTCGGCAGGTTGGCCGGTCCGAATGGGGGCCGCCGGGCCCAGAGATTGGCTGCGTTCATCCCCGCGTGGACGAGCTCGATCCCGGCCAGGGAGCCGTGCTCGTGCACCTTCTCGACGAGGCGGACGTGCGCGGGAATGTCCGCGTCGTCCCAGATCCGTCCCTCGACGTAGCCGCCGAAGTCGTTGCCGTGGTGGATCTCCACCTCTTCCGTGCAGACGACCGCCCAGCCGCCTTCGGCCTTCACGCCGCGCATGAACGCGTGCGCCGTCGGGTCGCGGTGCCCCATCCCGTTGCAGTGCGGCACCTGGAAGAAGCGGTTGCGGGCCGTCACCGGCCCGAGCTGCACCGGCTCGAAGAGAACGTCGTAGCGGGGGTCACGTGACATCGGGCGGCAGGCTCCGGTTGACGTCGAGGTCGGTCGTCGGGTTGACTCTACGGTCAGGACGCGCCCGACACAACCGTCTGCGTGCCGACGATCATCACGGAGGTCACCATGCCCGAGTCGACGACCAAGCTCTATTTCGGCCCCTGGTACCGGAGGTCGCCGTACTTCGAGGCGACGAGGCGCGCGGGCTGCAAGGCCTACGACATCTACAACAAGATGTACCTGCCGGCCGAGTACGACGACGTCTCCGTCGAGTACCGGGCGCTGAACGAGGGCGTGACCCTGTGGGATGTCGGCGTCGAGCGGACGGTGCAGGTCAGCGGGCCGGACGCGGATCGGCTGATCGACATGCTCACGTGCCGCGACCTGACGAAGTGCGCCGTCAAGCAGGGGAAGTACATGCTCGTCACCGCTCCCGACGGTGGCATCGTCAACGACCCCGTCCTCCTCCACGTCGCCGAGAGCACGTGGTGGATGCAGCTCGCCGACAGCGACGCGGGCCTCTACGCGCTCGGCGTCCTCTCGCAGTCGGGCCTCGACGCCGAGGTGAGCTATCCGGACGTCCACCCCGTACAGGTGCAAGGCCCGCTGGCGGCGCGGACGGTCGAGAAGCTCGTCGGCCCCGCAATCTACGACATCGCCTACTACTGGTGCGATTATTTCGAGATCGGCGACATCCCCGTGGTGATCAGCCGTACGGGGTGGTCGGCCGTCCCGGGCTTCGAGATCAACCTGCTCGACGGCGCCCGCGGCGACGAGCTCTGGGACGCCGTCATGGCCGCCGGCGAGGAGTTCGCGATCCGTCCCATCGCGCCCAACGAGGCGCGGCGCGTCGAGGCGGGCATTTTCAACTGGGGCTCCGACATCACGCTCGGCGACACGCCGTTCCACGTCATGGGCCTCGAGCGGCTGGTCGAGGAGCAGGCTCAGGACTACATCGGCAAGAGCGCGCTCGAACGCGTCCGTCGTGAGGGCGTCGATCGCAAGCTCGTCGGGATCGCGTTCACCGGCGACGAGCCGATCACGGGCATCACGCGCACGTGGCCGGCCCTTTCCGGCGGGCGCGAGGTCGGTCGCGTCACCAACGCGGTCTGGTCACCCGGCCTGGAGCGGAACATCGGGTATGTGTGGGTCCCGATCGCGCTCTCCGGACCGGGGACTCCGCTCGAGGTGCTCTCGGAGCACGGCGAGCTCGCGGGCGTGACGGCAGCGATCCCCTTCGTCGACCCGCGTAAGGAGCGCCCCGCGGCGCCGCTCAGGCTGGTGGGGGCCTCGTAGCAGGCCCATTGGGCGCCGGGCGGCGACCGGTCGGCCGGGTACGATTACCAACGGAGCGGTCGGCCTTCGACGCCGAGGGTCGCCTCCATCCTCGCGAACGCAGCAAGGAGGGAACCGATGGCGGAACAGAAGCCGCGGGCACCGCGCGCCCGCAGGAAGACGACCGGGGCAGAAGGGGCAGAAGTCGCCGCGGTCGAGACGACGACGAAGAAGCGGAAGACGGCGGTGACCCCGCGGCGGCGCAGGAGCATCGGCCCGTCGCACCAGCCGGGCGACGTCGCAGTCCGCGCGTACCTGCTGTGGGAGCAGGGCGAGCCGGGGGATGCCACGGACCACTGGCTGCGGGCCGAGCAGGAGCTCGCAGCGGCATAGAGGGGGCCCAGCCCGGACGTATCGACGCCGCCGGCTCCGCCGGCGGCGTCGATACGGGCCTCCCCGAGCGCGACGTCATCGCGCTCCCCCCGGGGTTTCGGGCAGCCGGGCGGTCGTGTCGTCGTGCGACGGCACGAATACACGACGCCGCAGGACGGGTCTTTCTTCCCGGACCGGGATCAGGAGGTCGGCGTCAGACCGCCCCCCGGGTGCCGCTGCTCGGCCGGGAGCCGCTCACCCTCGGGCGAGCGCGTCGGCAGCCACTCGAGCCACCACGGGAGATACCAATTCCACTCGCCGAGGAGCTTCATCGTCGATGGAACGAGGACGGCGCGGACGACGGTCGCGTCGATCAGGACCGCGATCGCGAGGCCGAAGCCCATCTGCTGCATCATGATCATGCTCAGCGTCGCGAAGAGCCCGAAGACGGCGACCATGATGATCGCCGCGCTCGTGACGGTGCCGGCGGTGCGCGTGATCGCGAGCCGGATCGCGTCGTCGGTCGCGGCACCCCGGTCGTGCAGCTCCTTGATGCGGCTGAGGATGAACACGTGGTAGTCCATCGACAGGCCAAAGAGCACGACGAAGAGGAACAACGGCAGCCAGCTGACGATCGCGCCGTTCGTCTGGAAGCCGAGCGTGCCGGCGAACCAGCCGTACTGGAAGACGGCAACGACGATGCCGTAGGCGGCCCCCACCGACAGAAGGTTCAGGACGACGGCCGTCGCCGCGATCACGAGTGACCTGAAGGTGAGCAGCAGCAGCGAGAACGCCAGCCCGAGCACGAACAGGAACACGTACGGCAGCCGTGCCCGCATCTGGTGGTTGAAGTCGTAGGTGCCGGCGGTCACCCCCGTCACGGCGACCTCCACGCCCGGAAAGGCCCGGGCGACCGGCGGGATCACGTCGTCCCGGAGCGTGTGGAGCGCGGCGACCGAGGCGGCGTTGTCGCCGTTGCCCGCGATCGCGAAGTCGATCCGGGCCACCGTGTGATCGGGGTTCGTGCTGACGGTGAACGGCGCGTACAGCTGACCGGTTGCGAGCGCCCGCTGCCGGAAGAGGGCGTAGGCGCGTGCGATCGCAGGCGTATCGACGTTCGGTGCCTTCACCACGACGACGGCTGGGGTCTGCGAGCCGGGAAAGGCCTGCTGGATCCGGCCGTAGGTGAGCACGATCTTCAGGTCGTGCGGAAGGTCGGTGAGGTTCGGGAGCTTGGTATGCATCGAGAGGGCCGGGAGCGCCAGGACGAGCAGCGCCCCTGCGGAGACGAGCATGGCCGTCCACGGCCGGCGCAGGACGCCGCCGATGAAGCTCGCCCAGCGGCCGTCGTCGCGGGAGCGGCCGCGGATCAGCGGGATCCGTCCCCAGTCGACCCTGTCGCCGAGCCGCGAGAGCACAGCCGGGAGCACGGTCAGCGAGCCGATCATCGCAGCGAGGACGACGATCATCGTGCCGAGCCCGATCGTCGCGAAGAGCGAGTTCCCCGAGACGAACATCCCCGCCATCGCGATCAGGACGGTCGCACCGGAGATGAGCACCGCCTGCCCGGAGGTACGGGCGGCGAAGAGCAGCGCATCGTGGGACGAGCGGCCCGCATACCGCTCCTCCCGCGCGCGCCGGAGGTAGAACAGGGAGTAGTCGATCCCGACCGCCATCCCGATCATGAGGATGATCGCGCTGAGGGTCTGCTGATCGGTCGGAACGACGTGGCTGACGAGGCTGTTGAGGCCGGTCGCCGCCAGCACCGCCGAGAACGCGAGCAGGACGGGCAGTCCCGCTGCGACGAGTGCGCCGAACGCGAGAACCAGGATTGCGACCGTCATCGGCAGCGAGGTCAGCTCCGCCCGGCGCATGTCGGCCTCGAAGCGCCGGCCGACCTCGTAGTCGGCCGACGCCTGACCGAACTCCGCGACGACCATGGTCGGGTTGGCCGCCTGGACACGGTCGACGGCGGCCAGGATCGGCGCGACCCTGTCCTTCGCGTTCTCGGCCTTGCCCTTCACGTCGAACTGGACGAGCACGGAGTGCCGGTCACGCGACACGAGCCCCCCGTTCGGGTTGTCCATGGGGGAGACGATCCCGGCCACGTCCGGCTCGCGCGAGAGCGCTGCCACCACGTTCCCCACGGCTGCCGAGAACTCCGGTTGCTGATCGATCGTCCCCGTCTGCGACTGCACCAGCACGCTCTCGCGGGCCGGAATCCTGAAGTTGCCCTGGTCGAGGATCTGCTCGGCGCGTCGCGACTCGCCGTTCGCGATTGCCCAATCCTTCATCTCGCGCACGCCGACGGCGCCCCCGACCACCACGGCGACGACAGCGAACGCGATCCATCCGAACGCGGCCCGCTTCCAGTGCGAGGCACTCCAGCGCCCCGCGCGGCCCGCGAGATTCGTGTCGTCCATCGTCGACTTCCTCTCAGGCCTGGTTACGGCACATGATCTCTCTCACCGTCCGGCCCGGCATCCACGGAAAGCCGCCGTCAGCGGTGGAAAATCCCTGATTGTGCGCGGCGGCCTCGTTCGAGCCGAAGCCGGAGAAGGGATTCGAACCCTTGGCCCCCGCTTTACAAGAGCGGTGCTCTGACCAGCTGAGCTACTCCGGCGACCGCCACATCGTAGTCGCGCGCGCCTTGCTGCGGCTTTCCGGCACCAGCAATCCGCGCGCCACCGGATGCCGGTTTCCCTCGCGCATGACAGCCTCGGTATGAGACATCGAGGAGGACACATGACCCGAGTGCTCGTCGCCCATGCCAGTAAGTACGGCTCCGTCGAGGAGGTGGCTCGATTCGTCGGCGCGGTGCTGCGCGACGAGGGTGCTTCCTGCGACGTCGTCGCCGCTCGCAACGCGACAGACCTGAAGGGCTACGACGTCGTCGTGCTCGGCACCGGCCTCTACATGGGCCGGCTGCACCGCGATGCGCGCCGCTTCCTCCGCCGCCACCACGACGAGCTGGCGAGCATGCCGTTCGGCGTCTATGCGCTGGGCCCGCTCAGCAACGATCAGGAGGAGAAGGACAAGGTCCGGCCGCAGCTCGAGCGCGGCCTCGAGCGGTATCCGGAGCTCGAGCCGTTCGCAGCGCAGATCTTCGGCGGCGTCATCGAGCCCGAGAAGCTGTCGTTCCCGTTCAACCGCATGCCGGCCGGCGACCATCGCGACTGGGACGAGATCCGGAGCTTCGCGCTCTCGGTGCCGATCCGCGTGACCGTCACCGCGTAGCGCTCGGAGACGCGAGAAGGCCCCGGCCGGAGCCGGGGCCTTCTCGTGCCCGCGTGCGAGGAGGCCGAAGCGTCAGGCGGTGACGGCCTGTGCCGCAGGCGAGCGGCCCGAGGCGAGGAGCCAGATGCCGGCGACGAGCCCGAACAGGAGCACCAGGAAGAACGGGAAGAACGCCGGCGTCGCGAGCCCGCCGATGCCCGCCACCGCCGCGAAGCCGCGCAGCCACGCCGGCTCGTGGCGTCCTGCGACGGCGAGCGTGAGCAGCGCAGCGCCAAGCATCAGGCCACCGCCGACGAGCATCACGCCGAAGCCAGCCTGCATGAACGTGTAGGCGACCCCAGGATCGATCGTCGGTGCGTCGCCGATCGACTGGGCGGCCGCCGGAGTGACGACGAGCGTCCAGCCGGCGAAGAACGACGTCGCCGCCGCCACGACGAGCCCGGTGAAGAGGCGGCCGGACCCGGAGTCCCCGAACGCAGCGCGGCGGAGGTAGACGCCGAGCCCGAGCAGCGATACGGCGCTGAGCAGCATCAGGTAGAGCGACGCGATCACGGCCGTTCGGTGGCTCTGCGCGACGAAGTCGGCCACGTCGCCGGCGTGGAACTTGCCGCCCGGTGGGTTGGCGAGGATGAACGCGGCCATCGTCGTCACCGCGAAGACGAGA
>Ga0302322_100003545_pt1 | contig 13434 bp, 9 predicted proteins | sample Fen_T0_2_FD_203757 | JGI IMG/M metagenome (GOLD analysis project Ga0302322, IMG submission 203757) | Peat permafrost microbial communities from Stordalen Mire near Abisko, Sweden - Fen_T0_2 | ecosystem: Environmental > Terrestrial > Soil > Wetlands > Permafrost | place: Sweden: Abisko...
GCTACCAGCTCAACATCGACAACCTGACCAACAACGACAACCCGATCTGGGGCCGCAACGGTGCCACCGGTGGCTACACCACCCTGGCGCAAAACCTCCTGTACCCCGGCAGCCCCCGGATGCAGATCATGAACAACTTCACGCAATACGATCCGCGCAAGTTCACGTTCACGGGCACGTTCAGCTTCTAAGACTTGGTTTGCCCTGCATTGCTCAAGAGCCCGGCGTGACCCGCCGGGCTCTTTTATTTTACAAGATCGAGCGGGCGCCTGCGCGCGGCTGATTGGCTTCTGCGGTTAACCAGGAGGTCCGTCCAAGCCAGGCCTGCGCGCGAAACCAGTGGCGGCGAACCGTTCGGACCAGACCCACTTTGCCGGGTGAACCCGGCCCATCGGGTTCCGCGCAGGTGCTCCGGCCAATCCTCCCGAGCCGGGTAATGATGACAACCTTTGGGGAAAGGCGCTTCCGCACCCTCAATTTCCCAACCGGATGACCAAGCGGGCAGGCGAGAGGCCACCTCCGGAAAAGGCAGGTCGGCCCCGGAACCATGGGTAACTTGGTGCATTATTTCCTGTTACACTGTTCGGTCCCTGCGCCGATATTGGGATGCTGACCCATGCCCTGCACCGGCCAGCGAGAAGTCGCGCCAGGCCACTTCCTATCCCAACATGAAAACACTTATCATCGACGATTCCCGCACGATGCGGCGCTTACTGGCCTCGTATATCTCGGAATTTTGCCACGAGGTGATCGAGGCCGGGGACGGCATTGAGGCCCTCGAGCAATTGAACCGCCATCCCTCGGTCGAACTGGCCATGGTGGACTGGGACATGCCCCGGATGAACGGTTTGGAGTTCGTCAAGGCGGTGCGGGCCGAAGGAAAGTTCGCCAACCTCAAGCTGATGATGGTCACCTCCCACAACGCCATGGAGGACATCGGCCACGCGCTGGAGGAAGGGGCCAATGATTTCCTGATGAAGCCCCTCACGGGCGACATGGTCACGGACAAGCTCCGTTTGCTCGGCTTGGTCGATTAAACCTCCCCTCCATGCCGCGCATAAGAGTACTCGTGGTGGATGACGCCGTTGTCATGCGTCGCCTGATCTCCGAGGCGCTGGGCAGTGATGCCGAGCTGGAGGTGGTCGGGGCTGCCGCCAACGGCCGGATTGCCCTGCAAAAGATTCCCCAGGTCAACCCCGACGTCATCACCCTCGACGTGGAGATGCCGGAGCTGGACGGCCTCGCGACCGTGCGCGAGCTGCGCAAGACCTATCCGAAGCTTCCAGTCATCATGTTCAGTGCGCTGACCCTGAAGGGAGCCGGGGCCACCCTCGACGCCCTGGCGGCGGGCGCCACGGACTACGTGACGAAACCGGCGAATGTCAGCAACCTCGCCGAGGGACTGGCCCAGCTCCGGGCCGAACTCGTCCCGAAGATCAAGGCCCACTGCCGCCATGTTCTGCCGGCCGCCGGGGCCCTCGCCCCATTGTCGCGGACGGGCCCGCCCGCCGTCACCGGGACGGTCGCGCGGGGCGACCCGACCGTGGTCCCGCAGGTACTTGCCATCGGCTGCTCAACGGGCGGGCCGAATGCCCTGGCCGAGCTTTTCCGGGGGATTACCACCGCCCTGCCGGTGCCCTGCGTGATTGTCCAGCACATGCCGCCCTTTTTCACCAAGATGCTCGCCGAGCGCCTGGGCAAGAATTCACCCAACCGGTTCTTCGAGGGCGAGGAACACCAGTTGCTTGAACCCGGCTCGGTCTACATTGCCCCCGGGGGCAAACACATGGAAATCCAGCGCCATGGAGGCACCGTGCGGATCCATTTGCAGGAAGGTCCGCCGGAGAATTCCTGCCGGCCCGCGGTGGACGTGCTTTTCCGCAGCGTCGCCACCACCTACGGGGCCGCGACCCTGGCCTTGATCATGACCGGCATGGGCCAGGATGGTCTCCGCGGCTGCGAAGTCATCCGCGAGCAGGGAGGCCGCATGCTGGCCCAGGACGAGGCCACCAGCGTGGTCTGGGGCATGCCGGGCTACGTGGCCCAGGCCGGCCTGGCCGACAAGGTCCTGCCGCTTTCCCACCTCGCCGGCGAAATCATGCGCCGGCTCCGCCTGTCGGCGCCGCGCCTCCAACAGACCGGCTAGACCCCATCCATGGCCATCACCTCCTCAGAATTCGGCTACGTCAGCGAGCTTGCCCGCCGCACGGCGGCCATCGTCATCGATCCGGGCAAGGAATACTTCATCGAGTCGCGCCTGGCCCCGCTCGTCGCCAGCTCGGGCTGCAAGTCCCTCGCGGAACTCATCAGCCTGATGCAGAGAAGCTCCTCCTTTTCCGCCCTCCACGGGAAGGTCATCGATGCCCTCACCACCAACGAAACCTTCTTCTTCCGCGACATCCATCTCTTCGAGGCTCTGCGCAAGAACGTCCTGCCCGAGCTGCTGGAGCAAAGGGCGGCGCAGCGCCGCCTGACCATCTGGTCGGCGGCCTGCTCGACCGGGCAGGAACCCTACACCGTGGCGATGCTGCTGCGGGAAAATTATCCCTGGCTGGCCGACTGGTCCGTCAAGATCCTGGCCACGGACCTGTCCCCGACCGTGCTGGCCCAGGCCCGAGCCGGCAGCTACAACCAGTTCGAGGTCAACCGCGGGTTGCCCGCGGCGCTGCTTTTCAAGTATTTCACCAAGGAGCGGGAACGTTGGCTGGTGAAGGATACGCTGCGCTCGTGGATCGAGTTCCGCGAGATGAACCTGGTGGAGCCTTGGCCGATCTTTCCGCCCTTCGACATCGTGATGATCCGGAATGTCATGATCTACTTCGATGTCCCGACCAAACAGGCCATCCTGAAGAAGCTCCGGGCCTGCCTCCAGCCCCGGGGGTCGCTCTTCCTGGGCACGGCGGAGACCACGATGAACCTCGATCCGCAGTGGAAGCCGGTCAACCACGGCAAGGCGACCGTTTATCAGCTCGTCGGGCCCCCGCCCTCCCCCCCGTGAGCCTGGACGTGCTGCAACGTAAGATCACTGCGCGCTGGGCGCGCCTCCTGCCCTACTCCCGGAGGGTCCGGCGGAACCTGCCGGCCCATTTTGCCACGGTCCGGGCGGCGGCGGGGGCGGTCGAGGACGCCATGCAGGACGTCGAGCAACGCTTTCTCAACGTCAGCCAAACCCTGGAGGCCACCAACAACCTCAGCCGCGACGTCGTCGAGCATTGCGAGGCCCTCATCTCCCTCGCCCTGGGCCAGGGCGGCGGCGAGATCATGATCGATACCGCCGCGGAGCACATCTGGGCGGCCATTGAATTTGTGGAACGCGAGGACCGGCGCATGGCGGACTTGATCGGCCAGCTCACCGAGTCCTACCAGCAGATCGAGCTCACGCTCGAAATGGAGCAGACACTCGGCCGGACAATCGCGCCCTTGAACTACGTGCAGACCTTGTTCCGCGTCGAATCCGCCGGGCTGCCGGTCGAGGTCCAGGACATGTTCAGCGCCCTGGTCCGCGACATGGAACGCATCCGCCAGCGGGTCGAGGGCGGCTTCCGGGAAAAATTCGAGCTGATCCGGCAGATCCAGTCGATCCTCGCCACGGCCGTCACCCATCTCACGGCCGAGGAGGCCCGCGCCCGCGAGACCATCACCGGCCTCCGCGAGCACATGACGCAGTCGCTCGCGGCGATGAAGAACAGCTACGAGAAGAACCGCGACCGCGACACGCGGCTCATCGACGTGAGTCGCGCCGTGAGCTCCGCCACCGGCCAGATCGTGATGGCGCTCCAGTCCCAGGACATCATCAGCCAGAAATTCCAGCACATCCGGGCCGTGCTCGCGGAGATGGAGGCGAGCTACGCCGACCTGCCCCCGGCGCGCGCCGCCACCTGCCGGTCCTTGCGCTTTATCGAGCAGTCGGGCCAGGTCGCCACCGCCCAGCTTGGCGCCATGAAAGAGGAACTGACCAAGGCCGGCCAGGCCATTGGCGGCGGCCTGCGGCAGATCATCCGGCACATGGAGTCGCTGGATGGAGACTGCCTGGCCCTGCGCGACCTCGATACCGTGACCACCGGCGTCGACGGCGCGGTGCAGATCCTGCTGGATTCCCTCGGGAATGTGCGCCGGCTGGTCCGGACGGCCGGCTCGCACGCCACCGAGGCGCACCGGACGATCGAGCCCATCGGGGGGATGACCACGAACTTCACCAGTTTCATGCGGGAACTCTCCCTGGAAATCCAGCTGATCGGCCTGAATGCCGAGGTGCAGGCCACCCACGTCGGCCACGGCACCGGGCTGGAGGTGCTTTCCGCCAACACCAGCGCCATTTCCCGCGAAACCAGCCGGCTCAGCGAGCAACTGGCGCAACAGCTTGACACCCTTACCGCGGGCCTGGGCCGGGTCGTGGAGGTCTTCCGGGAAATCCGGGATGAGAACCAGAAATTCAGCCTCACCCTCGATGTCGATATTTCCGCGGACGAGCACAGCCTGCATGATTACCGGGACAGCGCACTGAAGGTGCTGCTGCACCTGGCGGAGCAATTGCCCAAACTCACCGCGCACACCCAGTCGGCGAAGGAGGAGTCCGATTTTTCCGCCGCCACCACCGGGCAGGTCGCGGCGCTGGAGGGCGCCCTCGCCGGTCTCATCGTCGCCGCCGGCGAAGCGGCCGAATCCACCGGCGTCGAGGTAAAAACCCAGGGTCTGACCGACCGGTTTATCAGCAGTTACACCATGCGGTCGCAGATCGAGACCCATCACGATGCCGTGGGCGCGGCCCCGGGCCCCGCGGCCGCCACCACCGTGGCCACCGGGGAGATCGACCTTTTCGTCGATGATCCTCCGGCCGCGGCCCCGGTCCCCGGCTCGCCGCCCGGGGACCTCACGCTTTTCGCGGAGAATAGCCCGGTTCCGGAGACGAATCCGGCAACCGGTACCGAAGCCGATCTGTGGCTGGAACAGGTGGGCCCGGCGGGGCCGGTCGACCAGCACAAACCGGCCTCCTCAGGCGGGATGGCTCCCGCGGTTTGATTCGGCCGACCCAGGATCCCCGGGCAATTTCCATTAAGATCCGACTGATCCGGCCGATGTAAACAGGAGCGAATGCCTCCTTCCCCCGGACCGGAGGGATGGCGGCATTGGCATGTCACATGTACACTCCCGTTTCAGCCTCAAAATTTCCCGAGCAGCGTCGGCGCTCGGTCCGTGCTCGGGTCAGGTTCTGAATCTCTCATGAGCAAGCGAATCCTGACCGTCGATGACGCGGCGACCATGCGCAAGATGGTCTCCTTCACCCTGAAAGGCGCCGGACACGAGGTGTTCGAGGCCAGCGACGGCCGCGAGGCCCTGACCGCCGTCCGGACGCGGCCGGTCGATCTCGTCATCACCGACGTGAACATGCCGAACATGGACGGCATCGAGCTCACCCGCCAGCTGCGCACCCTGCCCGCCTTTGCCCGCACCCCGATCATCCTGCTGACCACCGAGTCGGACCCGGCGAAAAAAAACCTGGGCCGGGCAGCCGGCGCCACCGGCTGGATCGTCAAACCCTTTAGTCAGGAACAGCTCCTCGCAATCGTCGCCAAGGTGCTCCCTGCCTGAGCCGCCTCCCATGTCCATGAACGAATCGCTCCAGCAAGACCTGATCAAGGACCTGTTGGTGGAAAGTCACGAAGGTCTGGACCGCTTCGACCGCGAACTGCTGGCCCTCGAGCAGGGTCAGGGCGGCAGCGAGCGGATGAACACCATTTTCCGGGTGATCCACACCCTCAAGGGCACGGCCGGCTGCCTTGGCCTGGGGAAGATCGAGCAGACCGCCCACCGCGGCGAAAATCTCCTCAGCCTGCTGCGGGACGGCAAGCTGACGACCTCGCCCGAAATGATCACGACCCTGCTGGCCCTCTCCGATGCCCTGCGCGGCATGTTGCGGACACTCGAGGCCACCGGCAATGACGGCGAGGCCGATCATTCCGCCCTCCTGGCCCGGCTGGAACAACTGCAGACGGCCAACCCGGTCGCCGCCGTACCCGCCGCCCCGGCCGCGTTTGGCCTCTTTGATGATGAACCTGCCGCCCCTGCGCCCCTGGCCCCAGCCGCCCCGCCGGTCGCGCTGGCGCCGGTCCAGCCGCGGCCGAGCCTGCCCGCGCACGACGTCGCTCCCGCGGCCGAATCGCCCGTCAAGTCGAGCGTTGCGGACAGCGCCATCCGCGTGGACATCGGCCAGCTGGACAAGGTGATGAACCTGGTCGGCGAACTCGTGCTGGCGCGCAACCAGATCGTCGCCAACACGACCCGTTTTGACCAGGCGGCGCTGCTGACCGCATCCCAGCGGCTCAACATCATCACCACCGAGCTGCAGGAAAGCGTGATGAAGACCCGCATGCAGCCCATCGGCAACGTCTGGGCCAAGTTCCCCCGGGTCGTCCGCGACGTCGCGCATGAGCTGGGCAAGAAAATCCGCCTCGTCATGGACGGCCAGAGCACGGAACTCGACCGCACCATCATCGAGGCGATCAAGGACCCGCTCACCCACATCGTCCGCAATTCCATCGACCACGGCATCGAGTCCCCCGAGAAGCGCCTCGCCGCCGGCAAGCCCGACGAGGGCCTCCTGTCCCTGCGCGCCTATCACGAGGGCGGGCAGGTCAACATCGAGATCATGGACGACGGCGGCGGCATCAACCTCGAGCGGGTCAAGGCCAAGGCGGTCGCGCAAAACCTCATCACCTCGGAACAGGCCGGCCGTCTCACCGAGCGCGAGGCCATCAACCTCATCTTCCTCCCGGGCCTTTCCACCGCCGAGAAGGTTTCCAACGTCTCCGGCCGCGGGGTCGGCATGGATGTCGTCAAGACCAACATCGAGAAGATCGGCGGCTCCATCGACCTGTCGACCCAGGCCGGCCAGGGGACCACGCTCAAGATCAAGATTCCGCTCACCCTTGCCATCATCCCCGCCCTGATCGTCACCAGCGGCGGCGACCGCTACGCCATTCCCCAGGTCAGCCTGCTGGAGCTGGTCCGGCTCGAGGGCACCGCGGCCGGCCAGGGGATCGAGCTGCTCTATGGCTCGCCCGTCTACCGTCTCCGCGGCCAGCTCCTGCCGCTGGCCTACCTCAACGAGCAGTTCAAGGTGGGAAAGATCACCGGGCAGTCCCGGGACGAGGTCGTCAACATCATCGTTCTGCAGGCTGACGGCCGCCCCTTCGGCCTGGTGGTGGACGAGATCAACGACACCGAGGAGATCGTCGTCAAGCCCCTGGGCAAGCAGCTCAAGGGCCTCGCGTGCTTCGCCGGGGCCACGATCATGGGTGACGGCCGCGTGGCGCTCATCCTCGACGTGGTCGGCCTGGCCCAGCACGCCAATGTCGTGGCCGAGGCCCGGGACCGCAATGTCCCGGAGGACAAGTCGCGCCTGACCGGCAGTGGGGACCAAAAGCAGGCCCTGCTGCTCTTCAACATCGGCCCTGACCGTCGCATGGCCATCCCGTTGGCCCTCGCCGCGCGGCTGGAGGAGTTTCCCGTCACCAAGATCGAGCGCACCGGTGCGCAGGAAGTCGTCCAATACCGCGGCCAGATTCTCCCGCTCATCCGCGTCGCGGACCACGTGGCGGGATCCACGACCAGCTCTTCGGCCGGGGGCGATACCCTGCAGGTCGTCGTCTATTCCGAGAACGGCCGCAGCGTCGGCCTGATCGTGGGCCGGATCAACGACATCGTCGAGGAGGCCCTCACGATCCAGCGCAAAGCCTCCGCGCGGGGCATCCTTGGTTCCGCCGTGGTGCAAAACAAGGTCACCGACCTGCTGGATGTGCCCGCCCTGATCCGGTCGGCCGACCCGAGCTTCTACATTTCCGCCGCGTAATCCTTTCCCCCGGTCCATGAGCACCTCCAGCCAATTCTGCACCTTTTATGTCGATGGACTGTTTTTCGGGGTGGATGTGCTCCGCGTCCAGGAGGTCATCCGTTACCAGGAAATGACCCGGGTCCCGCTGGCCTCGGAGGTCGTCAGCGGCCTGATCAATCTCCGCGGGCAGATCGTCACGGCGATCGATCTCCGCCGGCGGCTCGTCTTATCCGAGCGCCCCGCCGGCCAGTTGCCCATGAACGTGGTGGTGCGGACCGACGACGGGGCGGTGAGCTTGCTCGTGGACGAAATCGGCGATGTGCTGGAAGTGGATGAAAGCACCTTCGAGCGTCCGCCGGGCACGTTGACCGGCGTGGCCCGCCAGCTCGTGCGGGGCGTCTACAAGCTGAAGGACCGCCTGCTGCTCATTATCGACACCCAGCAGACGGTGGATCTTCACGAGAAGAACGGCGCCGCCCTCAAGAAAGTTTCCTGAGTATGATCCTGCTCGCCCACATCGCCCCTCCCACCCGGGCCGCCGCCGGATGGTGCATTCACTCCCTCGGCTCCACCACCCGCGAGTAACCCCGGCCCGCCTTCCTTTTCCGCCCCCCTGTCCCCATGGCACCCATGAATCCCAACACCGCCGCCGGCATTTCCCTGTTTGACCGCCTGGGTGGCGCCGCCGCGATCGATGCGACCGTCGAGCAATTTTACGAGCGGGTCCTGGCCGACCCGCTCCTCTCGCCCTTTTTCGCGCAGGTGAGGCTTCCCTGGCTCAAGCAGCAGCAGAAGGCTTTTTTCACCACCGCGCTGGGCGGGCCGGAAATCTACCGGGGCCGCGACATGAAGGTGGCCCATGCCAAAATGGCGATCGAGGAAAGGCATTTTGGCCAGGTCGCCCGCCATCTTTCCGCCACCCTGCAGTCCCTGCAGGTCCCGCCTCCCCTGATTGCCGAAGTCATGGGCGCGGTCGGCTCCCTCGCCCACGACATCATCAACACTCCTTCGTCCCCGTCCCCCTCCTCCCCCATGATCACCGCGACCCATCCCACCGACAGTCACGCCGACTCCATCGACGTTGCCGATCTGCAAGGCAAGATCGATGCCATCAACAAATCCCAGGCGGTCATCGAGTTCAACCTCGACGGCACCATCATCACCGCCAATGAAAATTTCCTCAACACCCTGGGCTATCGCCTGGAGGAAATCCGTGGCCAGCATCACCGGATGTTCGTGGACCCGGCGGAGCGCGAAAGTCCCGCGTACCGCCAATTCTGGCGCGAGCTCGCGGAGGGCAGATTCCAGGCCGCCGAATACAAGCGTATCGCCAAGGGCGGCCGGGAGGTCTGGATCCAGGCCAGCTACAACCCGGTTTTCGGACCCCACGGTCGCCCGGTCAAGGTGGTCAAATTTGCGACGGATATCACCGCCACCGTGGCCGAGCGCCAGATCAATGTCCGCTACGCCTCCATGACCGAGAATTCTCCGGTGAACATCATGTTCGCCGACAAGGACCTGGTCATCCGCTACCTCAATCCCGCCTCGACCAAGACGCTGCGCTCGATCCAGCAGCATCTGCCCGTCAACCCCGACAAGATGATCGGGCAGAACATCGACATCTTCCACAAGAACCCGAGCTACCAGCGCAGCGTGTTGTCCGACCCGCGGAACCTGCCGCGCACGGCCCACATCTCGGTCGGGCCCGAGACCCTGGACCTGCTGGTCAGCCCGATTTACGACCAGAACAAGAACTACCTCGGCTCAATGGTCACCTGGTCGGTCATCACCGAGCGGCTCGCCAACGAGAAGCGGGAGCAGGAGCTGACCGCCAGCCTCAAGCGCACGATGGAGTCGGTCAACCAGAACGCCCAGTCGCTCGCCTCCGCCTCCGAGGAACTTTCCGCCACCGCGCAGCAGATGAGCTCGAACTCCGAGGAAACCGCCGCGCAGTCCAACGTCGTCGCCTCCGCCTCCGAGCAGGTCAGCAAGAACGTCGCCACGGTCGCGACCAGCGCCGAGGAGATGAGCGCCTCGGTCAAGGAGATCGCCAAGAACTCCAACGACGCCGCCCGCATCGCCACCGCCGCGGTCAAGGTCGCCGAGGACACGAACAAGACCGTGGCCAAGCTCGGGGAAAGCTCCGTCGAGATCGGCAAGGTCATCAAGGTGATCACCTCGATCGCCCAGCAGACCAACCTGCTCGCGCTCAACGCCACCATCGAGGCCGCGCGCGCCGGCGAGGCGGGCAAGGGCTTCGCGGTCGTCGCCAACGAGGTCAAGGAACTCGCCAAGCAGACCGCCGCCGCCACCGAGGACATCGGCGGCAAGATCGAGGCCATCCAGACGGACACCAAGGGCGCCGTCGCGGCGATCGCCGAGATCGCCAAGATCATCGGGCAGATCAACGACATCTCCAGCACCATCGCCAGCGCGGTGGAGGAGCAGTCCGCCACCACCAACGAGATCGCCCGCAACGCCACCGAGGCCGCCAAGGGCAGCACCGAGATCTCCCGCAACATCACCAATGTCTCGCAGGCCGCCAAGAGCACCACCGAGGGCGCCAACAACACCCTCTCCGCCGCCCAGGAACTGGCCCGCCTCTCCGCCGCCCTCAAGGCGGTCGTCGATGCGGCCAAGGTCTAGGCTCCACACATAGTTCCCCATCATGACCACCGCGACCCTGACCCTCGATGCCGATTCACTGCCGATCGAGGAACTCTCCATGCCCGCGTTGATGCGCGAGCTCAACCTGCAGCAGCGCCCAAACTGGCTCCTGTGCAAGCTCATGAACGCACTCGAGCAGAAGCGCCAGGCCAAGGGCCTCGGCTGGTCCCGCGCTTGGAACAAATATGGCCTGAATGTCTTCCGCACCCACGTGCATGATCGGGAAAAAGATGCGGCCTATCTCGGGGCGTCCCTGCCGCTGCTCCACCGGCTACTTACCCTCGCACCCGCTGCCTACCGGGATTTTGCCACCGAGTTGCTGGCCGATCCGGCCCTCCTGATGTTTACGTTCTACCATAACCACGAGGGACCGGAGGGCCAGCATGAGGGCCTCACGCTTTCCTTCGGCCGCAAGGTGGCTGTCAATCCCAGCAAGCGAGACCGCCTGGACCTCATCCTCGAGGACCGCCGCCTGGACGGTCGCGTGGACGGTCTCCTCGACCGGGTCCGTCTCTACGTCTGCCCCTGGTCGGAGTATCAGCACGGAAAGACGCACGTCGCCATCATCCAACCCGATCCCGTGGGGGAGGTGCTGCTGCCAGCGCAGGCGCTCTACGAGAATTGCGTCAGGCATTATCATGAATGGAAGGGGGACGACGCCCGTCAATGGAGCCATTGGTCGGCCCGCTACATCGAATACTTTGGCCCGCGCTCCTTCATCCCCATCGGCTCCTCCTTTGCCTGAGCGAACCAAGCCGGTTCAAGACCCCCCGCCAATCACTGACGCAAAACGAAGCACCCTGATGCCACGGGGACACCCGAAATGGTCCGGCCGGTCCGCCATTTCCGAACCAATCATTCGAACAACCGAATTCTGCCATGCCTACGATAGAGCCACCCACCTTGCCCTCCACCCCCCAGGGGAGTGCGAATATAAACCTGGCTGATCTCCGTTCTGCCCCGGTCTCGTCGCCTGACGCCGACCCCAGAACAGCCCGCGGTCCCGGCGAGGGCGCGCGGCGGACCGGGTTGATGCTGCGGACGAAAATCCTGCTGCCGGCCCTCCTGGGCTTGGGCCTGAGCCTCGCGGCGGTCTACCTTGCCATCGTGCTGCAGTTCCGCGCGCTCAGCGAGGAGCATCTCCAGGGGATGGAATCATCCGCCCGGGGCCTGCAGGACAAGATCGATCGCTGCCTCTTCGAGCGCTACGGCGATGTCCAGGCGTTCAGTCTCAACACCGCAGTCCATCGCGACCTCACGCAGCTCTCGACGGAGGACCGCATGGGCTTGATCAGCCTCCTGAACAACTACACGGCCAGTTATGGCTGCTACAGCCTCAGCCTGATTCTGGATCCGGCGGGACACGTCGTGGCGGTCAATTCCCGCGATGCCAAAGGGGAAATGCTCTCGAAAGCGGCGACGCTGCTCGGCACCGATCTTTCCGCCAATGAGGAGTTCCGCCAGGCGGTGGCGGGGAAATTCACCACCGACGGATCACCGGGCGGGCTGACCGGAACGGTGGTCGGCATGCCCGGCAAAAGCGCCCTCGTCGCCGCCATCTTCGGCGACAAGGCCCCGGCCTGGAACATGACTTTCACCGCTCCCATCAAGGACAACGTCACCGGGGAAATCCGGGGCTATTGGCAGAATTATTTTGATTCCAACTCGATGATCGAACCCATGGTCAGTGCGGAATATGCCGGCTTCAAGTCGTCCGAGCTTCCTTCCACGGAGATCACCGTGATCGATTCCCGGGGCAATCTGCTCGTCGACGTCGATCCCCAAGGCCACGGCACAGTCGCGGCCGTGACCACGGACGTCCTCAAGCTCAACCTCGCGGACAAAGGAGTCGCCCTGATCCAGTCCGCCATGAAACCGGATGGTTCCCGCACCGGCCACGCCATCTCGCGCAACGCCACGAAAAGCGCCAAGGCCGGCCATGATGTCCTCCAAGCCGGTGCCTATGCCCGGAGCGTGCCGGTCATGGGCTATGTCGGGGGCGGCTTCATTTCGGTGATCCGCACCGATGAGGAGGAATTCTTTGCCCATCAAAACCGACTGTTCCGCGTCACGGGACTGGTCGGCCTCGTCGGCGTCCTTTTGGTCGCCGGCGTGTTGTGGCGCCTGAGCGGCCGTGTGGTCGCCAATGTCAACCAGGTGAAGGCCGCCATCGTGGGCCTCGCCCGCGGGGATATCAGCCGGGAGGTGCCGGTCGAGTCGACCGATGAACTCGGGGCCATGGCCACCGCCTACAACACGGCCCGCAGCGGGCTGCATCTCGTCTTCAGTCAAGACCGGGTGGATTGGTCCCAGGTGGCCGCCCAACGGACCGAAGTGGCCCGCATCAGCAACATGATGGACCAGGCCCCGATGAACGTGATGTTTGCCGACAAGGACCTCATCATCCGCTACCTCAACCCGGCCTCGACGAAGACCCTCCGCACCCTCCAGCAATACCTGCCCGTCCCGGTCGAGAAGATGCTGGGGCAAAATATCGACGTCTTTCACCAGAATCCCGATTATCAGCGCAAACTGCTGGGCGGCCCCAAAAACCTGCCGCGCCAGGACCAGCTTTCCCTCGGGTCCGAGACCCTGGACCTGCTGATCAGCCCGATCTTCGACCAAAACAAGAACTATCTCGGCGCGATGGTCACCTGGGAGGTCATCACGGAGAAACTCCGCATCGAGGCGGAGAAACTGCAGGTCGAGCAGGAAAAGCAGCGCGCCGCCACCGAGATGGCGCGCATCAGCAACATGATGGATCAGGCGCCGATTAACGTGATGTTCGCCGACAAGGACCTGGTCATCCGTTACCTCAATCCCGCCTCGACCAAGACGCTGCGCTCGATCCAGCAGCATCTGCCCGTCAACCCCGACAAGATGATCGGGCAGAACATCGACATCTTCCACAAGAACCCGAGCTACCAGCGCAGCGT
>Ga0302322_100003546_pt1 | contig 13434 bp, 8 predicted proteins | sample Fen_T0_2_FD_203757 | JGI IMG/M metagenome (GOLD analysis project Ga0302322, IMG submission 203757) | Peat permafrost microbial communities from Stordalen Mire near Abisko, Sweden - Fen_T0_2 | ecosystem: Environmental > Terrestrial > Soil > Wetlands > Permafrost | place: Sweden: Abisko...
CGCAGCGGTGCCCGACCCCGGTCCGGGCCGTCCATCGTGGCCAGGGCGCACAGCACCTGGAGCACCTGGAGCGTGGCCAGGTCCAGGCGGCGCAACGCCGTCACGGTGACGACGGGATGCCGCAGCCGGGCGTGCAGCTCCCGCAGGGAGGCCGGCGGGCGGGGCTCCATCAGGTCCGGTCGCAGCCGCAGCAGCGCGGCCAGGCCACCGCGCCCCAGGGAACGCAGGGCGCTCAGCTCGCTCACGTCCCCCATTCTGCCGCGCCGGGACCGGGGTCACGCACTGATCGGGGCCGCGCCGCTGCGGGCGCTGGTGGTCAGGGGCGCGTGCGCAGCGTCGCCAGCCCGGGGCCGGTCAGTTCGTCGAGGGCGGCCGTCCGCCCGGTGGCGGCCAGGAGCAGGGAGACGGCGGGACCCTCGACGAGCGGTCCGTCGCCGACGGTGAGGTCGACGTCGGTGGCCTTCAGGGTGAGGCCGGCGACGCGGTCCCTGCCGCCGATGATCGCATTGCTGCGCGCGTAGAAGGCGATCGCCCGGGCGACCTGGTCCAGCGGGTACTGGTGGGGGATCCCGAGCGGGCGCCGGATGTCCTCGCCGTGGACGAGGGCCTCGCCGAGCCAGGTGTCCTTGGGGCCGGGGGGTGCCGTGCGTCGCGGCTGGGCCGCCCGGAACCCGGTCAGGGTCGCCGCCGGACCGTCCGCGCCCTCGAGCGCGACCTGCCCGGCGGCGAACCGCTCGAACCGGAAGCCGGCAGCGGCGAAGCGGGTGAAGAACCGGGCGGGCGTCATCTTCGCGGAGGACAGCAGGTGGGCCAGCACCTGGTGCACTGTCCACTCCGTGCACAGTGACGGGGTGGCCCACTGCTCGTCGGTGAGGTGGGCCAGGTCGGCGGCCAGCGCTGCCCGCTCGGCGTGGACGGTCGACCAGATGCTGTCGGTCACTGAAGATCTCCATGGGCCGGAGGTGAGGCACCGCTGCGTGGGCGCCGCCGGCGCAAGCGTCCGGCACCCTGAGGACGAACGGGAATCCCCCGGAAGGACACTTTCGCTCCGTCGTGCCAGCAGATGGGGCCCCGCGACCCCGTCGTCACGTCCGTCACAGGACGTCGGCGATCAGCCGTGCGGCGCGGGCCGCGCCGTCGGCGGCGACGGGCAGGTAGTCGGCCGGCCCCCTGGCCAGTTCGGCCGCGACGGCGGCGGCCAGCGCGTCCGGGTCCCGGGCGGTGTCGTACTCCAGGCAGGTGCCGGCCCGGTAGCGCTCGAGGCGGTGCCGTACGTGCAGGTTCTGCTCGAAGTGCCGTTGCAGCGGGACGTAGACGAACGGCCGCTGGTGGGCGGTCAGCTCCATGCAGGTCGTGAGCCCGCCGTGCACGACGGCGACGTCGCAGACCGCCAGGTGCTGATGCAGGTCGGGCAGGAAGCCACGGATCTCCAGGCCCGGTGTGGCAGGCAGGCCCGCCGGGTCGATGCGCGGTCCCGCGACCAGGACGACGCGCAGGTCCGGGACCTGCCGTCGCAGGATCGGGACGGCGTCGACGACCCGGCGCAGGAGCGGCACCCCGACGCCGGAACCGCCCGCACTGACGATGCAGACCCGCTCATCGGGTCGGTATCCCAGCCGTGAGCGCAGGTCCGCCCGTTCCTCCGGCGGCAGCGGGGTGAAACCGGTGACGTAACCGGCGAAGTCGAAGTTGTCCCTCGTCCAGTCCCGGATGTTGGGCAGACCCTCCCCGAAGGGCAGGTCCACGACGTCCTCGGCGTCCCCGACGAACACCGACCGGTCGCGCAGCCGGCGGAACCGGGCCCGCTGCTCGATCATCTCCGCGTTGTAGTCGGCCGTCAGGGCGGCCTCGGCCGGGCCGCCCTGCGGCATCGGCAGCCAGCCGACGAAGTCGGTCATCCAGGCGTACGCCGTCCGTTTGAGCTCGGGGTTCTCGTGCAGGAAGTGGTCGACCTCCCACGCCTCGTCGGCGACGACGAGGTCGTAGTGCTCGGCGTCGAGCAGATCGAGGAACAGCATCATGTTGTGGACGAGGATCTCGTCCATCCGCCGCACGGTCTGGAAGGCGTGCAGGTCGTGCTCGCCGCACTCGCTGTCGACGTGGGCGCTCTCGGAGGCCAGCCGGGCGGAGGCGGGGTGGATCTGCTCACCGTGGCGGGTGAGGAACTGGGTGACGGGATCCTGCGCGAGCCAGTCGACCCGCAGGTCGGGGCGTAGCGTGCGCAGCTCCCGCGCGATCGCCAGGTCACGGCGCGCGTGCCCCAGACCGATCGGGGACGACAGGTACAGCGCCCGAGGGGGGCGGCGCAGGGCGCGGGTCCAGGACCGGCGCCCCGGCGGTGCGCCGTCCGCGCTCGCTCCGCCGCCGCCCGGCGCGATCGCGCCCGCGCCGGGACTGCACGGCCGGCCGCTCGGCGCGAGCCCGTCGACGAACGCGCGGATCTCGCGGTTGACGAGCACAGGCTCGCGGCCCTGGAGCCCGTGGCCGGCCCCCTCCACCAGCAGCAGCCGGCCGCCGGTGAGCTCGGCGAGCCGGACGCCGGTGGACGCCGGCTCGAGCCGGTCGTGCGTGCCGTGCAGGACCACCACGGGGCAGCGGACGGCGGCGCAGAACGGTTCCACCGCGGGGCGGACCGCGCCCTCGATGCCCATCCGACCGGCGACCGTGTCGACCAGCACGGCGGGCTGGGTGTCGTGCGCCCACCCGATGCTGTCCTCGATCTGCTTGCTGGAGTGGGGCTCGCTGAACACCTGCCCGAAGAAGAACCGCAGGAAGTCGTCGTACGCCTCGGGGCCGCCCTCGAGCCAGTAGTGCTTGTTGTGCTTGGCCCACCCCGTCGTGGTGGCGAGGGGGTCGGCCCAGGGATCAGGTTCGGGCTCCGGCTGGGCGCCGGGGAGAGGGTCGGCGGGTTCCGGGTCCGTCGCGAAGGCGCACGACGGCGCGATCGCGAACAGCCCGCGCACCCGCTCGGGATGCTGGGCCGCCACCCGGACCCCCCACCGGCCCCCCATCGACACCCCGACGAGCACGGCGGCGTCGACACCGGCCGCGTCGAGCACGGCGACGGTGTCGGCGACGTACTGGTCGTCGCCGTATGCGGCCGCACCCCGCGGCCGGTCCGAGCGACCGTTGCCGCGCCCGTCGAAGGTCGTCACCCGGTAGTGCTGGGCCAGGTAGGGGACCTGCGCCTTCCAGACCCGCGAGTCCACGACCGACCAGGTCGGCAGCAGGACGACGTGGGGGCCGCTCGTGCCGTACTGGGCCCAGGCGATCGTGACGCCGTCGCGCTCGACCAGGCCCTCGACGTCCGGCCGTCGGATGCGGGTCACTACTTGCGCACCTCCAGCACCGTGTTGAACGGCGTCTGCGCGGCGACCCGGAACCTGGTGAATCCGGCGCTGGTGACGACGTCCCGCATCCGCGCGGGACCCGCCTGCGCGCCCAGGGCGAGCCCGACGTCCTGGGCGAGCGAGTTCGGGGTGCACAGCAGGGTGGAGAACCCGTAGCTGAGGCGACCGACCGGGTGCAGGTTGTCTTCGACGCGGTCACCGGCGGTGGGTTCGACGATCATCCAGGGGCCCTCGTCGGCGAGGTGCTCCAGGACGTGGCGGGCCGCCCCGATCGGGTCGCCCATGTCGTGCAGCGCGTCGAAGGTGGTCACCAGGTCGAACGGCCCCCCGGTGAAGCCGGTGGCGGGAGCGACCTCGAAGATCGCCCGGTCCTGCACCCCGGCCTCGGCCGCCCGGCGCCGGGCCACCTCGATCGAACCGGTGTGGTAGTCCGACCCGTGGAAGCGCGACGCGGGGAACGCCGTCGCCAGCAGCACGGTCGAGGCGCCGTGACCGCACCCGACGTCGGCCACCCGGGCGCCGGCGGCGAGCTTGCGCGTGACGCCGTCGAGCGACGGCAGCCAGGACTCGACCAGGTGGGCGTGGTACCCGGGCCGGAAGAAGCGTTCGCAGCCGGTGTGGACGTCGTCGTTGTGCTCGTGCCAGCCCAGTCCGTCACCGGCACGCGCCGCCTCCACGACGCGGGGGGCGTCGAGCAGCGCGCCGTGGGCGAGCTGGAACAGGCCCGGCAGGTACGCCGGGCTGTCCTCGACGGTGAACGCGGCGGCCTGCTCGGGGGGCAGGGTGTACGTGCCCGCCCGCGGGTCGTAGGTGACGTACCCCCCGGCCGCCTGGGCGTTCAGCCACTCCCGCACGTAGGGCTCCCCGGTCGCCGAGCGCTCGGCGAGCCGGGCCGGGGTGGTCGGGGCGCCGTCGGCCATCAGCCGGTAGTACCCCAGCCGGTCGCCCATCACGACCAGGGCGGTGTTCAGCGTCGCTCCCGCGTCCTCCACGGCGCGCAGGACGAAGGCCATCAGCTTGTCGGCGTCGAGGCTACGCTCGTCGGTCGACGGTCCGGGAGTATCCGTGGTGGTCATGCTCGTTCTTCTCCTCGTCTGGTCGGATCACTGCTGGTGACCACCGTCGCGGTCGCGGCCCGCCGGGCGCATCAGGGAGCCCCCCTAGCGTCTCGGTACCGGCAACCCCAGGGGAGGGAGGCCATGGAGTCCACGAGGTCCAGCAGGTCCACGACGGCTCCGGACGTCGGGCCCGGCCCCCTGCTCGTGGGTCGCGAGTCCGAACGGCAGGTCCTGGACGCCCTCGTCGCCGGTGCCCGGCTCGGACGCGGCGGCGTCCTGGTGCTGACCGGCGAGGCCGGCATCGGCAAGACCAGCCTGCTGCAGTACGCGGCGTCCGCGGCCTCTGCGACGGTGCACGCCAGCGGGCCCGCGCAGGGGGTGCGGCTGCTGCGGGCCCTGGGCAGCGAGGCCGAGCACGAGGTGCCGTTCGGGGGCCTGTCCCAGCTGCTGCGGCCCACCCCGGCCGAGCTCGACCGGATCCCCGCGCCCCAGGCGCAGGCGCTCGGCGTGGCGCTGGCCCTGCGGCAAGGGCCCGTGGCGGACCGCCTGGCGATCGGCGCCGCCGTGCTGAGCCTGCTCGTGCGGTACAGCGAGGACCAGCCGGTCGGCGTGATCGTCGACGACGCCCACCTGCTGGACCGACCCTCCAGCGAGGCGCTGGCCTTCGCGTGCCGGCGGCTGCTCGCCGACCCGATCTTCGTCCTCGTGGCGGCGCGGCCCGACCCGCACGACCCCCTCACGGCCGCGGGCCTTCCCGAGGTCGCTCTCGGCGGCCTGAGCCTGGACGCCACCGGTGCGCTGGCCCGGGCCCACGGCGCGCGGCCCACCACCGGCACGGTGGCCCAGCTGCACCGCGTCACCGGCGGCAACCCGTTGGCGGTGCGGGAACTGGCCCACGACCCCGACCGGCTGCTGACCACCGCCGTTCTCGCCGACACGCTCGGGCCGGCGGGGACGCCGGTACCGGCCGCCCTCAGCGCCTGGTTCGGGCAACGGGTGACCGCGCTCGGACAGCCGGCACGGACCGCGCTCCTGGTCGCCGCCATCGCCGGCGGCGATCTGCCCGTCGTGACGCGCGCCTGCGCGCAGCTGGGCACCGACGTGGCCGCCCTGGTCGCGGGGGAGCGGGCCGGCCTCGTCGAGCTGCGTCCCGGTCGCCTCGAGTTCGTGCACCCGCTGGTCCAGGCCGCCGTGTACGCGATCTCCTCTCCGCAGGAACGGCGCTCCCTGCACGCGGTCGTGGCCGACGCCCTGCCGCCCGCCGACGTCGACCGCCGGGCCTGGCACCGCAGCGAGGCGACGATCGCCCCCGACGACGCGCTCGCCGTGGAGATGGTGCAGGTGGCGCGGCGCGCCGTCGGCCGCGGCGCGTACGCCGTCGCCGCGAGCGCCTACGACCGGGCCGCCCTGCTGTCCACCGACGACGGGTCGCGGGCCCACCGCCTGCTGGACGCGGCCGAGGCGTCCTGGCACGCGGGTGACGGCGAGCGCGGCACGATGCTGCTGGCCCAGGCGCAGGCGCTGGACACCTCGGCACCGCTGCGGGCGCGGGCGCTCGGCCTGCACGGCGACATCGCCTGCCACCGGGGGTCGCCGGCGCAGGCGCAGTCCCTGTTCGCCGCCGCCGCGACGCAGGTGGAGGCCAGCGATCCGTCCCGGGCCGTCGCCCTGCTCGCCGAGGCCATCAACGCCGGCTTCATCGCCGGGGACGCCGACGGCGTCGCCGACGCCGCGCGGCGGGCGGAGCTGATGCTCGACCGGGACCTCGATCCGACGGCGACGGCGTTGGGCACCCTGGCTTCGGGCATGGCGCGCGTGCTGGCCGGTCGACCGGGGGCCGAGCGGGTGCGTACCGGTGTGCGCCTGCTCGAGGCGGCCGTCGACCCGGATCCGGGAGCCCTGCCGCCGGCCTGGCTCATGTTCGGACCGTTGTACCTGCGTGAGGCAGGCGCGAGCCGTTCCCTGGTGCGCACGGCGCTGGACACCAGCCGGTCGCAGGCCGCGGTGGGCAGGCTGCCGGGCCTGCTCCTGCTGATCGCCCGGGACGGCGCCACGACGGATCGCTGGGCCGCCGCGGAGGCGGACTACGCCGAGGCCGTCGACCTGGCCGGCGAGCTGGGGCAGACGACCATGCTGGCGCTGTCCCTCGCGGGTCTGGCCTGCCTCGAGGCGCGCACCGGACAGGTGTCGGCGTGCCGGGCGCACGCCGCGCAGGCGTTGGCGCTGTGCGACGTCCATCCCCTGCACACCGCGTGGGTCTGGGCGCAGCACGCCCTGGGCGAACTGGCCCTGACCACGGGCGACGTGTCCGGGGCGATCGACACGTTCACGGCGCTGGAGGACCGCCTCGTCGCGATCGGCCGGCGCGACCCGGACCTGTCCCCGGCGCCCGAACGGGTCGAGGCGCTGCTGCGCACCGGACGCGGGGAGCAGGCCCGGGCCCTGGCTGACGACTACCAGGCCCGGGCCGCGGCCAAGGGGCTGGCCTGGGCCATGGCCCGCGCGGCCCGCACCCGCGGGCTGCTGTGCCCGGCGCAGGAGCTCGACGAGCACTTCGGTGCCGCGCTCGCCCTGCACGCCAGGACGCCGGACCTGTTCGAGCAGGCACGGACCCTGCTGGCCTACGGGGCACGCCTGCGGCGCGCTCGCCGACGGGTCGAGGCCCGTGAGCCGTTGCGGGCGGCGCTGGCCGCCTTCCGACGGCTGGGCGCGCGGCCGTCGGCGGAGGCGGCCGCGTTCGAGCTGGAGGCCACGGGGGAGACCGTCCGCCCCCCGGGGCGGACCGGGCTGGAGAGCCTGACCCCCCGCGAACTGCAGATCGCGCTGCTGCTCGGCGAGGGCCGGACGACGCGCGAGGCGGCCGCCGTGCTGTTCCTCAGCCCCAAGACGGTCGAGTACCACCTGCGGCACGTGTACACCAAGCTCGAGCTCACCACGCGGTCGCAACTCGTCGCCCGGGTGCGCGCCGACCAGGGCCGGCTGCGGGCGGACGGGAGTGGATGACGGCCCCAGGGGTGCGCAGGTCCATGGCGGGGCTGTCGATCGGTCACCGAACCGGGCCGCCGGCCGCGCCCGGGCGTGGGCCGTCGGACGGCTGCGTCGGGACGTGGCCCGTGGCCGGGCCCGCGCCGTCGTGGCCGCCGGCCGGTGTCGGTCGTCGTCGCAGCACGGTGAGGCAGGCGAGGGCCCCGAGCAGGACCACGGTGACGGGCAGCACGAGGGTCGTCCGCATCGCCGTCACGTAGCCGTGCTCGAAGACGGCGGCACCCACCTTCTGCACCTGTGCGACCACCGCGGCCGGCGTCCCCTGGGGCAGATGCTGGGCCGCGCCGCTCTGGCCCGCACCGACCTGCAGGCCCCCGCCGCCGGCGTCCCGGAACCCGGCGACGAACGACACCCTCGCCCCGGCCGGCAGTTCACCCGCGCGGGTCACCGCCTCGCTGGTCAGCGCGGTGGCCAGCCTGCTCTGCAGGAGGGCCCCCACGGCGGCACTGCCGATCACGGAGCCGATCTGGCGCAGGGTGTTGTTGACCCCGGAGGCCGCCCCGGCCAGCCGGGGCGGCACCCCGCGCATCGCCTCGGTGGCCATCGGCGCGAAGGTGCAGCCCATCCCGGCTCCCATCACCACCAGCGGGGCGAGCAGCGGCGACCAGGCCATGCCGGGGCTGCTCACCGCGCCGACCCACCCGGCCCCCGCGGCGAACATGACCAGACCGGCGAGCAGGATCGACACGCCGCCGATGCGGTCCGACAGCCGCCCGGCGAACGGGGCCACGACCATCGACACCAGCGACGCCGGGGCCAGCACCAGCCCGGCCTTGAGCGCGGAGAAGCCGAGCACCGACTGCAGGAAGATCGTGATCGGGATGAAGAACCCGATCACGCCCGCGGAGACGGCGGCGCCGACGCCGCTCATGACGGTGAAGTTGCGGTCCCTGAACAGCACGAAGGGGACCAGCGGTTCGCCGGACTGCGCCCTGCGCTGCTGCACCAGGAACCCGGCGACCAGCACCAGGCCGGCTGCGAACAGCGCCCAGATCCACCCGTCCCAGTGGTAGCGCTCCCCTTCGGTCAGGGCGAAGGACAGGCAGAACAACGCGGCGCTGACCAGCCCCACGCCGACCCAGTCCAGCTGGTGGCGGCGCCCGACCCGCAGGCCGGGCAGGAACAGCACCGACGCGACCAGGACGACCAGGCCGACGGGCAGGTTGATGAAGAAGATCCACCGCCAGCTGAAGGCGGTGATGAGCAGGCCGCCCAGTGTCGGGCCGGCGACCGTGGACAGGCCGGCCACCGCGCCCCAGACGCCCAGCGCCGTGCCGCGGCGATCGGCGGGGAAGGTGGCGATGATCAGGGCCATGGTCTGCGGCATCAGCGCGGCCGCGCCGAGCCCCTGCACCAGGCGGGCCGCGATCAGCTCGCCCGGGCTCTGGGAGACCCCGCAGGCGAGGCTGGCCAGAGTGAACAGCGCGACGCCGACGATGAAGACATTGCGCTGGCCGAAGACGTCACCCAGCCGCCCCGCGGTGATCAGCAGCACGGCGAGCACGAGCACGTACCCGTTGACCACCCAGAGCACCTGGTCGAGCGAGGCGTGCAGCTGATCGATCAGGCTGGGGATGGCGATGTTGACGATGGTGAGGTCGAGCAGCGTCATGAAGAAGCCCAGGGACAGGGTCAGCAACACTGCCCAGGGGTTCGCGTGCCACTTGCGCATCGAGGGCTCCCGATTCTCCCCGCGGACGGGGACCTGTGCGGCCTGGCGTGCGGTGGAGCCGGCAGGACCTGGGGTGGACGGCGCGGTCCTGGTCCACAGGTATCACCGGACACCGACAGGTCGCGCGACCACGGCCGAGCCGACCGCCGCGACGCCGACGGTGGCCGGCGGACCAGCAGACTTCGTGGCTCTCCACGACGATCGCAGCTTCCCGGCAGCCCCACCATCCGCAGTCCCGAAGGAGTAGATTTCCGCCGATGACATCGACCTCGGACGTCGATTCCTCCGTCGTCGACGTCCTGGACCGGCAGCTCATCCACACCCTGCAGGTCGCGCCCCGGGCTCCGTTCAGTGCCCTGGCCCACGTCCTGGACGTGTCCGAGCAGACCGCCGCCCGCCGGTACCGCAGGCTGCTGGCCGACGGCATGGTGCGGGTGGTCGGGCTGGTCGATCGCTACGCGCTGGGCCGGACCGCCTGGCTGATCCGGATGCAGTGCCGTCCCGACGGCGCGGCGGCCCTGGCGGCCGCCCTGGCCCGGCGTCCGGACGTGTCCTACGTGACGCTGACCTCGGGTGGCTCGGAGCTGGGCTGCATCAGCCTGCCGCGCACCGACCGGCAGCGCGACGAGCTGCTGCTGCAGCGGCTGCCGCGCATGGCCCAGGTGCTGACCATGACGGCGCAGGCCGTGCTGCACGAGTTCACCGGCCCCGACGCCGAGTGGACCGACCTCGGCGGCCGGCTCCCACCGGCCCGGCTCGCCCGGCTCGAGGCGCTGACCAAGGCCGGGGCACAGGGCGAGCCGACCACGGTCGGGTCGAAGAAGGCCGGGCCGGCTCTCAGCGCCCCGCTCGGTCCCGAGGACCAGCCGCTCCTGGACGCGCTCGCCATCGACGGGCGGGCCGGCTACGAGCAGCTCGCGCGGGCCACCGGCTGGCCGGCCGGTCGCGCCGCACGTCGGACCGCCGAACTGCTGCGCTGCGGACTGCTGCATCTGGACGTGGAGGTGGCCGTGGAGATGCTGGGGTTCGCGGCACAGGCCTTCCTGTGGTTGACCGTGCCGCCCTCCGAGCTGGACGACGCCGGCCGCGCGATCAGCGTGCTGCCCCAGGTCGCCTTCTGCGCGGCAGTCACCGGCCCCACCAACCTGGTCGCCTCGGTCGTCTGCCGTGACTCGGCGGACCTGTACCAGTTCGTGACCGCGCAGATCGGGGCGGTGCGCCCCGTGCGGCAGGTGGAGATCTCCCCGACGCTGCGCAGGGTCAAGCAGGCCGGCACCTTGATGGCCGGCCCGCGTCTCGCCCTGCCCGTGTCGACGTCCGGGACCGCTTGACCTCGACCTGAGCGTCGGGGAACGGGCGCCTCGCCGCACCCGGCGTCGGATCCCGCCCGACCGCCCGATCCGCCCGCCCGATCCGCCCGGCCGATCCGTCCGGGCGATCCGTCCGGGCGGCGATGAGAAGATGGTGCGTGATCGTCCGCCTGCTGTTGCTCGTGGCGTTCCTGTTCGCTGTCCGGACGGCGGTGGGTCGCTTCCGTCGGGGCCCTCGCCCCTGATCATGGCTGCCCACGGTCTCCGTCCTGTTGCCGCATGATCAGAGCGTGCCGCGCGGGCGCTCGTGCTGCCGGTGTGCGGATCAGGTGTCGTCGTGGTGGATCTCGATCTGGTGCAGCGACGGCAGGAGTGACGTCGACAGCGTGGCGGACGCGGCGGCGGCGCCGGTGATCGCGACCGCCGCGGTTCCGAAGGCTGCGGCGAGGATCGGTGCGGACAGTTGGCCGAGGGGGAAGGACACGGAGGACCAGAACTCGTCGTGGGCGCCGACCCGGGAGAGCAGACGTTCGGGGACGTGGGTGTAGTTGACGGTCTCCCAGACGACGGTGAAGAAGAAGTCGGCGACCACGCCGGTCAGGAAGGACGCTGCGGCAAGCCAGTACAGGTTCGCGCCGGTGCCGAGCAGGATGAGCGGGAGCGTGGCCAAGGCCATGGACGACACGGCCGGGGACATTGGCCGTTGCATGATCGGAAGCTTCACCAGGACCAGGCTGGCCATCAGCGCTCCCACGCCCTGGGCGCTGAGGACCAGACCCCAGCCCCGTGCCCCGATCGTGTGGTTCGCGATCACGGGGCCGAGGATCTGCCAGAAGCCCCGGTCGGTGGCGTTGAATGCGGCGAAGGCCAGCGTCACCGACCAGATCCACGACTGGGACGAGAAGTACCTCCAGCCGTCCCGCAGGTCGGTGAGCATCGCCGGTGCGTTCACGGCGCGTGGTGGCAGGTCGGGCAGCGAGATCCGGGCGAAGCAGGCCGCCGCCAGCAGGAAGGAGACGGCGTCCGCGGCGATCGCCCAGCCCGCACCGACCGAGGCGGTCAGCAGCCCTGCGGTGGCGGGAGCGACGATCCGGGTGGTGTTCCTGGCGGAGGCAAGCAGGGAACTGGCCCGCTGCAGGTCCTGCCCGGTCATCAGGTTCGAGACGATCCCCCGCAGCGCCGGCGTCGTGAGGCCCTGGTGACCGCCGTTGACGACAGCCAGCGGGAGGAGAAGTGCGGGCGGCTGACGCGTCAGCAGCAGGGCTGCGACACCGGCCTGGGTCATGCCGGCACCGAGGCTGGTCAGGCACAGCACACTGTCGCGCCGATGACGATCGGCGATACCACCGCGGAGGAGCATCGTCGCGACCATCGGGATCAGGGCCGCGCTGGTGACCGCGGACAACCAGGCCGCGCTGTCGGTGATCTCCAGCACCCCGAAGGCCAGGGCGACCGGCGACATGAAACTGCCGGCCAGGGAGATCGAGCGGCCCGCGAGGAACCACCCGAAGCCGGGTGAAGCCGTCGGCCCGGTGCGAGCGGGTCCCGGGCCTTCGGCGTCCCGAGCATCGGGTGAGTCGTCCCCGGGCACGAGGCGCTACCCTCCCAGCGCCCTGTGGACGCCGCAACGGGTTTCCGGGGGGCTGCGGGTCGCGACCGTCGACGAACGGTGACGCGGGCCGATTGCGCCCGAACCTCGCTGCATCACAGCGGAGCACCGCACGACCTCATCGAGCCGGCACCGGCAGGCGTCGACGCCTGGCTCCACGACATCCCGGCATGACGGCCGGCACGCGAGGCGTTCCTCATCTCGGCACGACCGGGAAGTCCAGCACCTCGCTGCCTCTCGCAGGAAGGTCACTCGCAGTGCCCCGTTACCCCCCGGCGGCTTGCCCGACCAGGCGCTGCACCCCCTTCGCCGGCGCAAACCGTCGGACCCAAACCCTCGAGGGGCCGCTCCGAAGCTCAGACCGCCGCGCCGCAGGGCCGGAACCGGGCCAGGTACGCCAGGCTCGGCCCGCGCCGCTCGGCGAGGTGCAGCCCCTGCCCGTCGGCCAGCCGGTGCAGCCGCCCGAACGGGATCCAATGCCGGTCGAAGAACTCGCCCACCACCAGTCGCCCGCCCGGCTTCAGCACCCGCGCCGCCGCGCTGAGCACCCGAGCCGGCTCCGGTATCTCCCCGAGCGCGGTCACCAGGTAGACGGCGTCGAACACGCCGTCGTCGAAGGGCATCTCCCGCGCGTCCGAGCAGTGCGGCACGATCGCTGCCGCCGCGTTCCCGCCCGCGGCGTTCCTACCCGCTTGCACCTCCTCCTTCGCCCGGCGCATCACGTGGTCGAGCATCTCCTGCTGCACGTCCAGGATGTCCAGGCGCCCGTCCGGACCGAGCTGCGGCGCGACGTGCAGCGCCTGCAGACCGGTGCCCGGACCGAGTTCCAGCATCCGTTCACCCGTCCGCGGACGAAGCACCGCGTCCAGATCGGACAGCCCCAGGAAGGGCAGCTCCAGATCCAACAGGCGACGCTGTGAATACGGATACGGTGCGCGGTCGCTGGACCACCATGCACCCGCAGCGACGGCGGCGGCTGCGGTGGTGGCGGCGAGGAAGGTCTTGCGCGAGGGACGGCTGATGAGCGGCATCGGTCTTCTCTTCTCGGTGACTCGCGACAGGGCGCGGGCGGAACGGTTACGCGGCGGCCGGTCAGCCGCGCGGGAACGGGGTGCGCAGGACGCGCGCGGCAAGCACGGCGCAGACCAGCGCGATCGGGATCTCGGCGAAGACCGCCGTGACGGTCGCAGTGGCCAGGTCCGGGCCGGGCGCGGCCGAGGTGACGTCGAACCAGGCGTCCACGAGCAGCAGCACCGCGCTGCCGGCCGCGGACAGCACGCACCGGTTGTCCCGCCGCAGCAGGAACCGGCCCGTGGCCAACAGCGCCAGCGCCTCGCAGCTGTCCAGGCCGACCCAGGCGAGCGACCAGTGCGCGGCCAGCGCGCTGGCC
>Ga0302322_100003548_pt1 | contig 13432 bp, 12 predicted proteins | sample Fen_T0_2_FD_203757 | JGI IMG/M metagenome (GOLD analysis project Ga0302322, IMG submission 203757) | Peat permafrost microbial communities from Stordalen Mire near Abisko, Sweden - Fen_T0_2 | ecosystem: Environmental > Terrestrial > Soil > Wetlands > Permafrost | place: Sweden: Abisko...
CCTCGTAGGTGGATTTTTCTTTGCCATTGTTGAGTTGATCTCAGTGTTCATCTTCAAAGTGGATTGGAATTTGGCAATGGTCGGCAGTCAATTTTTGACAGGTTACTTCAGAGGTTTACTCCGCTAAAATTTGCTCGCTTCAGACGTAGCCGGTTTCTGATTCAACTCAATTAAATTTTCCAAAGGCGACAGCTTGTTCTGTCGCCTTTTTGATTCTTTGTTGGCAGGGTAGAACTTTACAAATCAGACCATTTTGGTTATAATAATTGTGTAATATTTCACAAACGAGATGTATTCAAGAAAGTGTGAAAAACATGAACACAAAAACTCTCCCCCATATTGTTATCGTTGGCGCCGGGTTCGGCGGCATGGAAGTTGCGCATGGACTAGCAAAAGCGCCCGTTCGAATCACGTTAATTGACAAGCATAACTATCATTTATTCCAACCTTTGTTATATCAAGTTGCAATCGCTGGGCTTGTCCCTTCGCAAATCGCATATCCCTTACGGACGATCTTTCGCAAACAAAAGAATCTAACTTTTCAAATGGGCGAAGTCACAGCGGTTGATTTTGATTCGCGCTACGTCAAAACAAATGGCTCGGTAATTGCTTATGATTATCTTGTATTAGCCGTTGGCGGACAAACTAACTTCTTCGGGAATCAATCCGTTGAGCAGAATGGTTTTCAGCTCAAGAGTGTTGAGTCTGCAATTGCGATTCGGAATCATCTGCTCAATGTTTTCGAGCAAGCCAGCCGCGAAGTGGATATTGATGTACGCAAAGCCTTGTTGACGTTTGTCATTGTCGGTGGCGGACCAACCGGCGTGGAAACAGCAGGTGCGTTAGCGGAACTCATCACGCACGTATTAGCAAAAGATTATCACCACATGGATATGAGTGATGTGCGCGTATTGTTGCTCGAAGCCGGCAAAAGCGTAATGCCAAATTTTCCTAATGAATTGCAAAAAGCTACAACTGATCTATTGCAAAGCAAAAAAGTAGAAGTATTAACTGACACCAAATTAGTTGACTTTAACGGCAGATGCATCACATTAGGCAATGGTGAACAGATTCATACGCACACGTTGATCTGGACTGCAGGGGTAAAAGCAGCTAGGATGTTGGATTCACTGGGGATCGAGCAGGCGGGTTTGGGACGGGTAAGAGTCGCGGCTGATTTGCAGATCAAGGATCACGCGGAGGTCTTCGTCATCGGAGATGCGGCATATTTGGAAAACGGCAATGGTCAGCCATTACCAATGTTATCAACCGTGGCGATTCAGCAGGGTAAACTTACAGCGCAGAACATCCAAAAAATGATTAAAGGTGAGAAGCTACGAACGTTTCATTACAAAGACCCGGGCTTGCTCGCGACTGTTGGGCGCAACGCGGCGGTGGCACGCATTGGGGGATTCTCATTCAGCGGATTTATTGCGTGGTTGATCTGGGTCTTCCTACACATTTATCGCTTGATCGGATTCCGTAATCGCTTATTGGTATTGATCAACTGGGCTTGGGAATATTTTTTCTATGAAAATCAGGTGCGCTTGATCACGAAGGAATAAGGTTTGGATATTGTGAGATCAAATAGACCGCGCACAAACTGAACGAATTGATCGCGGCATGAAACAGAATGCCGGGCCATAACGAGTTCGAACGATGATACATATACGCGAGCACACATCCCAAAATAAAAGTTGGTACAAATGCAACCGGGTCAAGATGTGCGGCGGCAAAGATGGCAGAACTCAAAAGTATAGATTTGAGCCAGCCATATTTTTGACGAAAACCCTGAAAGAGAAAACCGCGAAAGAAAATTTCCTCCACTAAAGGCGCCACCACTGCGCCCACTAAAAACAACCAGATCGGCGATTTCAATTGCTTGAACATTTCCGAGATCTGATCGCCCTGCGTGTTGATGTGAAGCACAGACAGCAAAGCATTATGCACAATGATAATGACATACCCGCCGAGCAACAACCCACAACCCAAGCCCAACACATTTACAGTAAATTTCCCAAAGCCCAAATGCTTCCAATGAATACCACGCCACGCAAAGATCAACGCCACTGGCAGAATGTATACCAGCTCAAGGAACAACACACCGACGTTTTGAAGATACTCCTTCTTCAAACCCAATAATATTGCGGCGACCATACCGATGCTGATCACTATCAATAATGCGACGCCAATCCATGTATCGCCAATGGACCACGGGACCGTATACGTTTCTTTCTCAATCGACACTTGATTCTCTTCCATTAGCCTGCTCCCATCTCGCGATATACAAACCATTGACCTTTGCGCTCATTTACATTTTTCATGGCACGATCATAATAAATATCGAACACCTGACCCGTATCCACTTTGACCCTGAAATAAAATCGCCCCACATTCAACGATCCACGTGTAGATGCAACTGCTGCGTGTGCAGGTCGCATATTCTGCGCCATCCGTCCGCGCCGCTTGAAATCATTCCATGAGGAAAGCATTTCTAGCAGGCGATATGTTTTGCCTTCCCAGATGAAGCTATTCGGAGGGATATCGGGACTCTTCTCAAGTTTGGGAGGCGTATCGAATATAACTTCGATAGGCTGATCTAAAAAATGGAGCGGGGTAAGTTCCATAACCATATTATCGCATGAAACACAAAGAAAATCTTGACGCTTTCTTGATGCCTATTTCTGCTTCCTTGTCCCCAATTTGACCGTCAACTGCCTACACTTGGACAGAAATGGAGGCACAAATGAATGATTTGCTATATATCGGACTTACCGTACTTTTCTTCGCCATCACCTACGGACTGATCGTAGTCTGTGAGCGGCTCATGGAGGATAAATCATGAACATCCTTTATGCAATAACAGGCGTTATTACATTGATCCTGTTTGTCTATCTTGTATTGGCGTTACTTAAACCGGAGTGGTTCGGATGAACATCTATAGTTGGTTTCAACTCATTTTCTATCTAGTGGTTTTGCTGGCATTAGCAAAACCGCTTGGTTCGTTTATGGCGAAAGTCTATCAGGGCGAGCACACCTTCCTGGATCGTGTGCTGGGTCCTGTTGAACGATTCATTTATCGCGTCTCGGGTGTCAATCAGGAAGAGGATATGAACTGGAAGACTTATGCCATCGCAGTGATGCTGTTCAATGTGCTTGGTCTGCTCTTTGTATATGGCTTGCAACGGCTCCAAGCTTTTCTGCCGCTTAATCCGCAGGGACTTGGCGCCGTAACTCCCGATTCTTCCTGGAACACTGCCACCAGCTTTGCAACCAATACAAACTGGCAGGGCTACGGCGGCGAGGTGACCATGAGCTATCTCTCGCAGATGCTCGGCTTGACGGTGCAGAACTTTGTTTCCGCCGCGACAGGCATGGCTGTTTTGGTTGCGTTGATTCGCGGCATTGTGCGTCATACCGCCAAGGGTATTGGAAACTTTTGGGTTGATCTCACTCGGTCAACTCTTTATATCCTTTTGCCACTTTCGCTTGTGGTTGCTCTCGCGCTTGTTTCACAGGGTGTTGTGCAAACTTTCAGTTCATATAAAGCTGTTGCTTTGCTTCAACCTACAACCGATGCAAACGGCAAAGCTATGATTGAACAAATCTTGGCAGTTGGTCCTGCAGCTTCACAAGTTGCAATCAAACAATTAGGCACGAATGGCGGGGGCTTTTTCAACGTCAACTCTGCGCATCCATTTGAAAACTCAACTCCATTCTCTAACTTCATCGAGATGTTGTCCATTCTCTTGATTCCCGCCGCACTGTGTTACACCTTCGGCAAAATGGTTGGGGATACGCGCCAGGGTTGGGCGATTCTGACAGTGATGACCATCATCTTCGTGGCGTTTTTAGGTGTAGCTGTTTGGTCAGAGCAAAGTGGCAACCCAGCTTTTACAAAGTTGGGCATTGATCAAACACAGACTAATATCAATCCAGGTGGCAATATGGAGGGAAAAGAAACGCGCTTTGGGATTGTTAACTCAGCACTATGGGCAACAGCAACCACTGCCGCCTCGAATGGTTCAGTGAACTCGATGCATGATTCGTTCATGCCGCTCGGTGGATTAGTTCCACTGTTCATGATTCAGTTGGGTGAGATCATCTTCGGCGGAGTCGGCTCAGGCTTGTATGGAATGCTGGCATTCGTCATCGTAGCTGTGTTCATCTCCGGCTTGATGGTGGGACGCACGCCGGAATATCTCGGCAAGAAGATCGAAGCCTTTGAAATGAAAATGGCTTCGCTGATGCTCTTGATCCCAATCCTGTTGGCAAAGGTTGGCACGGCGATTGCGGTTGTGAATCCTTTGGGACTGGCAACAATTTGGAATACCGGCGGTCCGCATGGATTTAGTGAAGTGTTATATGCCTTCTCATCCGCAGCGAACAATAACGGTTCAGCCTTTGCTGGCTTGGGCGCAAATAATCCCTTCTACAACATTGCGCTGGGCATCTGCATGTTCTTTGCGCGTTACTGGTTAATTGTCCCGGCTCTAGCGATTGCAGGATCGCTCGTACAAAAGAAAAAAGTCCCGGCGAGTGCTGGCACTTTGCCGACACATACGCCACTGTTCATCGCCTGGCTGATCGGTGTCATCATGATCGTTGGCGCGCTGAGTTTCATCCCCGCGCTGGCTTTGGGACCGATCGTCGAGCATCTGATGGTCTTTGCCCACTAGAAGGATTTTAGAATGACTATTCAAACAAAAAAACCAACCACATACCGCCGCGAGATCTATCAGCGCGCAGTTGTGGCGTCCTTTATCAAACTCAACCCGCGCGCGATGGTGCGCAATCCCGTTATGTTCGTTGTAGAAGTTGGGAGCCTATTAACCACTATATTGTGGATCCAGGCTCTCGGCGGTCAGGGCGAAGCGCCCACAGGTTTCATCGGCGCGATCGCACTCTGGCTGTGGTTCACAGTTCTCTTTGCGAACTTCTCCGAAGCGGTGGCAGAGGGACGCGGCAAAGCACAGGCTGAATCGCTACGCAAGGCGCGGCAGGATACGCCCGCGAAGAAAGTCAGTTCAAAAGTTGAAAAGTTTGAAGGTTCGAACATTGAACATCAACTGGTTTCATCGACTGCATTGCGCAAGAATGATCTGTATCTCGTTGAAACTGGCGACATTCTGCCTGCCGATGGTGAGATCATCGCGGGAATCGCGTCAGTGGATGAAAGCGCCGTTACTGGCGAATCAGCTCCAGTTGTGAGGGAAGCGGGCGGCGATCGCTCCGCTGTCACAGGCGGGACGCGGCTGCTATCCGATTGGTTGATCGTGCGTGTGAGCGCTGACCCAGGTCAGGGATTCTTGGATCGCATGATCAGTATGGTCGAGGGTGCGAAACGACAAAAGACGCCGAACGAGATCGCGCTCAATATTTTGCTGGCAGGCTTTACGATTATCTTTTTGGTGGTGTGCGCTACGCTGCTGCCATACTCGTTATATAGTGTAACAGCGGCAGGCAAAGGGACAGCGATCACGATCACCGTGTTGGTCGCGTTATTGGTGTGTTTGATCCCCACCACGATTGGCGGTTTGCTTTCAGCGATCGGCATCGCTGGTATGGATCGTATGATCCAGCGCAATGTCATCGCGATGTCGGGTCGCGCAGTGGAAGCCGCTGGCGATGTGGATGTTTTGTTACTTGATAAGACCGGCACGATCACGTTGGGTAATCGTCAGGCAGTGGAGTTTATTCCTGTCAACGGAGTCAACGCGCACGAATTGGCTGAAGCTGCCCAACTTGCTTCGCTTGCCGATGAAACGCCGGAAGGTCGTTCGATCGTAGTGCTCGCGAAAGAAAAGTTTGGTCTGCGCGGACGAACGATGGGGGCTAGCGATGAAGCGCCTGAAGGGATGCACTTCATCCCATTCACAGCACAGACACGCATGAGTGGAGTCGATTTCGATGGCACATCCATTCGCAAAGGCGCGCCCGATACAATGATGGCATTGGCACAATCGAATGGCAATCAATTGCCATCTGATCTAAAGCCCGCCGTGGATAACATCGCGCGCATGGGCGGTACGCCGTTGATCGTGACAAAAAACAGCAAGGCATTGGGTGTTATCCATTTGAAAGATATTGTCAAAGGCGGCATCAAGGAACGTTTCGCGCAACTGCGCAAGATGGGCATCAAGACCGTGATGATCACTGGCGATAATCCATTGACGGCGGCAGCCATTGCGGCCGAGGCTGGTGTGGATGACTTCCTCGCGCAAGCCACACCAGAAATGAAACTAAAACTCATCCGCGAATATCAATTGGGCGGACGCCTTGTTGCAATGACTGGTGATGGTACAAACGACGCGCCCGCATTAGCACAAGCAGATGTAGCAGTTGCGATGAATACAGGCACACAGCCCGCGCGCGAAGCCGCCAATATGGTGGACCTCGACAGCAATCCGACTAAACTTTTAGAGATCGTTGAGATCGGCAAACAACTCTTGATGACGCGCGGCGCGCTGACCACGTTCAGCATTGCGAACGACGTTGCAAAATATTTTGCCATCATCCCCGCCGCTTTCGCTTCGACCTACCCCGTGCTGGCTGCGTTGAACTTTATGCATCTTGCCACACCTGAAAGCGCGATCCTTTCGGCGGTGATCTTCAACGCGCTCATCATCATTGCGTTGATCCCATTGGCTTTGCGCGGTGTTCCTTATCGCGCGGTTGGTGCTGCGCAACTGCTGCGTGACAACTTGTTGATCTATGGCGTTGGTGGACTGATCGCCCCGTTCATCGGCATTAAGGTGATTGACATGCTGCTGGTTGCGTTTCATCTAACGTAAAGAAGGTTCGCCATGTTTTCCAATCATTCTCAGCCAAAATGGTGGCAGTTGTATCTGATTTTCCCGCTCTTGATCGCTTTGTTTGCCGTGGACACCCGACTTACTCTTTCAACCATCGGGCATCAAGTGGTACAGATCGGAAGCGTCCTGATTATCTTTGGATTGGTTCACCTATGGTTAAAAGCCAATGCCAGCGCCTTATTGAAAATGGATCAGAGAAAATATTATGGAAAAGTTAAGGTGCTTCACGTCCCTCCATATCGTCTGGTTGATACAAACAACTATAAACGTCCAATGTTCCAATTCCCTGATTCGGAATTGAAAGGCACATTGAGCAACACATTTGAAATAGACTACATCGATACAGAATTCGTCTCACCAGTCGATGAAGCACACAAGAATTAAGAAGGAATAAAATGATCTCACAATTACGCCCCGCGTTTTTCATGCTCTTGATCTTTACTGTCATCACAGGAATTATCTATCCCCTCGTTGTGACAGGTATTGCGCAAGTTGCATTTCCGCATCAAGCCAATGGCAGTCTCATCGTCAAGAATGGCAAGGCTGTTGGCTCGGAACTGATCGGTCAGCAATTTGATGATCCCAAATATTTCTGGGGCCGCATCTCTGAAACAAGCACTTTTGCTTACAATGCTTTCAATGCTGAAGCTCTCACCGGCTCTTCTGGCTCAAATTTCGGACCCTTGAACCCCGCACTTACGGAAATGGTTCAAGCGCGGATCGACGCCCTCAAAAAGGCTGACCCTGATAACACGCTTCCGATCCCTGTGGACCTGGTCACTTCTTCCGGCAGCGGACTCGATCCGCACATCAGCATCGCAGCAGCGTTGTATCAAGTCCGTCGTGTGGCAACAGCCCGCGGGTTGGATAAAGCGCGAGTCCAAACCATTGTAGATAAATATACTGAGGGACGTCAGTTTGGCTTTTTAGGCGAGCCGCGTGTCAATATCCTGTTGTTAAATCTGGCATTGGATGAGATACAATAAATTTAATGGAACAGCGCCCTGATCCTGATGAACTACTGAAACATATTCAAGCCGAAGAACCCAGCCGCGGTAAACTTAAAATATTTTTAGGCTATGCCGCAGGCGTGGGTAAGACCTTTGCGATGCTTGAAGCTGCGCATCAACGCCAGGCACAAGGCATTGATGTTGTAGTGGGTTATGTCGAAACGCACAAACGTGTTGAAACCGAGGCGCTTGTGGCAGGGCTGGAAATTTTATCGCGCAAACAGGTGGAATATCACAATGTGGCTCTACCCGAATTAGATGTAGATGCTGTGCTGGTACGCCGACCCACGATTGTTTTAGTAGATGAATTCGCTCACACCAATGCGCCTGGTTCGCGTCATCCAAAAAGATATATGGATGTGGAGGAGATTCTCGACGCGGGCATCAACGTATATACCACACTCAATATTCAACATCTTGAAAGCCTGAACGATGTTGTGGCGCAAGTAACGAATGTGATCGTGCGCGAGACCATCCCTGACCGCGTCCTTGATGAAGCCTCCGAGATCGAAGTCATTGACCTGCCACCTGATGAGTTAATGGTGCGTTTGAAAGAGGGCAAAGTTTATATTCCTGAACAAGCCAGCCGCGCCATTGATCAATTCTTTCGCAAAGGGAATCTCACGGCATTGCGCGAAATGTCCCTGCGCCGCGCCGCCGAACGCGTGGATGATCAGATGCGTTCATACATGCAGACACGCGCCATCTCCGGTCCGTGGGCGGCCGGTGAACGTTTGTTGGTTTGCATCAGCCCGAGTCCACTGGCTGAGAAGTTGATCCGCACCACGCGCAGATTGGCAGACGAACTCAAAGCTGAATGGTTTGCTGTTTATGTAGAGATCACATCCAAGCCTGAGAATGATCCGGTGAATCGCGAACGGATCGGTCGCATTCTGCAACTGGCTGAGGAACTGGGCGCCAAATCCCTCACCATTGGGGGAAGTTCCATTCAGGAAGCGGTGCTTGAATACGCACGCAAAAACAATATCACGAAAGTTGTAGTGGGCAAACCGCTCAAACCACGCTGGCAGGAATTGTGGAAAGGCTCCATCGTTGACCAATTCGTTTACGCCAGCGGGGATATCGATGTATATGTCATCAGTGCGCGTGAAGGCGCATCCAGTCCCATGTTGCCAAAAGAATGGCAGCCGCACAGCCCACTGGGACGTTATATGATGGCGCTTGGTTTGGTGTTCATATCTACCTTGTTGGGTGTGTTCATTCGCGGAGATCTTGAACCAACCAACCTTGTGATGTTGTATCTGGTTTCAACAGTAATATCGGCTGTCTTTCTCGGGCGCGGACCATCATTGCTTTCTGCGATAGCGGGAGTATTGGCATTCGATTTCTTCCTTGTTCCTCCGTATCTCACTTTTGCGGTCAGCGACACACAATACGTCATTACCTTTATTGTGCTCTTTGTCATCAGTCTGGTGATCAGTTCCCTGACTGCTCGTGTACGTGAACAGGCTGAAGCCGCGCTGTTGCGCGAAAAACAAACTTCCGCGCTCTATGATTTGAGCCGTGATCTGAGCTCTGCCGCCGATCTGCAACAGGTAGTGAATATCATCATTTCCCAGATTAGTCAGGGGTTTGGACGCGAGGTCGCCATCTTTCTGCCCGAAGGCGAACAGGTGCGCATTTTCGCAACTTCGCCAAATTATTATCCCGATGAAAATGAACTGGCCGTTGCAACCTGGGCATATCAACATAACCAACCTGCTGGTCGAGGCACTGATACACTACCTGCTGCAGCCTTACGGTGTCAACCTTTGAAAACATCGAATGGCATTGTAGGTGTGCTTGGAATCCATTCAAAAGATAAAAATAATTTTCTAACATCAGAACAAAGGCTAACGCTTGCAGCATTTGCCAATCAATCGGCGCTTGCCATCGAGCGCGCCAGCCTTGCTGAGCAGGCACAACAAGCTGAACTCCTACAAGCCACCGAAAAATTACAGACCGCCCTGCTCAATTCGATCTCGCATGATCTGCGCACACCGCTCGTTTCCATCACAGGCGCGCTCACGAGTCTCGATGAACAATCCGATTCGTTGAAAGAGGAATATCGCAAGAGTCTCATCGTTACTGCCCGTGAAGAGGCGGAACGATTGAATCGTCTCGTTGGCAATCTGCTTTCGATGACGCGCATCGAGAGCGGCGCGATCAAACTCCACCTCGAGCCCGGCGATATTCAAGATGTAGTTGGCACAGCACTCGAACAACTTGGCAAACGAGTTGCCAACCACAAGATACATGTGGATGTCCCTACGGATTTTCCACTCGTGCCAATGGATTTCACTTTGATCGTGCAGGTGCTTGTCAACGTGTTAGAGAACGCCATCAAATATTCGCCAAAAGATTCATTGATCGAAGTTGCAGCAGACTTGATGGATGACGCGAACGGTGCGGCGCGCCTCCAAATCGCGGACCGTGGGGTTGGCATACCGTCCGATGATCTTGCACGCATCTTCGACAAATTCTACCGAGTCCAACGCCCTGAGAGCGTCAGCGGTACCGGGTTGGGACTCTCCATCAGCAAGGGCATCATTGAAATCCATCATGGTCAAATTTATGCCCATACACGGGATGGCGGCGGAACGATCATCACAATTGAGTTACCATTAAGGGGAAAGGAATGAGCTAATGAGTGATACCGGTCAACGCGTGCTAGTCGTGGATGATGAAAATTCTATTCGCCGTTATTTGCGCACTGCATTGACCGCCCAAGGTTTCACTGTTTATGAAGCCGCGAATGGGGAAGAGGCTTTAAATGCAGTTCTCAACAATCGCCCTGACATCGTCATTCTTGATCTAGGCCTACCCGACTTCGATGGCATTGAAGTCACGCGGCGTTTACGTGAATGGTCAAAAACGCCCATCATTATTCTCTCAGTCCGTGAAGCCGAGAATGACAAGATCGCTGCTCTCGATGCCGGCGCAGATGATTACCTCACCAAACCCTTTGGCACTGGCGAACTCATGGCACGCATGCGCGTCGTGATGCGTCGTTTGGCAAATAAATCCGATGAACCAGTGATACAAGTGGACAGTCTCAAAATGGATTTATCTCATCGTTTAGTGACTGTTGATGAAAAAGAAATTTCATTGACCCCAACTGAATATGATATTTTACGTTTGCTTATGCAAAATGCAGGCAAGGTCATCACACATCGTCAATTACTCAAGCAAGTCTGGGGGACAGCGTATGAAAGTGAGATGCATCTATTGCGAGTCAACATCAGCAACCTGCGCCGTAAGATCGAACCTGATCCTACCCGACCACATTATCTTGTCACCGAACCCGGGGTAGGGTACAGACTTAGAGCTGATGCTTGAATGTCAACATGCTGTTATTAAAATACAAACGCATCCTTATTTTCAAAAGCAGATGTTATTCTTGATAATGATTTACGGACGACCAAGAAGCCCCGCAAGTATCTCACGGGCAGGTTCATCCACGATCGCCAATACCTCATCGCCTTCTTCAAGAGTAGTCACACCTCTTGGCATCACGATCTCGCCACGCCGAATGATGCCGGCGATCACGCAATTCTGCGACAGAGGCAAATCTCTGATCGCTTTATTCACCGCGATTGCTCCTGGAAAAATCTTTTCCTCCACCAACGAGTATTGACCACGGCGCAATTTTAGCAATGTCATCATATCGCCCATGGACATCTCCTCTGCGATCAAGCTCGTCAGAATTGCGGCTTGATTCAGTGAAGCATCCACACCCATCTCAGGCGTGAACAGCCAAGCATTTTTTGAATTATTGATCCTTGCAATGACGCGCGGGATATTGAATTCAAACTTTCCGAGAGATGTGATCACCAGGTTGGTTTCATCCAAACCTGTTACTGCCGCAAGCACCTGCGCATTTTGGATGCCCGCTTTTTCCAGCACAGCCGGTGAGCTTCCATCGCCGTTAATAATGATCTCTTGCGGAAGTTCATCTGCAAGTTTTTCAAGCACATTTGGGCGTTCATCAATAATGCGCACAGTGTGCCCGGCTTCAAGCAAAAATTTTGCGAGTTGCGAACCCGTGTTCCCACCACCGACAATGATAACAAACATATTCAACTCCTCTCGATCCCCAGCAATTCTTCCAGCCGTACCATGGCTGTTGGAATCACCGCCAGATAAATAACATCGCCCTCTTGAAACTCGGTGCCTGAGACAGGGATAAAAGTTTGGTCGTTGCGGGAAATGGCAGTGACAGAAACTTCCCCCGGAATATTCATTTGTGTAACCCGACGACCATTCAAACGCGCAGGCGCTTCGACTCGCACCATGGTCGTCCCACCATCCTGAAAGATATGCAATACATCTAGGTCATTATGTGTGACAACCTCAACGATTCTCTCCGCGCCCCAGGCTGTACTCGATATCGTGGTCAGTCCCAGTCGCTGATAGATCTCCGCGCGCACCGGGTCATAGAGTCTTGCCACTACTCTTGGCACACGGAAAATATTTCGGGCAATGCGCGCCGCCACGATATTTGCGTTATCCGATGCGCTAGCCGACACAAACCCTTCAGCGGTTTCAATACCTGCCTCGATCAAAACATTTCGATCAAAGCCAAGTCCGTGCACGATCTTGCCTTTGAAGTCCGCGCCCAGCTTCGAGAACGCATTGGTGTCATGGTCAATCACTATAACTTCATGTCCATGTTTAACCAGCAAGTGGCTGACTTGTGTGCCCACCCGTCCGCAACCCATAATAATGATTTTCATTAATTAACCTCCTGCAAAATTAGTGTGGAAGGTTTTGCCGTACGATATTTTTTAATACCACGACTGATCCACTTGCGGATCCATTCAAAAGAATAAATGAGCAAAGCATTCATAGCCAATCCGATCCACATCCAGAACGGCAGGGAGGCATGCTTGAAAATATCAGCAAGAAAGGGTATGTAGATCATGCCAGTAACACCGAGTAACTCGATGATAATCCCTAACCATAAATATTTGTTGGTCAACCATCCAAACGATGAAGAACGTGTCCGTTCGGAACGGCAGGCAAGCACATTTCCAACCTGTGAGGTCACCACACCTGCGTAGTAAACCGTCGTCGCAAGCAAAATGGTTTGATTGAGAGGCAAGGAAAACTTCCACTCATCAGGAATCGGCAAGCTAGCTAGGAAAGTCAGACCGATCTCAGCAACATGACCTGTAAGAATAAAGATGGTAAGGAAGCCCGCAAAACATAATGTGGCTTCGATCAATCCCAACCAGCCAAACGCACGCCACAACAAACCGCTATCAATCAACGGCTGGTCACGCCGACGCGGTGGACGGTTCATCACATCGGGTTCAGGTTTTTCCATACCCAATGCCAATGCGGGGAGCATATCTGTGCCAAGGTCAATTGCCAGTATTTGTCTCACGCTCAACGCCAGAGGTATCAATGGGAAATTTGCCTTGATAATAAATGGCATCAGCTCGGCGACATTGCTGGAAAAAATATACGTAATGAATTTACGAATGTTATCGTAGACGCCACGCCCTTCTTCAATTGCGGCAATGATCGCACCGAAATCATCCTGTGTCAAAATAATATCTGCAGCTTCTTTTGCCACATCTGTGCCAACGATACCCATTGAGA
>Ga0302322_100003549_pt1 | contig 13430 bp, 12 predicted proteins | sample Fen_T0_2_FD_203757 | JGI IMG/M metagenome (GOLD analysis project Ga0302322, IMG submission 203757) | Peat permafrost microbial communities from Stordalen Mire near Abisko, Sweden - Fen_T0_2 | ecosystem: Environmental > Terrestrial > Soil > Wetlands > Permafrost | place: Sweden: Abisko...
CGGCTGATAATCCGACCCGAGAACTGGTATCCCGACGATCTCCCGGCCGCAGCGAAGGCGAACGACGGGATCTGGGCAGCCAGCCATGCCCATTTCCATCCCTTGCGATTGGCAGAGTACGGGTTCCTCAACGACGTAGTCGTACTCGGATACGGTTCCAATACGTACTTCCGCGGCAGCCACCTCCAGTGGGGCGAGTTGTGGCGCTCTCTCCCGGCGGGGGCGAGCACGAAATCCCGATTGCTCAATCTCATCCGCAGCGCGCCGAAGAAGCACCCGGTCGCGGAGGAATTCCTCACCGCCCGAGGAAAGGGCATCGCATCCGACGCCTTTCAAGCGGCCGCCGAGGGCGTGGTCGACACCGTGATGCCTTTCGCGGACGAGCTACCGGATCTCTGGGAGTTGTTCTGGTGCGGCGCGCTGACGACCGTCAGGCACGCCGCCAACCTTGCGTGCTTGAGGGACTTCACCGCTGAGCGCAACGCCTTCTCAGACCGCCGAATTCACGAGCTATACCTCAGTCTTCCGCCCCGGTTGCGGGCGTCGGGCGAGGTGGTGAGAAGGGCCATGTCTCACAGCTCGAGGGAACTCAACTGGCTGCCGGACAGCAACACCTGGCTTCCGATGGCCTTCCCCACGTGGCTCCATAGCTCCGCTTCGGCCGCGCGCCAGGTCGTCGCAGGAGCTCGCCGCGCCCATCTGGGAGCTCGGCGGAGTCCCGACTACCGCTCCCGGGGCTCATGGCCGCATTACGGAATCCTGCTGGCGACGAATCCGACCATGCGGGGCCACGTCGAGCGCGTCCTCGCAGCGGAATGGCCAACTGACGATTTGCTCGACCGGCAGAGCATCCGGAAGTGCTGGGAAGCGCTCTCCAACGGAGACTACCGCTATGGCGGCGCGTTCGCGGCGCTGGTGACGATGCTGATCTTCCTGCTGGACGGCGAGGGGTCCCGGGAGACCGACCCGGGCCGGCGAAGCGAGCGGGCGGTTTCCGTCGGTTCCTGAACGGCCTCCGTGCGACGCCTCGCGGCCGTGCACGTCTCAGCCGAGTAGCCCATTATCGAGGCCAGCGACAGTCATAGCTTGCGTAGCCACCTGGAGGACACGTGACAGAGGACCGAACGATCGGCGTAATCGGGCTTGGCTACGTCGGGCTGCCGTTGGCGCTTGGGTTCCACGATGCCGGACTCAAAGTCACCTGTGTCGATGCCAGCGCGGCCAGGGTCGCCGAACTAAAGGCCGGACGCTCGCCCATCGACGACATCGACGATGGCCGGCTGGTTCGTGCCCTCGAAGGCGGGATCAAGATCGTCGAGACCCCCGACGCGGAGGTTCCGCTTCGCGAGCTGGACGTCATGGTCGTGTGCGTTCCCACGCCTATCACTCATTCCAAGGACCCGGATCTCGGTCCCGTCCTCGCCGCGGCGGAAACGATCAGCCGCTCGCTGCGGGCCGGCCAGCTGGTGGTTCTGCAGTCCACGACGTTCCCAGGCACGACGACCGGTCCGTTCCGTCTCGCCCTGGAACGCTCGGGCCTCGTAGCCGGCCGTGACTTCGACCTTGCCTTCGCCCCCGAGCGAATCAACCCGGGCGATCCCGCCAGCTCCGGCCGCGACATTCCGCGCCTCGTCGGCGGCTCAACCCCCGCCGCCACCGCCCGCGCCAAGCGGCTCTTCGAGAACATCAACGCCAACGTCGTGCCCCTCTCGTCGCCGGATGCGGCTGAGCTGGCGAAGCTCCTGGAGAACGTCTTCCGGAGCGTCAACATCGCCTTCGTCAACCAGCTGGCACTCTTGTGCGAGCGAATGGGCCTTGACGTGTGGGAGGTGGTCGACGCTGCGGCGACCAAGCCGTTCGGATTCATGGCCTTCCGGCCCGGGCCGGGCGTAGGCGGCCACTGCATTCCGGTCGACCCGTACTACCTCGCCTGGCGCACACGCGAGTTCGACTTCGTCGAGCGATTCATCGAGCTGGCCGGCGACATCAACCTGGCAATGCCGCGCCATGTCGTCGAACTGGCCATCGAGGCTCTCAACAGGCGCGGCCAGCCGCTCATGGGAACCCGGATCGGCGTTCTCGGCGTGGCTTTCAAGCCGGACGTCCAGGACGCCCGCAACGCTCCTGCCGCCAGTGTGATGGCCATCCTTCGCCAGCAGGGTGCCGTGGTCTCATATCACGACCCGCACGTTCCAGAGTTCCAGGATTCCGACGGCGTCGACTACGAGTCCGTCCCGCTTGACCAGATACTCGAGAATTCCACCCTCATCGTCGTCGTGACCGCACATCGCGTCCACGACTGGGCCGCCATCTATAAGCGAGCCGACCTGGTCGTGGACACCGTCAATAGCTCTCGGGGCCACGTTTGCCGGGCCGACCAGGTTCTGCGCCTCGGAGCCGGCTGGGCTGCTCCGGACGCTTCCGACGCATAGTCGACCGCGCGGGGCGCCGCGTCGGCTAGCGGTTAATTCGCTTCGCGACGACGTTCATCTTGTTTCCGAAACGGCTGAACACCGCGTTGCCGGCGCGCCAGGAAGTCCGGGCCGCCAGGAAGAGTCCGCGGCGGCTGAGCGCTCGGAATATGCGACCGGGCTCGTGGCGGTAGTACATCAAGTAGCGCCCGCGGCTTATCGTCCGAAACCCGGACCGTTCGAGCTCGGCTGAGATCGCTTGGGGCCGAAGACGGGCCACGACATTGCCCGACTCCTCCCTGCTCAAAGCGAGGCCGAGCGTCACCGCGAGCCTGGTTCCGGCGGCCTGCGCGGGCTCGGTGATGGACACCGCGCGGCCGACCCTCGCCATCTCGGCGATTCCAGACTCAGGGCGCTCCAGATGGTGGAGACCATCGTGGACGTAGACCAGGTCCACCGAGGCATCCGCTGCGGGGAGCCGCTCGACATCGGCGACGATGGACAGCAGCCTGAACCCGCCCCGACGTGCCCGCTCGCGGGCACGTCGCGCGGCACCGATAGATATGTCGGACGTGATCACGACGGCACCGAGTTCGTGGAGGAACTCCGCGTCCATCCCCGATCCGCCGCACACGACCAGGACCGTTTGGCCGTCGAGTCGCGCGCCGAGGGGAGCAACTGCTCGTCGGAACTTCTCCCTGAGAAGCCACGTGTAGAGTGGCGCGGCTCCGTGCGGGCGGGTGATCTCGAATTCGGCCGCCATCTCCCGGTCGAAATGCGCAGCCTGACGTTCCTTGTGTGAGTCCGACGCGACATGCTGGTGGCCGCGTTCGTGATCCAGCTCGTCATGATCGGCGAGGGCTCGATTGGCGATAAGGACGGGGATGCCGTCCTCGATCGGGTATCGCGCGCTGCAATGCCCGCACGTTGCCTCGTCCGGCGTCCATGAGAGTGTCGAGCGGCATTCGGGGCAAGCCAGGAGCGCCCTCAGAGAGGCCAGCTCATCCACGGACGAGGAACCGAAGTCTGGCGACTGGACCGGTGTCATGTCGCCCAACGGCGCGCCCGGAGCCGCCACGGTTCATCAAACCCGGGCGCCGGACTCAATAGTCGCTGGCACAGGGCGCTGGAACGACGCCCTCCATCCCGTAGTACGTGCTGTCGGAGCCAAAGAGCTGGACCGAGAGACCGGCCACCAGGGGAATCATCAGCCGGCTGGTCCAAGCACCCTTGGTCAGGTTGGTTGCCGGATGGTAGTCGTAGGGTGGGCCGAGAACGCAGTTGGTGATGTCGCCGCTACCAATCTGGCGGATCAGCGTGACGTAGTCCTTGGCTGTGTTGAGAGGGAAGTTTGTCTGGATGATCTTGGATGCCAGGGACAACAACTTGGGCAGCCGCCCGATTCCGGAGGGGCTGGCGATCTTCTTGGCGAGAGCGGTGAGCAATTGCTGCTGGCGGCCGGCCCGGACATAGTCGTTGCTCGTGTGGCGGGCGCGGGCGTACTTGAGGGCCGTGGTGCCGTTGATGCACTGGTAGCCGGCTCCGATGGACAGGTGGTACGACGGATCGACCACGGACTTTGGAACCGTGAAGCAGATGCCGCCGGCCGCGTCGACCAGGTTCGTGAACCCCAGCATGTCAAGCACTGCGTAGTAGTCGACGTGGATGCCGGCGAGGTAGCCCATCTCGTTGGCCAGGGCGGTGAGTGACGGGTCGGGGGCGTGAATCTGGCCCCTACTCACCAGGGCCCTGAAGTTGTTGAGCTTGGTGTTGACGCCCGCCCGGCCTCCCCAGTAGTAGTCGAAATACGCGGTATCGCGCGGGAAGCTGATCATGTCGACTCTGTTGGTTTGGGTGTCCAGGCTGACCAGCATCAGCGCATCGTCATTGGCACTGGTACGCCCGGGTAGCCAGCTGAGTCCGAACAACGCGATGGTGGTCCGGTGCGAGGGCTCGGCGGTCGGTTCGGGAGTGGCTGTAGGTGCGGCGAAACTGCCGCCGGGCTGCCACTGCGCAGGAGTAGGCGATGGGGTGGGTGTCTGCGAGGGAGTGGGGCCCGCGCCGTTATCGACGATGACATTCGAGGCCACATCGACGTCGAAGCTGTAGAACGACCAGGCGTAGTAAGCAGCTTCGGCGTGGACCGCGACGACGATCACGAGCAGCGTCGCCAGCAGTCCCGAGTTCAGCATCCGTGGCCGTCGCCAGGGTCCGGCGGTGACGTACGCGTGCACCATCGCCACCAGGCGCCAGACCCCCATGAAGATGGCGACGATCATGAGCGTCATGGCGAAGGATTGATCGAGCAGGGAAAGCGAGAACCAGTCCAGGCCATTGAATGCCTGCAGAACCAGCCAGGCGAAAGCGAGGACCGTCGGGACGCCAAACAGTGCGGCCGCGACGAACCGCCTCGTATAGAGTTGCCCGAGACCCGGCCACAGGAATGACAGGCCGGCCGCGATCATGGGCGAGTAGGTTCGTCGCGGTCCCAAGACCTCATCCGTAGTCGAGGGAGCCGGCACGGAGGCGTCCGACCTGTCCTCGCCTGGATTCCCTGGCACTGCTGCCTCTCCAGGCTCGATGTCTTCGGGTTGGCTCATCTTTGGTCGTGACCCTTCGAACATGATGGAGATCCGGCACGGGGAGCGCCCCTCTGGGCTCCAGCGCTGAGAATTCTACCCCGCGGCGGCCGATGAAGATTTCCCCGGCATCAATCGCGGCATCAGCGGAAGAATCGACCCGGAGGCCGCATTCGACGCCGGGAGGGCTTGCGGTGTGACTTTCACGCCAGAGCTCCCGCGGCGCCGGGCCGATCGCTACTCAGGGCGGGCCCGAGTCGAGAGGCGCTCGGTGTCCCTACTGCATCACCAGGCCGCCGTCGACGGCGAGAACCTGACCGGTGATGTACGCGGCTTCGTCCGAGGCGAGGAACGTGACCGCGTTGGCAATGTCTTCGACCGTGCCGAAGTGGCCGAGCGGCGTCTGAGTCTTGATCTGGTCGGTCAGGGCTTCCGGCAGGTCCTTGGTCAGCTCCGTGACGATGAAGCCCGGGGCGACCGCGTTGCATGTGATGCCGCGGGATGCGACCTCGCGAGCGGTGGCCTTGGTCAGGCCGATCAGGCCGGCCTTGGAGGACGAGTAGTTGGCCTGACCCATCTGGCCGGCCTGGCCCGAAACGCTCGACATGTTGATGATTCGGCCGGCGTGGGCCTTGAGCATCGGACGGATGGCAGCCTTGATCATGTAGAAGGCGCCGTAGAGATTGACCTCGAGGACCTTCTTCCAGTCGTCGATCGGCATCCGCATGATCAGGTCGTCGCGGGTGATCCCGGCGTTGTTGACCAGGATGTCGACTTTGCCGAAGGCAGCCACGACCGCGCCGACGGCTTTCACGCAGGCGTCTGGATCGGTCACGTCCGCCGGAATGAAGAGCGCCCGGCGTCCCAGGGCCTCGATCTCCGCGACGGTGGCCTCGGCCACTTCCGGCCGGCCCACGTCGATGAAGGCGACATCGGCGCCCTGGCCGGCCAGTTTGAGGCAGATCGCCTTGCCGATGCCGCGTGATCCGCCCGTGACGAGGGCGGTCTTGCCGGTGAGATCGATCATTTCGGACTCCCTTGTTCGGACCGCTCGAGCAGCCACTCCAGCGCCGGAGGAAACGGATTGACGGGGTCGAGATAGCCGGGCAGTACCTTCACGTCGCCCGGGCCGATGGCGTCGGCGCGAGCCGAAGCCGCCGGATCGGCGGTCCACTCGAGCGCGATCGCACCGGAGGTGAGCCCTGCCCCGAAGGCCACCAGCAGCAGCCGGTCGCCCTTCTTCACCCTGCCCGAGCCGACGGCCTCCGCAAGGGCGAGTGGCACGGATGCGGCGGAGGTGTTGCCGTAGCGGTCGACGTTGACGAAGACCTTCTCCATCGGGAAGTCGAGCGCCTTGCCGAGAGCCTCGATGATCCGGATGTTGGCCTGGTGCGGAATGACGAGGTCCACGTCCGTGCGGTCCAATCCGGCCTTCTCGAGGGCCCGGAGCGAGGTCGAGCCGAGAGTTCGGACGGCCATTTTGAACGTCTCACTGCCCTTCATCTTCATGTAGTGCTCGCGGGCCTTGAGTGTTCCGTCGGTCGCCGGTCGAGCGGCGCCACCGGCGGGCAGCCAGATGAAGTAGGCGCCCGAAGGTTCGGTCGTCATCTCGATGCCGAGCGTTCCGCCCGGCTCGTCCGAGGCGGATAGCACCACCGCGCCGGCACCGTCGCCGAAGAGGAGGCACGTTCCTCGATCGGTGAAGTCGGTCGCCCGGCTCAGCGTTTCGGCTCCAATCACGAGCACGTGTTCCGCCATGCCGCTGCCGATGTACGCCTCGCCGGTGGCGTATCCGAATACGAAGCCCGAGCACGCCGCGGCCAGGTCCATCGCCGCCGCCCGCTTGTTGCCGATGGCGTCCTTCACCAGGGCTGCAGTCGAGGGCATCGGATAGTCCGGCGTAAGAGTGCCGACCAGAATCAGGTCGATGTCGTCCGGCTGGAGTCCGGCCACGGCGATGGCTCGCAGACCGGCGACCGCGGCCATGCTGGCAGTGGTCTCATCCGGTCCGGCGATGCGCCGCTCGCGGATCCCGGTGCGGCTGACGATCCACTCGTCCGACGTTTCGACCATCTTCTCGAGGTCGGCGTTGGTCAAGACCAGGCTCGGAGCGTATGCGCCCCAGCCGACAAGATGGACGCCTCGAACGGATCCGGCCATTACGGCTCGACCTCGATCAGGGGCTGCTTCGCCTTCACGAGCTTGCCGGACTCGGCCACGATGCGGACGACTTTGCCGGCGGCATCGGACTTGATCTCGTTGAACAGCTTCATTGCCTCGATCAGGCCGATGACCTGGCCGACGACCACGTCCTGGCCGACCGTGACGTATGCCGGCGTGCTCGGCGACGAGGAGCTGTAGAAGATGCCCGTAAGGGGCGCCCGAACGGCTCTGGCCGAGGAGACCAAGACGGCGGGTGCCGCCGCCGCGGCGACTGCCGCGGCATCGGCTGCGGCCGGAGCGGCTGCCGCGGCCGCGACCACCGGAAGCAGCGCCGCGGGCTTGCGCAGGACGATGCTGGATTGGCCGGCTTCGACCTCCAGCTCGGTCAGTTCGCTCTTTTCCAGAAGCGCGTTCAGTTTGTCGATGAGGCCGAGCAACGAGGCGGTCTCGGCCGACACGGGGGTGACTACCGGGGCCGGAACCTCGGCACCTGGGGCGGACGCGGCGTCCGGCGCGGTTGCGGGTTTCTTGATCTCGTCGGCCATGGTCGGGCCCCCCTACTCGTGCCAGCGCCGGATGACGAGGGCGCTGTTCTGTCCGCCGAAGCCGAATGAATTGGAAACCGCGATCTCCATCTCACGGTGGCTAGCCTTGTTCGGTGTCAGGTCGAGCCCTTCGGCACCGTCGGGCTCTTCGAGGTTGATCGTCGGCGGCACGATGCCGGTCCGGACGCTCATGATCGTGACGATCGCCTCGATCGCACCGGCCGCACCAAGCGTGTGCCCGATCATGCTCTTGTTCGCCGTGATGCTCACCTGGCCGACTCGCTCGCCGAAGAGGGTGCGCATGGCTTCGAGCTCACGCGGGTCGCCCTCGGGAGTCGAGGTGGCGTGAGCGTTGACCATGGTGACGTCGTCGACGCTGAGGTGAGCCTTCTCGAGGGCGCGGCGGATGGCGCGGACCGCGCCCGCTCCACCGGGTGCCGGAAGGGTGATGTGAGAGGCGTCCGCCGTGGCTCCGTAGCCCACGATCTCGGCCAGAGGCTCCGCGCCGCGAGCGCGGGCGTGCTCGAGAGACTCCAGGACTACGACGCCGCAGCCCTCGCCGATGACGAAGCCGTCGCGGTGGAGGTCGAACGGACGCGACGCCCGCTCGGGCTCGTCGTTGCGAGTGGAAAGAGCCCGCATCGCGGCAAAGCCGCCGACCAGCGACTCGTGCATCGTCGCCTCGGCGCCGCCGGCGATCATCACGTCTGCGTCCCCGCGCCGGATGATCTCCCAGGCCTCGCCGATGGAGTGACCGCCGGTGGCGCAGGCGGAGACGATGCCGAAGTTCGGGCCCTGTGCGCCGAAGACAATGGCTGTGACACCGGCTGCCAGGTTGCCTATGGCCATCGGGATCAGGAAGGGCGACATTCGGGAGGGTCCGCGTTCGCCCATCAGCAGGATCTGGTCGGCCAGGGTCTGGATGCCGCCGATGCCGGTGCCGATCACGACGCCGGTCCGCTCCGCGGCCTCGCCCTCCAGTCGCGCGGGAAGCCCGGCCTGATCCATCGCCTCGCGAGCCGCGACCAGCGCGAACTGGACGTAGCGATCGTTGCGCCGCTGCTCCTTGCGATCCAGGACCGCGGAGGAGTCGAAGTCCTTGACCTCGGCGCCTATGGTCGTGGTCAAACGCGACGGATCGAACTGGGTGATCCTCGCGACGCCGGAGCGGCCTGCGATGAGGCCGTCCCAGGTAGAGGCGACGTCGAGACCAAGCGCGGTGAGGGCCCCCATGCCGGTCACGACGACCCGGGGCGGAGTATTGGAACTCATCGAACGAGCTTCCCCGTGCGGATGGTGGCGGCCCTGTAGACGTCGCCCGGCAAGCCGCGCGCAGAGAGCGCGTTCGCCGCGGCCATGACGTCGTAGGTGGTGCGCTGGATCTCGGCCTTGACTTGCCCGGCGTCGATCTCGATGAGGGCCCAACTCGCGGTCGGGTCGCCGTCGAAGACGTAGCCGGCACTGCCGTCGTTGACGATCGTTCGCCAGCCGAACTCACGAACCTCCGGCAGATGAGTGTGGCCGCAGACGATGACCGCGGCGTCGGTCTTGCTGACGCGGTCGATCGTGACGACCGGATCCAGCTCGGCCGGCAGCCCATCCGTCAGCGATCCGGGAGATGCGTGGCAGAAGAGGACCAGCGTATCGTCGATCCGCAGACGCCGCTCCCAGGGCAGGTGGCGCAGATAGTCCACGCGCTCGTCGCCGAGCTGATCGCGGGCCCACTCGGCCGCTACGACCGTAGAGTCGGGCGCGCCGTCGGTGAACCACGGGAACGCGGCGGTGTAGTCGCCATCGGTCACGGCCAGGTCCGTGTTGCCGCAGATCACGAAGGCGCCGGCGCGCTCGAGCTCGCGCACGAGATCCACCGTTCCGGCCGGATCCGGGCCGTTGAAGACCAGGTCGCCGCAGATCGCGACGTAATCGGGGCGCACGGCATCCATCGCCTTGCGGACCTCCTGGAGGGCCGGCAGGTTGCCGTGGATGTCGCTGAGAGCGGCGATGCGGACCATCAGCGGAGCGCGCTCTCGGGGGCGATGATGAAGCTCAGAAGAGCCTCGCAGGCTACGTCGCCGTTGACCGTGGCGACGCCCTTGCCGCGGCCGAACTTGCTCCCCAGCCGCTCCATCGTGACCTCGAGGCGGAGCTGATCGCCGGGCGTGACGATGTGCTTGAAGCGGCATTCGTCGATCGCGGCGAAGAGCCCGAGGCGATCGCCGAAGCCGGGCTGCTGGGCCACGTAGATGCCCATCGTCTGGGCCAGGGCCTCGACCTGCAGGACGCCGGGCATGATCGGCTGACCGGGGAAGTGGCCCTGGAAGAACCACTCTGTCGCAGTCACGGACTTGAGGCCGACGATCCGCTTGGCCTCCACGTCGTACTCGACTATCCGGTCGACAAGCAAGAACGGCCAGCGATGCGGGATCAGCTTCTCGATCTGGCGAGTGGACAGGATGGTCTCGTTGGTCGCGGCTGTGTCTGGCACGGGCGGCTCCTGGGAGTGGCGGTTCAGCGGTTGCCGGCGGCGACGAACGGGGCGCTGCCGACGCGGTCGAGAAGGTTCGTCGTCACCTTGCCGTCGATGAAGACCTCGTTGGCGAGGATCGCTCGATGGAGATCGATGTTGGTCGTGATGCCGTCGACGAGCAGCTCACGCAGCGCGGCGTCGCCGCGGGCGATCGCCTGGGACCGATCGGGCGCCCAGACCGAGAGCTTGCCCAGGAGCGAGTCGTAATAGGGCGGCACTTCGTAGCCGGCGTAGATGTGGGTGTCCATGCGGACGCCCGGCCCGCCCGGGGCGAGATAACCGAGAATCTGGCCGGACTGGGGTCGGAAATCCTTGCCCGGATCCTCGGCCAGGATACGGAACTCGATGGCGTGGCCCTCGGATACGACGTCCGCTTGGGTGATGCCGAGCGGCTCCCCGGCCGCGATCGCGATCTGCATCGCCACCATGTCGATGCCGGTGCACATCTCGGTGATCGGGTGCTCGACCTGGATCCGGCAGTTGATCTCGATGAAGTAGGCATCGCCCTTGGCGTCGACGAGGAACTCGAGCGTGCCGAGATTCTCATAGCCGGCTTCGACGACTGCCCGGACGGCTCGCGCGCACAGCTCCTGGCGGGCGGCATCACTGAGGGCCGGACTCGGCGTCTCCTCGATGATCTTCTGATGGCGGCGCTGCACGGAGCAGTCACGCTCGCCCATGTGGATCGCCTGCCCGAAGCGGTCGACCGCAACCTGGACCTCAAGGTGGCGGTTGTCCTCGAGGTACTTCTCCAGGTACAGGGAGTCGTCGCCGAAGCCGGCCTTCGCCTCGGAGCGGCTCACCTTGAAACTGGTTTCGAGCTCGTGAGGGGTCCTGATCAGGCGCATCCCCTTGCCACCGCCGCCGGCGGAAGGCTTGATGAGAACCGGGTAGCCGATGCGTGCCGCCTCCTCCAGAGCGTGCTCCTCGTCGCGGAGCATCCCGGAGCCGGGGATCGTGCGCAGGCCGTGGGCCTCGAGCAGGCGCCGGGTCGCCTCCTTGGACGCAAAACGCTCGAGGACCTCGGCAGGAGGCCCGATGAACGTCAGGCCGTGGGCTCGCACGACGTCGGCGAAACCCGCGTCTTCGGACAGGAACCCGTAGCCGGGGTGGATTGCGTCACAGCCGGTCACCACCGCGGCGGAGATGACGGCCGGGGCCGACAGATAGCTTCGTCGAGCATCCGCCGGACCGATGCAGATCGCCTCGTCGGCGAGCTGGGCGGCCAGGCTGTCGCGGTCGGCCTCGCTGTAGGCGACCACCGCGCCGATGCCGAGGGTTCGACAGGCGCGTAGCACGCGGAGGGCGATCTCGCCACGGTTGGCGATCAGGATCTTGCTGAACATCACGCTTCCCCGAGAACGGCGGCCGCTTCGCGGTCCGCGCTGTTGGCAGCGAGGCCGCGGGAGTTTTCCGGCAGCTCGATGCGAACCAGCTCCTGCCCATACTCGACGGCCTCGCCGGCCTCGGCCAGACTCAAGCCGATAACACCGTCCACGGGCGCGACCACGTCTTCGCGGACGCCGAGGACATCCACCGTTCCCAGGCGATCGCCGGCTCGGACGTGCATGCCGACGGCCGTGTCCTTGCGCGGCTGGAATACGCCGACGGCCGGGGACGTTGCGACGATCGGCACGCTCGCCGTCTCGTCGGCCTGAGCTTTCTCCCTCGCGAGCCGGTCCCGCTCCTCGCCGGCCGAGTGAGCGAGGGCCGCAGACGGGCTGCGGCCCGCGGTGATGCCGTGCCCGGGCAGCCCCTCGACCGAACTCCGGCCGCCGGGCTTGCGATCGCCGGTGCCGATCGGTTTGCGCAGTCGAGCCTTCCAGTCGCCGTCGCGAACCTCGATCTCGCCGAGGCCGCTGGCTGCCAGTTTGGCAATCAGCGCGGGCAGGAGATCGTCGGCAAGACGAGAGATGGCCTTGTGGTCGCGCTCGGTTCGCGCGTCCAGACCCGCGACCGATGGCTCGGCCGCGGCGCCGGCATCGCGGCCGGCCGCGGCCGTCCCACCCTGTCGATCTTGCGGCATCGGCTAGACCTCTTCCCGGCCGGGCGGAACGTCGTGCCTGGTGCCGGACATGGACGGCAGCGACGGCATGTTGGACAGCAAGCCCCGGAGCCGATCGGTGATGCCGGGGTGCGGCGGTGGCGCCGCCGGACGGTCGGCGACGATATACGGTCCGATATCCCTGAACTTCTTGAAGCGGGCCTCGACGAGGTCGTCGAGCGGAAGGCGTCCCAGGACGTCGAACCGCTCCATGACGACTTCTTTGATTCTCCTGGCGGTCTCCGCCGGATCGGTGTGGGCGCCTTCGCCGGGCTCGGGGATAACGATATCCACGATGCCCAGCTCCTGCTGCTCGCCGGCAGTCACCTTCATGGCCATGGCGGCCATGTGGCTTTGCTCACCCGAGCGCCACAGGATCGCGGCGCAACCCTCGGGGCTGATGACGGAGTAGATGGAGTTCTCCAGCGCGGCCACGACGTCGCCAACCGCCAGCGCGATGGCGCCGCCCGAGCCGCCTTCACCGGTTATCACGACGACGATCGGGGTCCGCAGCCGGGTCATTACCGCCACCGACCTGGCGATCGCCTCGGCGATGCCGCGCTCTTCCGAGGCGGCGCCGGGGAAGGCGCCCTGGACGTCGACGAAGGTCAGGAGCGGCATGGCGTAGCGTTCGGCCATGTCCATCAGCCGCATCGCCTTGCGGTAGCCCTCAGGATGCGGCAGGCCGAAGTTGCGGCGGATGTTCTCCTCGGTGTCCTGGCCCTTCTGGAAGCCGATGACCATCACCCGACGTCCACCGATCCTGGCCAGCCCGCCGACTATCGCCGTGTCGTCCGCGCAGAGCCGGTCGCCGTGCAGTTCGACGAAATCGTCGGCCATGAACTTGATCAACTCGAGGGTATGGGGCCGCTTCAGGTTTCTGGCCTGCTGCACGTGAGCCCACACGGCGTCGACGGGGTCGACCGGATGAGGTTCGCCGTGAACCCGGCTGAGAAGTCGGTCAACCATTGGAGGTCTCCCCGCGGGTCTGCTCGCCGTTGCCGTTGCCGTTCCCGTTGCCGTCGGGGATCAGGGCTCCGGTCAGGGCGTTGAGGAACGACCGCGGCCGGGAGGTCAGGCTCGCGGCCGGGGGCTCCGTCTGGCCGTTTGACGGGGCGATCAGGAACCCAAGCAACGTGATGATCTCGTCGCGCAGCTTGG
>Ga0302322_100003553_pt1 | contig 13427 bp, 21 predicted proteins | sample Fen_T0_2_FD_203757 | JGI IMG/M metagenome (GOLD analysis project Ga0302322, IMG submission 203757) | Peat permafrost microbial communities from Stordalen Mire near Abisko, Sweden - Fen_T0_2 | ecosystem: Environmental > Terrestrial > Soil > Wetlands > Permafrost | place: Sweden: Abisko...
CGTGCCTCCGATCGTGGCTTGCTGATGATGCCGGCAATACGTGCCACCAGCTGCTCATTCGTTTCTCCCTGCGCCATGCCGGTGCGAACCTGCACGCCAAACCGGAAGGCTACATCAGCAGCCATACGCGACCACCAGTCCGCAGACGGCGCACCCTGTATCAACAAGTCATTCGTCAACGTCCGTATCACGTTCTGCGGCAGCAGACCTTCGATCATCCGAACGCCCACAGCCTTGTTGATGATGCTGGCGACCGCTGCTCCTTCCACACCCATTGCTTTGCTCAGGAATCCGTCCATCGCCTTGCCCATTAGGCGCACCTGCGCGTCAATGAGAGCGCGAATGTCCCGCAGCACGGCCGCGAGGCGCGCCGTCGCCGATGCAGACAGGCGGGAGCGCGCGAGGCGCTCCGTGAGGTCTGTCTGTAGCTCGCCGAACATCGGATTGAGCCCCATCTGTGCGCCTGCCGCCACCCGCAGCAAATCAATGCTGTGGTCGGTGAAGTCCTGCGCCAGTTGGTCGCTCAAATTCATCTCAGCAAGGCTTCCCGGCGGAGCACGAATCGTTCTTTGCGGCTTCCTTGTGCGCCGACTCCATCGCCGTCATGTTCTTGTCGCCCTTGTCGCAGGCTGCACCCTTCGCGCAGTGCCCTTGGCTCAGGCTGCCCTTCGTGTGGATCTTCGCTGCTTCGGTTGCGGCTGCTGCGGCTGGCTTGTGCATCATTGCTCCTTCACGTCGATGATGATGGTGCGTTCGTCTTGCAGACCGGACGTCGTGGTGATGCGACATACTGCCTTGTATGATGTGCCGGCAACTCCTCCACTAATGACCTGTGACACGATGCCGCCGCCCGATACCACAGCGCTGCCGACTTTCGTGAGGCCAGCATCCACGGTGATGGTGGCAGATTGGATTGTCGTCGCCCCTTCTTGCAGCAACCAATCCGTCCAATACCACGCATAGTTGCGTATGGCATTGGGGTCCGCATCGATATGAGGAAAGCCATCCGATTGGTACACGTATCCTTTCACGCTATCATCCTTTCACTCACTGGCTCGATGTACAAGGTGGCATTTGCTGGCTCGATGGACAAGGTGGTGTTGGTTGGCTCCACATACAGCGCCATCGTTGGCGTGGCCGAGGCGCTGCTGCTGAAGACGATGATGTTGCCGACCACGCCTTGCGAGGCGACGCCAATTGGGATAATCGTCGCGCTGGTGCGAATCGACGGCGCGCCGACTGCCCCAGTGGACGCTACGCCTGTGATCTGTGGGATAGCATCGACGCGCAGGCCAATGGTCCCTACAACCCCCAGCGACGCCACGCCGGTAATGCTTACAGTCGTGTTAGTGGTCCCGGCTGCATTGACCGTTCCGACGGCTGCGGCTGACGCCACGCCGGTGATGAACACCTTTTGGTCAAACGCGATATTTGGCGCGCCAACAACGCCAGCACTCGACACGCCAACCAGACCAACGGTGCAATCAACGCGAATCGACGGCGCGCCCACGACGCCCGCAGACGACACACCAGCCGGGGAGACCACGGTGCCAGACAAAATCGTCGGCACGCCCACGACGCCCGCAGACGACACGCCTGTTGCGGTGAGCTTCCAGTCATAGTTGATCTGCGGGACGCCAACCACGCCCGCACTGCTAACGCCGGTGATGCTGACCGTCTGGTTGCCTGTTCCGGTATCGACGGTTGGGGTATTGACTGCGCCTGCGCTCGTCACGCCCGCGATCGCAACGGTGCAATCGACGCGAACGGACGGAGAGCCAACCACGCCCGCAGACGACACTCCTGCCGGAGAGACTACGGTGCCCGCTATGACGGACGGAGAGCCAACCACGCCCGCGCTGTTGACGCCAGCGATGGCAACCGTACAGTCAATGCGGATCGCCGGAGCGCCGACTGCTGCTGCCGAGGCGACGCCAGTTGGCGTCAACTTCCAGTCATAGGTGACTGTCGGCACGCCCACGACACCGGCGCTGCTGACTCCTGTGACCGTGACTACCGTGCCAGCGATGACGCTTGGTGATCCAACCACGCCTGCAGACGATACACCCGCGATCGCAACGGTGCAGTCAACCTTGATGCTGACCGATCCAACTACGCCAGACGAGGTGACGCCAACTGCTTGATGCGTCCAGTCATACTTGACCGTTGGCACGCCAATCGCGCTGGCTGACGCCACACCAACGATCACTGGGGTGCTGTCTACTCTGATTGCTGGCGCGCCGACTGCTGCTGCGCTCGCTACGCCTGTGGGCGCATACGTGACGCTGCGGTTGATTGCTGGCGCGCCAACCACACCGGCAGACGATACTCCGGCGATGACGACGGTGCAATCGACTTTGATTGCTGGTGCGCCAACAACACCTGCGCTCGATACAGCTGGTGCGGTGAGCGTCAGATCGCCGGAGGTTGTTCCAGCGCTGGTCTGGAACGCATCCTCTTGGAATGCTCCCGGCTGGAATGCGTCTGCCGCAACCGCTGCGCCAACAGAATCGAACAGGAAGATGCTGCGCGATGACGGCTTGTCCCACAATGACCAAGGGTGCAGGGAAACTTCATCAATTATGTCATTTGGTACGGCGTAATTCCAGACCGCTCCCGCCAGAGAAAGCTGCGGGGTGTTGATGGAATACATTGAGCCAAAGGTGACGCCGGGTGCCGGTACATATTCGGTGGTGCTGCCGGACCCTGTTAGCGGACAATCTACGCCGTCGCAATAAATGTGCACCGTCGCGCCACTGCGCGTGGCGAACCAAACGTGCGGCTTGCCATCGTTCCAATTCGTTCCCGTGGTGGCGTAGTCCACGTTATTGCCGCCATGGTAGCAGACGAAGCGCATCATGCCGCCACCGCCACCGTTTATTTGTAGCGTGCGCTGGTCGTAGTTACTGCCTGACGTTGACTTTCCTTCGTCGCCAACTTGCAGTACGTTTTGCGCAGCACCATAGGGGTGCTGGCCAAACCACATCATCGAGTACGTGTTGCGCGCATCGGTCCACGGCTGCACCAACGGCCAAGTCACACCAGCGTAGGTGTTGGCGACGTTGGCGACGCCAATGCCGTATTGGTTGGCTAATTGCTTTACGCCAATGTCGGCATAACCGGAAAAGTGGGCGTCTACATAACCCACCTGCATCCCGACGCCACGCGGGATCGTGGCCACGGGTCCGTGGCGCGAGTTGTCAACCGTGGATTTGAGACCGGTGAGTCCCGGCGCGGCAAGGAACACCAAACCTTTGCCAAGCCGTCCCTGTTCCGGCAGCAATAGCTGATTCGGTTGCGGCTGACGCCAGCCAAGGTGCTTTCTGTTGAACGGACGAGCCACGACTTATTGGCTCTTGGCCGCGACCGCCTTCAGCACGGCATTGGCGTTGTAGGTGTATCCGCTGCGGTTGATGAGGTATGGCTTGTAGAGCAATGGGTACAGGTCAATCGCCTGCGTGGCGAAGCGATAACTGGTGTTGTAGACCGGATTGTGCAGGTCATTTATGAATGAGCCAACGTAGTGCTGAGGGCTAATGAAGTCGGTTGATGCGTTGGCAATGTCCACGTCCGCAAAGTAGGTGCCATCGACAGCTGGGACCAGAAACAATTCAGCGACAACAGTGCCGCTCACGACGTTAGTCAGGGGCGTTGTTCCCCACTGCAACGCAGACAACTCGAATATCGCGCAGAACATTTCCTCCGCATTCCCACCGGCACGGCAATCGAGATTGGCGGAAGCGTTGGCAACCCCTCCACCATTGCTCACCAGTGCCGCTAGTGCCGTGGTCAAAGTTACTGCTGCCTGTTCCGCCCACTTGGTCATGGTTATTTACCCATCGCTTTCTGCACTTCGTCCGGTGAAATGCGGTATCCGAACACCGACGACACAACCGGAGGACCGCCGCTGCTGAACAGCAACTCCAGCCGCGTCGCCAGACGCTGCGCCACCGCCTGCAACGCCAGTGCTATGTTGGACGGAAAGATGGACGCGAAGCCGTTGCGGATATTGACTTGCGTGGCGTCCACCATGCTGCCCTGCGTCAGTGATGAATAGGCATCGCGCGCGCCCGCCGACAGCATTTGAAATCCACCATTTCCACCAGCAACAGGCGTTGTCGTCCAGTCAATCGCCCCTTTCAGCGTGTCGATGGAAACTGAAGGCAACCACACCAGCGTTGCCGAGTCAGCGTTGTAGAAATTGGCAACCGTAGGCCAATCGGCAGATGCCACCGCTGCCGTCAGTGATCCCTGCCCCTGAATGTCGGTCTTGAGTGTTGCCAGTTGCGCCGGAGTCATTTCTTCACCTGTGGTGGTGGGTTGAGTGCCGCCAACAGCGCGACAAAGTGTGCGTTCATCTGCTTCATTTCCGCGAGGATTTGAAGCAGAAGTTGTTGATGCGGATCAGCCTGCTTGCCCATGTCAGTCTGCGACGCGCTGACCGACATCGTTGCGCTTGACCTTCTTCGCCTTGCTGTGGTCCCAGCCGTGCTTGTCGCCATGCGCCGCCCGCTTCTCGTAACGCGCAGTAATCAGGTCGGCCTGCTTCAGTCCTTCGCGTGCGATCTTGTTCATGCCTTTCAGCGTGACGCCCTGCACCATGACGCCGCCATCGACGATCTTGGTCTTAGCCCCGCCGTCGCACTGCCGGTATTCCGACAATTCCAACTTGTACGGGCCGTGTACTTTCGTAACCGATTCGTCTTGTTGGGACGCCACACTCAGCACCTTCAGTTGCTTCTCGTGGTTGTCGAGCACGTCGGCCATCGGCACGGCTGACAGCGTTGTGGACGCAAACGCCACGTCCTGATCGTCCATGGTGTTCGTGTCCATCGTGTACGTCAAATCACACGTCTGCGCCAGCGCGAAGGACGAGGCAACAGCCAATACCGCAAACATCAGCAATCTCTTCATCGGTCTCTCCTTTTGATTACATGATCACCTTGCGCTGCGTCATGCATACGCAATATAGCATCGTGCAAACGATTTGCCGCAGCATCAGCCTCCAATAGCAGCTTGCGATCAACAAAGAGATTCAGCCACGCCAACGCAACAAACAAATCTGCTGCAGATTCCAGTACATAATCCAGCGATGTAAACCGCTCTGGATCAGAAAAGACAGTTACAAATTTATCATCCACGCTTCGTCAGTGTTACGTGCAGATCCAGCGCTGAATTGCTTAGGTGCTTAATGGCATACTGCTGATACTCTGCATTACGCACGGCCACATCTGGGTCCATTGAGTAGCCATAGCTGAAATCGAAGTCACATTTGATGCCGTAGTGCTGCAGCTTGTTGTCTTCCATCCACTTCGCGTTGAAGTAGAGGAAGGACTGCTCGCAGACCGGCGGCCATTGGTGCGTCGGATCTTGGATCGCGCGATTGCTGTTGTGATGCGGGACGGCGATCGCCATCTTTGCTCCAGCCTTCAGCACCCGGAAACATTCTTCCATGAATCGGATGCGCTGCGCGCCGGTCAGATGCTCGAAAAAATGGGAGCAGCGAATCTCGTCCACCGTTGCGTCGTCGATAGGCCACGGAAATGCGTTGAGATCATGTGTATAGTCCACCGCTGCACACGCGGCGATGTCGATCCCATAGTATCCCTCAGCCTTGTTGTCGCCGCAGCCTAGATCGAGGCGCAGTGGCTTGCCTTCTGGCGCTTGGATGCGCTTCGGGACGATCGCAGCGCGCGTTGCTTGCTCTACCATGTTATGTCCTGCCCCAAGTCATAGTGTCCAACCTTAATGCTGCAGTCGATTGCAGCACGATATCCGTGCTTGCGGAAATCGGCCCATGCGTACAGGTCTTGCGTGGCGCAGCCTTCGGTCGTGCTGGCCGTCGTCTTGAACCATGGCTTCCGCAACTTCTCGTCCTTGAACAGCGAGGTGCGGAAGAGCGTGAATCCCATACCGGTGCCGCAGCACTCGATGAGCGCATTGTCGCGCGGTGGTTGCGGCTTGAAGTTGACCGGATGCTCCGCCGGATTGCCCCAAATTTGCGCCACTCCACCATAGCCCTTGGTGAAGTACAGACCGCCAATGGCCGCATACTCCGGGTGATCTTCTGCCGAGCGCAGAATGCGCACGAGGCCATCAGGAGGCGGCACGTTGTCGTGCTCCAGCGTCAAGATGTACTTGTACTGCGACAGGTCCGGGTGCGCAATGATCGCCTCGATCGTGCGTGAGTACGCATCGCCAACTTCCATTCCCACGGCAAACAGGCGCACCACCTTCTGGTTGGGCGGATTCATCAGATTGAGCCAGGAGGCCACGGCCTTCGTTGGCACGCTGCCGAGCGCAGGCACGATGATGATGGTGCTGAGGTCGCGGTATGCGCCCTCCGCCTCCAGACGCGTGATGGTGGCGTCCAAATCAATCGCATGGCGACCGGCATCATAGGACGAGAGGATTTGCGGTTGCATACTCAGGCCTTACACATCAGCTTGATAAACTTCAAGCTGCGCGGATCGAGCCCAAGGCTGAGCAGCTTGCGACGGCGTGCTGCTTTGCGCTGGGCGCGCGCATCGACATCAGTGCAATAGCAGCAGGGCATCGTGATAGACTCTCTCGCAAACTTGATTGGACAATTATGCTTCACGGAGCAGCTGGAAGTACGGACGCTGCCCGGACGCCACGGTGTTGATGAGCGACATATCGAACGCGGACACCGTGGCATTGGTCGTGGCGCTCATGATGCCCAGTCCCGGTTGCAGTTGGTGCGTATTCTGGGACGCGGTTCCAAACGGCGCCACCACGGACCCGAATTGCGACAGCACGACATTGCTGCCGACCCACGACACAGCGCTGCCCGCAGTCGTGGTGATGCGATGCAGACCCATCACATAGTTGCCTGCCGCCAATGATCCAGCAAACGGAATGTCAAACTGCCGCAGTCCGGTATAGCTCACCGTCGCGCCGGGAGCTGTGGCGCCGCCGCCCGTGGTCTGCGTCGTCAGCTGCTGGGACGTGGTGGTTGAGCCTTGCGGATAGCGGAAGTTGTGCGACACGCTAGACGAGTTGCTGGTGCCGCTGATGCTGATCTGGTAATCCCACGTCGCCAGAGTCTTGACCACACTTTGCAGGCTATTGCTCGACGCACCTGTGCCACGCTTGTAGATGACGACATCGAGTGTGTTGCTGTTCGCAGCACTCGCGCCATACGCGCCAACACCCGATGCCAATGAGGTCGTGCCGATCGTCTGCGACACCCACAGCCGCATCTTGTCGAATGAGATGTCCTCCGGGCATACGAATGGCGACAGGTACAGCGTGCCCTGCGCCAGCGCCGTGGTCTGCGTATTGACCAGAGGATACGGATCAAGATATGAGATTGGCGCTGCAGCCTGCCCGTAGATGCCGATTGAATTGCTAGTGCCGCTCAACGTGATGTTGTTGCCGCCTGACAGCACGTATCCGCCAACGACCGTAACGCCAGCCACACCCGCCGTATTGCCCACCAGAGTGATGCTCTCCGTCGGCGATGTTTGATTCGCGCCAACGATGCTGATGCTGCTTAGATTCGCCGACAACGTGATGTTGTTGCCGCCGAAGAATGCGATGCCGGCAGACGCAGCGATCGTGCTGTTGGCACCGCCGGTGTTGCCAACGATGGAGTACGTTTCACCCGGAGTCGGCGCGATGATCCCTATGCTGCCGTTGGAGCCCGACAGAGTGATGTTGTTGCCGCCGCTGAATTGAATGTTGCTGCCGCTGACCGTCGATTGGCCAGCCGTATTGCCCAGCAGCGTGTAAATTTGATCATGGGCACTATTCCAATCCGACGGACGCACGTAGGACGTGGCCGTGCCATCAGCCACCGTGTCGTTGTAATGATGAATAATGCCCATGATTGTCAGACGCCCTTATTGCCAGAGCCAGTCACCGCCATGGACGGCGACGTTTCCGGCAGATCGAGTGGCTCCGCCTTTTGGATGTAGTTGACGAGGTTCGTCAGCTTGGCGAGGTAATTCTGCTGACGATCGTAATCAAACTTCACCAAATTGGTCGGGATGCGCGCGCTCTGGGAATTCTTGATCTCGTCCCGCGCGATGATCGCCAGCTGAATCGCATCGAACACCGATTCATTCTCCGTTTCCGCCACCACCGGATCAGCAGGCAGCGGCATTTCCGTCGGCCCAGTCTCCGGACAGTCCAGCAGGGGCTGGCTGACGACAAACGCCTGAAAGTCCGTCATCGCCGCGAGGTAGGACACCAAACGCGTGATGTCGAACGGCATCATCTGTGAGATGCCACTCGACTGCGACTTGTCGAGCTCCATGATGATGCGATTCCAGCGTCGCACGATGCTGCACACGTCGATGTTGTATGTCGTGACAGCGGCAGTGCCGCCAACAACTGCTAGAGCCATGATCTACTCCCTTTCAGCGTTAAGGTGCGGGTGCAGGTGTGATTGCGGCAATCGCCAGCACGGCGGCATCGAGCGTATCCGTTGCTGACTTCAAAGCTGCGGTTGCTGCCGTGACTTCGGCCGCATCAACGTGCTCTGCTTGCAGCTTCTGGATCGCAGTCACTGCCTTGGTTACGGACGCAGACGTTGCTGCAATCTGCATCTTCAATGCATCGGTTTCAGTCGTCATCTGGGCTATCTCCTTTTGGATTGAGGTCAGCAATAGCAGCGCGAGCGCCAGCTCATTCTTCGCAGCAAGAGCATCAAGTGCCTGCTGCGCCGGATTCGATGGTGGTGCCGCAGAGGAGCTTCCTACACCCCACCACGGCACCACCGGTGCAGCAACAGCTGTCATTACGGGGCGGGTGCGGCATCCGTACCGGCGACAACAGCGGCGGCCAGCGCATCAGCCCGTCCGCCAATGTCGGCAGCCAGTGCATCGATCGCCGCTTGATTCGGAGCCAGCGCCGCCACTTGCGCGGCCAGACCTTTAATCAGCGTCACAGCCGAGTCCACGGCCGAGTCATTCTTTGCTACTGCTGCTGTCAGTGCATCGAGAGTTGCCATAATCTTTGCTCCTTGAGTTAGTACCACCTTGACATCCTGCTGCAAATCAGCAATTCCTTTCTGAATCGCAGTCAGGGTTTTGAGGAGCGAATTGTCCTCGAACACAATGTGATGAAAGAGATCAATCTGCATCACGTCAAACGCAAAGTCGCGTTCGTTGAATCATTCGTCGGCATTTGAATCGTGAACGTGCCCGACGACACCGGCTTGTCCGCGCCGAAGTCCAGAATTGCCACAGCCTTGTTCGAGGCGCTGCTGTTGTAGATCATCGCGCCGCGCGAGGTGAATGTCGCACTCGTCCAGTTGGGATTGGCGCTCCACTGCCAATACGCAATCGCGCCGGTGACTTGTGGCGTGACATTCTGCGCAGCCGTGAACGCGAATCCAGGCCGCGTGTAGCCTGATGCCGTGGCCAGCTCGTCCGCTCCCATTTCGGAGTAATTCGTGCTGCCTGCTCCGGGTGAGCCAGCAATCGACGCCTGCGCCACGTACAGCGCGACCTTGAAGATGTGGCCAGTCGTGATGGTGAAGTTGTGCACGGCTTGCGCCAACTCCGCCTTGAATGACGCACACATTGCACTACCAGCAAGACCAGCCATGTCCTAGCTCCTAGGTTGGGAGTTGCGCCGATCCACCCATCTTGAGTGCATCTGGCGAAACCTTGACAGTGTAATCCTGCCGCATCACATTACCGGCAGCATCCTTGTACCACGTATAGACCCCAATGCCGCACGGGATCACCTCTTCAGTCTCTGTCTTGATCCACGAAGGATCAACAGCGACCACATCTGCGCCCTCATTCAGTTGCACTTCGTTCATTGCCCTTCTCCGGGTGGTGGTTGATTGCCACTTGCTGGCGGTTGCGCGAATTGCGCGAACATCTCCTGCTGCCGCATTGCATTATCGAGCTGCTGCGCCTGCTCATCTTGCAGCAGCAATTGCTCCTTCTCAGGATCGAAGTCCTCACCCAAGATTTGGCGCCGCTTCAACTCTGACCACGCCGTAGGCTTGCTGATGATGCCGGCTGTGTTGAGCGTCGTGATGTCGAGTGCTGTGCCCTCGATCTCATTGCCGCCAAACGCATCAGCAATCTCCACCGTGCCGCCACCAGCCTTGATGCTGAGGAAGTCTGCGGAAATCTGCAGGCAAATCTCAATCGCATCTTCCAAACCCTTCGCCACAGCACGAAGGCCAGCATTGGTCTCGCTGGAATCAATCGCCGCAGCCGTGGCCGTCGTCTGGCCAGCATTCTCCACACGCAGCTCAAGGCCAGCAGTCTGCATACGCTGCTCGATGTCACCCAAGTCCTTGCGTCCCGACTCCAGACCTTGCCCACCTTGGGTGACCGTGCTGGCTGTGCCTCCTGTTGGCAGCACCAGAACCTTGTTGGGTCCAATCTCGACGCCAGTGCCGCTATCCTCAACACCGGAGATCACCAGCATATCGAAGCGGGCGAAGGACAGCGCCCTCTTTTGCTCAGAAAGGCTGATCCAATGCTCCTGATTCATCTCAGCCAACGCCCGAAGGGGCGGTGAGCCATCGAAAAATGCCTTCCGGCATGCGTAGAACGGGACAAGCGGAATGTAGCTGAGGCTCGTGCTACCTTCCTCAATGACCACCCACTTGACGCCTGTAATGGGGTTTGCTGCGTCCTTTTGCTTCTCCCAAACACGCCACGATCCGGGCCGCAGCTCACGGATGCGCTCGGAAATCTTCTCGCCATACTCACCCTCTGGCACGGCGACGTTCTCCTTGATGCGCACCAGAGTTGGGATCTGCTGACCGCCCACATTGGAGTCGCGCCAGCCAATCACATTCTCCGCCAGCACCAGCACCCAGTACGGTCGCGCGCCGATGCGCTTCTGATCGGCCATCGTGGCTGCGCCCTCAGCAGCCGCATTCGGGAAGTCCACCAGCACGAAGCTGATGCCGTCCACAAATGCCTCCTTGACCATGTCGATGCAGAATGGCGTCAGTGCGCGACCTTCGCCATCGATGTTCTCACACAGCTTCTGCAGCTCCGGCGGAACGTCTTCCTTCAGCTCCACCGGCTCACCAAAGAATTTGGCAGCCTGCGCGGTGATCGTCATCTCAAAGGCGTTGTAGAGGAACGCATTCTGCAGACGCGACTCATACGCATCAGACGACTCGACAGGATGCTTGGGCAGATACTTCTCGCCTGCTGCACGCATCGCTACCGTACCACCCATCAGAGTGCGTGGCAGCTCGCGCCGCAGCGCACCCTCGTCATAGGTGAGGCTGGTCTTGGCAACTGTGTCGTCCCGCGCACCCAACGTGGAGACGAAGGGCACGGCTGCTGACTTCGGCATGACCGAAGGGACAAAGGAGACGACGTTGTTGGCCATGGTTGGCTACCGTTTGCCGCGAAGGATGGTGTTCATCATCGCATCAGAGTGGAGCGTGCGCCCATTCTCATAGCTGGCCAGCGTCTTGCCATGCTCATACCAGTCGCTGCGCCCCAGCTTACCTTGAGAATTCCACTGCACGTGCTGCACGTAGCCTTTGCGACTCTCGTGCCGCGCTGCTGCAAACACCTTCAACGCAGAGCGATTCTCAATGTGGCCTTTCGCATTCTGCTTCCGAGCCAGTGCTGCTGCCTCTCGTGCTGCGTCGGACCAAGCCATCATTTCCCCCAGCGGCGGACGTTGTCGGGATACTGTGTCAGAGGCAGACCGAGATTCATCGGCCCACCCTCGACACCATTGCTAGGCTGACGCGCGGGTGGCACGGCAGTGACATCGCCGACGCACGCCAAACGCGGAGTCAGGGCAGCAGCAGAGCCTGCGGGCATCGGTTTGCTCTTCTTCGCCATCACTTCTTCCCTTTCCGGCCTTTGGCCGAGAGTGCTGCAAACTTCTTCTTGCCATACTTCTTGCGACCAATCGACGCAGCCAAGGCTCCAGGATCAGATGCACCTCCCTTCGCAAGTTTGCTTTCCAGCGCCTTGAAGCGCGCGCCACTACCCAGCTTTGCCTTTGCCTTAGCCACGTCGATGGTCTCCTATGGTGATTACTTCTTCTTGCCGCCGCCCTTCTTCTTCTTGCATCCCATCATCTGCTCCTTGGTTTGGTATCCCATCATTTGCTCCTTGTGGAGCCACGTTGAACGGGTTGGATGGTCCTGCGTGCTGGTGCTGGCGCGACCTTCGATGCCGGACCTTTGGTGACCGGATCGATCGTCATGCGATTGCCGCTGCTGATCGTGCTGGTGCGCGCATTCGGCACTGCCACTTGCGGACGCGATACTGGCGGGTGCGGGAATTGCACCTTGCTCAGAGTGGTTGCCCGATCTGCCATTGGTGCGTGACCAGCATACGGCTGCTGAGGCGCTTGCCCTGTGTGGTGCGCTCGCGTCATCTTTGCCGCTGCCCTTGCCTTGTCGCTCCACGTCATGGTGTCTCCTTGTAAGGCGCTTGCTAGCGCCAGTGCTGATAGGATCATGTCAGAACATCTTGAAGTCTTGCACAATCGACTTGACAATCGGATACTCTTTGACCATGTAATAGCCCAGCGCATCAGTCAAGTGCGTCAGCTTCTTGTCGATGTTCTTGTCAATCTCGCCTGCGCCACCCTTCAGCAGCTGCACGCCTTCCAAGTCGTGGATCGTCATAGGTGCTTCGCTGCCCGCGACCATGCAGCGGATGTCACCAGTGGCGCTCTTGAGGCGAGAGTTGAGTGCGTTCACTCTGCTGCGCTCTGGGCCATTCTGCCCAGGCACTCGATACTCCACCTGCCCATGACCGAAGTGCTTGCCCAGCTCGATCTTGATCAGATCCCAGTCGCTGCCCGCAATCTTCGCACTACCACGGTTGCCGCCCGTGGAATCGCCATAGCAGCGGATCAGCCCTTGGTGCTCGCCCCAGTCTGCAATCAGCTTGCGGCACACAGCAGGCGTGGAGCTGTTGCGCGGGATATGCACCTCGCCTATGATGCCTGTGCCATCAAGGCCATTCGGCAGCACCTGCTCCTGCACGATGACGGCCACACCCGGCTCAACGTTGAAGTCAAAGCAGAAGCCAATGGGTGCGCGCGGATTGTACGTGAGGTCGCCGGTATGCGTCTCAGCAAGGAATGGATAGTACGCACGGCCGACGAAGTTGACGAATGAGGCGTTGTACTCCTGATCGAACACCAGCTCATCGAGGTTGCGCCGCGCCGACTCAATTTCGTGCGCCGGTAAAATGTCAGCACTCGGCCACGTAAAGCAGGACCACTCTGGATCACCGCTGTCGCGTGCGTAGCGATACAGGTCATAGTAATGGTTGCGTCCTTCTGGCACGCCAATTAGATCGCACCAGCCATTCCGGTCAGCGAGCGCTGGACGCACATTCTCGCCCCACGCCTGCGGCTTCATGTTGCCAAACTCATCGAGTATGCCGCCATTCCACGGTGAGCCTTCCATACGCTCTGGCTTGTCCATGCCGACGACG
>Ga0302322_100003555_pt1 | contig 13426 bp, 8 predicted proteins | sample Fen_T0_2_FD_203757 | JGI IMG/M metagenome (GOLD analysis project Ga0302322, IMG submission 203757) | Peat permafrost microbial communities from Stordalen Mire near Abisko, Sweden - Fen_T0_2 | ecosystem: Environmental > Terrestrial > Soil > Wetlands > Permafrost | place: Sweden: Abisko...
GCCGTCGGCCGGCCGTGCCGGGGCGGCGGGCGCCGCGCCCGATCTCGGCCGGTTCTCCAGGGCTCGGTCCACCCGCACACCCTGAACACGGCGGGCACCCAGGTCAAGTGCAGGCTCTGCCCGGAGGTGCCCACGAGGTGCGGCCCGGCCGTCGATCACAGCCGACGCCCAGCCGCCGAGCAGCCTCCGTTGAGGCCGGGGCGCCACGCTTCCTTCATGGCTGAGCTGAACGAGCCGGACGGCGCTGCGGGCTCCCCCCGGGACGGCGGGGAGACTCCGGCGACCGAGGCCTCCGGTCCCCGTCCCGAACGTGCCGAGGAATCGACACCTCCCGGGTGGACCGGTTGGGCCGTACCGGCTCCGGCGGCCGCCCCGGCCGCCCCGGCCGCCGGGGTGTTCGGGGCGGCCACGGTCGAGCTGAGCGAGGCCGGCTACCTGCCCGGGTCGGGCGACGGGTCGGCAGGGGCCCCCGGAGCGGACGGTCCCACCGAGGTGCTGCACGCCGGTTCACCGGGAGGGCCGGTGCGCCGTCGGTGGCTGACCGCCATGGGTGCGCTCGGCGCGGCCGTCCTGCTGGCCGGCGCGGGCTTCGTCGCGGGCCTGTCCTACCGCGGTGACTCCACGCAGCTCGTCTCCGGGCCGGGAACCCAGGCCGGCGGTCCGGCGACGGGCGACGACGGCGGCCCCTTCGGCGGTTACGGGACGGGTCGGCGCGGCCAGTTCGGCCAGCCGGGCGACGGGATGCCCGGCGGAGGGATGCCCGGCGGAGGGGGGTCCGGGGCGTACGGGTTCCGGGGGCGGTCCGGCATGGCCTTCGCGACGGGGCAGATCACGGCCCTCGACGGCTCGCGCCTCACGCTCGCCGGTGCCGAGGGCCGCACGGTGCAGGTGACGACCACGTCGTCCACGGTCGTCCCGGGGGTGACCGGCGGTCTCTCGGGCCTCGCGGTCGGGCAGCTGGTCGTCGTGGCCGGCGCCGTCCAGGCCGACGGCACGATCACCGCTCGCTCGATCATGGCCCGGCCGTCCGGGACCGACGACGTGCCGGGTGCCGGGCAGCAGCCGGGTGCCGGGCAGCAGCCGGGTGCCGGGCAGCAGCCGGGTGCCGGGCAGCAGCGGGGCGCGGGGGAGAACACCGCCGCGTTCCCCGACAGCTCGGCAGGTGCCTCCGCCACCTGACGTCCGGTCCGTACCAGGCCCTCGCTGTCCCGACCCGGCCGCCGTCGCCCGGGTCCGGGTCCGGCCGGCGGCGTGCCCGCCGTCCGACCCGTCCGCTTCCCACCCGCCTCCCCGCATGACTTCGAGGACTCCCATGCCCGCAGTACTTGATCTTCCCTCCGGCCCTCCGCCGGACGAGGCCGAAGCCGGCGGCGGTGACGGCCGCCCCCGGACCACCGCCGTGGACGTCGTCGTGCCCGTCCACAACGAGGAGGTCGACCTCGGTCCGAGCGTCCGGCGCCTGCACGCGTACCTGGCCTCCGCCTTCCCCTTCACCTGGCAGATCACCATCGCGGACAACGCGTCGACCGACGCCACCCCCGCCGTCGCCCGGCAACTCGCGGACGAGTTGGACGGCGTCCGCGTCGTCCGCCTCGACGAGAAGGGGCGTGGGCGTGCCCTGCGCCAGACCTGGCTCCACACCGAGGCGACCGTCGTCGCCTACATGGACGTCGACCTCTCCACGGATCTCGCCGCCCTGCTCCCGCTCGTGGCGCCGCTCCTGTCCGGGCACAGCGACGTCGCGATCGGCAGCCGGCTGTCCCGCAACTCGCGCGTCGTCCGCGGGACGAAGCGCGAGGTCATCTCCCGCTGCTACAACCTGCTGCTGCGTGCCGTGCTGCGTGCCCGGTTCTCCGACGCCCAGTGCGGCTTCAAGGCGATGCGCGCCGACCGGGCCGCACTCCTGCTCCCGCACGTCCAGGACACGGGCTGGTTCTGGGACACCGAGCTGCTCGTCCTCGCCGAGCGGGCGGGGCTGCGGATCCACGAGGTCCCCGTCGACTGGGTGGACGACCCCGACTCGCGGGTCGACATCGTCGCGACGGCGCTCGCCGACCTGCGTGGGATCGCGCGGCTGGTCCGGGGGCTCGCCGGGGGGCAACTGGTGCCCGCCCAGGTGCTCGCGGCGCTCTCCGAGCGGGACGGAGCCGACGCCCGGCCGGCGATGGACGGCGTGCCGCCCGGCCTGGTGCACCAGCTCGGCCGGTTCGCCGTCATCGGCGGGCTGTCCACCCTGGCCTACACCCTGATCTACCTGCTGCTCCGTCCCGACGTCGGTGCGCAGCCGGCGAACGCCCTCGCCCTGCTGATCACGGCGATCGCCAACACCGCGGCCAACCGCCGGTTCACCTTCGCGCGGCGCGGCCGGCAGGGGGCGCTGCGCCACCAGCTCGAAGGGCTCCTCGTGTTCGCGCTAGGACTCGCCGTGACGAGCGGCAGCCTGGCTGTGCTGCACGGTGTCACCTCTTCACCACCCACCGCCGTCGAGGTCGGGGTTCTCGCCCTGGCCAACCTGCTCGCGACGGTCATCAGGTTCGTCCTTCTCCGGTCCTGGGTCTTCCATCCGGCGCGCCGCCGCCGCGGGGCCGAGGCCGCCGCCCGTCTGGAGGAAACAGCGTGAGTCACGTTCCGGTGGCCGATCCGGCCGATCGTGACGAGGCAGGCCACGGCCGCGTCTGGGCCGTCCCTGCCGGAGCCCCTGCCGCGGACCTGCCTGGGGCCGCCGCCGAGACTCCGTCCGAGTCCGAGGGGGTGGCTGACGGGGTGGCCGACGGGCCTGTCGCGGTGCCCGACCCGGGCTCCGAGGCGGTGCGGCGGGAGCCTGACCTGTGGGAACGGCCGCCGGACCCGCGCTGGGCGCGTCCCGCGCTCGCCGGGCTGCTCGTCGTCACGGCGCTCGCCTACCTGTGGAACCTCGGCCGCAACGGCTGGGGCAACTCCTTCTACGCGGCCGCCGTCCAGGCGGGCACCAAGAGCTGGTCGTCGTTCTTCTTCGGGTCCTTCGACTGGGGCGACTACATCACCGTCGACAAGCCGCCCTTCTCGCTGTGGATCATGTCGCTCTCGGGGCGCATCTTCGGTTTCAGCTCCTGGAGCATGCTCGCGCCCGAGGCGCTGCTCGGCGTCGCGTCGGTGGCCGTGCTGTACGCCGCCGTCCGGCGGGTGTGGGGGGCGCAGGCGGGCCTGCTCGCGGGGGCGCTGCTCGCCGTCACCCCGGCCGCGGCCCTGATGTTCCGGTTCAACAACCCGGACGCCGCGCTGACCTTCCTTCTCGTGGCCTCGGCCTACACCCTGACCCGGGCGCTGGAGCGCGCCTCGACGCGCTGGCTGCTGCTCACCGCGGTCCTCGTCGGGACGGCGTTCCTCGCCAAGTCCTTGCAGGCCCTCCTCGTCGTCCCCGGCCTCGGCCTGGCGTACCTCGTCGTCGCCCCGACGAGCCTGAGACGCCGCGCGGTCCAGGTCGGCGGCGCGCTCGTCACGCTCGCCGTGTCCGCGCTCTGGTGGCCCGTGCTCGTGGACGCCATCCCCGCCGGGTCGCGCCCGTACGTCGGCGGCTCGACGACGAACAGCGTCCTGCAACTCGCGCTGGGGTACAACGGGCTCGAGCGGATCACCGGCGGCGAGGGGCCGGGCGGAGGCGGTGGCGGGCCGCGGATGGTCGACATCCCCGCGGGCGCGCTCCCGGAGGGGTTCCCCGCGGGCGGTCCCGGCGGCGCCGGCGGCCCGGGTCGCGGCGGTGGCTTCGGCGGCTTCGGCGGGGCATCCGGGCTGGACCGGCTCTTCAACACCGACTTCGGGTCGTTCATCGCGTGGCTGCTGCCGGCGGCCCTGGTCGCGCTCGTCGCGGGGATCTGGCTCACGGCCCGTGCCCGTCGCGACGACCCGCGCCGGGGGGCGCTCATCGTCTGGGGCGGGTGGACGCTCGTCACCGCGGGCGTGTTGAGCTTCATGAGCGGCATCGTCCACAGCTACTACACGGTCGCGCTGGCTCCCGGCCTGGCCGCGCTCGTCGCGATGGTGGTGCCGGCGCTCTGGCAGCGCCGGTCCGAGAGCGTGGCCCGGTTCTTCCTGGCGGCGATCGCGGCCACGGTGGCGGTCACCGGTTACCTGCTGCTCGGGCGGGCCTCGGACTGGCTGCCCTGGCTCCGCGTCGCCGTCCTGGTGCTCGGCCTGGTCGGCGCGCTCGCCCTCGTCGTCCCGGCGGTGCCGCGGCGTCCGGCGTGGTCGGCCGGGTCGCTCGTGGGCGCCGGCGGGGGTGCGCTCGCGCTGGTCGCGGGGATCGCGGGACCTCTCGCCTGGTCCGTCGCGACGATCGACTCGACGCACACCGGCAGCATCCCCACGACCGGCCCGGCGTCCGCGCGAGCCGGTTTCCCCGGCGGTGCCGCCGGGTTCCGCTTCCTCGAGGGCTACGGGCGTGACGGCGCCACCACCGGGCAGGGTGTTCCTGGTGGTGGCGCGGGGCAGGGCGTTCCCGGTGGTGGCGCCGGGCAGGGTGTTCCTGGTGGTGGCGCCGGGCAAGGTGTTCCTGGTGGTGGCGCCGGCGGACCGGGTGGTGCGGGGCTGTCCCTGGGCGGCCCCGGCGGGGAGGAGACCACGCAGCCCGCGCTGGTGACCCTGCTGAAGCAGGGGGCGGCCGGATACCGATGGGTCGCCGCGGCACCCAGTTCGCAGTCGGCGGCATCGCTGCAGCTCTCGTCCGACGCGCCGGTGATGTCGCTCGGCGGCTTCAGCGGCTCCGACCCCGCCATCACGCTCGAGGAGTTCAAGGCCGACGTCGCCGCCCACAAGGTCCACTACTACCTCGGCGGTGGTGGCCGCGGCGGGTTCGGCGGCGGGTTCGGCGGTCCGGGCGGTGGGCCGGGCGGCGCACAGGGCGGGACGGCCGCCATCGCCACCTGGGTCGCGGCGACGTTCACCAGCACGACCGTCGGCGGGACGACGGCGTACGACCTGAGCGCGCCGCTCACGGGCGCCGCGCAGGGCTGAGCGCTGGGCCCGGCGGGCCGGATCATCCCTGGTCCGGCCCGCCGGTGCGCTCGGTGCGGTCCTCGATCTCCCAGGCGTGGTCGAGCACGTGCCAAGCCAGCCGCCGCGCGACGTAGGGGGCGGGCCACCCGGTCGTGGGGGCCGGTCGGCCCGCGGAGTCGTGCAGCAGGGCGGTCAGGTCGGCGCGCAGGGCGTCGAGGCCGGCGCGGTCCTTCGGCGCCGGACGGCGCAACCCCGCCTTGCGGGCGTAGGCCGGTTCCACCCCCAGCACGTGATCGACGATCGCGTCCCGATCCCGGCCGCCGCCCCTCGGCCCCTTGCGCAGGGAGGCCGGCGCCCCCGCCACCACCTCGTCGAACCGGTCCCAGGCCGCCTGCAGCAGCCGGCACTGCCGGTCCGCCTCGGCGGGGTCCCAGCCGGCGAGGTCGAGGGGCGGGACGACGCCGGGGGCGCCGAAGTCGGTCGTGGCGTTCCCGCCGACCGTCGCCACGACGTCCACGCGGCCCCCGGCCGTGCCGTCACCGCCCTCGGTGGGGAACGGCTCGCCGGCTGCGCGCGCCACGGGCGCGTACCGGTCCCGGTAGGCGAGGAGCGCCGTGACGGCGGCCTCGCCCGTCCGCGCGGAACGCCCCCAGCCCGGCCAGTCCAGCGCGACGGCGAAGGTCCTCTTCGCGCCCTCCTCCAGGTAGAGGCGGACGACCTCCAGGGGGCCGCGGACGTCGTCGCTCTGCGTCATCGGGCCATTCTCGCCGCCCGCCGCGGCCGCTCACGCCGAGATCCCCGAAACGACGTGCCGGGACGGGCGTCGGGTCGTCGCGGCGTCACCGGATGCGCGGCTGGCACTCGCACCCCCTTGTGTGCCAGCGCGGTCGTCCCGCACCCTGCGTTCAGGTTCCGGGCCAGCGTCGTCCCCCTGTGGTTCGGGAGGAGGAGCACCATGTCGCAACCGCCTGTTCAGGTCTCGCCGTTCCATCGAGACCGCTGCCTCTCCGGCTTCGTCGTCTCCGGCCGCTGGCCGGACTCCACGCGCGAGTGGGCGCAGTTCCTGACCCTCGCCGTCCGGCTCGCAGCGGTGCCCGGACTGGTGCCCACGACGACCGTGTTCAACGCCGTCGAGGCCGTCCCGGACGACCCCCAGCCGGGCACGATCGGGCTCGTCACCACCGCGGGCCCGGTGATGGGGAACGGCGCGCCGTCCCCCGGCCAGTTCCGGTCCGCGCCGCCCGCGCTGTTCCTGCTGCACCCGCCGCAGGAGAGCCGGCCCTCCAGCCCGGAGGTGATCGGCGCGGCGTCGGGGTGCGTGTTCCTGCCCGGCGTCCCGCACCTGGGTCTCGGCCACCGCGCCGCCTGGGTCGAGGCCGAGCGGGACGGCACGGTGACCCGGCTCGTCAGCCAGATCGAGATCAACCCGCTCGCCGACCCGGACACCGCCGTGCTGGCGATGCTCCTGGCGGCCTGATCGTTCGCCGACCGCGGGCCCGCCGCCGACCGGCCGGGCCCGCGACCGGTCAGCGTCCGGCAGCCGCCCAGGCGGCCGGGGCGTCACCGATGGTGACCTGCCTGCCGTTCACGAGGCGCCCGCCCGGTTGGACGACGTCGGCGGGGCTGACGCCGTCCCGGTCGACGACGACGGTCGCGGCCCCGGCGACCTGCGACTCCAGCCGGATGGTCACCCGGCCTGACGCCGTCCGGAACGACTGGCCGGGTCGCAGCGGCTCGTCGTGGTCCGCCGGGTCGAGCGCGGAGGGTGACGGGGTCGCGTCCAGGAGCAGGATCCGGGTCGGGTCCTGCGGGTCGATGCGGCGCACGAGCACGCCGGGCCGCAGCCCGCGCCAGTCCGACGCCGTCCCGAGCCAGGCGTCGGCCCCCGACGCGGGCCGGTACTCGACGACGTAGACCGCGCCGTCCGGGTCGGTGACCCGCAGCGAGCGCACCCCCGACCGCCCGGACACCGGTCGCAGCACCGCGCGGGTGGGCCCGCTCACCGCCAGGACGCCGTCGAGCACGCCGAGCCGATACGCCTGTGCGGTGCTCAACGAACCGATGTTGTCCCAGCTGATGCCCATGACGTCGTACCAGTCGCCGTAGTCCTCGTGCGTGCAGCCGTCGGACCACCCCTCCACGAACGTGCCGTCCGCCACGCCGTCGCAGCTCAGCGCGTCGGAGTGGCCGAGGCCGAGGTTGTGGCCGAGTTCGTGCGCGAGCAGGCCGGTCGTCGAGCCCGCGACCAGCACGTAGCCGCCCGCGTCCACCGACGGCGAGACCGTGCCCAGCCCGCTCGCGCAGCCCGCGCCCGGCGGCACGTAGAGGAGGAGGTGACGGTCCGGTCCGGGCACGAAGCCGATCCGGGCGCGAGCCTCGTCCCACATCCCCCAGACGTCGTCGCACCCGTGCTGGAGGTGGGTCCACCCGACGGCGCGGGTGACGGCGAAGGCGATGCGGCCGTCGGTCCGGGCGGACCAGAACCGGGCGGCGTCGGCGGCGGCGGCGGACAGCCGGGCGGGGGTCGTCGCGTCCGCCCGGGCCGTCCCGGGCAGCGCCAGCACGAGGGTCACGCCGTGGACGGCGGCCTTCGCCACCCGCGGTGCGCCGGTCGCCCTCGCGCCAGTCGCCCTCGCGCCGGTCGCCTGCGCGCCGGTCGCCCTCGCGCCGGTCGCCTGCGGTGGGGTCGCCTCGGCCGTCGTCGATGGCGCGGGCGTGACGACGGCGAGAGAGCGCACCGCCCGCACGGCATCGCCCTGACCGGCGCGGACCGGGCCCAGCCGGACCGCGACCGCCGTCCCGGTGGGTACGCCGACGACCGCGGCGGGGTCGAGCGGCACGTGCCCGCCCGGCGCGTCCAGCCAGGCGGTGATCTCGCCGCTGCGGGAACCGCCCGACTGCCGCTCGACCGACAGACGCTGCACGGTGCCGTGGAGCAGGTCGCCACCGGCGGGTGCGGTCGGGGCGGGCGCCGCCAGGGCGGGTGCGGTCGCGATCGCGCCGAGCGCCGTCGCGAGGAGCAGGGCGGCCGTCGCCGCCGGACCCCGCCGGGACGCCGGCGGCGGGGAGGTCCGGGCCATGATTCTCCTTGCGGAACGCGGGTGCGCCGACCGGTGACGGCGTGGGTACGCCCGGTGCGTCGGCCGTCCGGCGCCGGAGCTTGACCCGTGATCACCAGGATCAGGAGAACGTGGGGTCCAGCGACGCGCCGAGCGGCTGACGCGGCTGGGAAGCCCCGGACGCTTACGGTGGAGCGGTGCCGGACGACGTCCTCGGGCGGCCGCTCGCGATGCGGTCCCACGAACCGTGGCCCGAGCCCCTCCCGGGGGCCGGCCCGCGGCGCCCGACCGTTCCCGCACCCGGTGGAGGTACCGCCCCCGACGGCCTGTCCATCGCCCGCGCGGCCACCGACCGGCCCGCGGACGATCCGCCGGTGACCGCGCAGGTCCCCGAGACGACGGCGGAACAGCCCCCCTCGGGGACGGGTTGGCCACGGTCCGCGACGGACGGTGCCGGTCCGGCGACCGCCCGCACACCGGTGGCGCCCCGCCTGGACTGGGTGGTCGTCGACCCGTCGCCCGTCTCCTCCGGTGACGAGCCCGCCGCCGACGGGTCCACGCCCGGGGCGGACGCCGGCGACGGGTCGCAGGCCGGCGCGGACGGGCCCGACGGCGGGTCCGAGCCCGGCGACGCGTCGGGCGACGAGCCCGGGCCCGAGCCCGGAGACGAGCCCGGCACGGAGCCCGCCGTCGCCGGTGAGTCCGCTGTCGACGGTTCGGTTGCGGACGAAGCTCGTGCTCACGAGCCGTCGGTCGAGGTTCCGGTCGCTGAGGTGACCGCCCCTGAGGTGCCGGTCCTCGAAGTCCCGCCGACTGAAGTCCCGCCGACTGAGGTGCCGCTGGCTGAGACGCCGCTGGCTGAGGTTCCGGTCGTCGAGGTGCCGCCGGCGGAGGTGCCCGTCGCTCAGGTGCCCGTGCTCGTGGCGGACGCGACGGCCGGACCGGACACGCGGGCCACCGCACCGGTGCCCGGCCCGCCGGATGCCGCACCCCGGCGGCCCCCCGGCGTCCTCGACGAGTGGTGGGCGACCCTGGCGGCCCTGCCGCTCCCCGACACCCTGCTCGGCGAGGGCGACCTCGCGGCCGAGGGCCTGGACCTCACCCATGCCCACCCGTCGGGCCTGGCGACCCTGCTCGCCGGGCGGCCGACCCGGCTGTCGAGCCTGTTCCGGGAGCGCGCCGCGCACACCGCGGCCCGCCAGCGGGCCCGGCAGATCCGCCGCACCGTCGGGGACCTCGCGGAGGAACGCGGCGTCCGCGCCGGGTACCTCGCGCTGGGCCTGGTGAGCTGGTGGTCCGTGGACGCCGGTCGCGGGGGCGAGCGCGCCGGCTCGACGGTCCGGGCGCCGCTGCTGCTGCGGGGCTGCGAGCTGCACCCGCGCGGGGCCGGGCACGACGACTACGAGTTGCGGCTCGTACCCGCCGTCGCCGTGAACCCGGAGGTCCTCCGCCGTCTGCGCGAGGACCACCGGCTGCGTCTGGACTCCGACGCCCTCGGCGGCCTGGCGTTCGGGCCGGAGGGATTCGACCCGGGTCCGGTCTACGAGCACCTGGAGGACGTCTGCATCGACGTCCCCGGCTTCGGCATCGACCAGCGGTTGCTCGTCGGGAGCTTCACCGCGGGTTCCGGGGCGCTGCTGCGCGACCTCGACACCGCGGCACCCGCGTTGCGCGCCCATCCGCTGGTGGGTCCCCTCGTGGCGGCCCCCGCCCGTGAACCGGAGACGGGACCGGAGACGGGACCGGAGACCGGACCGGACACCCGGCCCGCGACCGGACAGGAGGGCGGCGGCCCCGAGGCCGGGCGTCCCTACTCCGGGGGCGACGAGCCGCCCGAGCCCGACCTGTGCGTCCTGCCCCTGGACCCGGCCCAGCGCCGGGCGGTGCGGGCCGCGCGGCAGGGTGCCTCCCTGGCCGTCCAGGGGCCGCCGGGCACGGGGACGACGCAGACGCTCGCCGCCGCCGTCATCGCGATGGTCGGGGCCGGTCGGCGGGTGCTCGTGCTGACGCCGCACCGCGCGAGCAGCCGCACCCTGCTGTCCCGCCTCACATCGGCCGGGCTGGCGGACCTCGTCCTGGACCTGCACGACGGTGTCGGCGACCAGGGTTCGCTGCTCGGGGCGCTCGCCACCGACCTCGCGGCCACCGTCTCCGGCGACGCCGCCGAGCGCGCCGCCCGGGTCACGCGGACGGCGGGCGACGGCGACGCCGCGGCGGTGCTCGCGGCCACCGCGACGCTCTCGGGTGCCAGCGCCGCCCTGCACGCCGTCCGCGAGCCGTGGGGGGTCTCCGCCTACGACGCCATGGAGGCGCTCGCCGCGCTCATGGCCACCGACGTCGCGCCCTGCACCCGGGTGCGGCTGGGACCCGACGTCTGCCGCCGCCTGGACGCCGCCTCCCGCGAGCGCCTGCGCTCCGACCTGCACAAGGCCGCGGAGGCCGGCGCCTTCACCCTGACCCGGCTGGACACCCGCTGGCTCGGCGCCGCCGTCCGCACCGACGACGACGCCCGGCAGGCGCTCGCCGCCGCGGTCACCGCGCGGGACGGCGTGCCGCGGGCACGCCGGCTCATGGAGGCAGTGGCGGACGCCGCGGGCATCGCCCACGCGACGACGGCGGAGGGGTGGCGGCCCCAGCTGGAACTGCTGTGCGGCGTGCGCGACACGCTCGACTGCATGCTGCCCGCCGTCTACGAGCAGCCGCTGGAGGAGCTCATCGCGGCGACCGACGCCGCGGGCCCCCCGGGGACCGGCCGGCTCGCCCGGCGCGCGCTGCGCCGTCGTGCCCGGGCGCTCGTGCGTCCCGGCGTCCACCTCAAGGACGTCCACCGGATGCTGCTCGTCGCGCAGGACCAGCGGGCCCGCTGGCAGGCGGTCAGCGCGGGCGGCGGCTGGCCGCGCGTCCCGACCGGTCTGGCCGAGGCGGGGGCTGCGGTCGAGTCGGTGCTCCAGGCTCTCGCCGTCCTCACCGAGCGGCTCGCGGGCACGCAGACGCCGCCGCTCGCGGGCCTGCCGCTCGACCAGCTCGCGGACCGGCTCGGCGACCTCGCGGCCGACCGCGACGGGCTCGCGTCCCAGCCGGAGCGCACGGTCCTGGTCGAGCGCCTCACCGCCGCCGGTCTGGGCGACCTCATCGCGGACCTGCGGGACCGTCGCTGCGCGGCCGAGGACGTCGACGGCGAGCTCGACCTGGCCTGGTGGACGTCGGTGCTCGAAGCGATCATCCGCAGCGACCCGCGGCTGGCCCGGCACGACCCGGCGCATCTCGCCGCCGCGCTGGAGGAGCTGCGCTCGTGCGGCGACCGGCTGGCCGTCGCGGGCCTGGCCCGGGTGCGGGCGGGGGTCTCCGCCCGGGCGAAGGTCGTCGCGGAGTCCGTGCCGTCGCAGGTGGCCTGGCTGCAGGCCGAGGTCCACCGCGGTCACCGTTCCACCTGGCCCGCGGACCTCTTCCGCCGAGCCGGCGATCTGATCGCCGCGCTGCGCCCGGTGCTCGTCATGAGTCCGGACGCCGTGGCGCGCTGCCTGCCCGCGGCCGTCGCCGGGCGCCCGCTCTTCGACGCGGTCGTCGTGGACGACGCCGGCCAGGTCGGCATGCCGGAGGCGGCGGCGGCGATCGCCCGGGCTCGCAGCGCCGTCATCGGCGGCGACCCGGCGGGCCTGCCGCCGGCGACCGGGCGGCCCTCGGTGCTGGCCGCGCTGGCGCCGCGCGTCGAGAGCCACCGGTTGGACCGCGACCACCGGGTGCGGGACGGGCGGCTGCTCACGGCCCCGCGACGGGAGTACCCGGGCCTGTGGACGGCGACGCCGGGGGCGGCGGCCTCCCCGCCGCTGCGCCTGGAGCACGTCTGGGAGTCCGCGGAGCAGCGGGCGGCGGCTGCGGCGTCCGGGGCCGCCGCGGGCACGGACGCCGAGGTGCGGCGCGTGCTCGACCTGGTGACCGAGCACGCCGGACGGCGCCCGGGGGAGTCCCTCATGGTCGTCACGCTCGGTGCCCGGCACGCCGAACGGATCGAGGAGGCGTTGCGCGCCGAGGTCGCGCTGCGTCCCGAGCTGGCCCGCTGGCTCGAGGTCCACTGGACCGGCCGCATCTCGGAGTCGTTCACCGTGCGTCCCGTGCACCGGCTCTGCGGTCTGGAGCGGGACGCCGTCATCCTGTCCCTCGGGATCGGGCGGACGCCGCACGGGCGGGTGCTGCACCGGTTCGGCGTGCTCGACGGCAGCTACGGGCGGGCCTGCCTCACGGCGGCGCTCACCCGGGCCCGCCGCCGGATCACGCTCGTCAGCTCGTTCACCGCGGGCGATCTCGACCCGGACCGGCTGCGCACCGACGGCTCGCGCATGCTGTGGTCGCTGCTCGCGCTCGCCGAGGACCCGGAGCTGCGCGGTGACCACCGGACCGTGATCGTGGAGGCCGCCGACGCGCCCGACCCCACCGCGCTGCACGACCCGCTCGTCGCCGACCTGCGGGACCGGCTGGCCGTGGCGGGCCTGCCCGTGGGCGTGGGGATCGAGGCCCCCGACTGGCCGCTCCCGCTCGTGGTGGCCGACCACCTGGTGCCGGGCCAGCTGCTGCTCGCCGTGGACGTCGACAACGAGCAGCACGCCGCCTGCGGGAGCGTCGGCGTGCGCGAGGTGCTGCGCCGCGAGGCCTTCGAACGCGCGGGCTGGACGTACGTGCGGGTCGCCGCGATGGACCTCTTCTGCGACCCCGCCGCCGAGGTCGAGCGGGTGCGCCGGGCCTGGCGGGCGGCGGGCGGCCGCACCGAGCACGAGACCGCCGCCACCGGCCTGGTCATCGTCGGCCGGCCCAAGGTCAGGGCGACCTGGCCGGGCGTCCCGGTCGGCCGTCCGGTGGGCGACTATCCCCCCGAGCAGCTGCGCCTGGTCGCGGGATGGGTGCTGACCGACGGCGTCGAGCGCGGCGTCGAGGACCTGGTCGCCGCGGTGTGCGAGGCGCTGCAGCTGGTGCTGCGCGGTCCGCGGGTCGAGGCGCTCGTCTCGCAGGCCGCCCGCGACGTCCTGACCGGCGGCAGGACGGGCACACTGGAACCGTGACGAGCGACTCCCGCCCGGAGGGGACACCGGCTCCGGGTCGCACGGCGGGCGAGGAGCCCGCCGTGCTGCCCGACCGCACCCGTGACGAGTCCGACGTCGGCTGGGGCGACGTCCCCCGAGGCGATGCCGACGACGACGAGCGCTTCCTCCGGGACCGTCCCCCGCACTGGCAGTGACCGCCCGCACCGGCCGCCGGGCCGCCGGGCCGCCCCCCCGCCCCCGCGGACAGGCCGGGCGGCCTCGGCCGCGGCCGGCCGGATCAGGCCTGGATGCCGCGCTGCTGGGCGAGCAGGTCGCGGATCTCGGTGAGCAGGGCGACGTCCTCGGGGACGGCCGGCGCGG